>Ga0209372_1000562_pt1 | contig 14348 bp, 13 predicted proteins | sample AgamicAtPe_FD_187170 | JGI IMG/M metagenome (GOLD analysis project Ga0209372, IMG submission 187170) | Agave microbial communities from Guanajuato, Mexico - At.P.e (SPAdes) (version 2) | ecosystem: Host-associated > Plants > Phyllosphere > Phylloplane/Leaf | place: Guanajuato, Mexico | collected... | reverse complement strand
GGCCCGGCGCCGCTTCGTGATTCGGGCTTGACACGAACTGGCGCCGGCCAGGTAATTACCGTGAAGTGCATTCTTCGCCCTCGACTTGGCTTCCCGGCGCTCAAGGTTGCGCCGGCTCAATGTGACAGACTCACATTCGCACTCTCGCTGGCAGCAAACAAACACTAACCGTCCAACCCTCCAATCCTCAAACCATTCGCAACCTGGCGCAGCAGCCAGCGGATCGAAAAGGCTCCCAAAGCGAGAGCTGGCCCAGCTCGACCAAGAGCGGCGCCCGTCGAAGGTAAGTGAGGGGGCTGCTTGTGCCCGGGGGCCTTCATCTCGGCGCGCCATCTATGGCCGGCGCCCAGGAGCCGCGAGCGCGCAAAACAAACACAATGTTGCGTGGGCCAAACCAAATTTGCCTAAACGCTGCCCCTGCCGACCACCGCCAACACAAGCGCCGGCCGCCAAGCCCAAATTTCGCCCAACTCTCACGCTCCTCCGTCCGCTAGCCGGCCAGCCAGCCAGCCAGCCGCTCGCTCGCTCGCAAAGCCGGCTAGCTGTCGACAGGGAGACCAACTTGGCCGCTTAGTCGTGGGCGCGACCGGCCAAGTCCCATTAAGGCCTCCTCCCCTCGTTCAATTGGATCGCTCGGCAAGCTTGCCAGCCATTCCACTTGCCTGCCTGCCGGCCGGCCGACCGGCCAGCTCGCAAACCAGACAACAGGCTCAATGGGCCGCCCGGCCAGGGAGGACACCCGGCCAAAGACACTTATCGTCGTTTTTATCCAAACGAGAATCCCTAAAAATCCTTGGCGGGCAAATAATCTCGTTAGATTTGGCTAAATGTAGCCAGATTCCCCTCCTTGCTGGTCGGCCGCCTTTGCTCGCTCGCCTGCCAATTGAATAAGTAGTAGTCTTTGCTCTGCTCGTCGAGCTAGCACGACGGCCGAGCTTGCACGAAATATCCATTTTTGCGCCAGAACCGATTGATTTTCAGCAGCTTGTTGGCCCGGATAAGGTTTCACCTTGCGCGCGCGATGTTGGCCAGCCGCGTTTCCGCCCGCCGGCCTCCAGATGGATCAGGTTGGATCGAGCTGAAGCTGGAGCTCGAGTTGGAGCTCGGAGACCAGAAAAGATTATGTTTCGGCCGCAGCGGCGACCTTGTTGCAAGCGCGCCGCCTTATTTGCAACGCAAAACCGCCGACCGCATCAATCAAGCCGCTGGCCCTGGATCCATTCTGGTGGCTTCCATTGTTGCCGAAGCGGCCGCCTGCATCACAATGAGGTAGACAAAGTTGCCCGCTTTGCCCCTCCAACTCTCCAGTTGAGTCGCTCTGCCTTTGGAGGCGTCGAGCGGCAAGCAGCAGTTTAGGGCCATTCTGGCGGCGGGTTGGATTTTAAATGGGCCTAATATCATTAGGTCGGCGCCACTGCCGCCGACTTGCAATGCAACTAGATGCGGCCGCCGAGATTAGCCTCATTGGAATAATAACAAGTTGGCTCGCGCACTTAGTGGGCTTGCGGCGGTGTCGCTCGTTTGCGAGCAAAGCCGAGCGCCGCAAGATATGATATACAGGTGCGCTGGCCAGGAGCCGGCCACTAGAATGGCCAGCAGGTTGGCCGGCCTGCCAAAGCAGTTGGAGCGCCGCAAAGGGAGCCACCAACAACGGAGGGCCGCCAGTCGTTGGCCGGATGTTTGGGCACGACTTTGCACTAGATTTGCGAGGCTGCGAATAATGTCGCTCCACTTAAGTCGCCCGTTTGTTTGTCTCGGCCGCCTTGCTTTCAGGGCGACGCTCTTGAGGCGTCGCCATTTAAGCGCCAACAATTCATTAGGCATTCGGCGAGGTTCGTGTGTTAAGGTAGAGGTAGAGGCAGAGGCAGAGGCAGAGGCAAGGCGAAAAGGCAAATAGGAGCACTCGGAGGCAACAGGAGGCGCCTCCTTGTGGCCGCCTCCCTCTCGGCGCCACCAAACTGAGCTCTCACGATCTTGTTCCCTCGAGCTAAGAGCCCTTTGCTCTTCCGCTCGCCGCTTCCAAGTTGCATAACAAGAATGGAAACACAACGATTATAAAGGTGAAACGGAGAGCCTTCTCTTGGCCGAAGAAGGCGAGAGATTTGAACAGAATCAATTTGATGCGGAAAATTAGCCAGAAATCTTGCCCAAGAGCCTGGCAATATCCTTTCATCCGCCAGCTTAAGTTTGATGGCTCAAGTTTAAGGCAGTTTGTTTGGGCCGAGCAGGAGGGAGCTTGCAGTGGCTTTAAGGGGTCGCTTATTAACTTCAGCCCCTCGGCTGGAGCTTTACTCTTCGCCAGCCCTGGCCTGGCCTCCGCTCTCAGGCTCACTCGTTTTGACGCTTGCCCAAAGGTAACGGCGATTTTGCGGCAACAGGTCAGGCAGCCGGCGCTCTATTGTTCCATTGTTTTAACCCTCGTCGTCTCGTTCCAAATCAACGCAATCGGCGCCCGATTGAGCTGTAATGGGGCGACAAGTGGCCGCCAGCGCCACCTAGACCAGCCAGCCAACCAACCAACTCGAACGAACCAAACCAAACTGACCAAACCCTTCCCTCACTCGCTGGTCGCGCGCCCGCAAACAGGAGTCGGCCGCTTCAATGGCAAGGGCCAACCAAAGGAGACAAGTCCAGGTGACGGGACAGGTGGAGCTGGACATCTCGTACTTTGCAAAGTCTGGCTCGCTAACCGTTCATGTGCTCCAATGCGGCCAGCTGGCGCCGGTAAGCAAGCGGCGCACTACGAGCAATCCGTAAGTGAAACTGAAAGCTAAATTAGACTATTATGCTCCCACTCGGCCGCTCGGCCGGCCAAACGCACACTCTCTGCCTCCTTTGCTCCTTCGACAGCTCTCAGATTTGAGCAATCCGCTCGGACACAACAACAACAACAACAACAACAGGCTCCAGCCAAGAGCGGCTTGCTATTCCACTTCAATTGAGCTCCCCCATCCAGCTCAGCGGGCAGAGCTCGCCGCTGTTGCAATTGCAGCTCTCACTTTGGGCCAACTTCCTCATTGAGGTGGCGCGTTAAGTCAGTTAGCGGCCCCGCTCTGCCCGCAAGTTAGCCAGCCAGGCGAGCGGACGGGCCGAGACTGCGCCGGCCCGAGGGCGCCGCTGCTCGGCCAGGTTGACAACAGGCGGCGCTGGGGCGGCCACCTGGAGCCGCCCGCTGGCCGGCGAAAGTATCCGCCTGTAATTGGTGCCAAACTGATTGATCTCTCTCCCAGCTCCATCCATCAGGCGGCGGCAGCGGCGGCAGCGATGGCGCCGACTTGGGCTCGACGCGCGCATCCGCCCAGCGCCTGGCCTCCTCCCCACTTGGCTGGCCCAAAACGCAAGCAGCTGTCTCGTCTGCGATGGATCCCTTTTTATCTCTGACTTGCTCCCGTTTCGCCCTCAATGGCCGATTGGAGGAGGAGATGAAGAAGAAGAAGAAGAAGAAGGAGAAAGAGAACAAGATTGATTGTTGTTCGCTCGCTACCTGTCTTGGCTGGATCATCGGCTTCGTTGTTGTTGTTGTTGTTGTTGGTATCGTTGCAACTGATTGAATTTTGCGCGGAGGCAAGCGAGTGGCATTCTCGTGCTACCTTCAACTGGTGCCACCGGCAGACGTCCAAAGGCTAAGCGGGGCAAAGCTTACGCTAAAACTCAAACCAAATCAACGATTAGCCGCCGACTCCATCAAAGCGCGCGCGCGCCATTTCGCCGCCAAACAGGCTAAGCGCTTTCCAGGTGAGCCGGCGGAGCGATGAGCGCGCATCATTAGCTCCTTGGCCAGGCAACAAGCAGAGTGCGAATCTGATTCCGAGATCAATGTCCAGCTCGCCGAGGTTAAGATTTGGATCTAAATCCAGCCAGCCCGCGAGGCAGCGCGAAATGTCCGAGAGGTATCTCTCAAATCTTATCCAGTCCAATCATTTCTAAGCCACCTGTTCAATTCGGCTTCCATACACGTAACGTGGTTGCGCTCCTTGCTGCTGCGGCGGCGGCGGCAGCGGAAAGCGGGCGAGCTCAAACGGTGAGAGCTCGCTCTCAATGCGATCAAAAAGCCGCTCTCAAATTGAATTCTCTCGTGCCTCTGTCCAAGCGCCGCCGCAGCCGCCGCCGCCAAGGTTTGCTCGCCGGTGTCAAGCCGGTGGCCGGGCAGCCGGCTGCGTGTGGCCGGAGGGGACAAGTGGCTTCGGTTTCAAGCTCCGCTCGTCATCCATCATTTCTCTCTCTCTGTCTCTGTCCCTGTCTCTGTATCCCTCCATCGCTCGCTACCCTCAAGTCTCGCTCCCTCGTTAATCTCGCCCACCTGGCCACAACAACCACCACCTGTGGTTACTCAAAAGCGATCGGAAACTAACTGTTCCCTCCAAACTGCCCAAACAAACCCGCCCCATTAAACCGCCTCTCTACAGTTACGTAAAACTCTACTTACTTCCAGACAGAAGCAAAAGCGGCAAACGGAAGTCGAGCGTTCATCGTGCCCAACTAAATCCAAAATTCGACGAAAAGTTCACCTTTGCACCAATACAGTTGGCTGAATTTGACGACAAAATACTCTGGCTTAGCGTCTGGCATAAGGATCGCTTGAGCCGCAACGAGTTCCTAGGCGAAGTCCTGCTCCCGCTAAGCCAGGTTCGCCATCAATTGCTCACCTCCGATTTGTGCCAATCAACTTCGCCCAAATGGTACAGGCTTTGCGAGCGGGTAAGTTCTGGTTACAATATGGGCAATAATTCTCGCCCATATCTTTTCCAAGCGGAAAGACGAGCACAATCTAACTGACCAAATGTCGCAAACCAAAACCTAACAAACAAACCATTCCGACAGCTCGATATCTCGCTTGCGGGCGCCTGGCAGCAGGACAGTCCAAGCAGAGACCAAGTTGACAGCTCAAGTGGCGGCAAGAGGATAAACGGGCTGGAGGCTGGCAAAGATTGCGGGCCACAAAGGGGACAGGTTTGTTTGGAGGAAGAGCTGGTGGACAAGTTGGGCGAGCTGCAGAGGCGGGCGGCCAGATTGACGACGGCGGTGGCGCCAGCTGACGGCCGCCAAACGAGTTGCCATATGAGCGTCTCGCTCGGCCCGCCGGCCATGCAACACTCGAATCAGCCGCCGATTACGGGCCAACTGTTTGTTGCAATCAAATTTGTACCTGAAAATGAGAAGCTTGTTATGAGCCGGATGGGCTCAAACTTGGAGGGCGAGTTGCATGTCATTATAAAGGAGGCCCACGATATTGGAGGTTTTGAGGCGCCAAGTTTAAAGCTAAACTCGGCCGAGGAGAAGCAGCCGCCTCCGTCTGGATCCCTGCCAAATCCATTCTGTAAGTGTTACCTGCTGGCCTCAAATGGCCAACGGGTGGCAAAACAAAAGACTCCTCACTTAAAGAGGACTGCAAATCCGCGCTGGGATCACAAGTGTGTGTTCAATTCAGTTAAATTGGACAATTTAACCTGCCAAGCAATTGAGATTTTGGTCTTTAATCGTGATTCAATACTAGTCAGCAACGAGTGTCTTGGCGGAATTAGATTGTGCCGCTCAAGCGAAAGTTGCGAAAAAGTTGCACACTTACCTCAAACAGGCAAAACAACAAACAACCAAGAACAAATAAGCAACGATTCTGCGAGCATTGGAAGTGACCAGTTGCAACAAGACTCAAGCTCCTCATCTACAACCCTGAGACGAAGCTTCAACCAGAGAGAAGACCTGGCAACGAAACGCCGGCCAACTCAAGGATGGGAGGGCGACGCCCTCTGTAGCGAACGCGAGTCTCGCCTTTGGAACCAAATGCTAGCTAGGCCAAACATTTGGGTCTACGGGGAGCTCCGTTTGCGCCAACTGAGGCCTCTGGTGGCCAGCAACAAGACGTCAGGCGACCAAGGCTGTCCCTAAACTCAAACCAAGCGCGACTAACCACTGCTGCCATCACCGCCACAACCCCTGTGACTAAACCAATCTACGTAATAAACCTACTAGGTCCATCTTCCTGTTGTGTAGCCTCTGATCGGAAAGTCAGCTTCTGTATAAGCAGTATTGAGCCAGCAATCGGATTACGTATTGCACTGGCATCTCCTTAATACTGACGGATTGTTTACAATCCAGATCAAACATGTCCATGTTTGGCGAGAAAAGCGCAAGCCAGTCAAACAGTCGTCTCTTTTCCAACGATTGTTTGACTGCTACCAGTTGCAAGCTCTTCACAGTCATCGCATTGTTTCCATTCGACAGCTTGATCAGTCCGCCTGGCGTCTCTGCGAACCTTTAGTCGGCTTGAGCACCCAATTGCAGCACTCAGCTTTTTGGAACTACCTCTTTGCAAACCTTGTATAAAAATTTGGATCAGTGAGAACTGATGGCCAATTCAACTCCATGGAAGTACCAGTCCTAAACAGCACTGCCTAATAGAGATGTCCACCAAGTTATGCGCCGAAAAGTTCTCGAAAGGTCTCGCTTTCGAGATATAAACTCAGATGTATCTGTTCTTGGGTTCCCAGTTGTCTAAGTAAAGCGCGCACCCACATTATGTGTAGCTCGCATCCCATCTTTACTCCTGCACCCTTTGCTCTTCCCCTGGCCGCCGCGTATGATCATCGCGTCCAGCCAGCACCACAAAGACTGTCGCCACTGGGGAGAGACCTTTTCGCAGTCTTGGCACCGACCCCATTTTCCCGCACGGAGAAGTGACGCGCCTTGAGCTGTGACGCGCCAACTTCGCGACAGGAAGGTTCTTATTCATGAGAAGATGTTAGACCAGCCTACTTGATCAGCATAGTATCTCTTGGTATTCAGCTCCTCTCCTTCTGCCCATGTGAAAACTCGGCTTGGCAATGGAAGAGGATTGTTTGGAGCAAGGAGTTACCTGTAGCGTGCAGCCGGCGCAAAATGTTCTAATTTGGTCGGGTTCCTAATTTAAGGTGGCGATAAAGCGGGCCAAAAACGGAGAGGGTTGAGATGTCGTCCCGCAGATACCAAGTATTATCAAGATCCTGCCAACTGATGATTGTATCAGAACTTTTGGCGCCGGCCGCACATGGAATTCAAAGTGTTCGAAGGAGACTGTTGGTGCAGACTGAGAGCTGGATCCTCAATCAGAGTATCGCCATTTCAGAAACAGATCAACCCATTTGAATGGTTGAAGGGCGAGCAAACCAATTTTTTCGCTAATTTTATTGGCTAAATAATCAGATGCTAGGCCCAATTTAGGCTGGATTGTTCAGATGATCGAGCTGAATCGTCGTCTGTACGAACCAACGAGCAAAATGTAGAGCGATGCTTGTGCTTAAAATCAATCGTGCCTCCAGTTGAGCTTGTTGGATCATTTTCATGGCTAGACAAAGTGTGTGCATTGGAAACAAGACACTGCCAATTTGTTGTCCTATCGACACCTGCAAGTCAACCGCCAACCTCTCAATGACGCGTAACGATGGAGCTAATGATGGGCATGGCGCGATGTGAGTGTGAGCCGTTTGTAGGCACTCATTGGGCCCCAACTTGTTGAATCGAGTTGTTTTCGCAACTGAAACATCTTAGTTGGCCGCCAATCGAGCTAGCTAGTGCGTCAGATTTTCCTCCACCAGCCTCAAGATCCTGACGAGTCTCGAGGTTTTGTTTTCCTTCAGGCACACAAGTGAACATCCACCAATCAGGTGCTCTAGACAGCACCCAAACAAGCAACAAAACTTGGCTTAGCTTCTTCTTCTTCATCACTTGAAAGGGTGGAGCACGAAATAATACCTGGCAACAACCATGGACAAAGTGGGCTCTCGAATTCTTTTCGGTTGCATTGTTTGCACCGCCCTAGTTGTTGTCCTCTTCGTCGTCGCACTCAGCCTCACTCATCCCTCGTGCGAGCTCACCTACATCGACGCAAACAACCTCAGGATGGACTCGCTGGCCGCGCTTGCCAAGGAGAAGCCAATCAGAGCTCATGACAAGTCAATGCTGATCAAGATATCCGCTCACCTCGAATACAGCACTCAAGATCGAGAATCAAGCTCGCCAATGGCACTAGGCGAACTGGCGCCAACCCAGCAGCAGGCGCCTCCCTACCAACAGACGAACTCGATGCAATCTGGCCAACCAGCTCCGCTTGGTTTCAACCTAAACCCAACCAAGCATCTGTCGCCCTCGACGCCCTCAAGTGTCTCAGCGCAAAACAATTCCAATTCCTCGAATGGAACCAAGAAAGAATCACCAACAAACAATGAAAAACGCTTCCTTCCTCTTAAATTGGACAAAGTTGATTCTAAAAAGATTGATGACAACAAGCACAAGTATAAGTTGAGTTTTAATTGTACTGTCATCACCTTTATTGTTCAGCGGCGGCCAGAGCGAGTTTACGTGGAGCAGATAAGTGTTGAGCTAAAACCGGCGAGCAGAAAGAAGAGCAGCTGCGAGATTCAACTGCCGCCGCAGGGAGCCTTTGGGGTTGATGTTCACGATGGTTTGGCCCACTACTTTTGCGACAAACCTTTAAAGTTCAACTGTCTCCATCACAGCAATAAGCACTCGGCTCAAATACTTGCCGAGCTACACATCCACAGCATTGAGTTTGAAACCGGAAGCAGCGTGAGCAACTCAATCCACAAGAGTCGCGAGTTTTTGAGTCCAAAGAGTAAGTGTGTTTGAGGTGAATTCAATTAGAGGGATTAATTTACCTTAGATGGCGCTCACTGACCTCGAAAACTCCAACCTCCACCGTGCGCCTCCAGGAGAGTGTGAAGTGCAACCTGGTGGCACAATTCAGAACTAGATTGCTTTGTTTGCCTTCAGACAGATGGAGCGCGCGCGCCGATAGACGGGAACTGTGAAAAAGGTGAAAAATATACTTATACAACAACTAGGAACTCTCGAAACTCTCTCATCTCTCAGGGTGCCGCCAAGTGTGAGCAAAGTGGCTGGGTGGAATCAGTGCTTAATGTTACGTTTGCGCCCGCCTCGTTTCGGGCGCCAGCAATCCTTGCCGGTGGTCGCGGCTGCTGCAGGAAGCTGGCGCATCCGTCTAGATTCTTGGCCTCCATTAGGCGGCTCGCGTATAGTTAGAGCTGGTAGCTCTTGTTCATGTTTTGCGCCTCTCTGCGCATTGAAAAGTTCACGCTTCGTCCATCATTTTGCGAGTAGCTGGCAGCGACAAACAACAAAGAGCTGCCAACCACTCCGGCCGAAGCCAGTGGGCGCCAGCCCTCGAGACAACAATGGAGCCAGTGGGCGCCGGCCCAAGTCTTTGCCGCCCGCCTTGGCCAAGATAATGAATCATCTGCTCCAATTGGCGGCGCGGCTGGTTATTTTCTTGAGACTTTGGGGCCCAACGAGGGCGAGTTGGCTTCGGGGAGGTCGGCGGTGTGATATATTGCGTTATGTAAAATAAGCAGTCACGCTCAAGTTGGCCCTAATGAACAGGGCCGGCGGACAGGGACGAGCAGTGGCTGAGCAACTTGGCGAGCGAGCGAGCGCCAATTCTGGCTCATTTGGCGCGGCGCCCGCTTCCGGCCGCATATAGAGCGGAGGGCGGGCTGGCTTGCGCGCGCGCTTGCTCCTTGGCCGCGAGCCTGCGATCATGCGTGACCCGCGCTGGCATCTATAAGCGCGGCCGGCTCGACGTTAGAGCAGGCGGCCGAGGGGAGCTCTATTTGGAGCGGCGCGGCCGACAAAGGGCGACAACAAACAAGTTATTACGACTATATGCTTTGTGTTGCCTCGCCTCGCCTCGATGGTGTGTCCCATTGGGCTGTTGCAATGGGACGAGCAGGCTGGCGTGTTTTTACAAGCAACTCGGCCACGGCAACCAACAGAGTCGCACGCAAATTTGGAGCCGGGCGGGAATTATGATTCATTATTTGGTTTCGCTTTGTTGCCTACGAAAAGTGTCGCCCCCGATGGGCCACTTTGGCCGCGCACTCTGGCCGCGGGCCCCAATTTGCTCGTTTAGTATTCACGCGACGCCCGCAACTGCGCGCGGCAACCCTCCACTAGAGCGGATGGCTAATGATTAGCTGGCCTCGGCGGCGGCGGCGGCTCATGAATTTAGCGCTCTCACCTGGATGGGGCGCGCAAACGGGAGCGAGAGAGAGAGAGAGAGAGCGAGACAGGTTGGAGGGAGAGTGTAATTGTTTTAGAGTTGCCTCACTACTAGCTGGCTTCTCGCGGCCAGGTAAACATTGCGCGAGGGCGAGTTTATTACGATAAGCCTAAGCCGGTTGGGCTCCTTCGTGCGGCCGAGCGGCTTGTTCGGCGTAACCAAGTGTCGTCGTCCAGCCCTTGAGGCCCCTTCACTGCTTGCTTGCTTGACGCTGACTGAGCGCAATGGAGGCCTGGAGCTGGAGTTGCTGCTGAAGCTGGTGCTGGTGCTGGTGCTGTAGGAGGGCGCCGGCCGACTTTGCCGCGGCCGGACTCAATTGCATGGCGGCCAATGGCGGCGCTTGCGTGGGGCCGGCGGGCTGGCCGGCCGAGGTGGCGGCCACTGCGGCTGCGGCCGCGGCCAACCTGGAGGTGAGCGCCAGCTGCTGCTGGTATTGTTGCTGGGCGGCGAAAAAGGGTGAAAGCTGAAGCATTAGCGACTGGAAGGTTGCCATTTGTTGGCGCGCGAACAGTTGCTGGAGGGCGGCGTCCGGGTTTGTTGGCCTGGCGGCGGCGGCGGCGGTGGCGGCCGAGACGGGGCTGCAGTGGGGCGGCGGGCTCGGGCCCGAGGAGCCGGGCGCGGGGGAGAGGCCGTGCGGGAGGTGCGGCGGGAGCGGGCCCGCTTGGGGCCCGAGGTGGGCGGCGGCGGCGGCCGCCGCAGCGGCCGCCATGAGCGAGGAGTTGGCCGCCAGCTGCTGCTGGCTCAGGTGCTGCAACTGTAACTGTTGCTGCTGCTGCTGCTGCTGGTTGGCCCGGTTTGCCAGGTTGAAGTGGCCGGCGAGCTCGTTGCTGGCCTGCTGGTCTGCTTGGCCCTGCGAGAGGAAGGAGCTTGGCGCGAATTGATCCGGCCCACTGTTGGCCGGCTCGGACAAACTTGAGCGCGTTTCGCTTGCCGAGTTCTCGTTCGCCTCCAGGTTATAGTGGTCGGTGGCTCTCGCCAGGAGGCGCCTATTCCGCTCCTGTCTGGCCTCGTGGGCCCGCAACTCGCGCCGCCCGGCCTGCTGCTCGGCGCGCTCGCTCGCCTCCCGCCCGTCTACCTGCTCGTCCATCTGCGCGCTGGCCCCATCCTCCTCCTCCTCCTCCTCACCTGTCTCCTCAACTTCCGCCTCAGCCTCAGCCTCCTCCTCCTCCTCCTCCTTGAGCAGGTAGTCGATGCTGAAGGACGACTTGCCGTTTGCTGCGGCGGCCGCGGCTGCAGCGGCCGCCTTCTGCGACATCAGCTTGAACCGCTTCCGGCGGCGCAACAAGCTCCCATTCTCGAACATGTCGGCCGAATTCGGGTGCAGCGCCCAGTAGGAGCCCTTGCCTGGCCTATCGGAGCGGCGCGGAATCTTGATGAAACAATCATTGAAGGAGAGGTTGTGGCGGAGGCTGTTTTGCCAGCGCTGCGTGTTCTTCCTGTAGAAGGGATACTTGTCCATTATAAACTTGTAAATCTCACTCAGTGTAAGCATCTTCTCCTCGCTCGATTGGATGGCCATGAAGGTGAGCGCTATATAGGAGAAGGGCGGCTTTTCGGAGCCCTCGTAGGTGTTCCTTCCTGGTCTTGGCATCTTGCTCTCTTCCTGCGCGTCTCTCTCTCTCTCCTCTAACTCGCCTCTCTCGCCGCTCTCTGGCTTCACCTCTCGGCTCTGGAAGCGCGCGAACCTCTCAATGCTGGGGCCCGGCTCACCTGCAACTGGAGCTAGCTCGCCGAGTTCCAATGTTTGCGCGCCGAATGCTTGAGTTGGTTTGAGCGACGAGTAAACAGTTGTAGCTGTTTGATTGCCGCGATCATTATTATTATTATCGTCGTCGTCGTGGTTGTTGTCGCTGTTGTTGCTGCCGCTGCCGCCGCTGCTTGTTGTTGGTTGATGGTTTGTGTTTTTTTAACATCTCGCATGCTAATATCAACAAGCGGGCGCCTGCGCACTGATTGGCGTCTTGCCGTTGGAGCCCCGTTTGTTGGCTTTGAGCCACTATACGAGGGCGCGCGTGCGCATGCGCAGCCGCCCCTCTGTTGGTTTACAGCGGCGAGCGGAGTGCGCAGAGGAGCGCAAAGGCGCCTCGAGTGGCCGCTGTTTATTCAGCGCATCCGAGCGCTCGCCACTCTGCGCACCGGGACCAAACAATGGGCCAGGAGGAGGAGGAGTGCGAACACGGCGCGCGCTCACCTGGCGCCCGCGCGCCGAGCCGGCGAAAGTAGATTAGGCGCGGGAAGGAGGAGGGCGCTCAATCGGATTCCAGGTCAGCTTTTGAAGCGCTGGCGTTCGTTTGTTCATTATTAGCGCCTAATTTGGATCCTAATGAGTTTGGCCGACGCCAGCTTTGCGCAACAAGCTGCCGCTGCCGCTGCTGCTGCCGCCGCAACCGCCGCCGCCGCCGCCACCTTGGCCGCGCCAGAACTTGCGGCGCCGTTCGAGATTCTAATCTTGTGCGAGTTGTATAATTTTTCGTGCAGAAAATTCCGCCTTCACCTTGCTCGCATCCAACTGCGAACTTGCAGCCAGAAAACTCGAGCGCCGACAATCCATTTCGATTGCACCATTCGTTCCTGTTCCCATTCTCTCCATTCTCTCTGCCGCCCGCAAGTCTCCGATTGGCGGCGGAGGCGCAACGAGCGCCATTGTGAGCTTCGAGCCCAGCTCGCAGCTCGATGATGAATTTGCTCTAAATTTAATCGAGCAACAAGTTGCGCAGCGCCGCCAACTCAACTCTGCCTGCGCCAGCCAATCTGCGTGCAAGAATTCAGTTGCGGCTTGCGAGGCGCACGAGAAAGTGTGCGCCGCTTGATTGATTCGCGGCCGGCCGGCCGGCCACTCGAGGCTCGAAAGCGCAGCCGCCAAGCCAACAATGGGCCGGATTAGCGCCAAATTAATCACTAATGGCGCGGGCAGGTGGAGCGCGGCCCTAGGTGGCTTACGCGCGCGCTCGCCGCCGGCCTGCGCCTGTTGCACGCGAGCGCCCGTTAGGCGCCCGCGAGTCTGGCGCCCGCCGCCCGCAGTGGGCCGGCCGAGCGCGGGTGGGCGGGGCGGCGGCGGCGGGCCGATTTGTTCCGGCAGCGTGCTCCTGTTTGACAGTTCGCCAGCGCCGGCTGACAGCGCTAGCGGGCGAGTGTTTGCGCGCTCAGGTGAGAATGTTTGTGCCAGAGAGAGAGAGAGAGATGAGAAGTGCAAATCATCATCTTGGGCCGCCGCGCGGCTGCAGCGGCAGCAGCAGCCGGCCGCCGCGCAGCTAGCGCCGTCTACCTGGCCCAGCCCAGCCCAGTCCAGTCCTGCTCAGCTCGCCCAGGTAGACAGGCGGGCGGCTGAGCGTGAGCAAGACATACCGGAATAATGATAGTCCTCAGTGTGTCTCCTTTGTATCTCTTTTGCTTTTGCTGCTGCTGCTGCTGCTGCCGTTTGCGGCGCCTCCACCGTTTGCAGCCATTCCACTGCTCCCACTGGATCGGCCTTTGTTTGCCAGCGCGAAAAATTGAATCCGCCGCTCCATCATGCGCGGCCAGTTTCAATTTCCCCGCAGAAGCAGCAACAACAACACCAACAACAACAACAACAACGAGAGCAGCAGCAGCAACTTTTGCGGCCGCCGAGGGCCAAGTAGCGATTATTGGCCGCCAGATCCGCGGCCAGGAAACGCGGGCGCCGCCAAGTCTGTGATTAGCGGCCGGCCGGCCGGCCGGCGCCTCCATCGGGGCCACTTGTTGGCGCGCTCGCTGCGCCCGCTTGCATCACTTTCGCGCCGCCGCTCGTCTCGAGCTGGCGCCGCGCGAGCCCCGCCGAACCCTTCCGGCCGGCCGGCGGGCCCGGCGCGAGCGCGACGAAAGTGGGAGTGGCGGCGAGCGGGCGCATCCGCCCGAACTTGGCACCTCGCGCTGGAGTGCGCGAACGTGCACTCGGACGGGCGGCTAATTGAGGGCCAGGTGAGCGCGGCGGCTCACGAGCGCGAATTAGGCTCATCATTAGCCGACTAATCAACGCGCCTGGCCGCCCGGCTTGCTTGGCTGCCTGGCAACGGCAAGCGGCAAGCGGCAAGCGGCGAGCGGCCACCAGTTGGCCGGCGCCGGCAACAACAAACAATGGCAGCCGTGAGACGCAACACAAAGCTGCCAGACTTGCCGGCGCTCTCGCTGGTCGTGCGTGGCCAGATTTGAGTCTTGGCCGAGCCGCAGGGCGCCCCTATATTCGGGCTCCTATATTTGCGCGCAGCTGTCGCCAAATTGACCGATCAGCTGGGCGAGGCGGACAAATTGCGTCAGC
>Ga0209372_1000561_pt1 | contig 14354 bp, 11 predicted proteins | sample AgamicAtPe_FD_187170 | JGI IMG/M metagenome (GOLD analysis project Ga0209372, IMG submission 187170) | Agave microbial communities from Guanajuato, Mexico - At.P.e (SPAdes) (version 2) | ecosystem: Host-associated > Plants > Phyllosphere > Phylloplane/Leaf | place: Guanajuato, Mexico | collected... | reverse complement strand
ACTCAATAAAGCTTAATTTGGAGAAAATTTTCGTACCAATTTCGATCTTTGATGACAAAGAGTTAGCTCGACGGAACTAGTTTGCACGAGATCCTACAGGCGCGCATCGGATCGCTCGCTGCATAGACGCCGAATGGACACCCTATGGGCAATCCCATGGGCCATCACAGCAGCACACGCTGCGCGAGTATTGAGCGTATAGAACTTAGCGAGCGTGTTGAACTTTCTGAATTTATTGGACACCTCACGGGGAATCCCATAGGCCATTACAGCAGCACACGCTATGCGAGCACTGAGCGCACTGAGCGAAGCGAGCATATTGAGCTTATTGAATTTATTGGACACCTCACAGGGAATCCCATAGGCCAGCACAGCAGCACACGCTGCGCGAGCACTGAGCGCACTGAGCGCAGCGATCGCATCGGATTTATTGGACACTCCACGTCAATTGCCATAAACCTGCTTGCACAGCGCGCCTTGTGCGAGCCTTTGTAACTCTTTGCATGCGCACGCAAGTTCTTATTCTATTTATAACCGCCTGTTTCCTGCCCTAACATGTCATTCGTCCGCCAGCTATTGAGAAGACAACGTCAATTTGAGATCGATTGCTCGGAATTCGAAAATTAGAAACAAAAGGATCCAATCTTTTCAAAAATTATGTCGCAATCAACTCCCAGTGCAGAAATCCAGGATGAATATCCCTCGCAGCAGAGAAGTGCCAGCCAAAGCTCCGAGAATGATTCGAAGATCAAAATTGAGCAATCGGAGGGGCGTCAAACCGAGCCAATCAAGTTGAAGAAGAAAATAACGCCGAAGCGTAAACGACTTCAGTCTCCAACCTCATTGGCGCGAGAGGACCTCGAGGCTTGCAAATTGCGATACAGGCAGCTCAATAGAAGACCATATTATGAAGTCTCAGCGATTCTAGCTCAGAGAGTGGGGATTATGGGCGACCGCAAGTACAAGGTACGCTGGGCTGGCTATAGCCCGAACGAAGACACATGGGTCCGTCCGGAAGATCTTAATTGCCCGGATAAGTTGGCTGAGTTTATTGAAACCAGACAGCTCGAGCTGCGCAAAGATTGATCAGGGCAAAATCGCAAGAATGGACAATATTCAAACCTCACTCAAATTTTATCGGATTTCTTCCATTTAATCCAACATTAAACTCGACTTTAATTGCATCTAAAACTTGCTTTTTCTTCGACTGAATATTTCAGGAGAGAGTATAGCGCATCACAAGATTAAACACACATCACATGTTCATAAATCTAGGATCTTAAGGCTTAGACTTTAATTTTAATCAATGATTTCGCGAAAAATATCACCTTCCCATTCAAATTGCGCACAACGCCGGTACACTTAACAAAGTTGTTTCTGTTGATTTCGTGTGATTCATCCAAAGATGGGATAGATGATGATACAGTTTCAGGTTGAGGAGTCTCCTCAATCCCAGTAGGTCCACGCAAAAATTCCTGCTCAAGAAAAGAACTCCAATCACCTGGACTTCTGGTCGGTGATGTTTTTTTGATTCGCTGCGCACCAAAAAAGATGTCCTCACAAGCAGAAGCTAACGATGGAACAGGTGCGCTCGAAGTCTGCACTTGAGTCAGTGTACCTGTCCGCGATGGGTCTGACAAGTTTGAGTCCGTGTCGTCTGAGTTCCACGCTCGTAGATCGCAATCAATCGCGCCATACAAATATTCGCCCTCACTGGTGATATCAGCGAAATGACTGCTACCTTGGCTTTCAAACTCGAAATCACATACTTGATCAAGCTCACTGTCCAGGTAGGAATCGATTATCTTTCTAGGCGAACGTAAGCCAGCGTTGATTGTGTTTTCATCTCCAAGTGGTGGGTTGCCTGAGTTCTCACTCGAATCTGCCAGTAGAACGAGATTAGTATCGGCATTTGGATATCGATCGACTCTATACATTGTTGAATCGTTATGGTCGTCGGTGAGTTTCCTTCTGAAGTATATCACGTTAATGTTGTTATTTTCAGAATCATTCACCTCGATGTTTGACAAACCTGGTAACAAAAATTCAATATTACCGACTTTTGCAACGATCCGGATAAGATTCGTCTTAGTTCCATGTAAACAGAAGCTCATAGATGGGAGAGTTTGTTGTAGAATCTGTTTTATGGTTACCGTTGGTGGGTAAGTATTCAGTCTTTGTTCCATATTGTGCGTCGATCCTATAGAGTTTAAGTTGGTATGATGGAGCCCGGAAGAGTTTTTGTTTCGTGCCAACTCGTCTGAGCGGTTGCCATCAATTACTGTTTCGTCCTTTTTGGACATCGAATTGAAGTTGCCGTAGAGCGAAAAATGCCAGTAAACGCCAACCGCTACCGACGTTGTAGCTCCATTTCAGCTGAACCTAAACTGTGTGCACAATTCGGTGAACTGAGTGCGTTACTCGGCTGCTTCACTCACAGCTGGCGAGGATAAAATTTCGATCATGATAAGCACACATCTTGAGAACGAAGGGGTGAGGTTGTTGAACTTTGCTCTGTATGACGCTGCATAATTCAGCCGCCGGAGCTTTGAGGGCTTTATTTCTATAAAATAATCTGACATTAACTTTAACATATAATGTGTCCGCCAATCCTCCAGCGCTCGAACAGTTGAATTAGAGTAATGAGCGTTAGAACCGCCGATCGTTTCATCATTGTCTTTTTGACAGAACAAATTATGATCATTATAATCCTCGAGATCCGATAAGGTTCAAGGCTAATTTCAACCAGAAGGCTCGCTGAATTTGCGTTTGCAAGTGAAGAATAAATGAGTTTAACAACAAAAGTCGAATCTTTGATGCTGAACTTCTTGCGTCGTCACCGAATCAAGGATTGATTATCTGCAGATAATAAAAATTCGTATCCTCGACGAATTTCTGCTCTCTGCTCATAAAACTGCTCGTTCGTCGGCGAAAATACTCGAACTTTATTTACCTTAAGTCGTGAGAAATGATCGATCCATGATAGCTAGGGCGACCATTCGAAATCTAGTTCAAATTGTATTACGATTCTTTGAGAAATGGACTTCTGAATTTCATAGGTTTCCTATTGGCACAGCCGCCACCTGACAGGACTAACTTCAGATTGAATGGCCTTACGAATTCATCTCTGCTCAAAATCGATTGTTCATGCTCACAGCAGAACAATTAAACACAAATCATAATCTCCTGATTAGACAGAAATGGGCTCATTTTAGTAATAGATTTCCGATCTCAGGGTGCCTCCTGAGCAGCGTAGTAAGTGCACGCTTACTGCATCGCTCCAAATATTTCTTAAGGGCACCTTTACCCCGTTCCATCACCATCTCCAGTGGCTCTTCCATGGGTGGCAGATCAAATCCTGCCCAAATAACTTTAAAAGTGGTCCCTTTTGGTCGATAGAAATGTTTGGTTATGAGCTTAACCTTCCTCCTGAAAGTGAGCCTCTCACTTTCGCTAGAGCAAGCATTTTCCATCGACTCGTTTCCAATAGAAGGCTGCAGAAAGTTCGAGTGATGTTGCGGTCCCAATGCTCTCGATTGATCGACTGGCGCCGATACCAAGTTGGGCGGCTCGAATTCAGGATATTGGACGATATCCTCATCAGTCATGATTGATAACACTATCTTACGAAGAGTTAATCGATGAGCATGAAATTTCTGGCAGTTGTGTCTCAATATCGGTGCCAATAGCATTCCGGTTTTCGATCCAAAAATCTCATATAATAGGCAATCTCTAGCTTGAACGAGTGCGAATAGCAGCTTATTCGAATCCTCGTGATTCGATTGTCGCAACTTGTCTCTAATAAACTTATATTTGTTGATGATATCCGGGTAAGTCGGTTGGTCGGTTGTATTAGCACAAAAGAAATTTCTGAAACAGTCACAATTCATGATTTTTTATAGCTAAAATAGCGTGCTCTCAATAACAAATTAAGAATATACCTGATCGAACAAATTTCATGGAGAAAGATATAAGCGATCACTTATTATTTGGCGCAAGCTTGTTCACGCGTGTTCAGAGGAGCGGGATATTCGAAAATAAGAGGAAAATTTCCATCGACGAGATGCTAACATGCATTCCAAACCAAACCAGGCGATATTCTATATGGCATGAAACACGCCAGTTTACCTGTGCGCGAATTCTACATTGGGTTGTCGCTATCTCCGATTCTAGCTATAGAGCCGCTCCAGTTGGCTCGGAAGTGAACCTCACCACTGTTGTTAGGTCACAGCACAACAAGATCGGATGAAATTTTCGCTCAGTTTTAGAAATAACCAAACCAAATTTCCCATCGATGCCTTCGGCGAGAAGAGTCTCGCAGAAACTCGCAAATCGCAGTATAAAGTGTGGCAGCATGATTTATTGAAGTTCAGGAACACGACTCAGTTGTTCTGATCAGGGCTGGTTTGGCAGAATATCGTTTCGGAGGCGATTTGTCGTATTGCCCTCGAAATTATATCTGTTTTCGCTATATGTCATGTATGTTTGGGACCCACAGATACTCAGAATCGCCCTGCCACATTAGTCCAGCTCTCTCGATGTTATTTATCACTTCGTTCATTTCCTCTGGACTCCAGGAGTTGAACGCCTCTTGCATCGCCTCAAACTTGCATCCACGCGCTCCTGCATTATCTTTGACGAATAAGAACAGTTTCAACTCTTTTTCGCCGAGCTCTCTATACCATCTTGGCCTCTTTTCAAGTTGGTTGCTGTCCTTGATCAAACTCTCAGCTCGCTTCTCATAGAAGAGTGAGTCCCTTATGACTTCTAATATGTGCATGGTGATGAAATTTGGATCACAAATGTATCTAACCGTGAAGGCAAATATCTTGGGTACGCCATTAATAAATTTGACTTGCCCTATCACTCGAATATAATCGTTTTCCTTCAGTTCTTCAATTGGCTTGAGCATTTCGTCGCTAAAAGCCGACTGATCGGGAGACACCTCAGTCTCCTTATATTGCTGCCAGTGTTTGAAGGAGTCATCGCCACAGGTTGGCACGTCACCATCTGTCAAGTAATTAAGCTCTACCGGACCGGTAGTATAGTCGTCCAGCAGAGCGATCAGTTTGTTGCGTGATTGATGTATAATTTCGCAAATAAGAGCTACCAAGTTGATATTGAAGACCTTATGCCCATGGATGACCAATCCAGACTTCTCTGTCGTCAATTTGACGATTTGACTAACAGAGACAGCTGTTGTCGTTCTGTAGCTGCTCAATCTTGTATCGTCGCTATCATGGATTGATCTTCCTGTCGTTGACCTCGCCGAACAATTTTGTCCATCCATGGTAGACGGAATAGAGGCTTGCCTAGCCATTGAGGGGGATCTCGGCCGTCGGAAGACAAAATCACAGCTTTGCTGAGCATTTTCTTGATGAGGTTGTGACCGACTCGTTGAGGGATGCTTACTGGTTGATGGAGCTGCAGGCGGAAGTTTACTGCTGTAAGTCTGTGCACTATCTTTCTTGACTGAGCTATTCGGCCGGTTTGAAGTATCCATTCTTAGAAGTGAATTGTTTTTAGAATAGTTATAACAGCAAATAGAAAAATATGATTAATTTCCAGAACGTCAAGGCGGGGTTGAATCAAATTGAACTAACAGCAAACGAGTGAACCGGCGCAGCAATCTTCAGAGGCTGGTGTGATATGAGCGTTCAACAAACTAACAGGCGAACCTAGCAGGAGAAACGGTGCAAACTGATTGCATGAAGTACCAGAAGGCTTCCCGCCCTGGAGTATCCGCGCAGCATACGATACGCGTATCGACGTTTGTGTGGGATGCTCAACAAATCCAATATTTTGCATGCTATCGGACACAGTTTAGTCTCTTGATGCAAATTCCCTCGTGAGCGAGCGCCAACACTTACGCTCACTGCAAAGAGATTTTGCAAAAGCAGGCGAGCTTGGATAGCTGTGAGCGTATCTTCAGGGAAAATAATGCATGGAAGAGGATAAGATTGCTCGCGACGGCGCCACACTGGATGGCGCCTACTTCGGGCCGTTCAACCACAGCAGCTGTAACTCGAGCCAATGCGTTGAGTGCCTTTGATCCCGTGTAGTTTCCTAAATGCATTGCGCTCGCGATTCAATCCACGCTCTACCTTCCAGCTTGAGATTCTAAATTCGGCGCCAACCCTCCAGCGATGAGTTTGTCTGGATTTCAGGCCAACTTGTCATCCTGTAAATGTTGTTTTTCTCCTTTTTGTAGCAATCCGATCCATGATCGGAGCAGTGAGTAGCGATCACAGCCGGCTACGCTCCCCCATCATCTGGGGCTCATTTGATTCTCCAGGCCCAACACAGCATCGGGTACTGAGTTTCATAGTGATTTTATTAATTGAGCATCTGTTCAGGAATTGAGTGCTCCAAAACCTTACTGCGCTTTATCAGAGCACTCAATTTCAAGAAACACCCGAGAATTTCGTTAGATTTGCCTCGATTTCAAGGCTTTTGAGATTGTTTGGCAATTCTTTCAACCCGACGAATAAGGACTAACCAGCTAACTGATCTGAAGCTTACACTATTCTATCATAACGGAGTTCAGGACTTCCATCTGTTCCCCTCTGTTCATCTTTCCTGATCTTCTCCTGACCTCTGCTGTGTTTCGAAAACCTCATGCTCTACCAATCATATCATATAAGAAACTGGGATCGATCCCGACCCTTCAAAGGGAGCATTTTAATTTAAAGCCGGATTTTAAGCTCAGCACTCTTTCAACGATGATTGAGATTGCTTACATGAGAAGATGAATACAGTTACTCTAGATATTGCCATGATTCATGTGATCCATTGCATTCCCTCCAGATCAAGCCCCTATTGGCCAATATCTCTAGAGCTTTTCTAACCTGCCCACTTCCTCCCGGGCACTGTCCGATCAATGAGGCAATCTCGTCTGTTCTCAATCCTGTACATCTTTGCTTGTTGGCCTCGAGGATGATTACGCATCTATCCTCTATGTTTTTTAAGGTCATTGAGTTGACGCCTTGTGAGAGGACCAGAGGCTTGATCGTCGCATGTTTTATATTTTCGCAGTTGTGTCGGCTCTGGGAATCTGTGTTTTCTCGAGAAATTAGTTCTTGTTCCATGATAGGTTTGGCCGTCTTTTCTATACTTGCTGCAACGAAAAATGTATAAGGCTCCACGATTGTTACAGTGCCTTCACATTTAACCCAATCGCCAATTTTTATATTGCCAATGTTGAGAACACTCAACGGATAGCATCCTGCCAGCTTCTCACCATCTATCAACTTGAGCATGTTAATCTGATTGTCTTGGGCGTTTGGATCATCATTATAATATGCCCTCTTGATAGCTTTCGCTGGAAAGCTATCCAGATTGAGGCCTAACTCGTCCATCTTGTTTTCAGAAGGATTACGACTGTCTACATCGATGATTGAGCCTCCAATCTCAGAAGCTATCGGCATAAAGTTAGCTTCAACGTCATAACAGTTCCAGCTTCGTGGCTCGACATCTATAGGATCTCCGAACTCGAAGTTTCCAGGGGCATGCGCCGATGGAGCTTCATGTGTACTCATTCTATCATCTCTCACTGTACCCAATTTTTCTTTATCTGACAGCCTTCTGTCCGGCACCGTAATATCGTTTCCGTAAGATACTGCGATCGTAGCTTGATCATTCTCCAGTCGTGATGGTCTATAGGACGAAGCTTTCACGCTAAACTCTCCTAAGCAGCTAGTATCAAGATATATATCCTCAAAAATCAAGTTCGTAATAGTGGCACTGATGTATCTCATATCTTTGATGCAAGCCATAATAGAAACCTGTTGGTTCTCCATCTTTGCTTGTCCACCCATATCTTTGGTTTTTGCCACAAGTTCGTTGACTTTTACTAGTATTTTATTCGGTTCCATCCTTGAGAGAGACAACTAATATTAGTCAATTTAGTTGTAGGGGAGCATGAATTTTGAGTTGATGCGTGAATAAGGTTGTGGTCGTGAAAAATTTGTCACTCATGCGATCGGCAGTTTTCAAGAATTGAATCTCAAAGGATCAAATGGCGCTTTTCCTCTCGAATTCAGATGCGTTGGTGCGAGCGTGCGCGAATAGGCACAAATTAGCACAAAAATACCTCATAGCTGTTACAATCGCGCATGAGTTAAGACGAGCTGCCACGAGCAATAGATTTAGATGTTAGTACAAGAGCTGATCGGGAATTTAATAGCTATTGTAGAGTTTTAAACAAGGAAATGAGAGATCTGCGATTGGTGAACCTCCTATACGATAGAGAACTTTTCCAAGTTTTCGTTCGTTGCGTTCACATCGGATTACTTGAAGCTGGATCTCTTGTGATAATAAGCGATTTTATGAGCGTTAAACGAAGACCCTCGTCCTCATAAAATTCCAGCGGGATATCCATTTGTCTTAATGCCCGAATCAGACGCTGTAAGTATTGTGGACAATCGATATCAGTTATTCTGTGGCCTATTTGATAGCAGTTTCGGCAAAATTCCACATCCGAGTTACATTCGGTAAGTCGATGACTCTGACTCCCGCACCGTAAACAGATTCTGTTTGGGCAATCAGAATGGTTGAATGTATAACATTTCGAGCACATTCTAGGTTCACACCTAACTGCTAGCTCAACGCTCCCTTCTGCCGCGGGGTGGGAGCTTGAGCACGGAATACGGCCGTTTAGATTCAGAAATAAGTGTCGAAAACCAGCTGCATTCGCATCTAGGATCAAGTCATCTTTCTGAAGACCTTGGCCGCGATTGACTGCCCTCACATCAGATATCTCAATCTCGGTCTGTAGGATATTCTTGGTTTGTTGTCCCTCTACATCCAAATTGGAGCTCATCCTCTGCTCCTCTGTCTTTCTATGCAAATTTTCCATTGAATTTCGAATGAACTCAGTGATTTTGTTCGCTTTTATATCCGTTGGAACTCCTGGAACTCCTCTCAGCTCGATCCGAACAGGCCTTCTCGTGATGTGCTCACCATCTTTGCTAGCCTCAATTATCTTCCCTCTGATAGGGTTGTCAATGTTTCTATCGACACTCTCGATGAACTGATCCTTCAATCTCTGTGACCCAAAATGGGCATAGGTGAATTCACGATCAAACCAATGATAGACATGATGGTTACTAATTTGCCTGTAGGTTCGACTGTTGAAGATGATCCGACATATCGAGTCGAAATCGAATCCATCCTCCATGTCCATCTTGATGGTTATTGTTGAGCGTCGTAGTCGCTTCTCGCTTTCGCCTGCTCTCCGAATTTCATCACTCAATATCTGAATCACATGGCCGTTCTCAATCTGCATCGGTACGTCAAAATATGTCGAGCCATGGCCGACTTTCTGGCAACGGCCGTCCACACTGATGCCTCCCTTAATATCATCCGAATAGTCTTCTACTTCAGTACGATCAGAATTGCAGAATGCGCCATTCTCAGTTGATGATTCGCTCGGGCTTGACATCTTGTCAAGTAATTAAATGATATTCCTTCAATATGTTCGCTAGATATCTGCTTCTGGTCGTCGATATGTCGCACACAATCAAAACTCAGCCGCGGCGCGCAAGTATTCTGCTCTTCTCTCATTGTGAGTTGTTAACATTGGAGCGAACAGTAGCGTTGCTCGAGCCGTTGCGCTCACGTGCTGATCTCGGGCCAACTAGCGACCTCGATATTACAGTTAACAAGCCTTACTCCTGTCCGGCGTATTTAGGCTAGTTGGAGGATAGTTTCAGTCCACTGCGGACGTTCCCATCTGAGTTTTTTAGTTACAAGACCTAGTGTAGTTCCCCTACATTCTGCACCTTGTAGTGTTAGTGTGATGCGGATCAATCTACCAAATTCTAACCGATATTATGCTTGCCAATTAAGCATCTGAAATTCGGTCGCTCGCCCCATAAGCCAAGTCGAACGATAGCGATCTCATAAGTTAGTTGGTTTGGTTGGTTTGGTTGGTTCAGTTTCATCTCGCTCGTTCCTTCGCAAGGTGTGCACATACTTTTCAGCAGCTATATAGAGTGCATCAGATCGTTGATTTGATCTGCTGTGATCATAATTCGAAGTTCTAGTCCATCCTGCTCGTCAGTCTAGTCGTCAATGACTGAAATCGGTACCCACATGAACGGAGGTATCATATCAGCCTGAACTCGGAAAGTTGCGAGGAAATCGAGCCGAGCCTTGACTTCTAAATGGTGGGAAAATTTGTGGAGCCAAGATCAATTTTAGCTCTTTGCGTTGCGTTGTTATACATCGACTGTTTATATATGACGGATTGAGCAAAGACTTGTCATATGAATGAGAGAAATTGCACGTTTGCTGTCTGGGATGAATTTAGGGGATTTTCGGAGTGTAAGCTTTCTGCAGTGCTAGAATGGCCCCTAGAATTGCTTGCAATGGTCGCATATATCATCAGAACTTACTTCATTCGAGGACACTATCGCGGAGAGGAATTAAACAATATGTAGAATTCAACAAATTCATCTCTGTCGCACCCTCTGGCATCAGATCGACGAGCAACACCACACACTTATGTGTATTTAATGAAGAAGTATGATCATCCCTGACAGGGGTAGAGTTAATCGCTAATTAACAGTATGAGCTGAAGTAACTCCTCCATGGCTTTACCGAACGATTGGTTGCCAATGATCCTGCGGAAGTTAGTTTGCATCTTTCGATGACATCAAGAGGTCCAGCAACAGGGAATTGAATATACCGTAAGCATTGCATTCATACTCAATAATATCTTCCCAAGCTGTGGCTGCTCAAATCCTCACATACTATCTATAAAATGAGCCAGAATCTTCAATCTGAGTCTAAGACCGTTTGTCGGTGACTCAGCTCAGACCTTGATCCTCCTTCCAAACACGCTCAAGGCAGGGAAGGCTCAATCATTGCAAATGAGTGAAATACGATCTTATGGCTGTGAACGGTAGTTACTTGATCGCCCCTTGTGTTTATATACCTGTGAACGTTCTTAAAGCCGCAAGAGAACAGGCACAAGTAGAATCACTTCAGCAGCACAGGAAGACGAAGTTGAGCAGCAGCAACTCTGTTCAAGGGAGGGGGGATCGCTGTATCTGGACCGCTGAAAGGAAGAACCAGCACACTCACATTCACGGTAGCACAAAGTAAACACGCACTTATCTTCTCAAATTTTTATGTTCATCTCGTAACGCTCGCCAGCATCGAAATTTTACAACTATATTAACAGAAAATAACTGCCCTGATAAGCAGAGCTTGTGAAAAATCTAATCAATCTTCCGAGTATCTATCCATCTGTTCACGCCACTCCATACGATAAGCCGCCGAAATGCCAAGCTGTGGAGAGAATTGTAGGTGCTTTTATAGCTTACTGATGATGAACATAGAATACGAAGATTGTTACACTGATACAGTCCTCATCGAATTGGCTCGGAAAAGATACAAGAGCCTCATTGTTACGGTTCATCCAGACAAGACAGATGATCCCAGAGCACATATCGCCACTGCCATGTTGAATCAAGCAATCGCCGTTTTAGGTAACAGAACCTTCGAGCGAGAGTACCGCCGCTCAAATTTGCGCGACATGGGGCAGAGTTTCGAACACAGTGCTGAGGATGTGGCAACCGCGAGGAAGTTCATAATTGAACGAAATACTATTGATAACGTTAATGTTGGCAAACGCGAATTTTCATCGCTCCCGGGGACGACAAAAACGGATTCTCATTCCGCTGTGAATCGCTCAGCGACTAATCAGAATTGGCCTGACAACGTGCCATGCACAACTGAATACTCCACGCGCTCAGGCACATCACCTCTATTAGAAGCGAAGTATCTCGGATTTAATGGCTCAAAGTGCAGTCCAGAGAGCAAGAAGCTAATACATGCCACTGATTGCAAAGAAGTTGGAATTGCGCACTCGAATAATCCAGACAGAATCATCCTTGTTATAGACCATCGAACTATACAGGGTGAAGTCTACTTCTTAGTGAGAATCCATGGTTCAGATGTTGTAAAGTATAGGAAACTAACTGACATTCTGAATGACGATCACGATAAACGCCTCCTATCGTTTTACCTGATCAACTTGGAGAAGACTTGCAGCAGGAGATTTTTGTCGCTGATCAGAAACGAGCGTTCATTGGAAGATCTATACGAGTCAATTACATCATGCAACGGCTAACTGATAATCGATTGACTTTTTGCATTGTAGATTTGAGATGACTAGCTGCAGGGAGTCTGGGCGAGAGGAATCAATAAATAACGATATACCAGAATCAACCGGGTCTACACGAACATTCTTTTTCACGAGTCGTTGATTAATCCTCAGTTTTCTCGTCCAATTAGATAAGATTCGTCAACTTAGATTTGGGAAGAATCTTTCGTAGGGTTGAATACACCCTGGCTATCACTTACCAGATCTAGCTCATTGGATTTATCGGACATCCTGCACGATTGTCCATAGGGTGCGCCCACTTAGCTTAGATGGCCATCTAGTGAGGTTGATTGTGGCCGATCCGTCTATAGAGCCTCGAAACTGATCGGCTCAATCCCACAACTACAGTCTCGAGGTCATATTAGCGAGTTTCGAGCGGAATCCTTCGTGGGGCTTTTGCTTGGTGCCGCCTCAACCATCACTGGCCAGATCTAGCTCAATGGATTTATTGGACATCCCACACGATTGTCCATAGGGTGCACCCACTTTGCTTAGATGGCCATCTTGCGGGGTTGATTGTGGCCGATCCGTCTATAGAGCCTCGAAACTGATCGGCTCAATCCCACAACTACCGTCGCGAGGCTATATCAGCGAGGTTTGAGCGAAATTCCTCGTAGGGATCTCGCTGGGTGCCGCCTCAACCATCATTGGCCAGATCTAGCTCATTGGATTTATTGGACATTCCACACGATTGTCCATAGGGTGAGCCCACTCAGCCCAGACGGCCATCTTGCGGGGTCGATTGTGGCCAATCCGTCTATAGAGCCTCGAAACTGATCGGCTCAATCCCACTCTTACAGTCTCGAGGCTATATCAGCGAGGTTTGAGCGAAATTCTTCGCAGGGATCTCGCTGGGCGACACCTCAACCCTCATTGGCCAGATCAAGCGCCTCGGAAGTCTCACGAGAATTCCTCCGCGGTTCAAACTCATGCGATTTGAAGACCTATCAACCGACATGCCGAACTGTCCGAATCACCTCTGAAGTTCCCCCTCGGTTATAGGTATCCCGACGCAGCTATATGATTAGCTAGCTCACAATTTCAGAGCAAACCCATGAGTAACTATCCTGCATAGAACCAGCCGCATGTGGCAGAAAAGATTTTGATATATACATAGAACATATTCGTTAAATATCTTGTGTTCTAGGTCGAATCGAATATGACCCGACTTCACGAGTAATCTTCAGGAACCATATGACAGTTGGAGTTCTCTTTATTTTCTCTGACGCACTTGCGCTATGCATTCCACCCGTCATTATTCTATCGTGTAACAAAATTAGACTCATATCTAACCAGATAATTGGCGCACCAAAGTTAGAGCTCTAGATTCGTAATCTTGCGTAAAGTTTGTGCAAACATGAGCACTTTCCCATCCAAGTTTCTCGCGACGCCTGTGCACAAAACCAAATGGCCCTCACGAATCTCATGTGATTTTAACCCTGTTGAACCAGAGAAGGCAGTCATTGTCGATTGACTCGTTGAGTTGTCATCGTCGTCACGAGGAAAGGGCCCGACCTCGAAGTCTTCTTTTGTCGCATCTTTTTGAATCTTCTGTGTTCCGATGAAATTCGTCTCTTCTTCAGTTACCTCAGTTGCTCCTGAATCAGTGACACAGCTTTGATTAGATTGTGAAATTGCCAAAAAGTTTGATTCAACATCATCTGCGTTCCATTCACGCAAGTCGAAGTTCATCTCACAAAAGATGTACTGGCCTTGGCTATCAAAATCATCCGACCCACTTGCATCCTGGCTCTCGCTGTTGAATTCTGTTGGTAGTCTTCCACTATCCGAACCAACATTCTGTCCGATCCAAGCGTTTGACAGTGTACTCTCCCTCGAGTCGTCATCGATTGCATGATCCTGTCGCTCTCCTCTGCAGTAAATGATGTCCAAATCACAATTCTGATCGAAATCGTATACCTTATACGCTGATACGTTATCGAGCAGGTGGTCTACAGCCCTAATTTTTGCTACAAATCGGATCAAATTAACTCTCGTTCCATAGAGATTGAAATTTAGGGTGGGACTTGTATGTTCCAACACTTGTCGCAAACTTACACACACTGGATGTTTGGATCCATGAACCATTTTTAGTTTGCAGAGGCTTCAGTTATACTGGATCAAATATTGAGTTTGTATATCCCGGTTCGATTCTGTACCAGTTTTGATGAGAATATATTTC
>Ga0209372_1000558_pt1 | contig 14382 bp, 9 predicted proteins | sample AgamicAtPe_FD_187170 | JGI IMG/M metagenome (GOLD analysis project Ga0209372, IMG submission 187170) | Agave microbial communities from Guanajuato, Mexico - At.P.e (SPAdes) (version 2) | ecosystem: Host-associated > Plants > Phyllosphere > Phylloplane/Leaf | place: Guanajuato, Mexico | collected... | reverse complement strand
GCTTGCTTGCTTGCTGGCGGCGTTAGATTGTTTCCAATTAAGCTAACAACTTGGAGGAGCCAAAGCCGGCTCCTCGTGGGCCATCAGCGGGTTTGGCCCCCGAGTGGAGCGGGCCCATTGGATTTGGGCGCGCGAGATTTGGAGCCAAATTGCGCGGGAGATGATTCAAAAACCTAGCGTTGAGGCTGGCTGGCGGCCGAGGGGCTGGACAAGAGGCCATTGATCGCGAACGAGCAACCTTCAAGTTGATGAATAGTGGGCACGTAGCTGGCGCAGGTGCGAGCGTCCAGCGCGGCCGCGCATGGTGGCGCCGAGTGCGGCTGGTTGCGGGCAGAGAATTGAAACCAACTCTTTGGCCAGCTGAACGGGCAAACAGACAGAGAGAGAGAGAGAGAGAGGAAAGGGGGAGCTAAATTGAGCGTTGCCGGCGTGTCGATTTGGGCGCCCCTCTGGCGCTGGCTTTGGCTCCGCGACAAGAGTGCGCCCGCTGGCTGGCTGGCGGCCCAAAGCTGGCCAGTCGGGGGGAGGAGGAGGAGTTAGTCTGGAAACATGCCTCTTGATTGCCAGTTTATCAATCACTCGGCCAAGCAACACCAGGCGCCAGCTCCCATTTGCTGCCCTGTCAACTGAGCCCCAGTGGCGGCGGCCGAGCGGCGCCGCGAGCCAGCCGGCCGGCCGCTCAGCTGACTGGCTGGCTAGGTGGCGGCGGCGGCGGCGGCGGCGGCGGCCGCGCACGCACTCGCCCGCAGGCGGCCGGCCGGCTGCTGGAAAGGTGGGCCGCGCCGCTAGGATGCACGCGAGCGCCGGAAGCGCGGCCGAGAGAAGTGGGCCGCGCGCGGCGAGATTGCGGCCGCTTTACTGGCTCCGGCGGGCTGGTCGACTCGCGGCGCTCTCTGGCTCGCCGGCTGGCTCTGCTAGCTCGGCCAGTTCCAGCCGAGGGATGAGTTTGCGGGATGAGGCGCGAGTTGCTTGCGGCGCAACTCGCCCTCGGCGCGCAATCTTGTCTCGAGCGGGCCGCCATTGATTGGTGGGCGCCAAACATGCGCCGGCCAGGTCGCCCGCGGCCACCAGGCCGCTCGGAGGCGGCGGAAGTGGGCTCGGCCGGCGGCGCATTAATTGTCGCGCGCTCTGTGGGCGCCAGGAGCTCGCCCATGCAAAGCGGCTAGGCGCCACGCTCGGCCCCACAAACAAAGGGGCTCTTGCTCGGCGGTTTGCGCGGATTTTAGCGGCCGAGGGCGGCGCAAATTAATGGCCTCCAGGCGCCGAGCATAACGCCGCAAAACCCAGAGCGGGCGCCTTGGAGGCGGTTGGCGGGCCAATTAAGTGGCCAAGTGGCGCAAATGGGCGCCTGTCATTCGCACCGTCCACCTGACACTTGTCCTTGCGCCCTCGCCTTTCAATTAAAGCCCCGAGCGCGCGCCTAATGGTGGCTCACTTGACGCCGCCGGTGGCCGGTCGCGCCCACCCACTGCAGCCGTCGAGCTCGCCCGCCCGCTGGCCGCTGCAGTGCGCGGCCAACAATGGGCCGGCCATGTGTTTGGACAGGCTAATGGACGGAGGCCTCTCGGCGGCCCTAATGTCGCCGAGAGCGGCCGCTCGCACTGATAGGAATCATTGTTGATCTGGCCGGGGGGACAACACAGCGCCAGTTAACGAGAGACAAGCGCGTGTATCCTTGTTGGCGGCTACGGCGCTCGCTAATGAAACTGGGCCGCGCCGGCTGCGCGAAACGAAACGAGACCCAATCTGGAGCGGCCGCTCCTGGCGCCCACCAAACTGGCCGCCCATATCCAATATCTGGCTCATGTCGATTCGGGTTGGCCCCTCTAATGGGCGCCTGTATTAGCATGGACGGCGCATCAGCCGCCGCCGCCGCCGCCGCCGCCACTTCCATCTCCGAATGGGCCGCTATAAAGTTTATGTCCGCACTCGGCGCGCAAGATCGATGGCCGGCAAATCGCGGGCAGAGACTCCGCCCGCCGACCTGCGCTCGCTCGGCCGCCCATTCCAGCGGCGCCACTTTGGGGCCGGAAATCCGTCAAGCCTGTTGGCTGGGGGGCGAAACTTATTGACTTGTTATTGGCGGCCGCCGCCGCTGCCGCCGCCTCTCATCGCCAATCAACCATTCAAGTGGATGGGCGTCCGCTCGGCCAAGCGGCGTTCGCGTTGGCCGACTGGAGCCGCCGGCCGGCCAGCAAGCCAGTGGCTCTTTTTCGCGCGTCTCCATTGTTTCGCGCCGCCGACTTTGCGCCCATATTGCTCGTCCAAGTTTGCCGCTGCGGTGGCGTCGTTAGCGGATTCATAATGAGATATTTGGGCGCATCCTTGGCGCCGCCTCGGCCGAGTTTGGTCCGCGCAAGCCGGCGGCTTAATTCACCCTTTGGGCTCGTCTGGCCAAAACTCGCTCGATGGCCCCACATATTGAGCGGCGGCCCCATTCGAGGGCCCAAATGGCCGCGGAGGCGGCTCGAGTCTGGCGGTAATCAAATTTCTGCGACACTGGCGCCGCTGGCATGGAAATTGAATGAAAACGAAGCCGTGACTTGACTACGCCGGCCGACAACAACAACAACAACAACGACAACAACAACAACTACGACAGCAGCCACGGCAACAGAGGCGAGAGCGACGAGCGGCCGGGCTGGCCAAAATCTCGCCCACTCGCCCGCTCGGCCAGCAAGCCAGCCAGCCAATCAGATCATTATCGAGATTGTTTATTGATTCTCTCCGGCGGCAAGGCGCCGAGCAAATGGCGACACCGACGCTGGTTGCGCAGCCAAATGGATTCTCGCCGCAAAGGTCGCACGCTGGCGGAGGGGCGGCGGAGGCGGCCGGGCGCACTCATGCGACCAACTGGAGGCCTCGAGAGCGGCCGCCCGCGCGCGCGAGCTTTGTTTTAAGTTTAGCGCGCGCGCGAGCAGCCCGGCGGCCCGTGATTGTGATTCCGAGTGCGTACTTTGCTCGGCACGGAGGTCTGACGGGAAGTGCCGCTCGCCCTCCGAGACGCTTGACCCCGCCGAGTGGAGCGAGTGGAACAAGTGCAAGCCTTTGGGGCCGCCTAGGCCGGCGTGATTTTATTGCGGCGAGGGGGGCAGCCATTAGGCGCAGGTGTCGGTGGCACGCAGGCGCTTTTTATTGCGGACTCGCCCGGGGGGAGGCTGGCGGCGGCGGCGGCGGCGGCGACAACTGGACTGGGAGGCCTGTCGCCATGAATATGCGCCAGATGAACTTGAAACTTGGGCGGCCGGCGAGCGGCAGCCTGGCTCCCCTTTGACGCTCAATTTGTGCGCAGGCAGCCGGCCACTCTCGCCAGCAACACGATTGATGGCCAGTGGGCGGCCCGCTTGTGGGCGCGCCCAAAGGGTCGGGCCGGGCCGGGCCGGGCGCGCGACTTGGCTGCCGGGCGGCGGCGGCGGCGGCGGCCGAGCCAAGATGCGGCCGCCGGCTGCAAATTGGCCGCCCAATGGCCACTCCGCCCACCAGACTCTCGGCGGCTAATGAAGCGTGAAAATGGCCGCATAGACAATTTGTTTTCCCTTTGGCCGAATCGGGCGGCGGCGCCGCGAGCATAGCGCCAGCGCCGCTAGGTGACAAATGAACTATTTGCATTCCTTCATGGGCCTGCTCGCGGCCCAGTTGGTCAGCGTGGCGCCCGCGCGAGAGGAAAGGCGACTCCAAACTGGCGGCAACTTGACACTCGCAGGCCAAAAGCCTCGAGCGCAGAAATCTCGACTAAAACCTTCCCAAGCCACTTGCAGCGCACTTCCGCAAACGTGCTCGTTTAAAACTTTGCCACCTCGCCCAGAGCTCTCGAGTGTCGGGCGCTCGCTCGCTCTGCTTGGCGCAGAATATTGCCTCGTGCCGCAATCATCCATCATCCGCATCAGCGCAAATGCGCTTCTGAGAGCCCAGCAGGCGCTGAGCGCGCCTGTCGAATGGGGCCGGCTTCGCGCGCTCGCCGATGGATTCAATTTGGGGCCCCAAATTTGGCGCCTCCCTCGCAAGCTGGCGCCGCTCATTCATTAGCCGGGTTTGGGCGGCCGGCCGCGAGTGGCCCGCTGACCTCAGGCCGGACTGGCGCCAGTTGCATCTCGACAGGCCTCCTTGACGCCAATTGCAAGCCGGCAAGCGGCTGTCGTGCTTCCCAATGGCAGTTTGCAACGGGCGCCGCGTTCACCTGGCCGCCCCGAAGCCGGCCTGTGATTGGCAGCGCAAGATCCGCGCTCGCAAAGCTCGTAAAGCCGCCAGCCTGGCAGCTCTGGGCGCAAGCTCGCGCCTCGGCCGGCGCAACCAGCGCGCCCAAGCTCCACGGGCGAATCAATTATTTGCGACAGTTGAAACGGGCGCCGAGCGAGCGAGCGCTCGCGCTCGCGCAAACGCTAACGAGCCGCCGCTAAGCCGGCCGCCAACAAGGGCGCTCCTCTCGCGCCGGATGTAAATTCAGCGCTCGAGCTCGCAAGATTAATGAGAGGCCTCGCCGGCCGCCGGTTGAGCGTGGATCTGGCTAAATGTGTTCCGTTGTGTTGCCTTGTTTTGGCTCGCCTGCCTCGCTTGGCGGCGGAAGCGCGCGGCCAGTCATCATCCGGCCGCCGGGCGGCTCGAGTGGGCGCCCAGATCGATCCCTCGGGCAAACTTGGCCGCGCTCGGCCATTAGCGCGCCCAGAGCGCCCTGAGTCAGACAACTTGTTGGCCCCCTTCTACCTGAGACCCGCTTACCTGGCCCCATTCTAAGCTCCTGCGCGAGAGGAGGCCTCCGCGCTCGAGCAGCCCGCAACGAGCGAGCGAAAGGCCGCGCTCGGCTCACCTGGCCGCCGGCCGCGCAGGCAGAGAGAGGGAGCGAGTGGCGCCCTTTGAACGAGCGCGTTGCACGCACAATTTGCCAACCAAGCCGAGTCAATATTTGGCCTGGCCGGCGAAACAAGAGCCGAGCACAAAAGTGGCAACTCAAACGCAAGCGCAACGACAACAGCAACAACATCAACAACACGCGCGACCAACGGCGCCGCCGCTCAGCCCACCCGCCCGACCAGCCAGGTTGGCCCGCCGCCACTTCAGGTGAGCCGGTCTGGCCCGCGCAACCATTAGAATTAAAAATTGGCCAACTCCCGCCCAGCGAGCGAGAGACCTCTTGAGGCTGTGTTTGCGCGATGGGCGGAGCTCTGGCCCAATTGCAACTCTTTGTGTTGGCTGGCCGGCGCCTTCATGGGTCCGGCGCGCGCGCCTCTCGCGTTCACCTTTGGGCCGGCAGGAGTTAGCATCGTTATTAATGGATCATGATGTCATTAACTCGCTGGCCGCGCTTTGCACAGTTTAAAAGCGGGCCAGTCCGTCTTTCCTGAGCCGCCGCCGCCGCCACTGTCGCTCGTGTTCCTCGGCGGCCCATTGACGCCGCAAGCTCAGAGCTGAAGCAGCAACAAGCGGCCCCCCTGCAGATCCATTACCTGAGCTCAGCGCTCCAAAGCTGTCATTGTTCGCCCCCCTCCTCTGTGCGCTGCGAGCCAAATAAAATCTACCTGCTAATTCAGTGCATGCGTGCGCCAACTTGCCCCATCGGCGGCCTCTGCGTGCTCTCTCCTCCCGCAACGACTGCACCAGAAACCAGCGGTCACTTCTCTCCCCTCCCTCTTGCTCGGACTCTCGCTGGCCATTGTTGTTTTGGTTCCTCCATCTCGCCTGGCCGCACTCCTCTCCAGCCTCCTATTCAATATTCTCGCAAACAGACCCTAGCTCTACTATTAATTAATCATGCAAGCGAGCAAACAACAACAACAGCAACACTCGCCAGACAAGAAGTCCGACTTATGCGCCAGCAGCACGGCCTTAGCGGTGCCAGCAAGCAAGAGCGTTGCCCAACGAGTTATGGATGTGGCCGGCAATATAATTCCAGTGAAGACTTCGAGCAACAATTCTATTGAGAGCGACCAAGAGGTTAGAGATATCACGGACAGAGTGGCTAAACTGGAGGCCACAACTTGTAACGGGACCTCAAATGGGAAGCAGCACCAGCACTTTAATGGCGACGACCAAAACAACAATTCGACCACCAAACTGCAACCAGATTCTCCCACCCGAATCCTAGAGAATACATCCCCCTTCATCAAAACAAACAAAAATATCGCCACCAACACGCTCAATTCAGTCTCAGCAACACAATCAAATGCAACTAATGGGGATTCTACTCTCAGACAGATCTTGGCAAAAAATACAAAGAGTGACCATGTCGGAGGTGGCCAGGTAACCAACGAAAGCTCTATTAGAAGTTCAGACAAAGAGTTAAACAATATCTCGCTCGACACTAAGGTTCCGCATCCCCTTAGAGCCGAGTTCCAATCTCCTGAACTCGAGGAGGTTAGCTACTACAACGATCAGGTCAGCAGTGGCACTCAAATGGAGGATGGTAAATCAATCGAAAGCGTTAAAGCACGCCCAAAGTCTCTGATCGAGAAAGAATCCTCCAGGCCCAACTTATCCATGCCGACGGCTTGTAAGCAACGTCACCCATCCATGCCAAATAGTAGGGATTTCTTGAATAAGGCCGAGGAGGACGATTACGACACTAGGTATGACAATGCAATCGTTGAAAGCATGACAAATTTCAAGGATTCTCACGCACAACACTCTGGCCAATTCTCAACCCCAAACAGTCCGAAAGCGAAATCGGCCCCAGCAACCCCCTGTAATGTAACACCAATAGCCTTTCACCAGCATACCTCGCACTTGAACTCGATACTGAACCCAAGCCCCGCGAACACTCTGCCGCCAGATATAAGAAAGAATCTCTCGGCCACCTGTCGGGTTTTACCCTCGTCGGTGGGCGCCCAAGATCAACCGGTCAAGTCTCAGTACTTGGACAACTTGATCAAAAGGGGCGAAACATCGCTCAAGTCCAAGGACTTTCATGGTGCCATTCGATTCTTCAGCCAGTGTATTGAGCTCGCAACCAACAACCAAAACTTGGAATATTTGAAAAAGAATTTCAAGGTCTACAGCCATCGGGCTGAGGCCCACTTTTATCTAAATAACTACAACGAAGCCATCGAAGACTCAATGGCAGCTCGTGAACTCAATCCAAAGTGGACCCAGGCCTATTATCGTCAGGGCAGATCTCAGTTTCTCATTGGTCAGTATGCGGATTCTCTGGCTGTTTTTGCGTTCGGTCTTGCTCAGGAACCAACAAACAAGCGCTTGTTTGAGGCGCTCGTGGATGCGGCCTTGAACTCTGATTTCAAATCTGATTTTGAAACGAAGTACAACAAGTTGAAAACACTCGACTTGGACAAGAAACCCTTTGTTGTGGTATCAGTTTTGGGTCAGGACGTCTTGGCCAAAGGTCATAGCGAGCATGCTGCCATCATACTCGAATCTGCACTCAGAATGGGTGCCGATAACAAAAAATTCAAAGGGTCTGTGCTTTCGACCATCGGATATGCCTACTGCACCATGAGAGATTATGAAAAGGCGGTCACTTACATGCTTAAAGAGCTGGACGTTGAAAGTGAGCTCGAGGATATAAATGCCCAGTGCAGAGTTCTGAGCAATCTAGGTTATACCTACTATAAGATGCGCAAATTCGATAAGAGTTTGGAGTCGCACCGGAAGCAGTTAAGTTTAGCCATGCGTACGCACCTGTTTCAACAAGCCTCCATAGCCTTGAACGCCATTGGCCATGTTCATGCGGCAAGAAATGACTTCACCAGCGCTTTAACCAGCCACACTCGATGCTTGGAGATCCTCAAGCAGCTCGGCGACAACGACTACAGCCAATATAGGGAGTTGCTCTCTATCGGCCACATACAAGCTATGCTCGGTGACTACAAGGCAGCCCAAGAGCGATACAATGAGGCCATTCAGTTGCTCGAAAGTAGTTGTAAAATTGGTCAAGAGTTATATCAGGTTGGACTTGTGATGGTTAACTTCAACCTTGCTTACCTTGCGCTCAAGCGACAGTCGTTTCTCGAGGCAAAGCAGTACTATGCATTAGTTATCAAGTTGGCTCAACGAATTCCTAACCCAAAACGAGCCCTATTCGAGATGCGCGCTTTCAACGGTATGGGCCAAACCCACAGGTTGTTCAAGAAATTTGACGAGGCTCGAGTTTGGTTCGAAAAACAACTTCAAATAGCCGAATTGCTCAATGATCGGGCCGGCCAGAGTCAAGCTCTGTCCAATTTGGGCATGACCTATCAACATTTCAAGGATTATAGTGTTGCCTGGAAGTATTTTGAGGATAACATGCGATTGGTGGAGCGAGACCCGTTGTTAAAGGCGTATGCCCACAGTTATATGGGTAGCATGTATTTCCTGATGAACAGATACAACGAAGCTCAGGCACAATATGAGTGCTCCCTGAACACCTTCAAGGATCTAGATTATTGCACAGCCGAGAGGAAAACCATTAACCTCAACATGGCAGCCGTCAACGAAAGGATGGGTCACACCGATGTAACGCAGCAAAAGAAGTTTTTGACCACCCAGTGAGGTTAGCTGGCGGAAGATAACGAGCTGGCTCATGTAGTAAACAATAAAGAACCTTCCGCCTCCCCCCCCCTAAATAAGAATTCCGAACATTTGGTGGTGAGGAAACTGCACAAGGGACTAATATACCTTGCTGGCAGATTCAAGGATGCCTTTCGAGCTTACTCGTGCAATACACCTTCTCTGGCTGATTTCTAACGCTCTGGACATCAGATTTGAGCCTGAAATCAGAATCGAATACGTTCCTTGGACTTTTATAGCCGCGACGAGGAGGAGAGAGAAGCTGCAATTTATGCGCCTGTTTCCGCAAGAATTCATGCAACACTATTCAGTGCAGTACCTTCAACTTACTTATCTACCTGAAGAATCTCTCCTAAGATAAGCGGGTATTTGTAGCGGGCATGGGAGGATCTTTACCGGTATCCAGGCTGCTCTTTCATTACGCTAGACAATTATATTTCTAGTCTTCCAGTTCAGCCAAACTCAGCTGAGGAGGCAGGTGACTGGCCTGTTGGCAGTTATGTTAAAGGTCGATTCAATGACTCTCAATCGAAATTTCTCTCTGGCTGATGAAGAATACGGATGACAGCACTGCAAGTCTTCTTTTGTTGACTTCGAGCCATCAACATAGACCAGAAGCTCGCGCAATGGACACCAAAATAATGTTACTACCATTATTAACCTGCATACTAGTATCACTCTTTTGCGACGCAAATGCAAGCGAGCTCTCCAAAATCTCCAGATACAATGGTTTGAACGATCTCTTCAGTTCCCTCAAAAAGATTCCCTCTCGAGGAGCAACTTTCATCAGCGATTTCGCTCTATCAATTCCATTCACAAAAATTTTGTTAGCGGGAGGTGCCTTGTTGGGCATACTATTCATGTTCATCCGGTTGCTCATTGTTTTGGGACCAATAATAATTTTGGGTGCCATGACGCGTGAGAGCACTGACGCTACGGATCTACTCAAGATGCTCATAGAGTTCTACAATCAAGTTATTGTGGCTCTGGATGATCAACCATCGCCAAGCTCGTCGTAATCTTGCTGCCTTTGTCCAAGAGAAGAGCAACGTTCTTTTGAATTGGCGGCATCAAAAAACTGTACGCCTGCCATCCAACTATCGAGGGCTTACCAACTTTACCTCTCTACAGGAGGCCTAGAAACTCAGAAAATTGAGCGAGTCTCAAACTTATCAAAGGATTGAAGTCTATAAAGGCATGATTCGAGTTGAGTCTCCCAACCTATGACTGAGAAAGCGTGTTCGTCAAAAACAATAAAAGACCCAAGGTTACCAAGATTTGTCGGGAATTCGTTTCCAAGAGAATTACTTTTATGTGAATAACAATACGGATTATTCATGGCTGAGTTCGAAGATTGTTCATATGATGAGCTGTCTTAGTGTGTCTGATGTAGTTGTCTTTCCATGAGAAAGTCTTGTTACAGTCTGGACAGGCATATACAACCCTGTCAAGTGAGTGTACTTGCAAGTGCCTCTTTAGATTCGCCTTCTCTCTGAAGGTCTTCCAACAAATATTGCACGGATGCACTCGACCTCTCGAGGGTTGCTGAAGTAACTGGCTACTATGCTGATTGCTATTGGCAGTGGATTGGCCTAAGGATGATCTGTTCGCGGTAAGGGATTGGGATAAAACTTGAAGTTGATTTGAAAGTTGTTGCTGTTGCTGATCCATCGTGGACAGATGCTGGATATTGATGGATGGAGATGGGGTCTGCAAATGTTGATTGAGATTTTTTGTCGAAGTGGGATCGTTGCTAGAATACGAAATGTGTTGTTGCAAAGGATCGGCACTCATTGAGTCACCAATCATCATCGATTGGCTCAGAAGTTTGTCTGGCTGTGGACTTAGTTGAGAGTTCATGTCGTCGTGTCGTGGTGATTGATAGGCACCAACAAAAATGGATTGTTGATTGTTAAAGTTAGCCCCGGAGGACTTTTTAACCCGCTTGAAACGCTGGTTCGAGATTCGCGGACGGTCATTCATGCTAGTGGCACCATTTCTCGAGTCGATGTTTGGCACGGGGTGCATTTCAACATTTGATAACCCGGCTATTTGTAGATTCTCAGCGCACTTGACAAGATTAACAAGTCTGTCTTGATTTATAGTGAGCTGTCCTTTGTACATGAAATCGACAACAAGCCGGAGATCCTCTATTAGCATGTCCTTGATGATTATGACTGGATAATGAAAAGGGTTTACTATCTTGGCAAATAAACTGCTAAAATATGGCGATGAGGCAGCAAGTACTAGCCTATGTGCCTGCAATTGTCCGTCGCTGCAGCTTAGAGTTACATCAACTAATCTTTCATTTAGATACATATCCTCGAAGACTGCAGCTAATCCAGGTTCGGGCCTCTTGATACAAATAAGTTGATTTGTAGCCATCATATGATTGTTAGTGACTGTACAATAAATCTGAGCCTATCACTAACTCCAATAGAGTTCCGATTCGGCTGAGGATAGAAATTCTTCACAAGATAGATAAACCTATGATTGTATTGGTCAGATTTTGAAAAACAAATTCTGAAACAGGTCCAAGGATCACGACCATCTGTATGAATTATTTCTTCTTATTTCCGAAGAGTAAAACCATGCCTTGTGCAAGTATCGTGGGACTTTGTCGGCCCGATATAAGGAAGGTTAGTGGAATATTTGGTCCAAACCCAATGGTGCTCTCTCGCCAATAGTAATGATGTTCGATGTTCAATGATGTTTAATATGACTGTTTTCTAGCCCCATAGAGAGAAAATACGCTTCGAGTCTCGTGCGAACCCAATTATATCTGTTCTTGTGCACGTTTCTCAGTCTCTTAGGAGCTCGCACAACGAAGACCATGGCGCTTTTATTTATCTTCAGTCCCGTCATCCGGCCTCAGATGCATCCAAGATATTATGAAAGTTGGTATTAGTATATATATATATAAATTTATTGTTACTTGTTATTGTTATGTAATTGTACACACAAGTTATTTGATTGGATAGGAGTTACAAATAAAACATTCTAGGCCACTTCTGGATATGACCTATGAACATTTGGTCGCCGGAGTCTTGGGCGGATTGACCTCAACCCTTGTGTTACACCCATTAGACCTCCTAAAGGTGAGGTTTGCCGTCTCCGATGGACAATCTAGCCTGAAGAAGAACTACAAAAACATTTCGAATGCATTCGCAACAATAGTGAAAGAAGAAGGTTTCAAAGGGCTGTACAAGGGAGTGGCACCGAATTGTCTAGGTGCTGGAACGGCATGGGGCCTTTACTTTCTATTGTACAATTCAGTTAAGAAGCACATGGGTGATGGCGGCCAACCAGCAGCACTAGGACCCCTCAAGCATATGACCGCTGGCGCCTGTGCCGGAGCTTTAACAACGACCATAACGAACCCAATATGGGTGGTAAAAACCAGACTGTGTTTACAATACGGCAAAGGAGGCCCTGCCACCGGCGCATCTCCTATCGAGGGCTCAAACGTGAGCTTGTTGCCAGATAGCAGACGGTATACGGGCACTTGGGATGCCCTAAGAAAGGTCTACAAGTACGAGGGACTCGCTGGGCTTTATAGAGGTTACGTGCCTGGCTTGCTAGGAGTATCACATGGGGCCGTACAATTGGCTGCCTATGAAGAGATGAAGAGGATTTATCTGACCAAGCTCAACCTACCGGATGATCACAATTTAGGAACCATGCAGTATTTGACCTGCGCTGCGCTAAGTAAATTGCTCGCAGCCACGATCACATATCCTTACCAAGTGGTTAGAGCAAGATTGCAAGACCAGCACGTCAACTACGATGGACTTTTTGATGTTGTTAGACGAACTTGGAGGTACGAATCGTATTTAGGTTTTTACAAAGGTTTCAGCGCCTATCTGCTACATGTAACACCGAACATTTGCATTGTTTTCTTCGTTTACGAAACAGTAACGAAAGCTTTCAAGTGATTGGAGAGAAATTTCAGCGGGCTGTGATCAAACCAATTATCTGTTGACTAACTAACATGAGATATTAATCATAATCAACAATCCTCACGCCGAATAGGAACGAGCGCATCCATGGATTCTACAAAGGACTTGGACCGTCCCTGCTGAGAGTGGTGCCAGCAAGCGCAATCACGTTCCTGGTTTATGAGAAGAGCCTCGAACTTCTACGTTCTGCCAAGTAATTTCTTTCGGCCATAGTGACATATCCCTGCCAGGTGTTTGGAGCAAGACCAGTGTATCAAGTATGAGAGACTTGTTGATGTTGTTAGGCGAGCTTGGAGCTGCGAATCGTATCTAGGTTTTATAAAGATTTCAGCGCTTGCTCGCTACGCGTGACACCGAATATTTGCATCGTTTTCTTCGTTAACGAAACAGTAACAAAGCCTTCAAGTGGTTGGATGTTGGATCCTGGCGGCCTCGATAGCGCTGAGTGCCGCTTGTTGTTCCGACATTCGATTCTGCTCATCCAACTCTCTAATAGTGGGATAGAATGCGTAGTAGGTGGAGGCAACGCTAAAGAGCGTGGCAGCTAGGTAAAGTTTCAATGATCGGCCCCTCCTAATAAACCTCATCGCTTTCGTAACAATTCTGCGCACTGTGCCTCGGCCTGATTGTAAACGTAATACTCTTTATAGAACTTGTAAGATCCACGAACTGCAAAGAAGAGGGCTCCCAACTTCACCGCAAAGACAGTGGCTCTCCACCTGACGTTTGGGCCCTTGAGTTCTGTTTCGACTGTTTTGAAGAGAGCCGAAACTATGGGCTTAACCATCGCAAGGTAGACTAGTAAGCAGAATCGATTTTGTGGAGATCGTTTCTTCTCTAGGGCATGTTTATCATTGTATCTGTTCTGGGTTTCTGTCGCTCAAGGGCGAAGTTTTAACAAAGTGGTCACATGGTTTTGATGGGGAGAGAGAGAGAGTTTCCAGTGATTGGCCCTGAGATGGCGTGAGCGAGCCAATGCGACCGCGCGCAGGCGCAGTGGAGGTCGGTCGGATGGAACCGAGATTCGTTTGCATGTACTTCTCGATGTCCGTCTTTATTCCTCCTTGGAGGCTCGACAACATCGCACGCGCGCGAGATGCCTGAGCGAATGGGCGAGTTTGAAGGTGATTTTGCAATCAAGACAGGAAAGAAGTCTCAAGCCATGGATTTATCGCAAGTGAATTGAAGCGAAAGCGAATAGAGGCGAAGCGAAGAGTTGAATAGAGAAGAAGATTTGGAGGCAAGAGTTTGAGCAAGATGCAAGTTGCGCCAACTCGGCCGAGCCCAAAAGTGGGCCTCATCTTAACCGCTCTCTGGCTGCTCCATGGGCTCGCAAGCGTTGAGGCGTCTGGCGAGCCAGTCTCAAGGTTAGATGAGCACAGGATGAGACGGCGGCAAAGTGAAACAGGTGAGTAGATTTCAGACTGGACGATTGGCCAACCGCAAGGCAAAGCAGGCCGAGAGGGGCGCTTGCGTAAAGTAAAGGCGAGGCGCGCCGAGCCAAGTTGGCGACTTTCTGGTTCACTTTGGACGCCTCAATGGGGCAAAGTTGGCCGGCTGGATGTTGTTGTCGCTTGCGCTCGGTCGTTGTGCTTTATGGCTCCGGCTGCTGTCGCTTTTGGTGCCGCTTTTGGTGGCGCCGCCGCCGCCGCCGCCGCCACCGCTGCCACTGCTTCTGCTTCTGCTTCTGGTGAAAAACGACAGATGTGCCCGCTGAACTTTGGCCGAACTCGCTGGCCCATCCATTCATTTGAATGAGCCATTGTTGTCGCGCGTCCGCCGGCCTCCCTCGTCCCTCCCTGCTTGGCCGGCCGGCCGGCCCGCCGACCGAGCAGGCTTAACCGGTGAGCAAACAAAACAAACCAGATCAGCATTGTTGTTGTGCTGCGCCTTCGCCCCAACTCCCGTTTCTCGCTCTCGCTCTCGC
>Ga0209372_1000556_pt1 | contig 14469 bp, 14 predicted proteins | sample AgamicAtPe_FD_187170 | JGI IMG/M metagenome (GOLD analysis project Ga0209372, IMG submission 187170) | Agave microbial communities from Guanajuato, Mexico - At.P.e (SPAdes) (version 2) | ecosystem: Host-associated > Plants > Phyllosphere > Phylloplane/Leaf | place: Guanajuato, Mexico | collected... | reverse complement strand
TTCAAAAAATTTCGAGCTCACCCTCCCCCTCTCCCCCCTCTATATAAGCTCTGAGACTTGGAAAAATTCCGAGCTCTCCCAATCTATAGAGGTTTTGGGACTTGGGAAAATTCCGAGCTCCCCCTCATCGCCCTATATAAGCTCAGGGACTTAAAAATATTCCGAGCTTTCCCCCTCCATAGAGGCTCTGGGACTTAAAATAATTTCGAGCTCTCGTCCTCTATAGAGAGAAGTGGCCAAGAAATATAAATGATAACCGGACACAAATAAGTTAGAATTTTATAAAGAGTTCTACCTAAGGAATCTTGAAAAATGCCGAAAGTTATGAGCAATGTTCAAGAAAGTTTCGGATCTCCCGCAACTCTTCTCCCTGAGCGAGAGCCTGTAAATGTATTATTTCAGTTTATGTACAACGGGGTGAGAGACATTCTGACCAATCATAAGCCTCCATGGGACTTGGAAAAATTCCGAGCTCTACCCTTGGAGTAAATATGAAATTTCCGAGCTCTTCCTCCTCAAAATCTCCCCCCCTCTTTTCCTTTTCTTATATCATATTCAGGAAAATGTTCGGGGCATTTGGGGAAACTTAGCAACTGTAACATACGAATTCTCGATGCAAACAATCGCGCAATTTTTGCACAATTTTAATGCCAAAATAAAGTGCCTAAAGTAGCCCAAAATAAGGCGCTGGGAATTGGGTGTTACCTTGGTCACTTCCCACTTGATGTCTCATTTTAGCCTCCATGGGGTAACAACGAAAGAAAGGAGTGTATATTTGAGCAAAACTGAAGCACTAACGATTTTTAAAAAATGATTCGTTTCGCGATAGCAGTGGTGACGCTGGGGTAGCGGACCCTCAAGATACCTGCTCAATCTCTCGAGTGGAGCATACGCCCCCCACATAGGTGAGGGTGTTGACTCTCTTTCTCGACATATTTGGGTGACTGTTCTATGGAGACAATTTGTTGCTTTAATTTCCCAACTTTCAAAATTTAAGTGTTTATTTTTTGGGTAGGTGGGGCCGACAACAGTCTGGAAAACAATTATAGTTGACACCATTAAGAATGAAGGCAATATTGAACAACTTCCGAGTAACACTTTCAGTTTAAGGAAAAAGATAAGAGAAAGAGACGAAGTAGCAGTTGTACGAATTCTATAAGCAATAATAATGTTTCTTCGTACTCACATCTGTTGAAACCGAAAATCCTTCGTCTCCTTCCATCCTCCTCCAATCGTATCTCGGCATCATTCTCCAGTCGTAGGTTATTAAATTTGTAGATGGTCCTACCTCGTAAGCTGTACATCGAATTAGACAATAAAAGTGAAATAAAATCTACAGTAGGGTGCATAAACGTAGGGGTGAATTCACTTACGTCATAACGGCTGCCATCTGGTGGCATACAAAATACATCAGTAGAACGAAAGCTGCGAACTTCATCGTGGCACTTAGCTGGGAAAACTCAGCACGCTTAAGATGTGCTATACTTAGCCAGAAGTGAGAATAGAAATGAGAGAACTCGATGGAGTTGTACTCATTTCGGTTGAACCGTACAAGAAAGAGCAGAATAATGATCCCGAAGGTAATTGGATAATTGTAGAGTAAGCATAGGTGGGACCGAAAGATATGGTTTTGCATATCTATTACCCCGTCATCTCAAACACAGGTTTACTTATTAATCACACTACGAGCACACACGACCCACAATTTTACTAATCATCGATATTGTGAGCTCGCTTCATCAGCGGAGTTAGGATAACAACTGCAAACGGATTTTCGACAAATTTTACAGAATGACCAGCCTGTGAGTAGATACTTTCCTTCTCACGTAATTTCTGTTGAAAATAGAACAGTATTAAAGCAATCAACACGTACTTCAATTCTGTTGAATTTAAAACTGAGAGATAATGTAACTAACTTCAATTACACCATCTCCTGTTCGAGGACCTAGATTCAGGGAACGCCAATTGTCGTACCAAAATTGCACGGTTCGATATTTAGGATTTAATCTGTTATTAGCCAGTATTTCCTCAGATTCGCCATCAAGTTCCAATATTCCTGTGTAAGTATATAACTCCGTCGATTATTATACCTAATATTATTACTACTATCTTGATTCTCATTGTGGTTCATGAATGAATCTAAGAATCATAGGAAGAGGTAATGAACTTTCTTTTCTCGAGTGCATGTACCTTGATGATAATCTCTTGCTTCCTTAATTCCCATTCCTTCGTTGAAATAATCATTGAATTTTTCTTGAATTTCATCATTGGCTGGTAAAAAATATAAAGCTTCTGCAGTATGAAGTGTATGGTTATGAACGATATCGATTGTGATGACTGCGCATAAACCTTGCTGAACACAAGTAATAGAAGTAATATTTGGTCTGAGTATCGCAGTAAATAAATATACTATCTATGTAGTAAGTTAGATTTTCTTTAGAGCAGATTCAACTACTGTAAAAAGGTATAAATATAAGAGCTATGGGAAATGTGCATCCAATTTTGGATTTTCAAAACGTATCGGTATTTCAAGAACTTTTAATCGGGCATTAAAATGATTTAAATTCGTCTATTTGTTCTTAGTTAAGAGATCAATGTGTAGGACAAGTTCAAAATTGAGTGCACAATGCAAAACAGCAACACGCACCTTTACATACGGATCTTTCTTTCGAGTATCTCTGGTAGAGTTCTTAATTTTACAATTTAATTTCGCTTTACAGGACGTATTCTTCGACAAACCGCGTTTGTTTTCCTCTTGTGAAACTTTTTGGAAGGCGGAATGATGACACACATATTGTTTTCTGCAATAGATTAAATATGAAGTATCCACCCATGTATTAGATAATTGTGTATTGAGAAATAGTAATAGGAATTTATTTATTCTACCGGCAGAGCATCTTTTCTCCATTTTGAAATGATTTCTCGGCGTTCCATTTGGTATTTGTTCGCAAAGAGAATTCAGCTACCCATTTTTTGATTTCATCCATATTGCATAAATTACTTCGAATGACAATCTGGTCATTAGACTTTGATTGAATCATCAAGTATTTGAATTCAGGTGGCAACTGCTCCTCTTTTACAATCAAATTAAACATATTTGCGAGAATTTGATGAAAGATAATTATTACAAATTACCAAGAAAATAGCATGAAAAAAAGAAAGAATAAATTGTTATCATTTATCTATTGTTTTATTTATTGTTCTTTTGTTTTGGCGACAATAGTGCATAATTATTCGGATCTGCATAATGGCCAATAGTGGAAATGTTTTTTTTAAAAAAAGCGTCCAAATTTGCGATTGGAAAGTTGAATTTGGCGCCAAGGCACATAGTGATAAGAATGGGCCAATGGGAGGCGGCGAAAAATTATATGGTGCCTCACTGGGCTAGAGAATGTTAATATGCGTCCCGATATAACTGAACCTTCTAAGTACCTAATGTTATCAAATAAAGATTTCATTTTTCAAAGTACAAAGTGATAACGCTCTAACCTGTTCAGGTGTGAACTTCAGTAACGTTTATATTTGTATTGTACAGGAATGTTCCGTGAAATGAAATGGAGGGAAGAGATATTTAACTTGTAGTTTAATTTTGGTTCCAGGTCAAGTTATAAGCTATCATCAATGTGAATTATTACATTTAATCAATGTAATCTATGAATCTACGAGTATATGGATAATTTCAGCGCATGGCAGAAAGTGTGTAACATATAACCTATATTTGCATCGAAGTTAGTTACCGGTAAGTATCTTCTTTGAATGATGATAGAGAAATTTTCTTAGCTGACAGATTGAAATAATAAGCAAATTAACAAACAAGCTGCCTCTCTTCAAGAGGCATTCAGTGAATTAATTATCTATTCTATTTTGTTGTTTACCAATCAGTTGCATTACACTTCTCATTAATGCATTATTCTACAAAATTCTCATACATTGATCACTATTCTCATCCCAAATTATAATTTATCTGTTCGTTTCTTTTCTTAAATGTTTTAGTTTAGGTCTTAATGTACCACCATAGCTATTATATTCTTATAAATGTTAGACTTTCTACCTAAGAATCAAAGAGAATTGACAAAGGTGAGAATTTTTCACCTGAAGCAAAGACAATACCTTCATTATCATTCATTATACATGTTTCATTATCTGGAAGCTTAAAATAGGTATCTGGCATTATTTTCTCATTCTCCTCACTATTGTCTGAAGAAATATTATTACCTACAAGATTATTAGTGTTGGACTTTTCTACTTTTTCATCCTCCTTTTCACTTTCATTCTATATATTGGAATCTTGAAAAGTATCATTTTCTACATTTCTCCCGCATTTCTATCTTTATCATTACTTTCAACATGTGTGTACAAAAAATCTAACTTATACCACTAAAATCACAATCCTTAATTAATTTACTATATTATGTAATATATTTTTCACATTTTGTAGATCATTAAAATTATTTGAGGTATAAGTGAAAACAGTTAAGGAAATTTGAAAGGTACAAGATTGACCTTATTCCTGAAATGAATAATGAAATAATTGTTCATTGTTTTGTCATTACCGATTTTTTCCTATTCTATTTATTCATTATTTAGGTATTTATTTATGTGATTTCATTGAATGTGCGAATCCTACTTGAGAAGCTAGATAAAAGCCAAAAATTTGTTAAATTTAACTTGTTCTTATGAGAAAAACATAGTTTTGAAACAAAAAAAAACATACCTACAATGTTGAGAGAGGATACAATTTGACGCCCATATTACTCAGTTTTATGCTAATTGATACCAAACGCAAAAAAATATTCTTCAAAAGTTGGATTTTCAAAATAAAAAAACAAATATCCCAAAACAGAAAGAATATAATTTTGTTGACATTCCTGTTTATATAAATTTGAGGATTAAATAGGTGTAGGTAGTGCATGTTAACATAGTCTGGTGAAGCAGAAAGCAAATTTAGCAAAGTTCAGAAGTTGTGAGGATTGTCTTCCCGCTTGTATTTGGAAATATTGTGTGATAATGCCTTTTTTGGTGTGCTGTCCAAACACAAAATGTATTTCTTGCAAGAAGAGTGAATTTTTTTGCGCTTAAGTTAAATTGGTTAAATTACACAATGAGTCACCATAATCAATTGACTTGAATTAAGAATTGAAGTTGAGTATGTGGTCATTACAATAAGGATGACAAAAAATTTTTTAAATTTTTTCGGAACAACAAAGGAAACTTTTGCAAGTAGGAACTTTACAAAAATAATAATAATAAACTTGTTGCATATCATCAACCGCCGGATGAACTTGAACAGATCAATTGATGGAATGTTTTCTTTTGTAATCAATTGAAGTTCATAAAACGGAAGTGCCTTGGTGAATGTTCTTTGATTGCAATTCTACGTTCAAATTTTATATAGATTCAGTCACATCTCGTTGTTGTCCTCATCCAGCCTCCCAATGGTGGGTGGATCCGTTTTGCTTCTCAACCTCTCGCATAAGTGGGGCAGTGACTAATGAGCCCAATCTGAGATGTTATAGTCCTTCCGCATGTGTCGCATTTGAACGTCAATGTATTGGCTTCTACGCGGGTTGCGTTTAGCAAACAGCCTGGCGGTGTCATTTGATAGAATCCCCCATGGGCACGGCAGAAGTCCTCCCATTCCATATCTATTCCAGCCGGCTTCAAAGTTGTGAGTTACGTAGACTATTCTACTCCCCGGTCTCCTGAGGGACGCGTAGAAACAACCATGCGGGTTTTGGTGCTTGGGGTGGAAGCCACCTAGAGCACACTCTGAGCCCTTTCTATCCTGTTCCTTGATGCAACAGTTTTTATCTCAAGCATATGGAATTTATATAGCGATGTACTTTGAGTGGCCATTAGCACAGTAATGGTCATTCTTTACAAGTGAATGTTATCTACAAAGTAGGGTTAGAGAATTTGTCGTTTAACAATATTTTTTTATGAGGAGCTGTTACTCACAAATGAAGGTTAGACAGTTCATTAGCATAGTTACTATCCGCATCTTGCTAATGAAGAAGGGTGACTACTAAAAAGAGAGTGACTAATAGAAGAGGGTGAGATATAAGCAGATCATATTTGGCCAATGAGAGATTAGCGCGGCATATGACAATAAAATTACAGAATTAAAATCAGTTGCAAAATGCGAGAATAAAAAGTGACACTTACTCGTTCTATTTGGAAAAAGTAACACTTAAAGTGCCTGCTGGCTAGAGGTCGTACTGCCCAAGCGCTGCTGCACTGGCGCACTCTCGTGGCAAAATTTGGTACTAAAAAGCAACATCAGCGCTCTCTAGGGGTCAAAATTAGAACTACCCGCAGAAACGGCATTTCGTTTCTACCAATCCCCTATCAATCAAACTCAATAGTCCAACGCATCCAATTGATCTTGAATTCATTACAAGGAACATCGCTCCATTGTCTTCCTCTGGATCCCGAGATACCGGAAAATGAAGAGGTTGATTAAGTTGCCGAAAGCGCCAGATGAAAAAACAAAATAACAGGAACCACACTCCCTCCCTCACAAGATCTTGAAAAATACTACCACAAATCCATCATCTCTCTCTGGTACAACAAATGGCCTGACGCTCAGAACAAGAAATTAAGATTAATCAAATCAATACCCTCACTTTAGTCATCAGCCACCAGGAAATCCCACAGAGAGGACGTCTAAGAATCGGACACACGCACCTCACACATTCTCACCTGACAAAAACAAACATCTTTCCACCTTCTTGTCTCCATTGCCATGCCAAGAATCTAACCATCCACCACAACTTCATTTGTCCAACAGCCACACGGGCTAGAATTCTCAATCAAGTCCCTCAAATAGAACCTCAGCTCTCCAGAAAATTTCTCAACTATCAATATGACTCACGCATCCCTCCGTAAGGTCGAACTATTGCTGCTGATGATCTAATATACTCGTATTATTACATGTAGATATTTATAAAATAAGATGTACAAATTAAAGTAAACAATTCACAATACTCTCTGTACAATCCGAGCTGATAGTCTTAGTCACTCAGTGGCTTGTTGAAGGAAGCGGGGAAATTCATGAACATTTTTGTCTTAAAAAAGTTTGCAGACGTGGAAAGTTTTCAATTTTAATTTTATTGGTATCAATTTGGAAAAAAAAAAAAATCATTCAAAAACACGCCTTTCCTATTTTTTCCTCTCCACTCATTGCGCATTCATTAATTGTAGATCCTTTTGCATAGAAATGTTGAAGGATACCGTTACTTCCGTGAATAATTTGTATGAAGTAGGCTCCAGTCGCATGCAAGGATGGCGAACATACATGGAAGATACACATACGCACATTCTCTCACTTCTGGATGATCCCGGAACAAGCTATTTTGCTGTGTATGACGGTCACGGAAGTACGTGAATAATAATAACAATAATAATTTTCTTTCAGTTTATTTTATTGTTTTTCATCTCGATGAGACGACCCATATTTTCTGCGCCGACATCCCCTTTCGCCTTTAATATTAGTATTTGACGACACCGTTGCAAATCCATAGTAATAACAATAATATTGTTTCATTTTTGGAACGATATGCACCTCAAAACAATCTTTTTTTTAGGCGATGAAGTGTCAAAATATGCGAGTGAACACTTACATTGGTACATTACCAGGCGCCCAGAGTATGAGGAAAATGACATCGCTGAAGCTATGAGAAGAGTAAATACCAATTTTTAAATAATTTACATTCGATAAACGATTTCTTTGATCGAACAAATGTCTTGTTGCAGGGTTTTTTGGATCTCGATGCTGCAGTGAAGGATTCCGTCATAGAATCATTTGCTGGAAGTACAGCAGTCGTCGTCATTATAAAAAAGGACATATTATATTGCGTAAGTTCAATATTTTCTTCGATCTTTGTTTGTGAAAAACGACTTCATCTGAAAGCATTTCTTATTTTCAGGCTAATGTAGGCGATTCGAGAGCTATCGCTGGTATCAATGGCTCTTACAAAGTTTTGTCACTTGATCACAAGCCCTCAAAGGAAATTGAACGCCGAAGAATTTTAGCGGCTGGTGGTTTTGTGAGCTACAATCGTGTAAATGGTCACTTGGCTACTTCGAGGGCACTGGGTGATTTCAAATACAAAAAGAACAAACAATTAGGACCTGAAACACAGATAGTTACAGGTAGGTAAATGAAGAATAGAAGATAAATTGACCTTAAAGAAATAATATTTTCGGTTGTCTTTTAAATGGTCATTATTTCTGTCCTCACGCAGCATATCCAGATGTCATTACTAAGCAAATAGATTCAGATTGGGAGTTCATTGTATTGGCTAGTGACGGTATTTGGGATGTTTTTAATTCGGAGGTTAGTTGCACAGGATTATTGCTCTGTTGTAAAGAACGTAAAAATAAAACTTGGAGGTAAAAATAATATGCTACCGAAGTGAAATAAGCTATCCTCATTCCTAACGTTTTCAAAGGATATATGAGACAACAAAAAGAGAATTGAGCTTGAAACAAACGAGGACATCTATGGGGTGTTTGGGTGGATGAATAAAGGATCTTCCAATCCATTATTATAATTCATACGGAAAGTTAGAGGAAATTGGATCGTATAAATTCAAGGGAGAGTGAAAGGAAAAACAAGAAGAAGTTGGGTATTATTTATAAAATTCTAAGGAAAGGGGATGGTAGACTTAGAAAAGTTAAAAGAGAAGAGAAAAATAAAGATAGAAAAGGTTCTATAAAATTTAATGAAAAGGAAACTTAGAGTGAATGTGAATGCGAGAAGTTCAGAGGGAGAAAGAGAGAGAGAGAAGAGAAATTAAGAGTTCAACTCCCTCTTGTTTTTCCTTCACTGTATTTTGAATTTATTTACGTCCAATTTCCTCCATTTCTAACTTTCTAGCTTCCTTGAATTTTCGTAGGACCACACTCTCTCCGTTGTTCACTTTCTTCCCCACTAGAGTTCTTCTAACACTCACTCACCCACTTACTCACACGAATTTTTCAAGTCCCCCCCCCCTTCTTAATTTCCTTCTCTATCGAAATTTTCGTCAACCTTTTTAAATTCCAATAATATTTTAGTTTGGTGTTAAAATGAATTCCAAATTTAGTTATTTTCGAGATAGTTATAGTAATTAAGAAACGTACTCGTGTAGGGTAAAGAAAGTTAAATTGCCTATTGGAATGTTTGAATTTTGGAACTGTTCGATATTGCGAACTCATGTTCGTACATAGTACTAGATAACATAGTGACACTCTCTCAAATTATAGGAGGTTCATAAATTTGTACAAGAAAGAATGAATATCGGAACAAAGCCAAGCAAGATCTACGAAGAATTAATGGATGCATGTTTAAGCAATCGTAGCAAAGATAATATGACAGTAATCATTGTACATCTGCTACATGGTCAAAGGTACGTTTATTTGCAACTAACTCAATACTGGTTGAAGAATTACATGTAATTGTTGCTCATCCCCGTGCGATGTAAAATCTTATCAAGTCTTGTGTTGCATTCTTTGCAAAATCTGTTTAATTAAAATTGAATTAGGTACCCATGAGTATACCACCGTCTTGGTGTTCGTTGAAAATAGTGCCGAATTGTGCCAAATGGTTCCAGTATAATAAAGATTTTAAATTTTGATGGAGGAAAAAAAATAAAACAAATTCTCTAGAATAATAACAGATAGCTTTTCATAAAGGAAAAAAGGAATGAGAACGGTAGTATGGAGATGAGAGTACCTATCTATCCCTGATGGAAGAAAATAGGACAATGCACAGTTGGTAAAGAAATTTATAATTTATATTTTCCTTGTCAAATTTTATTTTGGCGGGAATTTTCCTCAAATTGATTGAGAGAATGTTGAACAAAATTTGAAACTAGTAGAATACCTAAATTAGCTGACCCACACATCTTCATTCCCAAATCTTGACTGCATCTAGAAACTGCGTTCACAATTATGTACAATTTATGTAGGTTCTCTGAAATAATTTTTCACTCATCTCAAAATGTATACTTAGTTGCGTTACTAAGAGAATATTGAAGAATAATTAGGAAGGAATGCATGTTTGAACTACCATTAGTTTGGTAAAAGACAGAAAGAACCAATGCATAGTTTATTCTCATGTTATTTCTTGTCCTCTTCTCCTCCTTCTTACAAGTTCTATATTTGTTTTGTACCTATTGCAGTTTTGTGAATTTAATGATGATAGATGGCACATTTGCCGCTGGATAAAGTGAGACCGGAAGTTTTGATGATTAATTTTTTGTCTTTGTTCGCAGTGAAAACAAATACATAAAAAATGAATACAAATATTATACCGGTATGCAGCTTTCACCGAAAATCAACACAATTTTAAATGAAAAAGAAAACAATTCAAGTCTTCAGACTCAAAATTCTCGAGCATTTACTAAACCATTTCAACAAGTTGTGAGCTCTAGTTTGAAAGAAATCAAAAACTACACAAGTTTGTTGAGTTCTTGAAAAATAATTTTACAGTTAATTTTCTAAATGCTACTTTTTTTTCTATTCATTTCAGGTGAATGTGAAAATTCAAGCGTGCAAAAACGCCTTGTTGAAGTGAGAGGTACATTGAATAATCCGAGTGAAATAGAAAACAATCAAGGATTCATATCTACCACTGGGAAAGAAAGTAGTTCAAAATCAACTGTATTTTTCATTGAAATTTATCAAGGGAATTACAATTTACAGACTTTTTAACTCAAAAGAATAGACTTTATGAATGTTACAAAATACTGCATAAAATATTCAAAAAACAATAACGGCGCAATGGCCTCGATAGGACTTAATAAGTCTATTGCGTGCTTCAAACTTTTTCCCAACTTGAGATAGGAAGGTTGAAACAATAAAAAAGGCACAAATGTTTGCTTATTTTCAGTGGGGCTAGAACCCACAACTCCTGCATAGGAGATTGTCGCGCAATCCATTCTCAACAAGGTGAACCTTAAACACATGATCCAACTCACCCATGTTTGTCTTGATCTCACAGTTTCCCTATCTTGCAATCTTAGAGAAAGTAGGAAAGAGAGATAGATCAGAACCTCTACTTAGGAAGTCTTTTGCGTGAGCGTTCAAAAGCCTTTTGCTCATTTGACTTCTGGCTCATCTCTTACAACCCCATCCCTCTGGAACGTCTGTTTATTCTCCTCACGGACCATATTCCGTAATCGCATAGGAGCGGTGTCTACAGTTAGAATGTGAGATCTGCCCGAGCATGTAGATATAAGCCAAAGATTAGTAATCCAAATCAGTGAAAACTTGGACGCATGGAAGTTCCTTTCTTGTGTATTTGTCTGCATTTGACAACCATTTGGGTTACAACTTCATCAAAGAGAAATTTCTTCTTTTACATAGAGAAGATTCATATTTTAAGCGCATGGACTCTTTAAACATCAAAATTGTACGTCGCATCAATTGTGATGACGTTGTTTTTCTCAATAGATTGCTTTGTGGTGAGAGGTCAATTTCACATAGAGTGTAACTTGAATCACCATAACCTGTGCTTCCTTCTTTCTTGCTTTTTTCTCAGTTGTCTGTTTGTATTGTTTTCGTGACAATGATGGTTTATGAATCAAAATCCCATATCTCGCTTTTTGTATATTTTATACAATATCTTGTAACGTTATGAATAAATTTGATCGTTTTGAGTAGAAATTGACTGTACAATGTACATGCTGAAGATGGTCTAAATGCACCCTTCTCCTGTTCCTTCAATTTTGGTTTTTAAAAATTATTTTTCGTTTGTAGTGTGCAGATGTACTTAATGAAAGCAGTAGCGGTATTACCTTCGAGACTCCTGTTAAAGAGGAGAACAGCTTCAAAATTCCGTCATTGATGGACCTCATTGTATCAGCTCCACCAAAACTTAGCTCTCGGAAGAAACAAAAAAGAAATTTATCTAGCGTTCCCTCCTTAATGGACTTGGAAATTTCAGCTCCATTAAGCTGTTGTTTTTGCCGCAAAGGGAAGGAGTCACCTGATTTGCCTTTGTTGTTAGATTTAACAGTAACACTTCCACCAAAATGTAATTCTTGGAGCAGAGAAAAAAAAGATCTATCCGGCATTTCTTCATCATTGGACCTGGAAATTTCAATTCTACCAAAATGTTCTTGTAGCAGAGGAAAATATTCGGACGGTATTTTTTAATTCTTACTTAACTATTACTTTTCTTTTGGAAGGGAAAGAATTATTATTTTTTCAAACATTATCCTATTTATGGACGTGGAAGTTTCAATAACAGTAGAATTTTATTGTTGAAATTGAAGAAAAATGGTTATTGTTCCAGGTTTTCTTGTTATTAGATTTTGGAAGTATAATTTTTACTCAAATTTAAACTTTTTTGTACTGAACTACAAGCACTATTTTTAATTCTTTCAAATAAGAACATCATGTATGGAAATTAATTTTTTTAAAGGTTGAAGATTACTTCTTAGAGAATCCTCAGAAATAAGTTTCAATATGTGATCTGTTACAGGGTAAGGGCCTCATTTCAATTGACACATAACTCTACAGAGAGCACCATGCCTTCACTGCGCACTACTCTTTGTTGTAACTTAATATTGTTATGTTACAATACAGTACAGTACGCAGTGCAGACACAGTGCTTTCTGTAGTGTACACCCTGTATACAGTGTGACTGTAGTCTATTGCCAATTAAAATGACGGCCCTTATCTCATGACAGGTCTCATAATTATGTCATGAAGCAAGGTTCACACTACATATTTTTGGTATCATTGTTCAACTCATTGTGATATTCCTATGATGTGGTATGATCATTGGAAATTAAACGTCATTTGTCTTTCTTTGTAAATAACTTGAATATATAATAATAAATCAAGATGAACAGAAACTCTCATCATTCTCAACACTAAAAATAGGTACATCTTTAACTGTATTTATTCTCATTTTTGCAAGCTTTTGTCCATTATTCATAATTAACTGTAGTAAGGTGGCAAGACAGCCTTTTGTAAGTGATAGATTCAACAAAAAAAAAACATTTTCTCCCCATGCAGATTAAAATTTTTTGGTTAATGCATTCTAATATTGATAGGTTAGTGGAGTTTGAAATTTCACACAAGTGTAATACAATAATTTTCTGGTGACTTCACATTGTAATTTTGTGCTCTGCTACTGCATTTATGAGTGAACTAAAAAAATATAAAAAAATTTTCTTTTCATAGCTTTTTATATAAGATTTTTGCAAATAACACCTACTGAGATATAAAACAGAATTTAAAAATCAAAGTTATCAAATTTGACAAAATATTAGTCCTTCTGTAATGTAAAATGAACATTCATATCTTAAATTATTATGTTTAATAATTTATTATTGGCGATGGTTGAAACTTAGTTAATGACGTTTTATTTTTTTTAATAAAAAATCCTATATTAAAAAATAGTTTACATTTCTCTCATTTTATCATATTATAGAACTTGAGTACGCGCAAAATGGATCCTATTTTTGTGACATTACAATGCTAAATCTCCATAAGCAGTGGTGCCACACGCTGACATACTGCGTACTTCCTAGAAAAAGTTGTTCACACTTTTTTACATGTGAAGATCCATTTGAAAAAAAATTGATAAACCAAATGCTGTGACAAAATGGTAAATCTGTTAGGTTCAGGACCCGTATCTTCAAAAACTAGAGGCTTTTAGCTTCTTTTTTTGACCTATCATTTTTTTGAAATAATAAAGATTTGAGTTATTTTTACTGTTGTGGCGACACAAAACTAAGATCCATTGCAGCAGCAGAGCAAATTGAAATCTGTCATCAGAGGAAATTAGTCTATAACTGAATACATAAGATATCACATAGTTCAGAGATCTTTGGCCGCTCAGTTTCATGAAATGTTTTACTACTTAATTTGTTTGTTTTTTTTATCTTGTATATAGTTTATAAAAGTAAACATGGAAAGCAAAAGAAACTAGAATTTACCCACTTGTTCATCTGTTTGGATTAATTTGATATCAATTCTATTTCACATGACGAAAAGTCTTCATAATAATTACTATGCTTACTTATAGATGCCCGTTCCATCTGAATTATGACCTTAGAACTAAAAAACAAAGTAGAAGGAAAAACTTATTCAGCATTCGATTCCTTTGTTCTTTGACATTGAAGTATCAATTCCATAAATTTAACAGGTAATATGAATAATTATATCGTAAAGATTATCTTTACTATCGGTATAATATATGATGAGTGGCTGTAAGTCAAGGAACGCATAAGTATAGGTATTGTAAAAAATTAAGCTATGAAATTTATTCTAATGACCAGATCCAGTCTTTTTGGGATAAAAAGTGGATTACAATTTTAAGTACCTAAATCTAAAATTTTAATTTAAGATTTGTCATGTCAATATGAATAAATAATACCAAGATTTCTAATAATTTAGAGGGGGGGATAGTTCTAAGATAGATGAGAATACATGAAAAAATTTCGCCGTCAGTGAGAATCGAACCCGCAT
>Ga0209372_1000555_pt1 | contig 14484 bp, 15 predicted proteins | sample AgamicAtPe_FD_187170 | JGI IMG/M metagenome (GOLD analysis project Ga0209372, IMG submission 187170) | Agave microbial communities from Guanajuato, Mexico - At.P.e (SPAdes) (version 2) | ecosystem: Host-associated > Plants > Phyllosphere > Phylloplane/Leaf | place: Guanajuato, Mexico | collected... | reverse complement strand
CATCTAGGCGGAGGCGCAACTCTGGCCCAATTGAATTTGCGAAACCGAATCCTCAAGTCCTTTGAATCCATGCTCGTTTTGAACCACAAATTTAAAGCCAGAACTGTGCCGCCGCCGCCGCCGCCGCCGCCGCCGCCGCACTCGAGGGCATCGCCGGCCCTCGCATTTGCATCCCTCACACCAAACAAATGGGCGGCCGGCAAAACCAATCGACCAGAGCAGACAGCGGGCTGACCTGCGAGCAAAAGAGTGAGAGAGAGAGAGAGAGTTTGGCTCTCGTTTGCGAGCTCCTTGGCTTCGGGCCGAATCATTAGCGGCCACTGGAATCGGGAATCGGGAGCAACTCTCGCGGCCCGGCCGCTCGCCAGTCAAGTGCGCAAATGGTCGCTCGAAATGGGCGCCAATCGGGTCGCAATCCAATGTGGCCCCAAATCGTTTGTGAGTGTGCGTGCGCGCCCGTGACAAAGGTTGCCGGCCAGGTCGCCATCAATTCTGGGCTGCTGTGCGGAGTCGATTTGGCAAATCAACTGGCCAGCCTCCATCTGCGCCGCCTGTCATGGCCAGCTCCTCGGCCGCTCGGACTCCAGAGGCGCTGCCAGCTGCAGCCGGCCCGCGAGCGGCTAATGAGATCACTCAAATGGCATCTTCCCGCTCTACCTGACCGCCGCTTGCAGTGAATCCGCTTGCAATCGGCCTCCTTGCAACAGGAACTGGGGCAGGGAGTTGCAAGTCTCTCGCTGGACCAATTCAATGACTGCGCCCAATGGAGACACAACTGCTAATTGCGGACCGGCCGATTGCTCGGCCAGCGAGCCAACCATCAATCATTAATCTGTTGGCCGGCAGGTAGAGGGGCGCCAGCAAGCGCTATCATTAGTGTCGGCCGGCGAGCTGACCTATCGGCCGCCCAGAGCCAACGGCTCAGCTCTGCTCGCCGGCCGCAAGCTGGCAGCGCGAGCATCGCTGTCCTGATTGGCGGCCTGATTGACGGCCTCGCCAGGCCGAGTTTGAGCTCGAAATGATATATTAGCGGCTGAGCGGATATTCAGCGGCGAACAAAACGCCTCCCCTCCATGCTCGCGCCTTCCGGCCGCACTTGCCGGAAGTGTGGCGGTGCATGCGCGCGCCCGTCGACGCCGCATCCAGTGGCCTCCTCTCGTCCTGTAACTCGAGTTCTCGCTCCAACTCCAACTTCTGGTATCAGATTCGAGCCTCCAAGCGCGCCAGCAGAGGAGAATGGGCCGAGCGAAGCGTGGAGCCAAAACTTGCCACCACCTCGTCATACCTGCAGCCGCCCGAACTGCCCATGACTCGAATCCAATTTTCTCGCCGCCCACTCTCGCTCGCGCGAGAGAGCCAAGCGGCCTCCTCCCCCCTCTCCTCTCTCCCCTCTCTCGGGTAATCACAGACAAACTCTCTATCTGGGCCAAAAATCGCGCCCGAAATGCCATAAACGAGATCAATCTAATCAGGTTACACCTATCGCTCGGCGGGCGCCTTTGTTTGGTCTTGGCGGAGTTTGCAATCGCGCGAAAGGGGGAGGAGCTGGTCTCACATGAGCATACTTAAATCTACAAGGCGCCAGTGCAACTCCAGGCCGAGTTTGGGGCGCCCAAAGCGCGTTGGTTTCACTTGGCGTCCACCGAAGCCCCCCACTCGAGCCTCTGCTTGCCCCCTGGCAAACTCTAACCGCTTCCCTCCCGAACGATCGCCAGGTCTCTTTAAGCGCGCAATCCTGGAGGACGGCTCCGCGCTTTCGCCGCTCGTTACCAACCAAAACGTTTTGCCGCCAAGATTGCCGACCCAACAGCAGCAACAACAACAACAACAGCAGGCCGCTCAAGCCTCAACGCTAACTCTGTCGCCGGCGACTCAACACGTTCGCTTGCTCGCAAAACTGTGTGATTGTCCAGTTTACCTGCAAATTGAGCCGCTCGCAAACGGAAGCCAGGCGCACTCGCAGCGAAACCAGCAACAAACTCTCTACGCACAAAGACTCTCAGCTTTGGCCGACGAAACTAAAACAAACGCGCTCATGATCGAGTGCCTGAGATATAAGCCAATTGAGCAAATTATGCAGCCAGTTCCACTTGATTTAATCCAATTCGACCAGGAGGGACACTTATCAATTTACTCGAACAAGCTTGCAGCCTTTGCGAGCTCGCTCGAGTTGGCCAACCCAGAACTGGGGCTTGCGGACAACGTAGGCGGCCAAACACAACCACAAGCGGATTCTTCTCGACCAGTGCAGATGAGCGCGCTTAAGCTTAGCAAACTGATCTCGGCACTAACGGACGAGCTGCTCGAACGGGAGCGCGCGGAGGGCGCACCTAGGGGCGCTGCTGGCGCTAGCTCTGCGCTTAGGTTTGGCTTGGAGTTGACCGAGCTCGCCAGCGCCATCTATGGGCCGCCGAGCGCAAGCATGCGGCCGCTCTTTGGACCAATAATTGATGGAACAATCGTGCCAGAGGAGGATGTTGCAATATCGATGCTCAAAACTAACTCGCCCTTTGCGCAACGCGACCTCCTCGTTGGATTCAGCCGGCCAATTTTAAACTCCGTCCGACAAAACCACCTTAGCGGTGAACCTGAACCGACGAGCTCGCAACTAGAATCGCGCTTCCAACTTGGACCAGATCATTCAATTTCAGAACGGATAACAAATCAAATGGAGCGAACGGGATTGACGGGCGAGCGAGCAGTCGAGTTGGTGAATGTGTTTGTGCGCTCCTTTTACAAGTTCCACATTCAAGAGATAACTAACTCAATCGTGAGCCACTACCTGAGCAACACAGGAATCCGTAGGCCAAAACTGGACAAGAGTCCAGCGAGAAATTTGAACGAAAGCCAGGCTGGGGATGAGGATTCAAGGATTAGCTTGCAGCAATCAACACTTGACTCCTTGCTTGAAGCTTTCCAGGATGCTCTAGTTAGCGTACCTGTCTTAAAAACAGCCTTGATTCATGCAACTAAACAGCTCGACACTCTTGTTGAGGCTTTTGTTGGCCAGCAATTTGAGAGATGGCTTCAGCAGCGACTTGGCGGCGCTAGCTCGAACTCAGTACTCACGAATTTACCACGAGATGCCTTCGCCTCATTCGCGCGAACTCTCTTCAACCACTCGATTTGGCCATTGGAACTTTACTCACCCTCAAACCAAACACTCCTCCAACCCAGGGCAACTTACCTCTTCCAATTAGACTCGCGCTTCCTCGCGGATCAGGTGCACAAATCGATCGGCCACATTTCAGCAGAGAGAGGAAACATGAGCGAGTTTACCCTGAGAAAAATCCGCGAGTCTCTCGCTGAAAAGCTGACTAAAACAGAGAGAGGCCAGTTCAAGTTTGAGCTGAGCCTTGCATGTGCCTTAGAATTTGATGAAGACTACCAAGACATCAACGCTGGTGATGGGAACGAGGATTCAAATCGAGAGCTTGAATTCGAGACCGAAATTAGGAGACTGGTTTGCTCGAGGATTGGCCAAGTGTTGGGCAGTTTTGTTGAGGCAGCCAATTTTAACAAGCTCTTGGCCAGAAAAGAGGCTCCCGGTGATACAATTGATGAAATTTCATCATCCATAACAGGTGATATGGTGTCCAAATTTGAGGCTAAATGTTTGGCGGTGCTCGATGGGCGGCCGCAGCAGCAGCAGCACAGCGTCCAGCTCGACCACCATTTGGTTCAGCTGGCGGGCGTTGACTCAATGGGGTCGGTCGGCTCGAACGAGCAACCCGAACAAGCATTGGCTGCCGATTGTAGCCGAGACTTTGACTCTATTGCCTCTCGAGTTTTACTCAGTCACTTTGCGCTTGAGGCTCAGGGCGAGGAGATGGCACCGAGTTCAAGGTGGCTCGTGTTTAGCCTGTTGAATCACCATATGGCAACTTTGCCTCACCTGCGAAACCACTGGAGGATGGGCCAAGTATTGGACGATTTGAGCGCAGACGGAAAGTGGAGCCTCTCTCAGAGAGCCTCCTTGTGGTCAAACTTTATTCCAGCCTTAAACTGCTCCAAGACGCAGCCAATCCTGCCTAGTCCACTGCAAACGGGCGCCAACGGGGGCGGCAACCCGCTCGCCGGCACCAACTCGAATTCCTCCTTCCTCTTGAACTTGAATCTAGTCTCCAGCTGCCAACTAGGCGCCAGAAACGCCCTCGACTCCATTGAGACTCTATCGTCGAGCGTGAAAGTGCAGTTGCAATCGAGGATAGCTCAATGGGAGCTGAACAACAGGCTTAGCCAGCAGACGGCCGGTGCGGCGCACAATCATCATAGTCTTCGCATGGCAACCATGAGCCAATCGAGCGCAAATGGCGGCAGAAGTGGCAGCAGCAACAGCAGCAACGAGGAGAGCGCCGACTCGCAGGTCGAGGAGCAAAATAGAGCCGCCGTTTTGGGGCCGAGCTCGATACAGGTGACGGCAAGCCAGTCTGTTGACAAGATAGCGCAACCGACCGAGCAGCCAGCTCGAGCAATGGCCAATTGGCGCCTAAAGTACGTCAGCCTAGTCCTGCTAGCCTGCGGCCTCCTGATCACCTTTACGCTTGTTTCGCGCGCTTGTGTTGCAATGCGCCAGCGCGAACAGCCGACAGGCAAGCGTAAACAAAACAAGCGGCTTACGGACAGCCTTGAACCGCAACAAGGCAACAGTATTGATTTGGTGGGCCAACTTGGGGGTTCCGCCTCGAGCGGCGCTGTTGTTTCCATGTCGGCGGTGGAGCCGCCGAAGCAACAGCACGAGCAACACGTCTCGCTCGAGGACTCTCTAACGGAGTGCGAGAGCGACCGGCTGCAAGCCAACCTGGCCGAGTTGCAGCAGCAGCTGCTGCAACCACAACAACACCAGCAGCACCAAGATCGGCGCCGCCCGCTGGCTGATGGAGCGAGCGAGCAACAGTTGCAGCCAGAGCCAGCCTTGCTCTGCCACCAAAACGAGGGAGGCCGCCAAAGTTCGAGGGGCGGAAGCAGCCTGGAGGCAAACAGGAGCAACTCCTCGCTCAGTTTCACCAACAACAGCGCCTCAACTGGCGCCGAGCTCAGACCAACCAGCCTAAGGCTCATCGGCACCCCGCTGGATGAACCCATCTTGGTTCCCCTGCTAAAGGCGCCAGCAAGCGACCATTGGGGCTCGTCGCAAACGACGGGCAGACGGACGAGCTGCTTGGCGCACCAAAATGGGCACCATTTCGGAGGCTCGAGCAGCGGAACGCAAGGGCACCCGAACGTCTCTTTGCCCAAGAAGCGAGTCAAGATAAGCGACCCCCTGGTTTTCGTGGGCCACGAGACGGCGAGGTTGCGGGCGTCGCATTCGAGCAGCCGCCTACGAGCTGACCAGCCCCTCTTCTGTCCAGTGCACAGCAACCACGCCTCCAACCAGTCGCTAGAGGTGGCGGCCCCCTTGGACGAGCTCTCGAGCCAGTGCTTTGTGGGCCACACTCACTGGCTGGCTGCTCAGCAGCAGCAGCAGCAGCAGCGCGAGGGGGAGAGAGACAATAACGCAAACACCATCAACAAAACCAACTGTGATCACCTGGCTCAACCAGCACAAGTGTGGCTGGATCCAACGAGCCAGCCCTACCGCTGCCTAAACCCACTGGTTCCAGGCCTCCACCAGCCGGCAGCCGACGGCTCCTCTTACGCCAACCTAACTTTGAGGGGGCCAACTTCAAGCTACCAGAGCGGCTGAGTGGCTTTGGCGCAAATAAACCAAACTCTAAATGGATAACTCCTATTCGTAACTCACGGAACTCAATCAATTTTTACTCGCTCTGCCCGTGCAGCCCATCTCGGGTCAACAAAGGTGTGCGCAGGTGAGAGAGCGCCACTCTAATTGAGCAAGCGAGTTTAGCTCGATTCGAAAACTTGATTTCCCACTTTCTTGGCGGCCGCTTGAGGTGGGTGGGGGGATTTATTAAGGCGCAACTAGTTTCGCACGTGCTGCTTGCACCCTGCACCTGATTGAGGCAGCCAAGTAACCTGAACAAAGTCTCCCTCCCCGCCTCGCATTTCCATAACTCAGCTTGCTGCGCGAAAGATCGCTTGTTGTTCCTCGTTGGTCGCACTCGTTTGCACCCTCTAATCTGAGCCGCTCAGCTAGCAACAGGCTAAACAAACGAGCTCAGTTGCAAAACCATGTAGGCTGCTCTCTTGGAGTAAAAGTTGCGCAACTTATGATACAAAAACCTGCCATCTCGATTAGACTATGCAAATTCACTTTCAAACTCGAAATTCTACCGCTTTTAGTTGGCAAAAAATCGACTAAAGCGAGCTGAGGCAGAGTTTGCGGCGGAAGAGGCGGAGTTTTCGCTCCTCCTGCTTGGAACAAACGAGATAAGTTGGAGGTTTTAGATGGAGCTCTCTGAACACAAACCGGGTGCATCATTCACTAACCTGAGCTCAAGGACTCAAGTTGTCATAGAAGTGTATTCGTATTCTTTCATCCTCCACTCAAACACCCAAATCTCGCCACCAAAATGAAGAGCATAATTTCAATCGCCTGTCTGGTCCTGGTTGCTTGCGCAACCATTGAGGCTCGGCCGAAGAGGAGCGTCCTATTGACGGCGCCAGTGGTTGCATCGGTGCCAGTTGTGCACACTGCCTCCGTGGTCCACTCAAACCCAACAACAGTGGTAAGTTGTCGGCTTTGCGAGAGATTGATGTAGGCAAGGTCAAGTGTTACTAAATTGGCTCCCCTCCTCCCCTTGCAACAGGTCAAAACTGAACAGGTGCACGCGGGCGACCGATCGAGCTACTCGTACTCGACCGAGGTGAAGGCGCAGCCAGTCGCAGTGCAAACGCACGCTGCTGTGGCCGCGGCACCAGCGGCAGTGGTCTCCTCCGTCCACCACACAGTGCCAGCCTATGCATACGGATACTACCCGGCTGCAGCCTCCTACTCCTACTACTCGCCTTACCACTACGTGGTCGGCAAGTAGACTTAAACCGGACAGCAACAACGCAACCAAGCTGATGGCCGCCAACCCAAAGCAAGGCGCTCGTCTCGCTCGAATCGGCCGCGCGCCCTCAGGATTCGAGATGAGAGGAGGAGGGGCCAGTTCGAGGCTAGGCGGCTAGGCGAGAGCGATAATGGAGGCGAGCAAGACTTTTCGTCGGTCCCCTGTTGATGCTCTTGCTCTCTCGATCAGCTGAACCGACGAGCGACAATAAATCGCGAGCCGTTTTGTCGTCCAATAGGACGCAACAAGACGGCTGATGACAATGGTGATGACAACTTGCGCTTCAGTTCCTCCCAAGACACAGAACTTGATCGAGGAGATTTGTCTAAACTTGTTTGTTTATTTACAAACTTTCGCACAGATTATGCCTGGTAGCAAGTGAATGTAATAAGTCAAGCGGCCCAATCAGACACGCGAGCTCCAATAGCAGCCAACTTGGATGCAGACTGGCGGCGGGGGAACCAACGCCAAGCCTTGTTGCTGACCCGTTCCTCTTGAATCCACGTTGCTGGTTTTGATAAACTCGGCCCGTTTGTCCTCTCGTTTGGGCGCTGGAGTTTCTTGAGCTTGGATTCTTGTTGTTGTGATTGTGTCTATGCTGCTGCTGGTCGACCTGGATGTATTTGCTCGCCGAGCCAACAGGAATGGTGGCCAAGCTCTCAAATTCAATCAGCGGTTGCTCCACCAAAACTTGGCACTTCAAATTGAGCTCCTTCAATTGAAACAACGAGGGCGTGAACTCGACCAAGAGTTGCGAACTGTTCGTCTCGCTCTGATTCACTGTCTTGGCTAGCTCATGGTTGGACAATAAGGTGGCGTTCAGGCCAAGGATATCACTGGCCTCTGTGGTGAAGGCTCGTTCGTTGGACGGATTTGGGTGCCGCATCAAATAGGTTGAGTGTCGATTCGTTTGTTGTCCTCTATCGAATTGATCGCGACTATAATAGAACTTGGATCCGTCGAACGCGTTCACCTGGCCCAGAGAAACCTCCTTCCCATTTATGAACCATTTCAGTTGGATCCTCCTCGTGGAGTCCCGCTCAGGTGGACTCATCCGCGACTTACAGGTGAATTGAACAAGCTCGTTGAGCTCATAGTCTTGTCTCATTGTTTGCTCTGCAACCTTACTGCTAGTTGGCGCCTCTGTTGCAGTTCCATTTGTATCCCAGTTCACGTCTCCCCTTGGAGCCAAGTCGCCGCTTTCGTCGTTGGTCGTGTCTGAGTCATCGCTCGAGGCGTCAGGCCCCTCGAATGATGTTGGTAGAGTCTTGGCCTCAATAAGCGGAGTATCGAGTTCGTTTGGGCGCGAGAGGCGGACAAGCTGGTCAATGTGCTCAGATTGGGCCTTCAGCTGGCGGCTTGTCCAAACAACAAGCTGGCTGCGAGCTGAACTCGGTCGTCTGGTTGTGGTCGGTTGCTCCAGTTCCTCCGCTTGTTCGGCCGGCGCAAATCTGCTCGCCGTTGTCCAAGTGTCAACAAAGCGCGCTGAAGACTCATGCTGGTGCCTGTACATTTGAGGGTCGCCAAAACTAGTCTCCTGCAGGCCCACCAGGGGTCGCGGCCACCGATAGACGGGACGATCGGGCGCAAGGGTGGGCCCGGAAGCAGATATAGGCTCTCCTCTTCTTGTTTCCTCCGCTTGGATTGTTGCTCTAAGGGAGGAGGGTGCAGGCAATTGGCTGGTCGCCTGCTCCTGAAGCTGCTGCCGCTTTTTGATCAAATTTGCGCCACCCGAAACGACGATATTGGTCTCACTTGAAAATTCAACACTTAACTTGCTAAGGCAACGTAACTTGAGCACCTGATTCCGAGTCTGATAGTGGTGATAGTGATGTTGCTGCTGTTGGGCCCTCTCAGAGGGACTGTTGTTCGCCTTTAACAGGTGGCTCGGATTCAATCTGAAGGATAAAGTTAGCCTGGATTCTGTTAGCTGATCCAGAGGATTCGGCTTGCTCTGAGTGAGAGTGAGCCATTTGCTTGAGCTTAGAATTGGCGCATCATTGAGTAGCCAGACAAGGGTTGCCGCCGGCTTAGATGGGCCCGAAATGCAGGTTAAATTGATCAAGTCGTTCATGTTGAACAGGGGCGAGCTTGGCCTGTTTGATTGGAGCGACACTTGCTCGTTCCAAGACTCATTGGCGCTCGTCTGGTGGTTTGGGTGCGTTGCGGTTGGAATTGAATTGTCGACAATTGTGAGCTTCTGTTTGGGTAAAACTGAGATCGGATTTGTCAAGGGTTAGGGTGGGCATTTTCAAATAATGGGGGAGGCTTTTCTTCGAGAAACAAGGTTGAAAACTCACCGTAAACCTTCATTTGGCGCTCAACAGAGAGAGTTGCAAAGGAGGGCGAGTCGGCGGACACTTCGCACTTATAAGTGCCCTCGCTGGCAAGACTAGTTTGTCGCAGGTAGACATGGGTCGAGTTTGACTTGGACAACTGTTGTCGTTTTGGTGATGATTTAGAGGAGAAAGATGTTAATGTTTGCCCGCAGCATCCAAACCCGAGTGTGCGACGTTGGAGGTTGCTGCTGTTGTTGGCTCTCATGCGGCGTCATAGATGAAGAGATTGGGCTTGTTTCTGGGCGTTTGGTTGATAAATGGTTGTGGCGCCCTTAGAGGGGAGGTGGCATTGTTTTTGGCGCGAGCAGCGCCAAGCTGGTTGAGCCGGCCAGTTTATCATATCATATTATCGGGCGCCTTATAATGAGATGATAATACTCAGAGGAGGGGCAGCCAAAGCGACTGATAGCGCTGCGGCGGCCAGCGGGCAGCAATGGTCAGAACATTAGAGGGGCCCCCAGGCTCGAGCTTTGCGGGTCACTTCCGGCCAGAACTATTCCACCCACAGAGGCGCTTGCGGCGTTTTATTTCGGCGGCCGAGAAGGGATGGATTTGCATTTTTCTCAGCGCGCCATGTTTTTCCCTTTTTGGAGGAGGCCGATTTTGTCTGGTCAAAGTTTAGCCGGACGCATTTTGGGCCATCGAGGTCATGGCTGCATCGCAGCCTTGTCAGTGCGCTTTAATGGCGGCCCAAAAATCGATTGCCGCCAGTGGCTTTGGAGCAGGTGCGTTGCCTTTGCAAGCTCGCAAAGTGCACTCCGTTCGGAAAGGAGCGAGAGAGATTGAGAGTTGGCATCATCAGCGCAAACTGATGAGATTTGTCGGCTTGCGCGCTCGATAATTTACATGAACTCCAGGTTAGCGGGCGCAAACATCCGTTTTGGTCACTAGGACAAACTGGCCAGTTTGCGCGGCGCCGACGCCCAGTTTATTCGCGTTCGTTGCAGGCGAGCGAGTTGGCTGTTGTGAGTGTGTGATATATGGGCGCCAAATGGGGAAAGAGAGACGATTATGTGCGCGCCTAGCGGCGTTCGCGACCTGCGTGCGCAAAGCACATTGCCGGCTGCGGGCGGCCGGCCAGCCAGCCAGCGCGGCCAAAACCGCATCGCGCTGGCTAAACCGCTGAGCTCCTCTATCTCTCAAACTCTTATCGCTAGCCATTTGCAAGCCTCCGAGGTGGCGACCAATGAAAACTAACCACACAAACTGGCCCCAGCCGAAGAGATATAATATGGTAATTAAAAGGGCGCGCATCGTTTGCGGGCAGAATTAAATCCGGTAATGGGGATTCAGCGGGGGCTTTGGTGGGTTTGCGTTGGCCAGTTTAGTGGCTAGGGCCTGTTTACATAGGCGGCCAATCAGGCGCAAAACAAGCCCCAAGCAAGCGCACGATTCAAATGAACTGCAAGCTGGTTGAATGCGCAAAACTAGCTCCCAATTGGAGTGCACGAGCGATGAGCCTGGCGACCGATTTTGTCGGTGTCTCCCTCTTGGCTGGAATGAATTTGGGGTCGGCTTCAAAGGGGCGAGCGAATGAGGAGGAGGTGGCGGTTTGATGGAGGTTTGGCTTGCTTTAAATTATTCAGCTTTTGCGCAGGTTGAAAATTGACAACCAATATGATTGGCATAAGCGCGAGTAGGGAAAGGAGGAGATTTAAAAACATGAGATGCAAGGCATGTGGATTGGTTTTGGTGGCGCGAGTTTCAGGCTTGAAGCGAGGCGAGGATGCTCGAGTCAGGCTGATAGATTAGGCGCATTATTAGCCCATTTTTCACGCTTCCGCAAGCGCTAAACCGCAAGCCCATTGGCGCGGCCTGAGTTGGGCAACACTCGAGTTGGGAGCGAGTTGCTTGCTGGCGCAGCTGCAACGCAAGCGCTAGCTCGCGCTTAGCCAAGGGGGCCGCCGGGCGACACTCGGGGCGCGCAAACCTCAGCAGAGTGGAGGTAGAGTGGGAGTAAGAGTAGGGGTGGGAGTAGGAGTAGGAGTAAAGGTAGGAGTTGGAGTTGGAGTTGGAGTAGACTAGACTAGACTAGAATGCACTTAACATTCCGACATGACCAATTTTTGGCCCGCTCACCTGGCAGCCAGCTAGTTTCATATTTTGTCATTCAATTTGGGCCCCAATGAGTTCGCGTGCGCCGCAATCAGGTTCGTGCGGCGCCCGCGGGCCCACAGCGGGCGCCCAGTCGCTCGCCGCCGCCGCCTCTGCCTCTGCCTCTCCGAACTCTCGAGTGGCGTTCAGTTTCGGCCTGGCGCCAAGTTTGAAAGATCAGCCGCCACTACTTACGTTCAGGTTGATTCCCTCGAGTTCGAACTCTTGTCTCGAATGCGCCAACTCGTCGCCATGAACTTGGCCGCCGCCGCCGCCGCCGCCGCCCGAGGAATGGGCGTCCGCGGTTTGCGGCTGGAAACGGTAAAACTCAACGTAGTTCTTGTACCACTTCACCGAGTACAACTGTTGGCCGTTTCGGTCGCGCCAAGGAGAGAGAGAGAGAGAGAGAGAGTTCAATTAGTTGGTCCTCTGCTCGTTCCAGGGCAAAACTAGTCTTGCGCCCGCAACCAACTCACCTGATCCTCCTGGAGCTGGTAATTGCACACGAGAGTTACCTGGCTCGAGTTTAAGACAGCCGGCGGAACCTCGATGGAGCTGATGCGCAGGCTGGCGCCTAGTTGGGTTTGCGTTTCGGTTAGTTTTTGGCGCTTGGTGGCGGCAATTAACTTGCCTCGAGTTGCGGCGCAGTGCCTCTGGTAGCTAGGGGGCCCAAATTGGCTTGTTCGCGCGCCATTCAAATCACGTCGGCCGAGGCAGAACAAACAGGCCCATATTTTGCAGCCAGCCTCTGGACTCGGCCGACGAGCGCTCTGCCGGCTCGAGTCTGGCCAGGCAGGTCAGCTCAATCGGAGGCAGCCAAGGGGTCGCCCTTACATGCATAAAGTGGCCATAAAAGGTGGCCAGCGGAGGTTGGATCCGCCAGTTTGCCAGCGCGCGCTGGCCATAATTGTTCCACCCTGCCGCTCGAGTTTGAGTGGCCGGCTCGAGCGGCGGGCGCCGTCGCTGCAGCTTGGCCGCCGGAAGTTGGCGCTCAAAAAGCTGCAAAGCCGGCGGGCGGAACTGCGAGTCAATGTTTGGGGCGCAAGAATGGGCGAATTTTGTAAAATCTCTTAATGCAGCTGGCAAAAGCGGGGCCTCGCTTTAGTTTGCGCATTAAGCTTGATGTTTGTCCATTTCCTCTCCAATGGCCGGCCGCTGCTGGCTGCTGCGTGTTGGCGTTGGCGTTGGCGCTGGCGCTGGCGCAACGCAAAGCCCGTTAGCCTGCGCCCCTTGCACCTGGCTCGCCAGAGCCTTGCTCTGGCCGGCAAAAGTGTCGATTCCTAATGGGCTAATTAATTGCCAGGCCGGCGCCGTTGGAGTTTGAATCTCTCGCACCAGAGGCGCGCCCGCAAACATCAATCTTGGGCCTCCCGCTCGCTGGCCGAGAGTTTTAACGCTGAAGCGGGCCAAATGGGGGGGGGGGCGAGCAGAGCAGGGCAACAAAAGTGCAACAATGGAAACTATGGAAATGCTCCCTCCAGTTTGGCCAGAAAAACTGGACGCCCATTCAAATTGGGCCAGACGAGTGGATGCGTGGGAGTGTTGGGCTGGAGATGCAGGTGATCTATTTGCCGTTTGCGGCCTCCTCGATGGATCATTGAGTCCGGCAGTTGCCAAGCGGTCGGCCATTGATCATCGCCGATTTGTTGTTATTGGCAACAAGCGTTGCCGGCTCCTTGGAGCCGACGGCCAAGATTCGCCGCCGGCTCAACCAAAGCCGGCTTACGCTGAGCCGCTTGGCTCGCCCCAGGCGCCGCCACCCCCCCCCTCCAGCCTCGGGCTTTGCCGGCCAACGGAGGCGGGCATGCTGCTGCTGCCGCCGCCGCCGCCGCCGCATGAATCTGGGGCCCCAGCCAGCGATGAGCGCGCCGATGATGCGACACTCGAATCGGTTCAGCCGCTCGTCGTTAGATTAGGCCAGCTGAACCGGATAAGCGCGAGCAGCACTCCCCTCCTCTTACTCCATTCAGCTCGCTTTGAGGGCGAGAAATTCAGCAAAGACAGCTGAATTTCTCGCTCGCTCTAGCTAAATTTGCTCGCGGCTCCTCGCCTCTCGCTGGCATAAGTTTGGCTTACTTTAGAATTGGCGCCAGCTTTGATTGGCCAATAATTGAATTATGGCCGCGCAAGTTGGCCGCCGCTCACTTTGGAGGCGCCACTTCCGTTGGTTGGCTGCGAGCGGCGCAACCAAGTTGGTCTTGCAAACGAGTTGCAAGGTTTGGCCGCCCTCTCAGCTCGGCTGGCCAGCCGAGCTGAGAGGGTTCAGAGGCGATGGGGTTGTCGCTCGAGTCGTGAGCGACAATCGAGTTGGGGCCAAAACTCAAAGCCACTCAGGGCAGGTAATGATTATCATCGGAACAAAGGTTTCACTTTTAATCAAAATTAATGGCCAAACGCGGGAGGCGCTTGGACGCTCGCGTGTGTCGCTCCGTTGGCTCGCCCTTCACTCGCACTCGGGCGCACATTTGCCTTGGTTGGGACCAGATTTGGGAAACAAATTTGGATCCGCGAGAGGCCAAGAGGAGGCCGAGCGGCTGAAAGAGGGACGAGTTTGCGGGCTAAGCGAAATTGAGATCACAGGGAAGGGGGGCGACTCATTGTTCCGCTCCCATTGCTTTGGCAGCCACTGCGCCAAGTTCAGTCCACTTGTCTTTCAATTAAGTTAACCTCAATGATTGATTGCAACTGCTAGCTGGACGCGCGAATCGAGCGGGCAACCCAGGCTGGTTGGCTGGCTCGCCCCTGGCTTGAATCTCGCCTGGCGTGACTTATTGGCCGGCTGCAGACGAGCGGCCGGAACTGAGATGCGAGCGGCAGCAAATTATACTAATGGCAGGCCGGACTGACTGAGCTCGCCGGCCTCCCGCCGCCGAGCTAGCCGTCCACTAATTAATGTCGCAAAAACAACCTCTGACCACCAACTCTATCAACCTCTCGCTGGCCACTCTCGAGTCGGCGTCCGCTCAAAGCCAGCAGAGTCGAGACAAGCAAACTCTCAGAAATCACACAACCAGCTCAGTGGACTCACCTTTCCCGCTGGCCACGAGCAGCGACAGTAGGAGGCGCACGAGTGTTGCTTGCAGGCGGCTGCTTCG
>Ga0209372_1000553_pt1 | contig 14559 bp, 11 predicted proteins | sample AgamicAtPe_FD_187170 | JGI IMG/M metagenome (GOLD analysis project Ga0209372, IMG submission 187170) | Agave microbial communities from Guanajuato, Mexico - At.P.e (SPAdes) (version 2) | ecosystem: Host-associated > Plants > Phyllosphere > Phylloplane/Leaf | place: Guanajuato, Mexico | collected... | reverse complement strand
GAGTGGAGGCGGAGGCCGGGCGAGCTGGCTGCGCTCGAAGCGGCCCGCGCTCAGGTGGCCGCTCGGCTCAGGTTCAGACTCAGGCTCACAGACTGTCAGACTGAAGCTGGAGCTGGAGCTGGAGCTGGAGCTGAGGCGCATTCAATGGGCGAGGATGACACGTTTCCACTCGGCTTACCTGCTCCACGAAAGGCGAGCGCTGCTCCAGGTTTGCAACGGGAGCCAATACAATATTTCGGCCGGCAAACAAGTTGGCCGCGCGGACAGCAGACGAGCGGGATTGGCGCAAGCCGAGGAGGCGTGGGCGACGCGCTCATTGTGCCGCCCATCTCTCTCCTTCTGGCTGGCGGCCGGCCAGCCAGTTGGGCCAGCTAAGCGGCCGGCCTGCTCCAGCCGCCAGACAGCCATTCATCGGCGGCTTAATGGGCGGCTCAACATCATTTTGCAAACGCATCAGCCTTTTGATTTATTCCAGCCGCTTGTTGTTTCAATTTATCATTGCGAAATGGCGCCCGCCCGGCCGGACGACACCTGGACGAGCTGGCGGCCAGCCCGAGCGGCCTAATTGGATTGTCTGTCGCTCCAGCCATCCGGCGGAGGCTTTGGCCTGAGCGCCTGAGTTTGGCCGGCTGAGCGGCCACAATGTGATGATATATCATCCGCGCTCGCCTGTCTGCCGCGCCGTCCGCCTGCCCGCGCAACCGACCGCAGAGGCGACGATATAAGTTTGGCCCAATTGCTCTTTGTTCCTTCAGGCAGGATGGCGAGTTGGCCAACTCGAGCCGCCAGCGCCACTAATGAAGCTTGGCGCCGAGCGGATCCACTTTGGGTCCAGATGTCAAGCAGCGCATGCGAGCGCTGCATTAGCGGTCCCCGCCGCCGCCGCCGCCGCAGCTCGACAATGCGAACGCAATTCAACAGGTAGACTACCGGCCTAAATGATCCCGCGGCTCCGTTTCGCTCGCTTGCGCCGGCTTTTCGAGTTTGGAGAGCGCAAATGGAAGCCTCTCGGCTTGCGAGCATCGATTAGAGCTGCCCGGAGTGGCTGGCGGCCGATTGGTTGAAATGTGAATCTGAATTCATTATTGCGGCTCGGCCAAGCGGGCGGCAAGCCGACGAGGGTTGGTGTGGGAAAAGGGGCGAGACTGGAGCGCCGGCCCGAGCTCGACCTGGGCGCCCAAGTTGCGAGCCAACGACAAGGGGCGGCCCTTCGATCGATCTCCATGTCAGCTCCAAATCGGCCTCTCACGCCAGCGGCCCTCTCGCAGGAGCGCGACGTTGGACGAGCCTTACCTGTGTGCGCTGCTGCCGGCGAAAGGGAATAGGCCTTGCGCTTTCGCCCTGGCGAGCAGGCCTGTCAGCGGCTTGGCTTGCAGAGGAGCCGCTCTGATGCTGGTTGTAAGATTTAAGTGGCAGAATTGGAGCCACTAAGCGGTCGGCGCCGTAAGCCCGGTGGACGATTGGGCGCCGCTCAATGAGCATGAGGCTGCCGCCGCCGCCGCCGACGGGCCGAGGAATGGCGAGTTTGGCCCCGTTGAAGGCTCAGCTCGCTCGCAGTCTCACACATGAGATGACGCAATATAATCAAATCCAGCTCCTTGCGGCCGCAGAGACAAAGGAATCGGCGCAGAGAGAGAGAGAGAAACTAAAACTCTCTGCCCGGAGCCATCGGAATTGGAGCTCAGAGTTTGAGTTTGAGCGAGCGGCAGCGGCGGCGGCCAGTTATTTCGGCCCAAACTCGCTCGAAGGCCCAAATAAAGCGCAATGTTTGAGAAAGTTCGGGCGTGTGAGCGGCGCCAGGTAGGCGAGTGGATGGGGATAAAAAGCCTTTGACTTCCAATGAGAACAAAACTGGAGCCGCTCGGAGCAAAAACAATGGCCGCCCGGCGACACTGGCGCCGGTCTGGGCCGAATCTGAGTGCAGCAAAGTGCTGAAGCGCATTGCAGGAAAGCAGAGCGGCGATCCAACCGCTTGAGCCAATCAGAGCTCACCTGCGACAAATGGAACTCGCTTCAGTCCGCCCCATTCAAGGTTAGCCTCTCGAGCCGCAACAAAGGCCGGCCAAGACTGTGGCCGCCGCTGAGCCCCTGATTTATGTTACATTGTGGCGAGAGTTTAGCTGGGTGGCAGAAATGATAACGCACCCCGAACAATGCGCCCGCCAAGGAAGCCGGCTTAGGCTACCCTCCTGCAGGCGACCCTCCTTTGTGCAGCCAACTCGAGCTCGGCCATCTCCTCTCTCTCTCTAGGTTTGGGCTGCGGCCGGCGCGCAGGTGGGGGGCGGACTCGTCGTACACGAGCGAGGAGTCCTTGCAAAACAATCGGACTCGCCACGCTCGCGGGCTCAGCCACTAACGGTGCGGCCCCGCTCGCCCGGCGGCCAGCCAGCGCAGCAAACAGGCAAGTAGGCAAACAGGCAAACAGGTAGCGCCCGGCCAACAACACTGGCAGTCCCCTCGCGCTTGCATCTCCTTTCTCTGGCTCTCGCTCGCCTGAAACACGGACGTGACTCCTCAAGAGCGCAAAATAATAACTCCACTCTTGAATATTATTCGCGAATCCAGGACAAACCGGAGCCTCGCTCAATCCTCTCAGCTAGACAGCCCGCCAGTCGCGTGTAAGCTCTAGATTAGCAGCAAGCTGGAGGCCGAACTCGTCGAGCTTGGTTGAGTTGAGCTGAGCTGGGCTGAGCCGAATGGGGTTTAGTTAAGACGCAAAACTCTTCGCCGACCTTGAGCCGAGTGGGGAGAAGAGAGCGCCTTTGCCCTCCCTCAAGTCGGTCGGATCCGCTCGCAAACTCGGGAGCAGCTGAGTTGTGACACGAACGCGCGGCCACCAGGCACGACTTCCGGAGGGCGCCGCTGGTCGGCAGCGTGAGTGTCGCCGCCGCCGCCGCCACCGCAGTCGCTTGCCACGGCCGACAAGCCGCCCCCCCCCCTCTCGTTCTAAAACCAGCTCTCCACCTGTCGGCTGGCTCCAAATTAACCCGTCAACCGTTCGACAAACAAACCCGTTTGTCAGCGAGCGAGCCCTCGAAGGCAAGCCATCTCTCTTGCCGCTGGCCAGGCCTAATTTGAGCCCCAGTTTTGGAAAAACCAATCCGACGAGCTTTTGGGGAGAGAGGAGCAGAGCAGTGGGCGGGCGTTCAACGAGTGATCGACTGCTCGGTTGGCCAGTCAGAGCAAATGAGCGCCATTCGGAGGCTTAAACGCCTCAAACTTTGTCAAGTTTTACCTGAGCGGAACCTAAACGGTTTAGCTGGCTCGCCTTCGAGCTGGAGGCCTGTTTGCGCGCGCTCTCTCTCCACTCGCCTTTTCGGCGCTCTCAGCCCAGAGCGACAGCAACGAGAGTGTTGCTGCCCTCCGAACAAGCCGAATGCTCGAGCAACAGGTTTTGGCCAAACAAACACAACAAAGGCAACAATGTGTCCGGATGGAGTCCATCTCTGCTCGCCCGCTCGAAACCCGAAACTCTTTGTCGTCGTGCCCAAACCCGAGCGAGCGACTCTCTGGCTGCTCCTTAGTTGGCCAACAATTTGCTCAAAACTCTCCTCCCGCCGCCGACCAAACCAGCTGGCCAACTTGAGGGTCCGAGCAAGCGAGCGAGCTCTCGCCTTGCAGCCGACTAATTGACCTTGGCGGCTTTCAGCGCGAGGAGTGTCCGGCCGCCACTTGGCCCTAGATGGACGAGCGGCGCCAGAGACACTCAACACTCGGCGGGCGCAGCTCTTGCGAGGGAAGCCGGCAAGGCGCGCGAGCTAATAGACTTCGAGTGCGTCCGCTCGAAAGCGGGGGAAAGGCGAGGGGGGGGCGACCAGATGCCGGCTTAGATATTGGCCGGCGGCTTTGAAGGGCGCCACTCTGGGCTCTGCACGTTTCACACGTCCCCTCCTCGCGCTCGGGCCGGCCAGGCCCGGCTCATGCGCTCGCCTCCGCGCAGGCTGGCGGCGACGGCTGCGAGCTGCGAGCTGCGAGCTGCGAGCCGTCAGCCGGGCGGCGGATGGATGGCCAATGGGAGCGCGTGTGAAACTCTATCGGCCCAGCAAGATCGAGCGGGCGGAGGCGCCGCTCTGGCCGGCCGGCAGGTAGGCCTAGCAAACTGGAGCAAGTTTCCTCTGCTCGCGAGTTCACGGCTCGCCCGCCTGCAAGCCGTGCGCCAAGTCGAGTCGAGTCGAGTCGAGTCGAGTCGAGTCGCACTAACTAAGGAAGATGGGCGAACGCGCTCCTATCTAATCGGCTCGACGATGGGGGTCTCTGCGTGGCTGCGTCTCGCCTGCTCGCTAGCTCGACGTGGCTGCGAGAGGGGATTGTCGGGCAGACTGTGGGGCGGGCCGAGTTGGGCGCCCGTTTGGCCGCTTGGAGTCGCCATATCTACATCAGATCTTCAACCAGCGCTCGGCCATCGACGCCCACCGGCCGCCAACAACTGGCACTGACAGCCTTGTGCGCCGCCAGCGAGGAGGGTGGACTTGGGGGGGGTGAAGGGAGAGGGTTTGTCACTTACCCACGAGCAAGAGGGCGAGCGAAATGTAATCGCGGCCGGCCGAGTGGACGGCGCCCACTATTGTTCCAATGAGCGCGCAGATGAGCCCGAGCAGCGCTATCACCACGATGTACCATTTGATCGAGATGTCGGCGCAGGTGAGACAGGATTTGGGTTTCAGCGCGGCGCCGCTTGGGGAGGAGATCTGCTGTTGGAGGGCGGCGGCCGAGCAGCTCGGCTCGGCGGCGGCCGCCGCTGCCGCCAGTGGCTGCTGCTGCTGCTGCTGCTGTTGGAGGAACGGAAGTTGTTGCTGGAGGTTGAATGGCTGGAGGTTGTGCGCCGCTTGACTCGCCAGCAAGCTCATCATGTGCTGCTGCTGGAACTGGAACTGGTGCTGGCTTGCCGCTTGCGGGACTGGAAACTGAGCGGGGTTTGTGGCGCCAGTCTGGCCAACGCTTCTCGGGGCGCCGCCGCCGGCCGACGCCTGATTGGCGCTCTCGGTGGATTGGTGGTGCGCTGAGCTCTGCGCCTGGCGACAGGTGATCACCTGCTGCTGCTGCGTTGAAGCCTGTTGCGTGGCGCCCATCTGCTGACTGTCGGCCGTCCCATCGACGCTATTGTAAGGGGGCGGAAGTGGCGCCGCAACCGGACGCGGCGCCGGAAGAGTCGGGCGCGTTTGGAGGCGGCCAATTGTGGCGAAGAAGGATGGCTCATTTAGCATCGGCGCCATTGGCTTTGTGGCCAAGGATAGCTGTTGGCTGCGACATTGAAGCCGAGCTGCTTGCTGCAGTTGCAGCAGCTGCTGCTGCTGCTGTTCGCTGGCGTTTGTGTCGCCGGAAGTGGCGGCGCTCACATTGGGCGTTTTCTCGGGCCTTCCGGTGAGCGACTGCAGTTGGGCTTGCGAGGAGGAGTAGCGGCCTAGATGGTGGTGCTGCTGGTAGCGGTTTGCGGGCGCCACTGGTTGCTGGAGTTGGCGCAAATCAAGCGTTGAGTTGGCCCCCTTGGCTGGCCGCTCCTGTCTCGATTGGCGGGCTATTGTTGCGCAGATTCCGTTGCGACTGGCGCAAGCAACACCTGAGCTCGGCTCTGAAGCTGGCGCCGACCTGAGCTTGCGCCGGTGGCTGGTTGGCGGCGAGCTTCCGCCCTTGGACTGCAGCTGGCCGGTGAACTCGCCGACTGCGTCCTTTGGCGGCGGCGCCCTCGGCTCTAGTCGCGGCCTCTTGAGCGACACCAGCCGCCTGTCGCGCGCGTTTCCGCTTGTCTCGTCCGAGTGGCCGACGCCCATTTTGTCAGATGGCGCTCAGATCAGCCGCCACAGGTGAACGCAAACGGCGCGCTCAAACTCAAGCGCTAATTCTAACTAAGCCGCTTAGCTTGCTTGATGACAGTCCAAGGGAGCCATAATCTGGCCAAGTGTTGAAAATTTTCCACTTTTCCCCTAACGAATCCAATTGTCACCTCTCAAACCAAAGATCACCTGGCTCAACAGAATCTCCTCACCTTCCTCGCTCGTACAACTGCAGCAATAACAACAACAACAAAAAGCATAACTCAAAATCGATAATTGTCCCTTATACCTGTAACCTCTTCTCGGCCATCAAAACAAGTTGGCCGCCTAGCTCAATGAGCTCGCCTCTCTCGCTCAAATCTCGTGCTCGGCCATTAAGCTCATAAGATCTTATCGATGGGCGAGCAGATTCTACCACCAATTCTAATACCTGCTTCTCAAACCCACCTCAATTGCTTGATCTTGCAGCTGTCTTGCGTGCGATGGCACGAGCTTGATAGCGCCTCTTGCTCTTTCAATGATAACGTTTGAATCCAACTTTGGCCATTCGCTTGGTTTGCTGGTTGACTTTAGCGCCAGATTAACATCCGCTCGCTCGATCAGATCCTCCAAGGGCTCATTGACTCTCTCTCTCTCTCTCTCGCTAGTTTTCTCTCCCACTAACGGCAAACCAGTTGGCCTAGAAGCTCTCCCGCTCCACTGCAGCCAGAAGGTGAAATGGATCCTGCTTGGCCGCGATTTGTTTATGGGATCAATTATGCTGCCGGCGCTGCCAACGCCGAGGTACGAGACTGAAAGCTCTGTTCAGGTGTCAGCTTTTCAATGGCCATTCAACGGAGTCGAATGGGTTTGTTTTTCGGGTTTGTGCTCAAAGTCGACGGGATGCTTGTAGGATCCTTGATATTTGGACTCTCCGTTTGCTCGCCGACAGAGCCAACTGATAAGCTCGGCCCCTTCCAGGCTGGCTGGCTGGCTGCTTGCTTGGTTTGCGAGCAGGCTGACTGGTTGGCCGACTGGCAGGATAACAAATGGTATTGTTCAAACAGATGGTACTTTGGCTTGAGCTACGGCAGCAAAACTCGTGCTCCTCTTAACTAATCGGCGGCTATCTTGAGTATGGCGGCGATATAGTTGGAGGCAAACTCGTGGCACCATGAACTTTGCTATTGCAGCTCCTGCAGCCAGCCTAAGATCGCCGCCTCTGCTGATCTCCTATCTCGTCCGCTCTGCCCCCACCTGAGACTTGTGCTAACTTCAAGCAGCAAGCGGAATCCACTTTCTCGCCTCGCCTCAGCTAGCCGATAAAGTAACTGAACTTTTGCAACCAACCTCCTTGCTCGCTCTCTTTAAAATAACAACCACTTGTCAAGCCAGACACGGCTTCAGGTTGGCAAACGCGCCTGCGCATTCAACCACTCTGAACCGGCCCTAAAACGAAGCCCTTGCCGGCCCGGCTAGACCGGCAAGGGCCAGAGGGCGCCACCTAGCCAGGGCAGGAGTTACTAGGCGAGGTTACGTCAGTTGGGGAAAGGTGGAGCCTGCGGAGGCAAAAGCCGGCGGGCATGCCGCTCGCACGCCCGTCGGTGCCCGCGAGTCTGAGAGTTGTAAACAAAAGCTCGGGCCGGCTGGCGCCAGCACCGATCTCGCCGCTTTTGTAAGTTTGTGAACGGAACACTGCATTAGGGCCGCCGGCTTGTTTCGCCTGCTCATGCCCAATTAGTGGTGTAACGCTGGAAAACGCTCCAAGCGAGCGTTCCAATGCGGCCCATGAGCAAACGCAATGGACGCGCAAGCTGTGCTAGCAAACTAGCAGCGACGGCAGATATAATTTACTGGTGGGAGAGGGGCAAAAGTTTCGCGAGTATTAACAACAGTTTTCCTCTCTAGCCAAGTTTGTTTTTCGATATTTTCTCCCAATTTAGATGTAACATGATGTTCTGACTGGGCATATTTTCCAGACTTCGCCGCGCCCCTCGGCAAGGAGAGAAAGAGCGAGCGAGAGAGAGAGAGAGAGAGCGGTAGGCTGGGAGGTTAGAGAGGGAGGAAGCGCGGATTGGAGGGCAACAACAAGAGTGCGGCTTTTTCGACATTCCAACAATCATCATTTGAACAGATACACCGATTTTGTTGTTTTATTCCGCTCGAAGCCGGCGGAGACGGAGAGTGAGGGTGGAGAGAGAAAGAGAGAGAGCCATAGGCGGATGCGACGCAAGGAGAGCGCGCGAGAGTCACCGAGACCGCAACCAAGGGCAATCAGCCCTAGGAGAGACTAGTAGGAGGCTCAAAGTATTTAATGCCACCGAGGCAGAAAAGGCAGTGAAACTAAACGCCTACACATCTAGCCAACTTGTTGAGTAGAAACTCCGGGCCAAATCGCTATTAAGTTATTGACACTTACCGCAAGACCGCAGCGGAACTTGACTTGAACTATTGGGCCCATCGAAGAAATAATCCGCTCACCGAGCTGGCCAATCTTATCTAAGGACCGTTGCAGCTATCAAAATGACTCACAATCAGCATACAACGACCACAGTTCAAGTCCAAATGAATGGACGTACCATTTTAGATTGTATCATGCACAAATTACCCTCGAGCAGAAAATACTATCGCGTCACACTGATTGTCCCTGATAATGGAATTCCCATAATCGAGTATCATCAAGCCAGCGCTTTCAAGAAACCAAAAAAGGCGATACAATTCACTGACCTGTTGTTTGCCGATCGAAAACATGACATCAATGAAAAGTTTGCCTTCTCCATTTACACCATAGACAAAACAATCACATTTTTGGCTCAAGATGAAACAACAATGAACGAATGGCTTGGCAAGATTAAGGAATGTCATCAGAATCTATATCCCGAGTTCAAGCGCTATGATTCTATATTTGAAGTTAATCTTTCAGATAAGGGCTTGGCCAAAACGATGAACATTCAGGGTCCCTACAGACTCGCTCTCTGTAAGGAATCGCTAGATCTTATTCCCCTCCTCACCGCACCACTCCTACTCTCTAAACAACAAACTAGCACCTCAGGCTCATCCGCAGCCACCTCAACCACGACAACAATCTCCAGCAACACCACTGGAAGCAACTCCCACCAATCGCATTATGAAACCAAACTACCTGACATTCACCATCATCATCACCATCATTCTCAGTCGACTGTGAGTCACCCACTGAATGGAAGTCCTGCCATCACATCGCACGTGAACCACCATCACCTCCTACCACAACATCTATCTCATCATCAACGTTTTCATAAACGCCACCCCTTGCTCAGTTCAAAGACGATAGAGTTAGTATTGCGTAGTATAAGGAGATGCGGACATACGGACTGCAACTTCTACATAGAATCCGGAAGGCATTCTCAGATTGGAGAGGGTGATCTGTGGATGACATTGAACAAAAAGTCAACGGCTAGGCAGCTGCACGAGTTGTTGCTGGCAACAATGAAACTGGCCTCAGCCTCTGACGATCAATTTCTCTATAAAGCACCTAGATCTCGAAGTGGTTCGTCAAGCGACAACGCACATAGGTCACAGCAATCACGCTCTTTCTCCCTCGTCTCCCTCACCTCAGACCAGACAAGCACTACGCCCCCAAACAGTTCGAGCTTAACAAACAGCAACAACAACAACAGTTATCAGAACAACCACGCAACAATTGTTGCTGCCGCAACTATTAGCGCAACCATAAGCACGATCCCGATGTTAACAACCAAAAACAACAACAATATTGATGAAGATAGTGGCTATCTACCCATGGCATGAAATACAATCATAGGGCGTAGTCACCTTTCAGGAAGGAACATCGCACGCAAACGACTCTATGAATCGCACATCCAAATGAAAACATCGTTGTTAGTACAGCAGTTAACTAAACTATCTAGCAGTGAGGGAGTTTAGTTGGCTGTAGGCCAACCACGCAATGAATCTTTACTCTTCCATACCCGCTCCTAATAAAGCTATTTTCCGGGAGTCGACAACAACAAACTGTATTTCACTAAATCTCTGTTTCACTACATGTCGTTATTCTAACATGGTTCCTCTCATTTCTGGTGACGAGATGGCCGCACTCTCAATCAAATATTTCCATGATCTATACGAAAATTCTTATAGGAATCTCACTCTCTCACAGTGCCTAGCTTATACTTATTTTTATGTTTACATTGATCTGATTGAATTCTTCCTACACACATTTTGCATTGTGGTGCTTGATTTTTGAAATAAGTACCCTCTGCTTTGAAATCCGGAGACACACATTGCAGCACCAAAGGAATTCCTTTACAATCTTCGACAGGCCTATGCTATCATGTTTTCATATTAAGTAGTATCATATTAAGCCTTGTAAGCTAATTCTTTGTAGAGTCGAGTGAACGATATCGTCTCTAGGTGCACCAACAATCCTCTAACGACTATCACGATATCTGGTCCATCGCTGATGACCTCAACTGGGTATTTCCATTCCTGATTCTGGCCGTCTTTAGTTTCGGAGATGTGAACTCCAGACGTGGCCTTAATCATCTGGCAACCGTTTGGAATCTCTAATTTCTGGGCTATCATGCCGACGCAAATCTTAGAGTTCCGTTCTGCTACCTCCAGTAGCTTTGTGGGATCTACAGGGATAAAACCATCGTTAGAGACTTTGCGAACAGCAAGACAACCTCGGTGCTCGTCCTCTGGGGGGTCTACTTCACTAACAGTGCTCTCAATAGCTTTGAAGACAATGTCCCTGCAAGTGGGCAAGCCGGAACAAGATTCAGATACTTGACATATTTCTCAGCATAGATAGACTTGATTGCCTTCATTCCGACTTAAAATTTTCTATCCTCGAACAGTAGAAATTTGTACTCTCACCTCTTGGATGTGGGGTCACGTTTTCTTCTGGGTCACCTTTGAACCTTCCGCACTGAGTTTTTGGAATACAAATAAACTTGGTCGATGAACTCAACCGTCCCCTGAATGCTGACTACGTTGGCTGCGACATAGCGATTTGATCTCTTCTCGTATATTATCGAAAAGAGTTGCTTTAGAAGAGGGTTTGTGCGCATCGAGAGACGATATTTCTTCATGAGATAAAACTGTTTTGATCTTGATAGTTTGGATGGGTGGTGATAGGTTGACACGTGGTTTTGCGGGCTATAGTAACTGCTTTAGGTTGCAGTCGTGTTGAATAATACCTTTTGAGTAATGTTACTGGAAGCGTTGTGGAAGTCTACATTCCATGCTTTTCAAGGATAGAATGTCAGCGGGCCCATGAATGGTTGGTTGAGTTTTTGGCGAATCTAAAAGTCTGCGGAACTCAAAACCAGAAATAAATAAAATACTGTATGGCTGCACGGCAGTTTGAATATCGGCGAATCGCAAATTCTGCAGTACAGGACTTTTTGTCTCAGCTGAAAGAATTATGTACTCATGACTAAATAAAATATTGCTCTTGGCCGTATAAGATCTTTGGTCGTTTGTACTTTTGACCAGAGTGAATCCCATTGATCTCTGGTAGGATGCAATGATATAAGAGAAGTCAATAACCTTATTCTTATCATGAGGGGACAAATTGAATTCGCTCCAGTTTTCCGTTGAGTGAGGCCAAGCTAGAATCCACCGAACAGTATATGGCAACTGGAGATCTCGTGCAGACTGACATACCTGTTTTATCGTTCATCTATTTCATCGGAACGAGAACAAATTGTCATAACAATTGAAGGAATTGTTCAATCTAGGGGAGTAACACGGTCCGATCTCCACAATGGGGTCCAATCAATCGAGCCCCAACGATGTCAATGAAGGTCCTGCGGGCAAAATCACCGTGGTGAATGCAAATCCCTCCTCGGCTGACCAAATTATTAAAACCGTCCTACCCGAACGAGTTCTACCCATTCTTACTCTCGAAGGTCATTCCATAGACCCGAAACGGCACAAACCTGAGGAGCAACTTGATCATCAACTCTGGGTCGATTTTGTTACAAGCATCCATAGGTTCTCATGCTCGAGAGCCGATTTAGTTGCCTCGAGACAAAGTCATTTGCAGGAGAAAATCATCAAAATTGACGGCCATGTCCAAAAGTTTACTGACTCTTATATTAATGACAAGCACAAAGCTTTGGCTAAGATGAACGACGATTGTAGAAAAATCGACGAGATCAACAAACTGCTGGAAAAGTGTTCAATCCAGAGCGAAATTTGTGTCAACATGTTGAACAAATTGAATCTCTTGTTACTGCCTGAGCACAGGCTAGAGTCAATTGAAGCTTGATTTGTTGAGTAATTCATCTGTTAGTGGTCGTCCTTAATCAGCCCCCTCCTCTTCTCTCCCTTCCTATCAAAGAGTCACCTGCAATCAGATATCTATTTACTAAAACCATTGACGGTTAAATTCACCGAGATGGAGAATAAAATTGATCGCATGCCAGCAAAATCTTTCGATCTCGAGCGCTCCAGGTATAAGAGGACTCAAATAACCGATCACAAGTGAGCTTCCAATCCCTATTGGTGACAATTTGAACCGCGTCCTAGTCATGAGCTTATGAAAGGACTTACGAGTTTTCGTCCATGCAAATGCCCCGAAAATTGATCGAACCTGACAACTATTGAGCCTGTTGGTTTTCTTCTATCACGTTGATCACTACTTCCTCATTCTGACAGTGCTGACAGTCGCGCATTTCATCTCGGTACTCTTCAACCTGGATCGTCACTTCAAAGAAGTTATAACTCGACTTGAGAGTGTCAATGGCCATCTTGAGAGCCTGAGATGGTGTTCTACTATCGTCTATTACAAGATGTGTCGATATCGCAATTTTGTCCATACTGAGCGACCAAATTCTCAAATTGTGAACTCTAATGACGCTCGGCAGCTCCTGTAACTTCTCTCTAACCTCGATCAGATTGATGCCGTCTGGAATACCTTCCATCAGGACATTGATTGCATCTCGTATGATATTGATCGTAGTCACAAGGACCAAGAGTGAGAAGAGGAATGTGCAGATAGGATCCACGAAAGAGTAGCTCGGCTCAAAGTGGATCACCAAAGCTGCAACAAGGACTCCCAAACTTTGAACGAAGTCTCCAACGACGTGAATGAAAGCCGCTCTCACATTTATGTTACTTCTGCCCCTGCCTTTGCCTTTCAAGTCTTTGGTTTTCTTTTCCTTAGATGAGTGAGTTCCGTTTGGCAGGGTAGCACCATTGGGTTTCTTCGACTCTGAGCTCAGGCCGTTGGTAATTGAGTGGGAAACCGTTGAAACAACCTCTAGGTGCTCGTGCTCGCAGCTCTCCTCGTGATCATGATCATGATCATGATGATGGTGGTGAGAGTGGCCGTGGAATCCGTGCGAGTGGCCATGGCCGTCAACGTTCAATGCGATTGCCATTATGATATTGACTAGAAGTCCAGCTGACGCCGTTATAACCATAACAAAACTATCGATTTCGAACTCTTTGGTTCTAAGGCGCTCAATTGCCATGAACACCAGGAAGCCAGTTACAAGCCAAATCATGAGAACTGAGAGGAGGGCGCCAATCACCTCTGCTCTGTACCAACCGAAGCTCATCTTTCTAGTTGCTGGCCGGGAAGATAACCAAATAGCAAACAGACTGATCATGAAGCTTGCGAAATCGGTCAGCAGGTGTGCAGCGTCAGTTGCAATGGCTAAACTATTGGATAAGATTCCGCCAGCAATCTCGAGAACCATGAAGACGAGGCATATAACGCTGGCTGCAATCAAGCGTCTTCTCGCGCTCTTGTCAACTTTGGGAACCTTATCCTCGTCAGCCTGAACATGACAGTGCGAATAGATTCGTTTTCGCCGATTGATTTCCTGATCGCTAAGCCAGCGACCGTTTCCAAAGGAATCGGCCGATTGTTTCGCGCTGTCGCCATTCCCTTGCGGGTTGTTCTTGTTGTCTAGTGTTCCATACATTGTTAGTCAATCGAACACTATCAAACTAGTAGAACGAGCCACTACTGTTAGTGATGATTGATTGTATTCGCTGTCCGATAGCAGGTGTATTTGTGGGCTTGCTCTAAAATGGTTAGGCTAGTTGTTGGTTGGCAGGTTAGTATTGGTGGCCAGCTTCTCAGACGGCAAAGATTGAGACAGAGGCAAAAGAGCGCTCGCGAGCGTCTAGCTCCATTGCTTATCAAGGCTTTCAATCTATGTGTTCCCGATGCCAATCGGCAATCATGAACCAGACAATTGCAAACAACGCAGACAAGAGATTTGACAATCGAACCAACAAACGGGCAACAAGTCCTAACAAGCAGCTTTCAAGCTTGCCGGCCTGTTTCTACGACTTGGGATTCACGAGTAGAATGAGGGATTGGAAGCAAGTGTTGTTCTGGGAAATTCGATTTCCCTCTACCGGGATGATGAAGAGTTTTGCATCTCAATGCTATCTATCTAGTCTCTATGGGGTAAAACTGGCGCGCTTTTACATGGGCGCAAATTTGAGCCATTATAATGCGCCATTTGTATTCTGGCAAAGTATCTTAGTATGTTGGAAATCGCAAATGGAAGAAATTTTGCCCCACCACCAGATTGGAACTCAAACTCGTGTTAGATGTCGCGAGTCTCTCACAATTATCTGTCCAATTGTTGCACATGACTCCGGTTTACAATCTCAATCTGATAGGTTTGAGTGACGACGGTTCGAAGTTTATCCCCCAGGTTTCCGAACTTGAGCTTAACGTGAACGGGGAGGCCAGTATTGGCTGCCTCTCTCTCTCTCTCTCTCTCTCTCTCTCTCTCTCTCTCTCTCTCTCTCTCTCTCTCTCTCTCTCTCTCTCTCTCTA
>Ga0209372_1000551_pt1 | contig 14618 bp, 15 predicted proteins | sample AgamicAtPe_FD_187170 | JGI IMG/M metagenome (GOLD analysis project Ga0209372, IMG submission 187170) | Agave microbial communities from Guanajuato, Mexico - At.P.e (SPAdes) (version 2) | ecosystem: Host-associated > Plants > Phyllosphere > Phylloplane/Leaf | place: Guanajuato, Mexico | collected... | reverse complement strand
TGCGAGCTGCGAGCTGCGAGCTGCGAGCTTCGAGTTGCCAGTTGCTACCTGCGAGCGGCGAGCGGCGAGCGGCGAGAGTTATGGGAAGCTCGGCGAGCTCGGTGTGAGAAGCTCGCCAGTTCGGGCGCATCCGTCCAGTGTGAAAGTGGCCCTTCAATCGGCTTAAGCGGCCAAAACAATGGCCGCGGAGGAGCCGCCGGCCGACAGGAGGGACACATAATTGCGCCCCACTGTTGCGCCGCCAATAGCCTCCAATCGAGTGTGTGAAATATGAGAACATAATGGGCGAGTTTCCTTCGCCGGAGATAAGTCGGCTTTGAGGTGCGAGGTGCGAAGAGTTGCGCAAGCTGCACTCGGAGGGGAGGGATGCGGCTTTGGCGCCCAGTTAACGATTATATCTCCTCCTGGCCGCTCGGCCCGAGTTCACAATGTGCGTGTGAATGGGCCGAATTGGCACATCACGCGCGCACAAGGGCCACTCGTTGCAAGCCGGCCGCAGGATGGAAGTGGAGCCGAACTCGAACTCGAACTCTCAGCGCTGAGAGTGGAATTTGGAACTCTGACTCCAAGCAAAACTCAAAGCCGAGCTCGAATTGGAACTCGAACTCTGGCCGGCTCCAGTTCGAATTGGGCGCCGCAATTCAATTGGCCGGCCGAATGCGAGTGGCCGCCGAGCTGGGGGTTTTGTTCCCAAGGCGCAACAAAGGCGGCCGGCGAGCTCGGAAACGGGAGCGCTGCCCATTGTTGAGCCTCGGCGGCCATAGCGCTCACACCGAGGCTTGTGTTTGCGAATCAGGCTGCGCAGAAAGCGCAGATTGCGCCCGCCGACCGAGGCTAATTACAAATTCTAATGGCGCCCGAGTCGGTCCGAGTGACAAAGGCGGCCCGCACGCCCACTGGCCGCGCAAGCCGAGACTGGCGCTAGGCAGCCAGCAGTTTGCGGCGCAGGTGCACCGCTTGCGGCCGCTCGCAGAGCGTCGTCTCGCCCGGCTCAGCCTCAGCCTCAGCCTCAGCCTCAGCCTCAGCCTCAGCTGGCCGGCCGGCCGCTCGCTGTGAGGGGCAAACAATTAAGTTAATGAGCTCTGGCCATGCATATAGCTCGCGTGGGGCAGCCGCTGCGAGCGCCGCCATTAGCGGCGGCCGGCCGGGCGAGTTTCGACTTGAGAGCGGAGGCGCGTGAGAGGCGGGAGGCGAGCGGCGAGCGCGCGCCGGCCGGGACACTTTCAAGCGGCGCTAATGGCGCAGGTGATCTACCTGGCGGCCGGCTGGAGAGCCGGCCGGCGCAGCTTCCGCCGCAGACACAATTAGCCTGGAAGCGGGCAGCTGGCCGGACTTGGCCGGGCGCTCGGGCGGCCAGCCGAGCTCTGGAGGAGTGAGCGCGGCTTTGGAGTGCTGGCGCTCGAGGGCCGCTCTTGCAACAATCGGGCTCATGAATCGAGCGCCGGCCGAAGGGGAGCAGAGTGGCCAGTTTAATTGATTTTGGCCAATAATCAGTCTGTTTGTTAAACTGGCCGATCTGGCCAACGAGCTCGCGGCCGGCTACCTGTCTGTCTGCTCCTCTTCGGGCGGCCGAATGTGGGCGGCCGATTGGGAGGATGTGGGCGATGTTGAAAGCGGCGCTCGCTTGCGTCAGCGGCGGCGGCGACTGCTGCTGCTGCCAGCGCCAGCGCGAAGGAAGTGCGAGTGTGTGAGAAAGGGAGGGAGGGAGAGAGTTGCGCCGACTGCAAACTGCACTGGCGACTGCAGACGAGCGGCCGAGTGGCGGCCCTCTCGCAGCGAAAGTTTACCTCTACCTGCGAGCGGCCGCTACCCCTCAGATGCGCGCCGCTCGCTGCGAGGAAGCGAGTTGCGCAAGAGGCGAAGAGGAGAGCAGAGGCGAGGCGAGGCGAGGCGAGGCGAGGCGAGTGAGAAGGCGAGAGCAAGAGATGAATGATATGGTGAAGAAAGTGATTCAGCGCTTGGATTTAGCGGAACTGGCAACCTGTTGCACGCAGGCCGAGCGCCTGCCTCTTGCGCCGGCCGCTCGCTCGATCGGCCCTTCTCCTCGCCCAGATCATCCGCGCCGGCCGCCTCCAAGCGAAAGCCGCAAACCGCACTGAGCTGGCCCACTCTTCCTCCGCTCACTCTTGCGCCTGCAAGCCGAGTCGTTGGGATAAACAAACGAGTTGTCAGTTTGTTAGTTAGCCAGTCACTCAGTCGGCCGCTTAGTTAGTCGCCTGAATCAATCAGATGCAAACCATCGATCGGCCTTGCTGAGTCAAAACTTTTCTAAAACTTAGAATGATATCTCCTCGCTCGGCGGCCAGTTTCACCAAGCAGCGGCCAGAGAAGCAGCAACAGCAAACAAACCGAGCAGCTCACAGGTGCAATCGAGAGCCAATCCATCATCGAGTTGCGAGAGTTTGCGCCGAAGTTCAAGGGGCGAGCAGCTAGAATCTCGCAAATTAGATCAGACTGAGAGGCAGAGGCAAGGATCGGTGGGCAGAGCAAGCGGTCGCCATGATCTGAGCGCTCTCGCTAGCAGCTGGAAGCCGCAAAACGCGAGATCTTATCGCATAGAAGCTCCCATCGACTAGAGTTGGTCTCAATTTGGGCCAATGGGCCAAGACCAACATTAGGATTCTCACTTGCGCTCGTCCTCCACCAGCGACTGAACTTTCAAGCTCCGAAACAATAAATAGGCGGCCATAAATAGAGGGAGCCAGCCTGGCCAAGATGGCAGACATCAGGATGCCGACAAGACAGCAAGCAAACGAGAGACTCCCATCGCCTGTCCACAACTGCGCACAAGCCTCGCCCGAGTTCGAGTGCGCGAGCAAGCCATATAGCGCGCGAAAGGAGAGGCTTTCGAGGACCAGAGGGACAATCCACCTGCACAGATTTGGGGCCCGGACGGAGGGCTCGAGCAGTGGCCGAGGGGGCGCCACCATGAACCGTTTCCTCCCAGTGCTCGGCCTCACAGTCTGTCTGGCGGCTGTGGCGGCCGCAGCCGCAGCCGCAGCCTCCAGCCAGGAGGCGCGGGCCGACTCGAGGGCGGCCGGCTCTGTGGCGCTCAGAGTGTCGCAAATGGCCGGCAAACTGCACCACAGCGGATCAAAGTTGGCAAAGAAGCTCGAGCTGGCCAAGTCGAGCGGCCAGCTGAACGAGTGGCTCGTTCACCAGGTTGCGCCGGCGATGGCAACCAAGCTCATCGACAATGTGCTCCAGGCGCCCAAGTCGAGCAGCAAGAACTCCAAGTCCAAGTCCAAGCCGACGGCATTGAAGAGTTCTGAGTCCTCGATCGACACTCAAGCTTTGGCCGACAAGATTGTGGACAAGCTGGCGGCGAGCGTGAAGAAGAGGAAGAGCCAGGGCAAGAGTTTGGAGGCAACAGGTGGAGCCAAGCACGAGCACCAGGAGGCAGAGTCGGATGGGACGGCGCCAGCACTGGAGCTGGAGAGCGCGAGAGGCTCGGCCAGGAGGGGCAAGAGCTTGGTCAGCGACAGCGTCCATCAGGTGGTGCAAAACTTGTTCTCCAAAGACAACCGGAAGCTCTTCGGGCGCGCCATGGAAAAGTCGAAGCTTCCGCTCAGATTTGGCGCCCAAAATCCATACCAACAGAACATCTCCAACTCCTGGCTCATGGTCAGGGAGCCGAGCTACGAGCAGCAGCTCCTTGCGAGCACCGACAGCAGCCAGTTGGACGAGAATCCGGTTATTTTGAGGGCCGAACATGGGCACAATCTAACCACCATTCCGCCGCCACAGCAGAGCCAGAATCTGTCGCCGCTAATTTCGAGCTTGATGTCAAACACGGCAACAAATCAGATCGGAAACAAGCTGCTCCAGAAGCATCGCTTGCAGCAAAAGTATGTCCACACAAACCGCCACCAACCGCAGCAGCTGGCGCCGAAACCTTGGCCGGCCCCGAACGCTCACAGCAGGCGCCAGCAGCAGCAGTCGCCCTACAGCCTGCCAGTGACTAGCGACATGAACATAGTTCAGGCGCCCAGCTCGCCGTCGCCGGTTTCCAATCCAACCACCTCAACTGTGCCCTCGACCACGAGCACAACGGAGAACCCGTACACGTTTGCGCCCATAGGCCAGGCCCACCAGCTGGTCAGCGCGGCCTCGGTGCCAGCAGTCACGCAGGTTGGAAACAACAAGTTTAAAATCAACAACAGGCACCAGCATCCATTGGCCGCCGGCCAAGCCCAGCCCTCGTCCTGGTTCGCTGCCGGCAACAACGGCGCCGCCAGCAGTATGGGCAGCAGCAGCAGTAGCAACAGCAACAACAGAAACCACTACCAGCACCACAGCAGCAACAGCAACCACCGCTTCCAGCACCACATGCCCTCAACAACTTCGACCACCTCAACAACCACCACAACAACAACAACCACCACCACAACGACACCAGAACCGCCGCCAACGGAACCAGCGATGAGCGAAACGATGGAGTCCCTGATTGATCTCGACCAGCAAACCTCGTCGCCAGTCTCGTCCATCCTCTCGTCGGTGGCCCAATCTGCACTTGAGTCCCTAAGCCAAGCTGGATCAATGTCGTCGCAGGCCTCCGATGAGTCAGCAGTCTACAATTCCTTCTCAAACTCTTCCTATCACTCGGCACCCATTTCGAACTCGGCACCCGCGCCGCCCCAGCAGCAAGCCCAATCCCCGATCAAAGGCGCCTCGCCCTCCACTACGACAGCCAGACACTCAGTTATCTCTGCCGAGGCCATTCCAACTGCACTCGGCGCGCCACTTTACCACCTAACTAGAGCCAACTTCACAGCCACCTCAATAATGACTCCGCCGCCTCGTAGGAGCGGATCATCGCCCGCCGCCAAAGTGGCCGTTCAGTATCTGCAGAAGGGTCTAAACAACTTGTCGTCGACAATATTCGGCCGCCAGAGTAAGAACTGGGCCCGCCGATTAGGGCTTAGCTCAGCACTATTGTACGGCTTACTCTATGGGGCTGCAATTCTTGCGAACCCAGGCGCTCCATTGCCTACATCAGGTTTCGAAGGTAAGTACTTGATAAGCAACAATCTCCCACGAGATCAAAATTGAGCGAAAACTCACACTTGTCTTTGCTCTATCCCAAACAGTGTTGCAGGCGCTCACCAAGAATAAGCGGCGTAGAGGATCGAGGGAAAGTTTGCTGCCACCTGTGGGTGATGTGAGCAAGTCGTCAGTCTCTGATCCGATCAACAGCGCCTTTCTGGACAACAACAATGTAAATTTCCTATACCAGCAGCCGCATCTCATACCGATCATAGAGCAGCTCATTCAGCAAGAGCAGCAGCGGCAACAACAATCCTCGCTATTTAGTCAGAGAAGTTTTGGTCCGAACTCGATAGAGATCGAGAGCTTTGATCCAAGTCAAGTCGCTCGCCGCGTTAGTCCTAGTCAATACTACACAATTCAAGCTATACCGAAATACGACTCTCTATCGGACCTACAGAACGGTAGACTCTCTGCCCATGGCTTGCAGAGAAGGTAACCCACAGCTCATAGTCCCTCATCCGGCCCAATACCTGAGCATCAACAAGACCATTGAGAGAGTTTATATAGTATCGAACTGTTTTTTTTGTTTGGTTTATTGACAGAGGGTTTTGTTATTCGAGTTTCAGACGAAACCGAAACGAACGTTTTTGTAATCTAAATCATCTTTTTCAATAAATGATTTATCCTGTTCTCTCTGTTTCCAGCATCACCTCCCTCAACGTAGTGGGTAGTCTTCTTGCGCCAACCGTGGCGTGGGTTGTTGAGTTTGAAGTGCCACAAGAAGTTGTTTGCTTCCTTGAAGTGAGGCCCGACAGTGTAGATTTCGTGAATCAAATCTTCCATACAAATGATATCCTGCTTTTTAAGGCGTTGCTCAATGACACTATTTGATGTCAATGGAATACGCTGGCCATTGATTCGGCCAAAACCGCGCTTATAAATTAGTTCGCGAACTGTTTTCAAGGTTGGGTAGCCCCATGTAATATACGGTTCAGCTATACGAAGCATGTTAATAGTTGCCTTGTTGAGTCTCACAAAAACGCCGTTGTTAATTTGTCTGAGACGCAGCAGCTGGAGGACCTTCCTCGGCTTTGGTGCAACACCATTGATACCTTTGATACGTACAACAAAGGCTAACTTTGGCTCAGCGGGTATATAGAAGTTCCCTTTGGACTTGGCTTGACGATGCAACCTAACCAAGTCGCGCTCCCTCTGTCTGTATTCTTTGACATACTTCTCCGCTCTCTTGAAGATAGTTGCGTGCTTGATTCGCCGTTGCTTTTGTCGAACTTGCGATTTGATCCTGTTGGCCTCTTTGATAGCCTTGCGAACTTGGCGTTTCTTCAACACAGATTCTGGAACCGTGGGCACTTTGCCTGAGGCTGAAACCGGGGCTGGAGCAGCCTTCTCTACCATTTTGTTCCCTAAGCGAATCCTAGCGGATAGTTAAGTTAGTTAGATCTAAGACAGAGAGGAATAGATCTCTGTCCGGTGTTTAAACTTTCCAATTGGCCGACCAATATGTCTGGCTGGAACGGTATCAATAGCAACGTGTTGTGAGAGTACCGAGCAATCACCCTAAAAATGGAAAACGCCGCGGTCATACATGCTTTTTGCCGCGGCCAAAACCAGAGCCAAGTCTGCATGCCGGATGCATACAAGAAGGCACACTCAAACCACGCAGGCGCAGATACGGCTCCTCTAGTTTCCGCGCCAATTACAAAATTCATCGCTTTGCTTTAAAGCGCTGCAGAAGCCGAGAGCAATCACAATGTAACATTCAACGGATTCGTTCAACGGATACCTGTCGATGTTCGAACGCTATTAATCTAGGATCTAAAACAAACCACCATCCGCTTGAAGGCAAGTACTTTGAGTAGGTACGTATGAATCAAATTTTATTGTTGCTCAGAGTCCAATTTAAATGCTCTCCATTCCATGCATACAAATTCACTAAATGTAGGTATCATGAATCTTCGAAATTGAATGTAACCATAGAGTATTGAATGTGGCCAGCATTAGCCGGTTTGTTTGTCGCCTCCACGTGAAATTCAAATTATCATCCAACTACGTCCGGTGTCCCGATCGAACGCGTGTGCTGTTGTTAGTTTGATTGTTTCTACTCTACTAACTCTGGCCCAACTTCCAGTCATTCTAAAGTATTGACCCGTGCGAACCGAATCCCAACTCCTGGTTTTGATCCCCTAGTGCCTAGTTGGTCCTCACTCTCTTTTTCTCTCCCTCTATTCCTGTCCCTGACCGCTCAAAGAGACTGATATTTCTCATTCGTTGTTATGATTCCATCACCTAACAGATTTGTTGGACGACAGAATTTGGGTTGCACGCGATGAGCAGTATGGGAAGGTTAGAGTCATTTCGTGCAATTTGTGATGGCGACAGGAGCGCTTAAGCTTTTGGGACATATTTGTTTGGAATCAAGCAAAAGATAGGTCAGCCTAGCCTCTGTTAGTCCGCAAATTTGGCGCAACAAAATCAGGTCAGATATAGAAGCTCTGAGGAGAAGGATTGATCTGATCTCATGGTATCTTAGCAGCGTGGGGACATTGGAGCGCTCGAAAGTGGGCGAGAGCAAAGCAGTCATCTACTTAACCATTATAATCATTTGACTTTTCGCTCATAAATTTGCTCATCGACGGCCATCTCGATAGCATTTGATCTATCCAATCGGAGTGTTTTGGACTAGAGTTTCGTTGTTCGAATTTGTCAGAATGATCCATCGTCCGACTGAGACTGTTTTAAGCGCATAGATGTGACCGCGAATCACGTTTGCCAGCGAAAACTGTTTGATTCACGGGGTTTGAATTGTCAAAGTCCACTCACCTGATTGAGTTGCCACTTAGCTTGTTGTCGGGTGAACTCGGAGCACCATGATCGGCAGAGCCAAACAAATCAGCGAGAGCAACACCTCGAACTTGGCTCGAGGATTCCATTGGAGTTCGCTTGCCGAATCCGCGAGCAGTTGACATCAATTTCGGCTTGAAGGCTCTACTCTCGCGAGTTGGATTTGCAACTCGCGACCATTGTTTGAAGTCGTTAACCATGGTGTTGTAATTGCGAGCTCCAGCCAAATTGTCGAGCTCTGGGAATGGCAAATCGTAGTGGGTTTCAGTCCAAGGCTGCTTCCTATCCTGGCCCAGACGTCTCAGCGAGGTGGGCACGACGACTGCCCTAATTAGCTGATTGGGTTGCATCTCTGAGGCCTGGTTTTGCTGTTGAGATTTGGCTAGCGCTTGCTGGTACCAGTCCTGTTCCTGCGTCCGCCAGTAGAGATCTCCAGAGGGACTTACCAGTTTGTCCACTCGCTCGCCGGCTTCATCCTGGTTTCCTCCACTCGGCTCCTCGTTCAATTGCTCCTCAAGGCCAACTCTCAGCGGCTGATACTTCTGGCCTCCGACTAGCGTAGCTATTAGACTTAGAATAACAAACAAGCCGATCACGATCGTTGCTCCCATTACCCGACTTGAATGCATCTTCACTCCTCCAGGATCAAACCTCGACTCGCTTTGTCTGATACCGACTCACTCCGGCAGGCAAATGAGAGGAGCAAAAGCGGCTATGGCTCCGTATATATAAGTGTGTGGATGGACACAATCGCATAGGGTCGGATGGTGTTGACGCGACTGCGCATGGGAGAGCTAGCTTCCTTTCACCTGCAGCGTACACTCTAAGCGCCAAAGTGGCTGCCTCTATCTGTAAGCAGGAAGCCTCTATTGCAATTTGCGTTGATAGAATCCAATTTGGGCCTGTCATCGTGCTGAATCTAATGTGGTCGATGGGCGCCCCCAATACGAGCCAGAGGCAAGGCCATTGGCGGAGGAGGTAAGGGGAGTAGATGGTGGTTTTAGAATGCGTTTATTGACGCTTTTGCTGGATGCGCCCGTCAATTTTAGTCTGGTCATCAGCGAGCGAGTGGCGCCTCTTACGGTTAAAATTATGAAGCCGCCCAAAGCTAAGCGAAATGTCAACGCTTAGCGTCCCCTCTGAGGCTCTTTGGTGGCATTTTTAGTGTACCGGAAGTCGTTGGCCCACTGGCGGCTGGTTAGTCCCGAGAAGCTTGGAAATTGCGACTTGCTTTGCATTAGCGGCTGGCAATTTCATCGCCTGACCGGGCTTCAGGCTGCCATGATGGCGCTCTTAATGGCCGAGCGAGGAGGCTCTTTGTAATGCGACAATTAGCGCCACCGAAAGTGGGAACGCAGCCGAGGAATGCAGGTTTGCTCGAGACAGCTCAAACTAATCTACATTAAATCCAAATTTTACCTCATCACAAACTCGCACAGGTGCCCGCGACGCACGGCCTTATTGTAGTGAAACTCTATCCAACTCAGTTTTGAAACAATTGCAATAGTTTAAACAAAGCTTATTCAATGCAGCACTAGAGCGTGTGGATGAAGGCAAATGAAAGTGAAGCCTCCATTTTGCATCACCAATACCGTTAGCTCCCTCTCCCTCCTGGGCTAAAATGAATGCCAGCTCTCATTTACCATATTCAGCTGATGGCGCCCATTTGGGGGAGACCATATGTCACAGGTGAGTTGAACCAAAGGACCGCATCCTCCTCCCTCTTCTTTTCACCTGTCCGCCGCTGGACTCGAACTTTGCGCCAACACGAACTATGCTGCTCCAATTCGATTCCATTGGCCACCACCTGCCTCAAGGTTGAACAACAAACTGTTTGGCGGCTCTTTGAGGATTCCAGCTTCGATTGAAACTCGTCTGAGCCAGTTGATTTGTTTTGCGGACGCAACTGCTGCAGCTGCTAAATTAACCAGAGCAGTCTGAGCAAGGTCTCAGTGAGTTTGGACGAGCAAAGGGTCGATTTAACAGCTAATTTAGCCAGCCTCCCTTTTCAAGGTACTCGCAACAAAGCAGATTCTTCGTGACCTAAGGTTGGGTATTGACATCCAGTCGATGACACAGCTCTGTGAATCTACTCGCCTACAATTTCAAGCTCCTATCTCGCTATAAAAACAGTTTGCGATCTAACCTTTGATTTAGATGGTAGAACTTAGGAAGCTAAGTGAGATTCAAAGCAGGACTAGGGTGTAGATTAGAACATATCGTCAAGATGTTGCTCATGAAGTGGAATAGCTTCTTCGGTTTTGTAGTCCTAACAATTATCATTTCTGTTCAACTAAGAGATGAACTAAGCGGCCGGAAGAGCGCTCGCTCCCAAGCCGAGGCAATCAGAGTGTTCGACTTCTTCAATCGCATATTTAATGGATCTCAGGTGTACAGTGGCGGAGACAACAGAGAGCAAATCGGCGAATCTAAATCCGAAAACTCCACCCTAAAACGACCATCAAATCGAACCGCAAATCTCGATCTGAGGAAATGGTTCTTCCCGGATGATGATTTCTTTATCATGAGACCATGGAAGATTTTTGGTGGTAGTCTCAATAACAGCCGGTCAGTTAAGACGAAACGCCATGCCATCTACAATAAGAAATGGAAATCGAGACATGAGATTAGTCATGATGAGGATTCGGACGAATCGGTAAAAAGTGAAGGTGTTGATGACCAGGAAGACCAAGGATGGAGACCGATCGCGCCTAAGCTAAAACAGAAATGGAGCAGGCGGAGGAACGAGGGTACGACAATTGGCAATGATGACTTTAGAGACGAAAATTCAAACCAGAAGAGGGTGCAAAGGAGAAAGGGTGTGAGAAGTGAGCCTGAATCGAAGAAACGCAAGAGACGACCAGTGGACGATAAGGATTCTAATGGTAGAAGGGACGACAAAACGCTCTCTAAGGGGAACAAGAAGATGGATCGAGAGGATGATGATATTGAGGAGGAGAGTAAAGTAGCCAAAGGCAAGAGAGTCGAGCGAGGAGATGAGGACGATATAGAGCAGCCTGAATCAGTTGATAGTAACGTGCAAAAGAAGAAGTCCAAGCTCAAGAAGTGGAGGCCTCTTAGATTTGCGCGTAAACCCAAAAATGGGGATGAAGATGGACAGATCGAGGAGAGTCCATTTCGCAAGAGGATGAACAAGCGGATAGGGGAGTTCGAAGCTTGGAAATTGAAGCTATATTGCAAAGTTAATAGGGAATCATCTCTGTGCCAAACCCATAATGATACAAGGACCACTCCTGATCTATTCAGTAAGTTCAAAAAATTTACCAAGCAATCGCAAACCAAATCCTCCACAACTAGCGCACCTGATAAGAGCACGACCCAAGGAGATACTACGAAGACCTCGACAAGCAAATACACTGAGACTTCAACCACTGAATGGACTAGGCCATCAAGCGTCATCGATGATAACAGGTTTAAGCCAGACACCTCTACAATATTCATACCTACTAGATCAACGCAAACGTCGCCGACTACAAAACCCTCTGTCTCAACGACAGAAACACCTCTGACATCAACGACTACATTGCCATCAACAACCAGCCTAACCAGCAGCACTACGACGACAGTGACCACCCCCGATGCAACCAAGCAACCGACAACGACTGCACCCTCAACCCAAGCGACTACTAGCGAGCCAACCACAAAAATCACAACAAGCGCAACAATTGTGCCCATCACTACCACTCAGACAACAACAACTCCCATCCAAGAATCTACACGTCCAATGGTCTTACCGTCGTCCTCAACTCAGCAAACCACAACTAGCACGACCTCGACCACTACAACAACGACGACAACAACGACTACACCAAGTCCAACTAGGTCCTCCACTTTCAGTACACTGGCTCCTTCAACATTGAGTTCAACTCGAACCACTGTGACGCGACAACCATCTCCACCAGCAACAGCAACACAAGCCTCAACCAGAATTGAAACAACTCAACCTCCTTTGACAACCTCGCCAGCAACACGATCAACTACACAGCTTCCGGTCGTCACCAGTTCACCACCAACAGTCTCTCCTCCAGCATCGACATCGGCCCCAAGCACTTTGAGCCCGTCTACTCCAGCATCCCAACCTCCCAGCTCGACGGAACAACCTAATAGCTCGATGCAACCGACTTCACCGCCGACAAGCAGCTCGCCTCCTCAACCTCCTTCATCCCAACCAACAACTCAGAGCTCACCTCAGCCCTCTCCACAGAGCTCGCCTCAAACTACACCTCTGACCTCGCCTCAACCCACAGTAACGAGCTCGCCTCAGTCTACACCTCTCAGCTCATCTCAACCGACAGTACCGAGCTCGACGCAACCACAGAGTTCACCTCAACCCACGGGGCCAACATCAGTCCCTACGCAACCAACAACAGTCCCTACGCAACCAACAACATCAAGCTCCTCACAACCTCCAACACAGAGCCCACCACAGTCGTCGCCGCCAATCTCGACCCAACCAACACCTCTGAGCTCATCTCAGCCTCCAACATCGAGCTCAACCCAACAACCAACACTCCTTCCAACAGTGCCATCTACGTCTGGACCAACTGAGATTCCGTCGACGAATCCGTCAACAGCTAGCTCTGCAATTCCATCAACCAGCTCCGTTCCGTTCACATCTAACCCAACTCAACCGACCCAACCAGGCACCATTCAGCCATCGACGTTGGTTCCAACTCAACCATCATCGTTTGACCCAACACAGGCCTCAACTCAGGTGACAGGTCAACCTCAGATGTCATCTCAACAACCATCCACACCAGAGCCCACCCAACCTCCAACTACAAGCCCCATCGAACCCTCCACCCAGTCGAACCAACCTCCCTTTGTGAACCCAACACAGCCACTAACACTCAATCCAATTCAACCATCGACAGCTAGTCCAACGTTTCAGCCAACATTTGATCCGACCCAACAGTCGACCTCGAACCCAACGCAACCAACGACATTAAGTTCGATACAACCCCCATCCTCGGAGCAAACCAGACCGCAAACTACAGGCTCAAGTCAGTCGATAACATCAGAACCAACACAGTCTCCAGCATTTCAATCATCTTCCATAAATCCTACACAACCAAACTCTCCAGTTCCCTTTGAAACTTCTTCGCCAGGCACAAGTAGTCAAGCCTCTACTTCAGCCCCTGAAATAAGTTCGATCAGTCCTCAAACCCAGACAGAGTTCTCTCTTCCGTCGTCGGTGGCACCGAACTCTAGTCCTCTCACAACAGATCAGACGCTTACCTCAAGATTCACACTGTTTGTATAAGACGCTTGCGATATGCGATTTTAGTCAAGCAGCGGGTCGATATTAAACTAGATACATGTGCCAACATAGCACGAAATCTGATGAATTTGCCGCTTTTTATTGAGACGAACAGTGAAAAGTCTTTAGATAGTAATAACTTAGCTTGTCAAACGAATAGAACCAAATCTAATAGCAACCTCAGGGTGTGGCATGTATGGGCTGGTAGCTCAAATGTTGCGATTACAATGTGGTACATTTATCCAAAGTGTTCATATCATAATATGGCAATCATGCTTATTCATTTGGTGCAGGTAAATTGGTTTGTTCACTAGATGTCGGAGTGTTATTGCTATTGTTGTTTGAGTTTGAGGTTGCAAGCCCAGTTTTGCTGATGGTGGATCCCACTCGTTCTTCGAACGATTTGAATGCGGAGGAGTTCTTAACATCGACTAACTTCCTACCGATACTATCTCCAAGAGAACCAAAAATATCAGTGGTCTTTTCGGCGGCGAATTTCACAGTTTCGCTAGTCTTCTGGTATCTGTTTTTGAGATTTGAAAGTAATAATTGTTGACGAGATGGAAGAAATTGGAGAGTTAGAGGGATTGATCGGTATGCGGGGCTCGATAAAGAGTTAGCATCTAGCCAAGTGAGTGTGAGTTTAGTGAGATCGAGACACGTACGGAGTGTTGAAGATTCCGAGGCCAGAGCTGGTTATAGAGCGATAGTTCAAATAGTTGTTATTAGTACGAGTTGAAATCATACATAGAGGAAGAAATAGAAAGCGACTGAGTGAGAGAGTTATAGTGTCACATGTAACAATCCAAGCAAATTCTAGTTCGGGTTGGAGTTTCATGAGCTGGATGAGCTCAATAGGGCTGATTTACTTACGCTGTTGTCTCTTGAACATTCTTGATGCTTTGCTGCAAGTCGTTCTGGAGCTCCTTCCAAACGCCGATGCCGAGCTTCCTCTTAAGCTCGTGTGAGTGCTTTATACGCGCCGCTAAGACTTGTCGTAGGGTTTGTATTTCCTCTTCAGTCTGAGTGAGGTTTACGAATTGAATGACAGGTTAGTTAAAATCTTTTGGAGCTAGCCAGTGGCGATGGGTGCTCGGGACTTTACCTTAGCCAACTCGGTTTTGAGTTCCTCCTCTACCCTCTGACGCTGCTCCGGGTCCATGGACTCGAGATCAAACGAGGAGTTGTTATCATCGACTTCGCTCTTGAGCTCCTCCGAGTTGTTATTGATGTTGTCCATCCTTGCTGCTCTCAGTTTGACGAGTGGACCCCAGCTTGTGGTGGATGAGGTGTTTGTATCAGCGACACGATGCTAGAGTTTGAAACGCTTGCCAGTTATGTAATAAACAAGAATCATCTATAACATATGTGTAGGAATGAGTGATCCCGCAAGCCAGGTGGGCTGGCGAACAGTGTATTTGGCTGACGGCAACAGAGTATGGGGCAGCTCGGTGCATCGTGCCGCATAGGCAGTGGCGGCAGCGGC
>Ga0209372_1000550_pt1 | contig 14622 bp, 12 predicted proteins | sample AgamicAtPe_FD_187170 | JGI IMG/M metagenome (GOLD analysis project Ga0209372, IMG submission 187170) | Agave microbial communities from Guanajuato, Mexico - At.P.e (SPAdes) (version 2) | ecosystem: Host-associated > Plants > Phyllosphere > Phylloplane/Leaf | place: Guanajuato, Mexico | collected... | reverse complement strand
GCGAGCACATTGAGCTCAGCGAACACATTGGACTCAGCGAACATATTGGACTCAGCGAACAGATTGATCTCAGTTGACGCAGAGAGCTCAGCGAACGCAGTTTAAGGCTAGATTGCAGTGTGAACGGTCCAAGATCTCACGACAGACGTGCCAATCGCTAGTGCAAAGCATGCCACAAAGAATCGAGGCTGTTATCAAGTTAAATGGTGGCCCAAAATATAGATGCCCTTGCAGCAAAATTGGCTAACCTACAGTGCCCCATCCATATCACGGTAATAAATAAACGAACAAACCAACAACAACTCCAGTTTCAAAGTTGCGCGCACAACGCATCAATCATTTAGCTGTTTAATTTTTAAAAATTATCTCTAATTCCACTCATGGAGGAGCGAACCCCATCGCTTGTGGCCGACACGGATGCAGATATCCTGCTTTTCAAGTTCAGTCAGCGCCTCGAGTATCTGCTGACGTGTCCACGGTCCTCCAATTTTCGTGATAATATACTTAATGTTCACATCTTTTTTGTAACTGTATGTTAAGTTTTGCATGAACTTCATGACAGTACGCTCGCAAGGGGTGAGCTCCAGCTCAAGCTCGAGCAGCCTTGCGTAACTTTTTTGTGGCACGTTGCGCAATATGTTTTTGCCTTCTAGGCAAGCTCTACACTTGCCAGGTACACTATTCCATGTGTCCTCGTAATTCTTTGCTCCATCGAAATAATATATTTCACGATAACAATTTAAAATTGAATCGTAGAACACGTGAGTGCACTGTATCTTTGAATCGCTTCTCGGTGCGTTGAACCTTTTATGTTCATAGTATAGCCGATCCCGGACTGTTTCGAGACGATGAAGCCTGATCTCATCGGTGTTTGACACAAGGGTTATCCTCAATGCGCGCAAATACGGCGACCGGCTGTCCTTGAATAGTACCTTACAAAAGCATGAGACGTATTCATTGACTCTTAGTTTGTCGAGTGGAGGCACAGGATTTGATTTAATGCGCTTAGTTGGAGGTTCATCAACATCATCATCATCGTCCAGTGACTTTTTAACCTTGAGAAAGCCGCGGGAATCCTTGCTTGTGCCTGTTTCAAGGACGACTTCGACATCGTCCGTGGTTGCCGTCAGTTTCATCTCCTCGTTATAATTCTGTGCATCCATTTGACTTACATCATCGTAAGCTTCGATACCGGTGCCCCTACTTGGGAAATATTCATCGTCGCTTCGACTCGAATCTGATGATATGTCACCTAAAGATTTTGAGCCTGACATTGATGATGACGTAGATGAGGAAGCTGATATAACTGGCGATGAAATGGAAGGAAGTTCGTCAGCAGGATTCGGGGGGACATAATTTGAGAGATTCTCGAACGAATTAGTTGGGACACCATGAAGAAACTGGACTTCAACCTGGCCTAAGGTATGATCCGAGAGGAGTGCGATGAAAGCGATGGAATCATTGCGGAGAATCTTATCGATTTTGGCCACGAGATGGCAAAAAGCTATATCGGTGCCATATATAGCTAAACCGCGATCCGGATGTGAAAGTCTAACGATTTGTTCGACTGAAACTGCTGCAACTACTTTAGCCCCGTCAACCCGCTCGGAGTAATTAAATGGAGCTGATTTGGGGTTTGTTGGAGCAGCAATCGATCCAGCTGGCAACAATTCAGGTATATCCTCTAAAGTTGGAGGTGGCTTTGGAACACGATAAACATAAGTGACAGATTGTATTCGATTAACTCCCGGTGATAAATTCGAGGATGAAGGTGAGGGCCCTGGATTGTTGGTAGCACTTGTTATTGTCGGGATATGATTGGGCGGAGCATCATTCGATATTATAGCTGAGGTGGTGTTCAAGGTAACAGGAACAGGATGAGGCATCTTAGGGACTCGTTGCAATTTAGATCGTTCAGCTTGGTTATCAGGTTGGCCAATAGGATCGAATTGACTCGAGGGTCCTATGGAAATTCGAGGGATTATTTTTCTAGGAACCGGCATATTTATAGGTTGTAGTATAGGATTTCGGTCAAATTTTCAAAGATTATCAGAATTAAAGATGCGTGATACCGAACAATCTTGGTCTGAAACGGTGGATAAAAAATCAAGTTTCTTGGGCATGCGCGGCAAATATTGCTGGAGCGACGGATCAGTTGTGCTTGTGAACCAGAGGGATCAATTCGCGCAATTTGATCGCAAATATAAGAGATTCTGTGTTAAACGCGCCAAAGTACTAGATAGTGAATAACAGCCGCTATCTTTCACTGTTCATTCGTCACTACGCTAGCGTTCAAATTCAAAGGAAGGGTACATCGAGAAAGAGGAAGTCTGAGAATTTTCTAAACGTTAACATACTCATATTCGTCATGGAGGACGCAAGTAAACCTTCTTCCGAACTCCTCGGGGATTTCGCAAAGTGCAAATGTTTGTACGAGTTGTTTGAGATTAAGCCACCACAGAATAGCGACCCAGGATTGAATAAAACAACCCTTAAAAGGCGATATCTTAAAAACAAACTCTTGTTACTGGACAGTCCAGAGGAAGAAAGTAAATCGTATATGCTCACAAGGAGAGTTATGAAGGAGGCTTACAAGGTACTGAAGGTTCCATCTAAAGAGGAGGATTATCGAATGTTCGGACAGGTGATCGGTTATGGAGAGCATAACTGTGAGGAACTAGCAGATGCGATGCTGTACATTCGGTCGCTCAAAACACGTAAGGAGCTGGCAATGCTCAAATCCAAGCGATTTTCATCGCCAATAATTGTCCGTGGTAGAAAAAGGAGCCTCAGTCCAGCTGCCATGCCATCAGGATTCGAGATCGATGCCTCAAAGGACGTCGGCCGAGATAAAAGAGATGTTGGCGTGCCAGAGAGAGAGATAGTCGATATAATTGAGGAGGAGGAAGACGCCTATTTGGGTGAACCCAGCGAGAATAAGGGAAAATTCAGCAGGACAGATCAGAAGATCGAGCGAATCCTAAACCACGAACTACGCGACAAGACTTGGTTCTTGGTCAAATGGCAGAACCACGATTTAGTAACTAGAGTTACTTGTGATGAAGTCATGGACGAGCTTCAAACACTGAGAACGTACTTGGATGAGCTGAAGATGCTCAGCTCAAGAAGGTTTCAATCACTTATGCGCCGTGAAAAACGCCTATGGGCTGCTTTCAGCATAATACCTGATAGTAAATAATTATAACCACAGCGGGTTGAAACACCAACCACCTTATATTTCGATCTAATATCATGACAATAAACAATAAAGAACTTTCACATGCATAAGTTCGTCGAATTAAACCACCAATGTGTCAATTACTGAGTCCAATCAATGCTAAAATGCCTAGATTCTTGGCTGGCCTTTCTCAAATATCAAATTTGTTCATTCTGTCTCGACGAGAGATTAATTGATTGACTGTTGAAGAATGGCTCATTGACGAGAATCGGCTGATCTCACAGACAAAACTATGAGATGGCCTCTGAATGATGGGATGATAGTGATAGTTAGGACATGGAAAGACGCCTGAACGATTCGATGGTTGAAACAACATTGAAAAATGTAAAGAATAAAACTAGCAAATGGGTCTGTCGAGACGAGAAAATCGAACGAGGCCAACGAATAGAGGCGGCTCAAATTCAACAAGATTACCACGAGAGTTCAGCACAGCGAGCGTATTGGGATAATTGAATACAGCGAACGGATTGAACAGATTGACCGGAGCGAAGAAATTGAGTCATCGCGTGCAGGGGAACTGACTGGTTTGTCTCAGATGTAACCTTAAGCGTAGGTGTCGGGGCAAGGCTGTGGAGATTACAAGAACTGGTACACAAATGTGTTGAGGACTTGCAACAGTCAGGAAGCTCACCAACTAATACAACAAATGTGCGGACTTTTCTATAAAAATACGGCCAAGTTCTAATCTTGCTCCAAATGATATGATGCTTTTATTTTGATCAAATTTGGTTGCGAGAACGATTAAGGTAGGTCGGATATAAGTTGCGGGGGCAGGTCGCCTCTAATGCATCGGCAAAACACGATGGATCGAATCAGAATGTGAGAATAGTTGGGCAGAGGCATCTGACTGTCCGGCTCAGTGCGCCCAGCCTACATAACGGACTCAGTTGACGAACCAAACTCGATGCACGTAACTACGTGGTAAGGAGAGGTCGACGGCTTCTGGCAGCGAGATGATGGTCGCATAAATCTGATGACAAGCATGACAGATTTGCTGCTACTCGATTCCGGTTCGCCTAATGTGACTGTAATCCTTGAGAGGGATCAAGTGAGTGTGTTTGATTGAATAATATGTAGTGTTGTGATAAGAGAATCCTGATATCTATATTATAATCATCAATGGTCAATACAATAAACAAGGAACGACTGAACTCACTGACGTAGGCTATCACTGCCGGATCAGTGAATTTATGAGGATAAAGCGCAAGTCGGGATTCTGGAAGAACTCGATCGGGATGTCAACTTTTCTGAGTTCTTTCATAAGTTCACGGATGTATGTTGGACAGTCTAAGTCTCTGGATTTATGCCCTTTGCGCTTGCAATTATTACAAAAGCAAGTGCGCTGCTTACATTCATTGTAGGAGTGACCCTTTTGGCCACACTTAGAACAAGTTTTGCCCTGGCACTCGTGACGGCCAAGGGAATTGCAATCTTTGCACACCCAAGGCCTACAATTGACACGAAAAATTAGCCTCGCTTTGATCTTGTTTTCCAAATCTATATAAGGGATGCTGCCCTGGAGACCAAGGAACAAGTGGCGAAAGCCTGCGGCGTTTACAGAGAGAAGGAGGCTACGATTGTTGGTCTTGGCTTGCAGTTTACCCTCCCTAATCTCTGAAATTTCACAGTTCACGTCTGCTGATGCCCTCAAAGAAGAATAGACACGTTTTGATGCGATGCTCGATCGAACACCCTGTATCTCTATCCTCACTGGACGTCGAACGAAATGATGTCCGCTACGATTTGGTTTGGCGATTAGACTCTTAATGCAAAAATCGTCTTCAAGTTCGACCATGTTGAGGAAAGAACGCTTGATGTCTGCAGAAACAAATTCACAATAGGTGTTCATTTTATCCTGCCAGTAGGTGGCTGGAAGTTGTTTACGGTCGACAGTCCATTCCTTGTTAATGATTGATACGATCTTCTCATGATCGAATGAATCGTTCATCCGCACAGTGATCGTTGATTCACGCAATTTACTCTCCTGTTGAGCGAGAACAATTATAGCATTACTGATAGCCTCTCTGACGTCACGCTTGACACGGGAATTATCGATGTTGGTGACGATTTCGTGGATATTGTCCAGAATACTACCTGTCAGCGTTGAGTGATTGCTATTGGATTGCTCCTGATCCATGATTGAAATTTTGGACGTGATCAGAAATAAAAAGTTTGAACTGTTCTAGCCGGGAGCGGAAAACAGAATGCGGAGCGGATGACGGGTTGGTAGAACCGCTCGTGGATAGTAGCCGATCAAATGATCACAAAGATGGCAGCTCAAATACAAGAGCACGAATTGATTCTGCGTCAACAATTTTGCTAGTGGGGGATGTGACCATACTCAACAGATGCGTAAGAACAATACCTACGAGAATCGTCTCGCGCATCGCGAGGAAACTAAGGGAGTGTGGGAGCGACAAAACTGGCGCCACAGATTTGGCGCCAGGGCAGCAGCACCACTGTTTAAGCGCCAAACTTACGGCAGCGCAAGTAGGGCGCTGCACCCTTTTGGCTCCGTCATTCGGCGATGGATAATTCGCGTTGCGGCAACGCTTTATAAGAACGAGATTTTGAACCTCGAAATAATACCCGCTCGCTATAGCCGGCGACAAACAACAGCGGCGTTTCAAATCCGCGACTTAAGAATCTCACGCCCGGGAATTTTTCTTAAGAGCGAGACAAGAGGCTACTGGTTAATCTTTCTCTTCAACCGCTCTCATCGATCGAGATTGGCTGGTGAATACGGTTACCGCAATAGGACGCTACGTTTGAAGTGCACCGTGGACGTGGACGAAATTTCAGACAGGAGAATTTGGTTTGGAGCATTTTCAAACATTCATTAACTACGGACTATCGGAACCATAAAATAGCTTCAGAGGGCAACAAACGACACCGAAACAAAGTTCAAGTCCACTCGAATAACAGGGAGCCCCGACGTTTGTGTCCTATCCTGATACACATCTCATGTTTCTCTTGTGACTCTAGAGGTATCTGGATCTCTCCACTACCCCATCTATCTCCCAGCCTGTTCGAACTATATTTGGAATCCACGTGTCGCTAGTAGCTTTGAACGAGGTTTCGGATAAATTTGAGTACTAGTCGTTCGCAGTAAAAGAACTAGGCATCAAGTTCCCGGTATCTGGCATAACTTATGCTGGACACATTACGCACGCTGCCCCAATCCATGTAGGCGAGCCCTGCATTCAACGAGCACATTGTTCCAGGTACCCTCATGATCTTTAGCGCTGTCATAGTACAGTATGCCCCACAATACGCATTAGAAACCTCGTCAGAATAACCGTGGGTACACTGTATCTTTCGCTCAGTTTTGGGTGCACCAAACCGCCTCTCCTTGAAGTATAGAGTATCACTCACATCATTCTAACGATGAAGTCTTATCTCATTGGCATCAGTCACTAACGTGATTTTAAGTGCACAGGCGTATAATGATTGACTGATCTTGAACAAACTCTTGCCGAGACAAATACGTAATCATCAACTTGGAATTCATCAAGCTGAGGTATTGCATCAACGTTAGCACGTTCTTTCATCGGCCAATCAGAGTTGTTGCTCGTGTTACGAAGTTTCTCCTTGGAATAGAGATATTGTGCATTGCCGTCGAACACAATCTGAATGTCGTAAGATCTCATAATGGATGATGTAGCCGATTCAAGCTAACGAGCTTTGTCCTCGCTCGATGAGCCCATAAAATCCAGTGAACGAACCAAACTCAGGTAATTTACTGCACGCACTGAGCTTATCTCATTCGGTTGGTTAGGCAAACCAAACCAACTGAACAAAGTGAACACAACTAACTCAGTGAACGCTCCGAACGCATCGAACACTCCGAGCGCTCCGAACGTTCCGAACGCATCGAACGCTCCGAGCGCATCGAACACTCCGAGCGCATCGAACGCATCGAACGCTCCGAGCGCATCGAACGCTCCGAGCGCATCGAACGCATCGAACACTCCGAGCGCATCGAACGCTCCGAACATACTGGGCTCAGTGAACCTATATAACAGAAAGGACAGATTGGACGCAGCTAACTGATCAAACATAATGAGCCTATCCAACCCATCGAACACGTTCAACATATGGAACTCTTTGAACCCAAGCAGCTCGATCAGCTGATGCTGCAGAGGAGCACTTGCTGGAAACAATTCAATACACTCAATCGCATCAGAAAACAATTCACTACACTCAATCGCATCAGATTACCAACAGACAAGCTTTCATCTTAATTGGTAGAATGGAGTGTTTTTGCTTCGAAACAATACTCGGGTTTAGAAAAGGAGAAAAACTAACAACGAGGAAGGTGTTATCGAGATCGGCAAGCTTGAGAACCTACGGCATCTTCGAACGACAGAAGACCATCACCAACGAAACTGACCTAATCCTCCAGGCCCACAAAGTGTTAATGTTCAGAGCCCTTAGTGGGGACAAGGAATATTTTGAGCAACCCAAGATGGATCATGACTGCTTTCGACTGTCAAGGAAGGTTCGCATTTTCAGCGACCTTTGGGCGAAGGAAAGAGAAAAGATTAATCCGAGTGCTGTCGAAGTTGAAGCTGAAGCTGAGTTAACTCAACTTGAAACTGAGAGAAGTAACCTATCTCCAGAAATGGCGGCTGTAAACCAAAGTGATAATTCACAGATATCGGAGTCTTCGAAAACCGAGTCAAGTGAAGAGAGGAGACAACTCGCGAGAATTTCCCCCGAACCAGTGAACATAAAGACTAAAAGCCCAACATTTAAACTCAAAGTCGGCAGCATTGATAAACATTTTTACAGAAAGGATGGCTTGAAATTCAGAGTCCAATGGGACGGTTATGATATTCCAGCGATGGAGGAGCGCTTCGAAACAATCCTCGGAAAGGATGGAGGCCCAGATTGCCTGGGAAAATATCTCAGGGCCGTGACCAAGCGCGCCCTCCGGACAATTTTAGAGCGAGAGCCATCTCTCTGCGAGCTCCTGAAAAGAGAATAAATGATTGAAATATAAATAAAACTTGATCTCTAATTTAGTCAATTCTTTAAAGCGATGATATGTTCTTCAGAGAGGATGTAAGAAGGAGAATTGAACTGATTTGAGAATTGAACACACTCAACTTGTTGGACTTAATGACCAGAGTGAACTCAACCAACTCAATGAACACATCGAACAAATTGAACACGATGGACACATTGAACACAGTGAACAAATGAGACAGAGTGAACGCAACCAACTCGATGAACACATCGAACAAATTGAACACGATGGACACATTGAACACAGTGAACAAATGAGACAGAGTGAACGCAACCAACTCGATGAACACATCGAACAAATTGAACACGATGGACACATTGAACACAGTGAACAAATGAGACAGAGTGAACGCAACCAACTCGATGAACACATCGAACAAATTGAACACGATGGACACATTGAACACAGTGAACAAATGAGACAGAGTGAACGCAACCAACTCGATGAACACATCGAACAAATTGAACACGATGGACACATTGAACACAGTGGACAAGTGAGACAGAATGAACTCAATAGACACATTGAACGCAGTGAACAAACGAGACAGAGTGAACTCAATGAACATAGCGGTCGCGGTGAGCACAGCGGACAGATTGGTGGCTGCGGACACATCGGACGAGTTGAGTCATCCTATAAAGACGGGGGAAATGAGTGTGTCTCAGGGATAAGTTCGAGCGGAGGTTTGGGATTTACTCGCGAGCGCCAATAGAGATGTAAGGCACGCATGTGCATTAGAGCTCGTAACAGTTGTGAAATTCTATCGGGATATGCAACAAATCACAAAATCTTCTGGAAAAACGTTACTAAGTATTATTATTGTTTCAGATAGGAATAATAATTTTATTCCCAAAGAATTTGATTGCAAGAAAGATAAAATGAGTCAGATATTGAGTGAAGATAAATTGCGGGGCCAGTAGCGACCCAAATTTATCGGCACATTACGACATATTGATTCAATAGGAGAGAATAGTTGGACAAAGGCAGTCCAACAAATTTGGCGGATCTTGTATCCGCGCAATTTTTTGTGGGGCTCGTCTCCACACTATTATAATCCGGACCAAGTTGTCCGGGCAACAGAAAAGCGGGATATACTCCCGTGATATTTTATCGTGGGACTGAAATCCCACAAACATTAAAACTTGGAGGAATCGGCATCTTTCGAGATACGTAAAGGATTAGTTTTTTGCAATCGCCAGAAGTAGCGAGTGACGAGTTTCCTTCTAACGGACAAACATCATATTAAATGAGAACTATGGAGCAGATTGATACAATAAATAAGACTATAATATCCATTAATGTTGGTGCTAAATGGGCTGCAGTGAAGGAATTAGAAGAAACACTACGTCGAGTAAGACCTATTGCTTGCTTAATACAAGATTTACCGCGGATGAATGTCGCAGAATACAGCGAACTTAAAGAGAGATTAGCAAGCAAATATAAAATATTAACGAGCAACAACAGATTGGATCGAAACTCAGATGAGGTCTCGATCAGTTATAAAGCAGATACGGCCATGATAATCTGGAACAGAGTCAGAATTGAGCGGATAGATCTCGACAAAACCGTTGAAGAAGAACATGAACGAACAGCTTCAAATTCTGCTAGGGTCGTCTGTGTTAGAATGCAGTTGATGGATAGAGAATCGGAATTCATTATATTCAACGTTTACATCCGACCGAGGGATCCATACGCGATGACGGAGAGAATGCTGAAATGGATGAAAAGTGCGTTTGAAAATCACGATCGATCGAGGTGCATAATAATGGGAGATTTGAACTGTTGCTCTCCAGAATGGACACCGATGTCACATATTATATTCATGAATAAAGAAACGAATAGAAGAGAAACCGAACAACACAGCATCCATCATTACCAGCAAATCAAATTGACGAGAGGTAGACAACTGTCACACTTTATTCGTGAAAACAAACTTATCTGTATAAATAACATAAAAGATGGCCCAACCTTTCAACATAAACGATCAACACAGAACAATAGCGGACAAGATGGAAGCTACCTAAGTGTAGCACTCTGTGGCAGCAAGGCGGCTAGGATTTGGAACAAATTCTGGATGGAATCTATGACGGAAAGCGACGGCCATAAGATAATCATGATTGGAGTGGAGAACCCTCACTGCCGCTTCGCGGCAGTGAGGGTTGGAATGGGGGAGGACACTTCCATTGAACCAAGCCGAAACCACGAGATAGGCGATTACGAGACAGACGCCACGAACAACCCTTACAGCAGCCGCAGAGCGGCTGCTGTAAGGGTTGGAAACATATCAACGACACACCTAAATGAAGTTACAGGGGTTAAATATCGGTACAGACTCTCGCGAGTTAAGCAGCAAAGTAACTTGTTCCTAGAACTAGACATAAAGATCCAGAAACTGTGCACGAATTGGACGAATCTCCCAAGAAAGAATATCGTGAAGAGGATAAACTTAATTACAGAGGCACTATACGCGACCGTAAGGAATGTACAATGTTTGATACAGCAACCGGTCAGCATAAGAACGTTCACTGGATCCTCAGTCAACAACTATAGGAATTTAAACAAAATTATTACAAAAATAAAACACCTCGAGAATATTGTCAGATTAAACGGCCGTGGGAAACACAAAACAAGACACAGTTCAATGGAATCATTACATAAACGACAACGATCCATATCAAAGCTTGGAAGGTTGAAAACTAAATTGGCACAAATTGTGTCCGATAATAGTGATAGACTTAACCACGATGAGAGAACATTAGACTTCAGAAGCACGGATCATGCGTTCACTACACCTGAAGCTTGGAAAACAATCCGGTTGATTGATGATGATTTTAGAGAGGAAGAAGATGTTCAATTCAATATAAAGTCAATTGATGAACTCGAGTTGGTTGCACATGATAAATTTCCATATAGAGAACGAGATTCCTTGAGGGAGTTACAAATGAGCGAGGAAAGAGGCTTTGACGAGGAGAGAGGTGGGATCGAGCCATTAGTGATATCAGTTGAGGAAATAAATAACGCAATACAGGCCATCAGGACCAAAAATTATACAGGAGTAGAAGGCATAAGATTCCGGGTTTTCTATCAGTGCATTCCATATATACGGCTAGCATTAGACAATATATGTAAGATGGCATTTTATGCTGCAATCGTGCCGAATAGATGTAATACAACCCTAGGGAAACTGATCCCAAAACGTGAACCAGGAAAGTATAGAATAGTACATATTTCGTCAGCTCTCTCGTCAATACTGGAAGAAATTGCACTTAAGAGACTATCATACACATTGGAAAAGTTTAACTTGAACAATGAGAGACAATATGGCTTTGTTACAAATAGGTGTAGGCATGATCTTTTGGCGAAAATATTAGAACACATTATCAAGCATAGAAGGAATACTAACGGGATAACACGAACTACAATAGTAAATTTGGACGTGGAGGGTGCCTTCGATAATATAAGTCAAGACAGATTGGTTGAGAAAATTATGAACGAACTTAGGATCAACCCATTGAGATATTGGCTCAGACATTTCATTTTAAATCGAAACACCATCATCAGATACAACAATTTTGAGACAACACTTAAGCAAGTCTGCAGAGGCGTCCCTCAGGGCTCCAGTTTGGGGCCCATTCTATGGAATCTAGGCATAAACGACATAGATACAGGAATATTAATACCAAAACAACTAGACCTATTATGCTATGCCGACGATCTAATGCTGATATACAACGGCAGAGACAATCATGTATTACAAAGAGGATTAGACATGATATCATCGGCCCTTGAGAAAATTGATTTACGAATAAATACGGGCAAATCTGAAGGTATGGTCATATACAATCATGTCAGGGACTCAGTAAGACATGACTACATAATAGATGGATACGATTTGAAGATGGTACAAAGCATGGTCATACTTGGTGTTCCAATAACGCATCAGTTGAAATTGAACACGAAATATGAGAGATGCATAGCACAACTTAGCAGAAACACCAGTAAGCTGTACAAGCTGAATCAGCTCAATATTACAAACAACACACAATCTTGGCACCAGTTAATAGACAGCTATATAATCAGCATACTGGTAGCTAACAACTTGCCAATTTTAGCCATTGACGAATCAGGAAGAGAATGGTGTGACAGGACGCTCTTAAAGGTCATGAGAACAATTTTCTCATGGCCGGACAATACATCATCCAAACTGATCAAACTTGTTACAACCGTAGAGAAAGCAGACTCAATAGTGAAGAGACTGGTGAAAACAAGAATGACGATCCCAGAGCACTACAATACATACAAATACCTGCTTGACCAACTGCAGCCAAGGATAGATACGGCAATGGGACCATGGACCGAGGAGGTTATCATGAAAAGCAGACGAAAACATTTCAATCCAGACAAAATGATGACTTTAATGCATCTAGCAAACGAATCAATTTATGGAACGGATAAAGTCTATTGGATGGGAGTGGATGATACAAATCACTCGTGTTGGGTTGAATTTGTAAATGATACTCCATTGCAATATATAGCAGGCAAACATGGCAGATATCCAATACCATATTTCAACAATATGAGCACACTTGGCAAGTTAGTGAATGATGAGAACATTGCAAACAAAGACTTACTCTTTCACAACAGCGAATCTCTAGTTATGGCATTACAAAACTATAGCAATCATGATTACAGGATTATAGAACTCAGAGAAACCATAGTGACAAATGGATGGAAAATAAATCTTATTCCAGGTAATCAAGCAAACAGGATTAGGCGATCGCTGAGGAAATACTGTAACAACAATATTATAGCGGTATCAACAATTGACGAACCAAATTTGGAGGACTACATAAGGAGAAACAGTCTGTCCGATTATCACAGAGAGGAGAAGTATCGAGAGATGAGAAACTATAACACAACAATGACGAGGTTCCTGAGCAGTGACACTAAAACATGGATGAACATTTCACCATCTAAGCTTAACTCGGTTAACATGCTCACACTGTCTGGACTTACTTTAGATGAAAGGGGTTCAATGACAACAGGGAAACTAAACATTGGCAAACTGCCTCCGAGTTGTCACTTGGAAAGCTGCAGGATAACTGAAGAATGGGAGGCTCACACGACAATACATAGGCTACTCAACTGCCCTAGATTTACAGAAATTAGACAGGAGATCACCGACATCATTGGACCCAATAAAGATCTAGCTGATTGCATGAAGAATGCAGACAAACGAAGAGACATACTACGTCTGATCGCTTGGATAGCACTAACAAAATAAATGCAACCAAACCAACCAACTGGAACTAGAATACATCATCGAGGAACCAACCAAACCAACCAACCAAAGATAATAAAATGAGATGACCATCAGACTTAGTTTATTCATTTATCTATTCGGCTTAGAACTGGCTCTCATAGATTCATTGATTAAAATGGATTAAAAGCATACATGAGCAAGTCGGGAGATAGAAGTGAGCGATTGAACGACAGAGACAATTGTAACTCATTCGAAAATCACATGTTCGAAACTCGATAGAGATGGAAGAATGAACATGGTGAGTGCAATGGACACACTGAACAGAATGAACAGTTGGATCACAGTGAACATGATCAGTGCAGCAGACACATCCAGCACAGCGGACAAGTTGAACATGCTGAACAAAGTATTGGGTTTGGACACGATGAACAGAATGAACGCAATGAACACAGGGATCAAAGTGAATAGATTGAACACAATGAACACGACGAACACGATGAACAGGATGAACACAATGAACACAACCAACGCAGCGAAAGCAGCGTACACAGTGAACGTGGCAAACGTAGTAGACGCTACGAACGTAATGGACACATTGAACACAGCGACTAGATTGAACACAATGAACACGATGGACACAATGAACATAATGAACACGGTGAACACAACAAACGCAGCGGAAACAGTGAACGCCGCAAACGAATGAACACAGTGCAATCAGTAATCACAGCGGTAATGTTGAACACAGTTGCTATAAATATAAAGGAACAAGATGAACAAGCTGAACATAGACAAAGCAGCAAGGATAAGGGACATATAGAACACGATAGATATAGCTAGCGAAGACACCATGGACACGGAAACTAACCAAACCAAACCAACCAAACCAAATATGTAGAGTGTTTGGAATTGATTGGGCAAGCAAACGAGATTGATAAGATGGTTTGCAATGACAAAGAGAGTAGGAGACAGAATCAACAACTATGTGCATCGGCCTTCGAGCATATGCAAATCAGATTTGAAAACAAATGATAGAATTGGCACAGACCATTCAATGGGCGGAGACCGCGAGTGCAGCCGAAGGGCCAA
>Ga0209372_1000549_pt1 | contig 14692 bp, 13 predicted proteins | sample AgamicAtPe_FD_187170 | JGI IMG/M metagenome (GOLD analysis project Ga0209372, IMG submission 187170) | Agave microbial communities from Guanajuato, Mexico - At.P.e (SPAdes) (version 2) | ecosystem: Host-associated > Plants > Phyllosphere > Phylloplane/Leaf | place: Guanajuato, Mexico | collected... | reverse complement strand
TATATATATATTATTTTTTTTAATGGATCATTTCGCGTAAAATTGGGAAACTGAGATCGCAGTTAGGCATGACTTCTGAATATTCACAGAGGCGTTCCGAGAGAGGGAGAGATTTTTTCCCCCCATCGGTATTATGGTTCAGAAGGTGCAGAAAGGTCTTCTTGAACGTTTTCGTAACACGTTTTATTCTCCATTTGTGATGCACTTTGGGGAATCATGGCTTAAAATGAAGCTGACTAGTTTTGATTTTCTTTTTTTTGGATTTGGTTATTATTTTAAAAAACAATTCAATGCAAATTCATGCTGCTTGATAACTTTTTTTAGCGGAAGTTATAGCTGTTTAAAGACAGACATCTGAAATACTTGAATTTCAGCAAATTGGTCTTGAAAGCAAAAAATAATATCAAAATTAAAATTATTATTAATGCATGAATAGGTAGTTACAGTTGAATAATATATGTTGTTATTATTAAAATTATTATTAATGTTAATTATTTCTGTTTGGATAATTATTCTTATTGATATTCCCACTATTCCTGACCAAATTCATCAAAAAATTTTTGAGGTCTCAGAAAAGCGTAGAATAAGCAGGGTGTAGGTTGATTCTAAATGTATTTTTCACGCTGAATTTAATGCCGTTGGCCAAAAATTTTTATCTGCTTCCACTTTTGAAATATAGCATTAAAAACAGATTTAAAAAAATACATTGTTCTTTGTTAAAATGAAGAAAAGATAATTTATTTTATACAAAATTTCCTTTTTAACAAGCCTGGATTTGAAAAAAAATTATCCAGCCGTTTTTGAGTAATTGACCACAGAAAAACGTTTTTTTTTTTTTTTTTTTACATAGGTTTCAATGATGGTTAGGTATACACGGAACCAAGATGGCGGACGGACGTACCTATCGCCTCCAGCGTCCCTACAGGGCAATGGTTGTTTTTGCAAAATGCATACGTATTCCCCTTGATTTATGAATTTGGAAAATAAATCGGAAAAAGTAACATAGGCTCTTATGGAGAAATCGCGGATTTTTTAATAAACCGCGCGATATCTCGATATTCGTTCATTTTATTAAAAATTTACAAGTGACAAAATTTCTTCTCCATAAAATTTCCTTTCTCGTCCTTGTATTTTCATAATTTTAGCATGAACACAATCTTTATTTCCTTTAATTTACAAATTTGCGCCGAGAAATATAAATCTTCAGAAATTCGCGTTTCTTGGCGGCAATTCGGTAATTAAAGGAAATAAAAGATTGGGTTCATGCTAAAATTATGAAAATACAAGGACGAGAAAGGAAATTTTATGGAGAAGAAATTTTTTTCACTTGTAAATTTTTAATAAAATGAACGAATATCGAGATATCGCGCGGTTTATTAAAAAATCCGCGATTTCTCCATAAGAGCCTATGTTATTTTTTCCAATTCATCCTCCAAATTCATAGATCAGGGGGAATACGTACGCATTTTGCAAAAACAGCCATTCCCTTTAAATTCGGTTCCAAATAAGAATAAAGAGGGGCATAAACAGGCCGCAAGCCCGTCCGCTCATTCTCCTCTTTCCACTGTCCACCGCGTTGCCGTTCATTGTTGCGGGTGGCCTAAAAATTTTTCTTTATTCTTATTTGGAACAGACTGATTCCAAACGTACAGGGTCATTTTTAATGATGTACGCAAATGAAGAGTGCGAGCTGTATCGCTGCAATCACGTTCATTACTAAATTATTGCTTAAATTCAATTTATGTAGTTCATTCAATATTGAATCAATGAACAATGCAATAAAACCATGGCTTAGGGCGACATAATTTTAAGCCTCTTCAATGTTGTAAAACATGGTTCTTTTGCATCCAACCTTATAATTCAAACCTCCAGTAATCAGTCAACAATACCAAAAAAATGTTTTTTAGCAAATCTGATTTTTTCCTCTTCAAGTGTCACATTTATACGTTTAAATGAATGAAAAACTCAAAATCAGTTTCTTTCCTTTTTCTTGGTAGGTGCTTATTTTTGCGGCTGCTGAAAAATTTATCTTTGCCCCCTAAGCCATGGTTCTCCAAAACGCATCACATTTAACTCTTTTTTTTTCCTTTATCTTAATGAGATTCTCAATGATGAATTACCTAAACATTTTAATTAATCATTCAAATAAATAAATAAATAAAAATGAAATAATAAATAAATAAAAATAAATCAATAAAAGTAAATAAATAAATTAATTAATTGAATAAATAATAAATTTGTTCACTTGATTAAATGAAAATTAAACGGGAAGGGGCAGCAATAATTCCCGGGAGAGAATCTAGAATGCCCCTCCCCCAATTCATTATTAATCTAAATTGAAAATTGCCTTCACATTGGGATTTAGAAAAATTTTTGTCGGAGAAAAAAATCATGTTTCATAGTTCCAATAGAGGTATGTATAGGCTAGGTCGTCAGCGATTTGGAAAATTTCACTGTATGTATACCTTAGGCTGGTTGTAAATTGTCGTCAGAACGAAAAAATGCTTGAAAAATTTCCAGTCAGTCTGATTATTTGACCGATTGTAGATTGTCTAGCCACAGTTTGATTCGACCCTTGATAACCTATTCACATTTATTTACAAGGCGCATCATTTTAGAAACGTAAACGACTTGAAAAAGATTCAATTTTCGATTGTGTATATTAGCCGCGAGACTGAGAAAAATGTCGACTTCTGAATTATATCTATGAGCCGTGAGGTTTGAAAGAATATCGACTTGGGACTTCTAAATATTAACTATGGGACATGGATAAATTCCCACCTTCTGGAGAGCTGCGAATCTCCTTTGTAATTGGTCTATTAGGGGGCACATTAATATTTTGAAAATAAATAAATAAATCTCTTGAAGCAACGCTACATGACTCTGGATGTACTTATATTTCCGTATTTTTACTCTTTAATTCTTCCTTTCCTTCTATCTCCGTGCCATACTGAGCTTGTAGTTCAACCCAGACCCAGTTCTATACGTTGGGACCCGGATTAGAGATGAAACCAAATAATCTTATCATGTCCGTTTTCAATCGATCATATCATTGTAAGAAGGGCTGGAGAATAAGGAGAGGCTCAAAGTGAGAATGTAATCAAGACGGCAAGGGGTTGAGAGATATGGGCGAGATCGATGCAACATGTGTCAACAAAGGCAACTTCACCACCTCAAAACACTACATTGACGTCGCGTGTACTGTCAAAACCTTGAAGGTAGATGAAATATAAAATAATATGAGGTAAAGTGCAAAAGAGGACTCGGCGGGCGACGAAATGAAACTTGAATTAATGCAAGTTTGGTTTATTGAAGAATACTCTGATAGTAAATGGAAGTTCACAAGTAGTGCCGACTAAGAAATAGCGTTTGACATGTTGTGTTAGGTACCAAGTTCAGTCTTATCAATCCACTTGACTGCGCTACATTCCCCATTATTAGTCGTCCTGATTATCGTTAAAAGATGATAACTTCGTTAAGGTCACTCGACTAGGAGTACAAGTATCAGTAGTTGAAGAAAACAGCTTCCGAAAGTGCATGAACTCGTGGATACCGGTTAAATCAGTTACTGCTTTACAATTAGCTGCAACGATGCGTCGTAAATGACTCGTCTTCATTTTTTTCCGTTCACTTGGTGCAATCCCTATTGATATTCATGTCCCGTAAATGTGCTCCTCGATGTCCCAGAGTGATGCTAGCACACGGATCGTAGAAGCGCGTCTAGTAAATTACGTAATTACCACGATGGTAATTAAATAGTCTACTTTGTTTGAGAGCGCTGATAAAAGTCTTCGAGGGACGTAATACACCTTTTGTTGATGTTTCTTCATACAGAACGTCTCGTTCGTCAAAAGCTAGAGCTTCTTTTAAAGAATCGATGAACGCGGCACACGTACATCGAATGCTCATTCACGGACTCATTTATAATTCGTGATAATGCACGACTGTGTACTCCCACAAAGACTAAACGATGCAGGTTGTATGTAATTTATAGACCGAGTATTACGATTTTTTGTTCCTAGTCCTCTCTTCTCGATCCGATCAAACATAATCTATATCGTCCGGAGATGAAAAAAAATTTTGCGCTCGAAACCACAGACTTCCCCTCCCCCGTCCAACAGCCGTCCGAAAGCTTCATGGGTCAATCAGAGGTAGGCACTAATTTGATAATGATAATATCACTAATAATGACAATAAAGACCCTGATGGTACTGAGAAGTTCCCTCTCTTACCAAGCTACATAAACTCTCCCTCCGCCAAGTGAATCATCCGTCTGCACATCTGATTGAAGGAACCGCAGCGTTCAATCTAGTGAAGTGTATAGTTCCATCGATGATCCATCCACATTCTTTTCACAAATTTCACCCTACTGTTGAAGAACTTGGGTTTTCTCTTGCTCCCGAAATCAAGAAAAATATTATTAATCTATTGGAAATAAATGAATTTATGAACTAATTAAATCATTGTTTAATATCAGCAGGGGAGGACGAATTGTATGACGGCTGCAGAAATGCTCAAGGGAGAACCGACATCCGCCACCGAATTCTTTGATAATTTAAATAATTTATTTATTCATTAGATTAATTTATTAAATGATATTAATGATTTGGTTCGGGCGGAAGGGAGTAACCAACCGCACAAATACCTGGAGGAAAATCGAGAATGCCCCCTTCAAATTAACTGATAATTTTAGTGAGTAAATAAAAAATATATAAAAGAAAAAGATTCAATAATTATTTAATTGAATAAACGATTTCCGAAAATTTAGTTTCAGTTAAATATTATTGAAAGTTTTTGATTGGAATTTTCTATAGGCATCTGATTGACCGATATGTCACCCCAGCGGGAGGCTATCCGTTTCAGTCTGGGAGGTTGGAAAAAGTTACGTCCGCCTTTTTTTTCGGCTCGCAAACTCGAATAAATATTACGATACTAATTTATCAAACTCAAAATCATTATTTTTATTTCAAGTGGGGAGAGTGAGTGAGAACTGCCAAAATGTTCAAGGGAGAATTAACATTTCGTCCCCCGCCTTTTTCCGCGGAATCATTTAATCATTAAAATTTTTTGTTCGTTGAATTAATTTGTTTAATTATTCATAAAATTTTTGGTGAGGGGAAGGGACAGTGATCAACCGCGAAAACTTCCAGATGGGGGGGGGGATTGAGAATACTCCCTTCGAATTGATGGACAATCATTTGAATGGAAAAAAAATGGCCCAGTAATTATTTAATTGAATAAAAAAAGAAAAACTATTTTTAATTACCTACCTTTTTTTTTAATTTTTGGATTGATGATTGAGGATTGAAAATTGGGAATATTTTTTACCTTGTTTGTTTAATTCATAAATTTACTTGAATTTATTAAGTTACTATTGATTCCTTTGGAGGAGTGATCGGCGGTAAAAATCCTTGCAAAAGAATTGAAAATACCTCTTTCGAATCAATGGATACTTCAATCAAATAAATATACTCGCCATTCTTATCGATCTGGGAGATAGAACGAAAATGCGTCCGCGTGTCCGCGTATTACCTACTATTATTTTTTTCCCCCTCGCAAAGTCGACAACAATATGGGTTGTTAATTTATTGAAAATAAATAAATTGATTAATTAAACCATAATTTACTTCTAAGTAGAAAAGGGGGAGTGGTGGGATTAGATTTTTTTGGAGGTGAGTCAACATTTTTCCTCTTCCCCGAATTAATAGTTAATTAAAACTAATAAAATAAATAAAAATTAACATTAGTTCTGTAATTATTTAAATGAATAAATAAATTTAAACAATATTACTTTTTAATTGATATTTAAAGTTTTTAATCGGTCAATTTGATACTGAAAAATATTTTCTCGCCTGATTGGTCGATTCAAAATTGACGGAATTTTTGAGGCATCTATCCCCCCCTAACGTGAAACTAGCTATCCATTTCAGTCTGGGAGGTAGAAAAAAATTGCGTTTACGTTTTTTTAATGAAAATAAATCTATTATTTAAAATAAATTAATGAATCATTATTTATTTTGAGAAAGGGTGATGAGCCAAGTGGATGATAGTTGCAGAAATTCCCGAGATATAATATTAACAATCCTCCAAGCTCTCTTTCGCAGAATTATTTAACCATTAAATTTTTTGTTCGGTAAATTAATTAATTAAATAATTTGTTAAATTATTACTGATTTTGTTGGCAAGGGGCGGGGGGAAAGGTTGATTGGCTCAGAAATTCCCTGGGAAATCGAAAATGTCCCTTCTGAATTAATTGATAACTTAAACGAATTAGTGGGAATATAAAGGAATAAGTGGGAAATATGAAGAAATACGTGGAAAATATGAAGGAATTTGTAGGAAAATATGAAGAAATATGTGGGAATATGAAGGAATACGTGAGATTCGAGTCGTTGTGTACAGCTCCCTCCCTATATAAAGACCATGGGACTTTAAAAATCCCGAGCTCTCTCCTCATATAGACTCCGGGCCTCTATTAGAAGCCACTTCCCAGTAGGTATATGTGTTGATAAAAGTCTCTTATCAAAGAAAGATGCTCATGATGATAGGTATTCGGAATATCATCGACCTGTTGTCGGCTCCACCTCAAAAAATAAACAATAAAATAGATAAATAAATAAATAAAAATAAATACCTAAAAAATAAATAAATAAATAAACAAATAAAATAAATAAATAAAATAAAAGAAAGGTCATGGATTTCTTTCATTCTTGGTATAAATTATGAATACTATTCTCCGAAAGGCTGCAAAAGGCGGACAATCAGGCTGATTTTCATTTTAACGTTAATGTCTCTGAAGAAACACGGAATAATGACATCCGTGGTGATGTTTCTTGTTTCTCGGCATTGTACAGTAGTGCTCGTACCTTCAGATATAAAGATAGTCTAATAAAGATATTTTTTTACAGTTTTCTGGAAAATGAATAATATGAACGCCTACCTATGTATTTCACGCGAGAAATGTGAAAATAACCGTATTATCATAAATACGGAGGTATAATTTACGATATAATGTCAATTAGAACAAGTACACTGAATTTTTACCGGCAATGTCACAATTAGCTCTACTCACGATAATAAAATAGCGGTGCATTACATTAATATACCGTTTCGTAAAACAAAACATGCGGGTGCTCTGTAAATATACAATAAACGTCAAATAGAAGCTGATGTATAGCCTTGGGATCATTGAAAGGGGTCTTTTTTTTTCTTTTTTTTTTTCCAAATGAAGTATATAAAATTAGAATTTCGTCCCATCTTCTTTTTATGATCTTCTTTTCAGTTTTTTGGGTTCAAGGTGGAATGCGAAGTACCACGAGCGCATTCCGCGGCAAAATATGCCTAGATTTTTCGTTTGCCCGTTCTATATACACGTACACGTTCCGAACTTTATGTAATTTATGTCCTACTTCGAGCGCGACCGAATGAATTATACATTTTCGCGATAAAGGAGACCAATATTCATAACGGTACCGTTGATTACCCGAGTAAAACAAACAAGTCAAATGTAGTATACGTGACTTGTTCTGACGAAACCACCCTACCTCTTATAACGCGATCAGCAGAGGACATCATCGAGCTTATCTCGACAGAATCAGTAGCGAGTTTCGTGATAGTGACTGAAGATCCAGTAAGATGAGCGACTTGCAAGCCATAGGTTGGGTCGAAATAGGTCTCAGAAAGTAACGAAAATACCATTCAGGAAATTTCGAAGCGCACGAGTACTTTTCCATTAGGTGGGCTGTAGAACTGTTGCCTAGAAAAATTTTCTATAATCTAGCTGAATATGCTTGATGGGTTGACCCTAGACTGGCCTTTTCATAAAAACCAAAGTATTTCGACCCATGAGGGGAAAGTGCGTATTCACCTTTGTCTCCCTTAATTTGACCTCAAGATTTTAATGTCGTATCAGGATCGGAATTTCAATAGTTTAATTGCGGCTGCTCCCCCGTGTAGAAATTGAGACTACATGTCACCCAAGGGACTTTTCATCCATTTTGAATGTCATTGTCACCCAGTTGTCACAGGGATAACAAATGGGAATCACCGGGTGACTTATGGGTGACTCAGAGATAACAAATGGGAACGCCATCTAGTAGTTACCCATCACGGGTATCAAACGGGTATCTACTGGGTGACCCTCCCATTTGTTACCCCTAAGTCACCCACAAGTCACCCAGGTAACAAATGGGAATCACCGGGTGACAAATGGGTAACAATGACATTAAAAAATGGGTAAAAAGTCCCATGGGTGACATTTAGTTCCAATTTCTACACCGGGGAGCAGCAGCAATTAAACTATTGAAATTATGTTCCTGATACGACATTAGAATCTTGAGGTCAAATTAAGGGACACAAAGATGAATACGCAATTTCCCCTTTCTTCACGTTTATTAGACCAAGTACAACAGATTTAATTTTAGGTTCAACTTCATTTTGCAAGTATAGGAACTTCCTCAACCATTCCTCATCCAAAAAGTTTCGTTTCTATTGTCTCTCTCCTATCTTTCCCTCTATCACACCATGGGCTATGCCCCACCCTAAAATAGTCCTTAAATTATGCGAATCTTCCGAACTTTCCCCACCCCCTCCTGTGTATACCGCTCCTACTTCTTTGAAATCCTACATTCCTTTCTTGCAGTCCCCTACATCACCGATGGTTTCAAAATCTATGAACATTCCGGCTTTGTAATTCTTCGCCTACCGCCATCGAGACTCTGCTACCATTTTAACTGTCGAATTCCAGGCCATTCTTCAGTGCCTAGTGAAAATCCTGTGAATCCCTCCCCTGCCCCTCTCCATCTCAATCCTTCCTTATCATCACCGACTCTCTAACCGCTCTGTCGTCATTTCCAACGAACATTCCTTCCACCCCCTAGTCACACGCATTCGCACTATCCTCACCACTCTATCTTCCATCCTCCTTTCCGTTACCTTCGTCTGGGTCCCCAGCCATAGGGGCATCCAGGGTAACGAAGCGGTTGACTCAGTTCCTACGTCACATCTCTTTTTCGATTATTTTCCCTCCGAATCTTCCTTTTTCAAACTGTTTCCGTGTGTATAACACAGCTTATGCACCCAGCTTATCCCTACTAGAAATCGTCGTATAGGCTGGCTCTTGAGGCGTTTCGAATGAGTTCGAAATTTAACATGTATTGAAGCGGTGGATTCCCCCCCCCCACCGTCTTATTTCTATAAGATAACGGATCTACGAGGGGGGGCGTTAATACCCTCCTTGTAATTTTGGGAAAAGAACTTGTAGAAGGAAATAATGACAAGAAAAAGGAGAAGAGTGAGAAACTAATGAAACCCCCATGATGTAGTCCTCAATCCAAATCCCCTCCATGATGTTTTCTCTTAACTGTCCTCAGGGAGTGAGGGTGGGTGGTGGTTCGTCGGAGAGTGATCTTGGTCGCTTTCCTTCAGCCTAAACCGTCAACATCGACGTTGATCTCATTGCTAACAGCTAACTGTTTAAGGATCGAAACCTCTTTCGCAAATGAGAGGAGGAGGAGGAGAAGCGAAACCAAGCGGTGAATTAAGAAGTGAAATGCCGCCAATTTATAGGGGAAGGGGCAGAGAGAAGAACCATGGATTAGGGTATCCGTGGTGGTTTTCTTCCTGTATATATCAAATTAGAACTTACCAAGGAGGTCTAAGAAGTTAATCTTCTCTCCATCAATTTCAAATGTGAAATTAATAGACGGGTAAAAACCATTCAAGAAGACTAAGAAATGCTTGAGGACGTCCACGGGTCCAGTCTAAATAGATGTCAGCGCCACGATAAAGATGGGATTGAGGAGGGGGTATTCTAACTGGAAGATTTCACTCTCCAGGCCAGACATGAAGACCTCTTCAATAAGGAAACCCAAAGGTGATCCAATGGAGATACAGATGCCAAAAGGGAGAGCGTAAACGGGTTGTTAGGTTTGAGACACTTCTTGAGAAGGATTTTGAAATCAGTGAGTAGATGGTCCGGGACTTGTGCCTTTTTTGGTAGCTCCTCAAGACGTTTACGCGTCAGTTTAATAGGGACATTGGGGTAGAGGTTACCACATCAAACGAAACACGAGTACTTCCAGGAGGGGTGAGGGGGAGTCGGAGCCAGCTGATCAGCAAGCTCAATGGAATCCCTTACAAGATGGGGCTGGAAGTTAGTTATTTGTTTGAACCAAATGTCTAAGTATTTGACCTGCTTGTATGTGGGGGAAGAAACGTAAGATACCACCGGACGCATGCTGGAGAACCCTGGTTCTTGGATCATAAGAAAGCCAATAAAGGGGGGGATAATTCTAAGACCCCCCCTTTCTTATTCCACTGCGAATTATTCCACAAAATTTAATTTATTACTTAGGAAGGCCGTAATTCGTAAATTTGGTGCGTTTCCGTACGAGCTTTTGCGAGAAAAGGCTATATACGACGACTCGCACCTCGCTTCGCCCTACTGCGTCCGAAATCCAATACAGCCTGTATGGGAAGAGAGCTCGAAATTTTTCCAAGTCTCAGGGCATTTATATAGGGAGGAAGCTGTATACAAAGGCTCGCACCTCGCTTCGCTCTAATAAGTCCCATATCCAATACATGAGGTTTCATAAGTCCCAAAGCCTATATGGGGGGAACAAGATCCAATATTATGTATTTCTTCATATTTTCAACATATTCCTTCAGACCTTTATAGAGGAGGAGAGATCAAAAATTTTTCAAGTCCCAGAGCCTGTATAGAGGGCTACCTTCGAATTTTTCAAAATCCCACAGTCTTCACAGGGGGGGGTCCAGGAGCCTATATAAAGGGGGAGGGCTTGGAATTTCTCCAAGTCCCAGAGCCTAGGAGGAGGCTCGGGCTCGGAATTTTCCTAAGCTCTCCCCTAGACCCGGCCCATATATAAGGGAAGAGCTCAAATATTTCCTCATATTTCTTCATATGTCCTCCATAATTCCTTCATATTTCTTCATATTTTCTTCATATTCCTTCATAACGCTTCATGTTTTCTTCATATTCCTGGGACTTGGAAAAATTCCAAGCTTCCCCTTAGGCTCTGGGACTTCTATATTGCCGGGAATTGGACGTGAATCTTAATGTGCCCAGAGTTAATCTTAAACAAGACGGACTATAGTCGATTGATTTTCATTTTTTCACATATTTCTTTATGAGTTCATATTATAGACTTCTAGCGGATGGGGAGGGGGGTACTCACTCGAATCCTAGATTTACCCCTGGGCTTTAGGGCTGGTGATTTTTCCAAGTCTTTCAGATATTTTCCCGAATGTAATGTCATAAGGGAGGTGGGGGTGGAGGGTGTACTCGCGAATCCTGAATTTATCAGGGAGGTGGGGGTGGAGGGTGTACTCACGAATCCTGAATTTACCCCCTCGGCAAGGCATAAGACTTGAAACATGTCAGAACTTGATTAATCTATTGTTCTTGAGACCACTCGCCGATTGGCTTCACCGCTCACCCAAGGCGGGCCCTTTTAATTTTTTCAGACCCTCTTTCAGAAAGGAACGAGTGAATTAAACCAACTTTTTTTGCAAGCATATTCTGTTATACCCTTTAAACTTCAATAATATCGAGCCATTACGAAGTTTCATGGGAAAATAACATTTTTACAGCATTTCTCTCCTAAAGAGCGGCCTTACTCGATCCTTGCACCTATCGGTGTCAAAGGTAGTAACTGCACGTTAGCGTATGAATCAATTACTAAATTCCTCGAGGACAGAAATACATAATTATATACACCGAGCATGAGGAAGTAATGGATGTTTCACGATATCTCGATATAATAATTCGTGGAACAAATGCAGTTCGATAAAGTGTTATCAATTTTCAAACAAGCAACTGGTAACTTGGGTGTAGGTACTTCGTAACAGTTTAATATTTGTGACGGAGGAAGATTTCTTATTGGTATGGCAATGTATCGATGCTTAGTACGTGATTGTTTTACAAGTAAAAATAATACGAATGAAGCACACCTACCGCATTCATTTAAGAGTATTACGTAGACAGAATCGACTCCAGTCTTAATATTAGATTTCTCGTAAACTTTCCTTTATTTCAGGCGAATCTTTTGGTACCGTATGATAAGAATATAGAAAGAAAGGTCCATTATAAACTCGTGAAGAAAGAAGTAGCTTCAATCATCGTGATGTTAGAATATAAATTATAGGTAAAATAGGTAATAATTTGTATTAAATGTTTGTATTGTGCATAAGATGTCGGTATATCAATACGTTTTCTGCATACAACTGCGTGCAATCACGAGAAAAGTTATGAAGCGGAAATTCGAGAAGTACAACGGTAGTCGTAGCTCCTTCCTTTTGTGACATAAGCAATCTTCCATGCGCATTAGGTCAAATTAAAGTCCTCTGGAAAATGGAAACGAAAGTCGCACGTTCTAACTGCGGAGGATGACTGTGCAGGGAAGCAATTCTATGGAATAAACGTGATTCATTGTTTTAGGAAGTACGAACGAAAAATAATAGTAACGATATTATCAGGAATGAATTGAAAAATCACCCATTCGATTATAGAGGAATGACATCAACATGGAATATGAAGGAAACATGAAGAAATAGGAAGGAATTATGAAGAAAGTTTGAAGAAATGTGAAGAAAATTAGGTCTTATGCGACGCACAGGGGGCAAATCCAGCATCCGCGAGTACACCCCCCACCCCTCCACCCCTGATGACGTCACATTCAATATGGAAGAAATATGAAGAGATATGAAGAATTATGTAGGAAATATGAAGAAATATGACGAAATATTAAAAATTTGAAGGAAATATGAAGAAATATGAAGGAAATATAAAGAAATTTTGAAGAAATATTAAGAAAATATGAATAAAAAGGAAAAATGAAGAGAATGTGAGAAAAATGGAAGGGGAGAGGTCGGAACTTTTCCAAGTCCAAGAGTCTCTATATAGAGAGGGAGAGCTGAGCTTGGAAATTTTCTAAATCCCAGACCTTATATTCCTTCATATTTCTGCACATTTCCTTCATATTTCCTCATAATTCCTTCATTAAAAAATGTCTTCTACTGACGTATCAACAAATGTTGGATAAAATTGTTGCCGGGTTCAGTAAACAACGATATGTACGATACTCGGCTTGTCTAAGAAATCCAATGAGAGGGGGGAGAGTTTAAATGAATATAGTTCATTTTATACCAATTTAATATTTTTGGATAACTTCGATCTCGTAGGAAAGGGGTAAAAAGCTCAGGGCTAACCCCGGCCGCACAGAGACTTTATCGAATTGAATCCCACATTTTATATGAAAGAAATTTTTCCATTATTTTATTATTTTTGCTGGAAAGGTCTCGTGACGAAAAGACTATGAAAGCTTCATCATGAAGCTTTTCCCTTGCCTTAGCATTTCTTTTCAACCATTTTTTATATTTCATAATGTTTTCGCTGATCTCAAATTTGGTATCATATTCTAAAGTCCATATATGGGAAAAGTAATTTCTTCATATGTATTTCTTCATATTTCTTCATATTTTCTTTATATTTCTTCATATTTTCTTCATATTTATTCATATTCCTGGGACTTGGAGAAATTTCAAGCTTCCTTCCTTCGAATACAGCCTCTTGGCGAAAAACTCGATTTTCTTCATATTTCTTCATACTTCTTCATATACATGGGACTAGGAAAAAGCGTTGGTATTGCTTCCGCACGACTGCGAAAGTATTTCTTCCATCAATGAGCAATCTGGCAGTCAATCTTTTCGTGGTATTTTCTGAAAATTGTACAATCCACAGATTCACATGCTATATTCTAAGGACTTTTATGACAACGAATAGGGCGTGGAGTTCAATTGTCAGTACCTATATCGCTGGTGTAGAAATGACTAATCATAGGCCTCCGTGGGGCTTAGAAATATTCCGAGCTCTACCCTTGAGGTAAATAGGACATTTTCGAAGCCCCCTTGAAATTTGTACCCCCTCATCCCCTCCTTTTGGGCCCAAATGCTGAAGAAATATGAAGAAAATATAAAAGAATATGAAGGAGATATGAAGAGATATGTGTCCCTGAATTTACCGATTCGAGGTGCGAGTCGTGAAGATAGGTCTGAGAAATACCGACCAGTCATAGACCTCCGTGAGTCTCAGAAAAATTTCGAACTCTACCTGGGGTAAATACGATAAAGAAATATGAAGGAATCATCGATTTTGGATCAACCAATCAAACAAGCCAACCAGTACTAGAAAGATTTCTTAGTCAAGCCAAAAAATAAAGATCATGTTTCATGTCTTTGAATAGGAGCTCGCAATTCTTCCAAGTCCCTATAGAGGCGTATAAGGAAAGAGTTAGAAGAGCGACAGCCCGCACCTCGCTTCGAGTAACGGCTCGCACCGAGCGAAAGGGACCTCCCCTTCCTTCATATTTCCCACAATCCCTTCATGTTTCTCTCATATCTCCCACATATTCCTTCATATTTCTCCCACATTTACCATATATTCCTTTTCTACAAGTCGCACCTCGCTTCGAGTGATGGCTCGCACCTTTGGAGCTCATATGGAGGAACCTCACGGAAATTCTACATGAAATATTCCTTCATATTTCCCACATATTCCTTCATATTTCCCATGTATTCCTTCATATTTCATACATATCCCTTCATATTTCTCTCATATTTCCCACGTATTCCTTCATATTTTTCTCACGTATTCCGAAGTCCCTAAAATCGGGGG
>Ga0209372_1000548_pt1 | contig 14718 bp, 14 predicted proteins | sample AgamicAtPe_FD_187170 | JGI IMG/M metagenome (GOLD analysis project Ga0209372, IMG submission 187170) | Agave microbial communities from Guanajuato, Mexico - At.P.e (SPAdes) (version 2) | ecosystem: Host-associated > Plants > Phyllosphere > Phylloplane/Leaf | place: Guanajuato, Mexico | collected... | reverse complement strand
TAGAAAAGATTGAGGCCGAAAGAGAGGAACGGGCGAGACGAGCGACAGGCCAAGCGGACGCGCACCAGTTGCGAGTGCAATAGTTGGGCCCCAAATGCAACCGGCGCGCTCTGGTTTGCGAGGCTAGGCGAGTTTGGTTCGAAAGATTTGCGAGCTGGGCGATGTCGGTGTGAGCCGGCAGGTGTTAGTTTGCGCCAGAGCGGAAGCGATGAACGAGACCCCCAAGATGGGCCAGCCGCAGAAGGGTTGGCTGTCGAGGTGGACGCGCAAGCAGTGGAGCCGCCACTGGTTCGTGCTCAAGAGCGGCTCGCTAACCTACTATCGGGGGCCAGCAGCAGAGCTCTGCTCCTTCCTCGACGGAGTGCTCGACTTGAGCCTCATAAAGCACATCGAGGTGCAGCAGCAACAGCAGCAGCAGCAGCAACAACAACAACAACAACAAGGCCACTCGTTCGCCCAAAACCAGAACCAAAACCAGAGCAACCAGTTCACCTTTTCGCTCAAGATGTGGAACGGCGAGTGCCACCTGTTGGCCGCCGCAACGGCCGCCGAGAGAAGCCTCTGGCTCGAGGCCATAAACGGCTGCACGAACGGGGAGGCTGAGGACGAGGCCGGCTCGGATTCGGCCTCCTCCTCGGACTCGTCGCCAACCTCGAACCTGTCCGCCAGGAGCACCGACATCGGCCGGCCCCTTGCGCGCCACTACCAGCTGAGGCAGCAGCAGCAGCAGCAGCAAGACTCGCAGCACCAACTCTCGCTCGACCATCTCGCGCTGACGCTCAAGTCTGCCATCAGGCGGCGTGAGCAAGACATCCTCTTCGACCTGAAAGCAATCAAGCCAGCTGGCGACAATAGCAGCGCAAGCAACAACGGCATCGCCAATGGCAACAGCAACGCAAAGGCAAACATGAACGCAAATGCAAACGCAAACAGCGCCACCACCACCAACAACAACAACAACAACAGAACCACCAACGAGCTGCCAAAGGGCCACTGCCAAGCGCGGGCCTCCCCAATGACGCATAGTCAGCGCGACAAGGCGGCCCACTTCCAGCACCAGACACGCCCACTCCAAACTCGACCACAAAACGAGGGCGGCGAACAGGCGGCGAGGGTTGCCTATGATGGGCGGCTTGCGAGGATGCAGTGCCAGGCGGAGCCGAAGACGGGCGAGGCCAATGGGAAGAGCTCCAGTCCAGCGAGTGGTCGCAGCGAAAGCCAGCAACAGCAGCAACAGCAGCAGCAGCAGAAACAGTCTAGTCAAAACGGTTTGCGACTCAGAGGCGACTGCTTGGCCTCCTTGGCGGCCGCAAAGCCGGAGAGTGGCGAGCAGGTGAGCTCCTACACGAAGCTCGAGCAGGAGCAGCACGAGGAGGGGCCGGCCGAGACGGAAGCGGCGGAGAGCCAAACCTTCAAGAGGCGGCTCATAAGTGTTCAAGCGCGCTCGCTCGACGCACCAAGCGAGCCCAAACTAATCACACGCCAACAACCAGATCTCTACCAGCGGCACCTCATTTCCGCCGTAACACCAGCCGTCCAACCGAACAAAACTACACCCACCGAGCTGGTTAGCTCGGACTCGAGCGAGAGCGACGACTCCTCAGACCAGGACCAAGTGCACCTGTCAGAAACAGACAGCGACCAAGACGAGGAGGAGGACGAAAGCGGAAGTGGGGCAGCCAAGACTCTGATTGAGAATGCCTCGCTTGGCATTTTGGCCTCCTTCAATCGGTACAACTCTTGCCGGCCAGTTGACAAAAGGCCGGCCGGCGGTGGCGGCGCTCCGCTTGGAGGAGGGCGAGCGCCTGTGGCTGCCGCAGTGGCGCCATCTGCCAGCCAGCAAGCGAACCTGCAGACATGTAAACAAAAGAAACGAGTCACCTTTGATCTCAGCCCAGCTTCACTGTGCCAACTAACTAGCTGCAGTAGCGGAAGCAGCAGCGACTCGGATAGCGACTCCTCGGTTCCGGATTCATCAATCAGTTCCTCCTCCTCCTCCTCCGTTACCTGTCTGTCCGACGAGGAGACAAATGAAGCGCGGGCACAGGAGCGAAGGTTGAAGCGCGATCGAGAGAGGGCGAAGGCGAGTGAGAGTGAGCGAGAGGGGCCCATCGATGAGCAGGTAGCCGGGGTTCCTGATTCGAGGGAGGAGTTTACTGGGAGCGAGATGGAGCAGGTTGAGGTGGAGGTGGAGGCGCAGTTGCAGGGGCCCAAAGAGGGGCCGGCCGTCGAGTTTTCTGGCCGAGTTGAGTCGAGCTCGGCGCCCGGCGGACAGATGGCGCTCGGGGGCCGGCAACTGGAGGAGTCGCTCAATGTGCAGCCAATGGACACCAGCGGCAGCTCTGAGATGGCGAGCTCGAGCGAGGCGCCGGTTGCGGCCGGTTGCGAGCCGGCCAGTTTGGGGCTCGAGCAAAGTTTGCGGCGCGCCGGCGAGTTGGAGGCAAAATTGGAGCAAGCGCAAACAAGCATTGGCTTGCTGGAACAAAAGCTGAACTGCTCCTTCGCGAGCTACGGCCAACTCGAGCTCTCCTACAAGCAGCTGCAGGGCGAGTTAGTAAAGTGCGACGAGTTGCACAAGGGCGACTTGGCCAGGATGCAGGTGAGAGTTGATCAGCTAACGCGCGAGCTTGCGGCGAGCGAGCGCAAGTTGGTTGAGGCGCACGAAAAGATGGTTCAATTTGAGCAGCACATGGCAAAGTGTTTGGAATCGCGAAATGGAGGCCAGGCGGTGGAGCAAATGGGCCAGGCGAACGGTAGGCCGAGCCAGCCTCAGGCTCGGACGCTGAATTGGTTGCGCGCAAGCCAACACCAACAAGTATCTCACCAAGTTGGCCCGGCCGGTTTGCAGAGCCACCAGCCGTTGATGTTGATGCACCATGTTAAGCATACGCTGGCCATAAACCAGCAAACTCTCGGCCTGAAGCTGCTCAACCACAGCAAGCAAATTCAGCGGAAGCTCAACGAGCTCGAGCTCAAGGTCGACAAGATCCAGTCTGGCGCTGGCACAGCCTCGCTCGTCAACTGAGCAGGCCGGCACAAAATTGTGTGTGAGCCTCCCACTTCAACTGGCCGCCTCTGAGCCGGCCTCAAGCGACGAGAGCCAAGCGCGCAGAGCGAGAGCGGAAGAAGCGGCCACTGTCGAGTCTGGCCGAGACTTCGGGCCAAAGTCTTGGTCTTGGTCGTTGTTGTTGCGGCGGCAATAAAATGGATGCATAAGAATAAATTTGCAGCCCAACTGAGCCGAGCTCTCGCGGCGGCCAGTTTGAGTCGGCATTGTTATTGCTAGCGATTGTCGTTGTCGATTTAGTTGTTGTCGTCGTTTGAGCTGTCGCTGTTAAAATAATTGAATTTAGTGTATCTCTCCGTCTTTGGGTTGTGTTTGAGGCTCGTTTGCGCTCCACTTCCTTAATCTGGGCTCCTTTTGGGTTGGGTTTGGGGGCGCAAATGGGCCAACTGCGATTTGTGACCCAAAAACGGCGGCGCTGCTCGCATTACATCCGTCCGGCTCGGCCGCTAATTTAATTGGCCTCCCATTGGCGCCCGCAGTCGGCCGTTGGCTCGTTCTGGCCGCATCGAGGCGGGTCAGCTGGCGGCCCTCTGGCGCTGCCGCTGCTGCTGCGCCCCACGAGACTGGCCGCTCGCAATCGATCAAAGGGCGAAACTCAAAAGTGGCGCGCAAACCAGCCGAGCTGCGCCGCCAAGAGTCTCGCATCAATCAAGTCCAGTGATGATGACATTCGCCTTTCAAATGGCCGCCAGCTGAACTAAGCTCGAGTGGAATGGGCAAACTTGCGCCTAGCTCGTCAAGTTTTCAATTTTGAATGCGCCGGCAAAAGTGGCCGAGCGGCGGCGCGGAGGCCACTTTTGCTAGCGCTGCAATCAAACGCAACGAGCGCGCGAGGTAAACACACGCGCGCGCGCTCACATCCGCCGAAAGCGCATGCAAACTGGCCAGCCGGCTGAACTCCGCTTGGCCGGAAGGAGTGGCCAGAAAAGCAAATTGAATCTCCGGCGCTGCTGCTGCTCACTGGGACGAGCAGGAGCGAGGAGGGGGAGGAGCTAGTGAGTGGTGGCCACTTGGGTGCGTGTTGCGTGAACCTGCGTGAGTGCACTGCGAGCGAGGCCGGCGCCAGTTTGGCCGGCGCCAACCAGCGCGCGCGCGCCCCGTGAATGGGCGGCCCGATTCGCGGCCACTTGCGAGCGGAAAGCGGACACTCGGGCCAAGGGCGGCCTTCTCAGCCGGCCGCGCTCGCCCACTTGGAGCCGGCGGGCTCACCTGGCTGGGCGAGCTGGGCGAGCTGGGCCGCGCGAGTGGGCTGCGTGCGCAGGCGCGCGCGCAGCTCCCGCCACTCTCGCCACTTGCTCGCGGTTTTGGGGCCGCAACTCGCACTTGCAACCAGAACGGGCAGCCAGTCAGTTGCAAACGCTCGCCAGCAAGCCAAGACTTGAAGAACTGAACCCAAAGAGAAGGTTGGAAACAAAGAGAAGGGAGGAAGGAAGCGGAAGCGGAAGAGCCAGGCGAAGGAGAGCTGGCGACGAAATAGGAGCGCCATGATTGCTCGCCAGGCAGCTTGAGTGGCCCAAAGTGAGTGCAAGGTTTTAGGTGAGTTAAGTTACACGGAGTTCAGTTTCGCCCATGCGAGCGCCAATTTGGGCCCCAAAGCGAGCACTTGTTTGGCGGAACCAATTTTAGGCTTGAGGCGGCCCCAGTTTGAGTTGCGCTGCTTTGCTGACTTTTGGGACCAAAAGGGGAAATTCAATGGGCCAGGAGGGAGCAGCTAGTTTGTTCCGGCTCGTCGGTTAGTTTATTTCATTTCAACGAAAACAAACGAAACCAAGCGTTCGATTTGATTTATCAAAGCCTTGATTTTGGCCCCCCGATCTATAACCCTGATTTGCGCCCACCGACGGCCAAGATCAATGGGCGCAATTTAACTCAACTTGCCCAACTCGGGCCGACTTTGCCAGTTTGTGCTGCCTCTTGATGGCACCAAATTTGCCACTACAAGCTTGCTATTGTCGCACCAAATCCATTGCTTATCCATTTGCGCGCTAGCAAAATTTGGACACAAATGGCGCCCGTTTTGGGCCCACCAGTTTGCTAAGCTGGCCTTGCGCCGCCTTTTGGGCAATTGTTGGCGCAGAGTGAAATGCGACACTGGAAGCGGGACGACGTTTTTAGGGCATAAAATATGGCTTTGGAGGGGAGGAGAGCGTGAGCGCGCGCTCGGCTCCTTCATCAATCACCCGGAGCAGCGCGGGGCGGGCGCTGTTTTTCGGGGCGAAAATTCCCTAAAAAAACTCGGCCCCCAAATTGGGACCGTCGCGAAGATAGAGGCGGCCCCCGATGGAGAGCGCCGATCCGGGATTCAAATTAGACGCTCGCTCGGCCCGACAAACTCATTCAAGCCCACTTGAACTCGACTGGAGAAGTCGGCCGGCCGGCCGGCAGCGGCGCCGAGTTGCCAGCTTCCGCCGCCAAGTCTTCCGCTAATTACCCACTCGAGGCCGGCGAGCGAGCGCATCGATGGCGGCGCCCCCTGCATTTGCTTGGCTTGCGCGCCTCGACGGCCGCCAGCCAAACAAATCATCTTGGGCTCGGATGATGAAGTGATCGCTGCTCTAAATCCGCCTCCAGCTGGCTCCTTCCGCTTCCGCTGTCCCCGTCTGAGCCGCAGCGGCAGCGGCAGCAGTAGAAGGAGCAGCTTCTCAACTCAGCCAAACTCGAGTCGGAGTGCTCGCGCTGAGCAGCCGGCAGGCAACCTTTGTTTTGGCTCCCCCTCGAGTGGCGCGCCGAAAGTATTCACTGAAACTAAACACGAGCGGCCATAAATAATCGCGCGTGTTGGCTCGAAAACAACATGCAACATCCGGGCCGAGCGAAGGCCCAGCGCCCGCGCGCATATGCGACAAGCCGGCCGAGGTCGCGAAAGGCGCTAGGCGCCCGCCCGCCCGCGCGCGCAAACCCAGCCGAGCGGGCGCGCGCGGCAGGCAAATCCCGTCCGCTCGCTCGCACTGTCTTCGCCCCTCCGCTTTTGAGCTGGCGGCCAATTTTGCGTCACAAATGCTGAAGCTGGCATGCGATCTGGCCGCTAGGCTGGCGTTAAATCCGGCCGCTCAACTCGCTGGAGCAAAACTGGCCCCTTTTACCTGGAGCGAGGCCGAGCGGGGCGCTGAGCTAATCTGGCCGGCAGTCATGTCGCTGGCAGCCGGCCCAATTTGCAGCTAGAGAGCGCGCTTTTGCGTGCGCGCCGCTCCTTTGGGGCCCCCGAGCAGCGAGCGCACGATAATTGAGAATCAATGAACGCCCACTCTGGCCGCGCGCCCGCCTGAGTGGCTTCACCTGGCCAGAGCTTTGTTTTTGCTCTCTCTCGCTCTCGCTCGCCTTTGGCCGCGCAAAAGTTGACAATCAAATTAGCCCCAGAAGAGAAACAAGTGGGCGTCCGGCAAACGTGAGCAGATTTAAAGCAAATCTCGCTCCAAATTTGCGCCCATTTTTCTCGTGTTTTTGTTTAAAAATTCAAGCGCAAGTTTGGCGCCGCCAACAATCGGGCGAGCCGATTTTTGGTTTTGGCCCGCAAACTGTGGAGCAAATGGGAGCGCTAACGCGCGAGCGCCTCTATATCCTCGCTCGCTAGCAAACGGAAAGAACAGGGACAGAGATAGAGGCGGAAAGCGGGCAGCTCGTATTGGTTTTGGCGGCCGCAGTGGACGGGCCGGCGAGCGAGCTGAGGCCGCAAGCAGGCGGACAGGCTGGCGGCGAGCTAGCTAGCGCGAAAATTACACATATTCACGAGTGGACAGAACACAACAGAACGCTGATAAGACGGCCAACTGGGCGCCAGAACTACGCCGAGCAGATCGAGCAAATCATTTATCATCAATTTGGAAGCCAGCGACAAGCAAGAAGAGGGGGGGGCGCCGCTTGCAGGGGGCTCGCGGCCACTTCCGGCGCGAGCATGAGTCTGGCCGAGTGAGCGGCGGCCCATGGAGCTCGATGGCGCCCCGAGCGTTTGGCCCGACTTTAGAGGCCGGCGCCGTTGTTGGCCAGCGGCCGGCGCCAGAGGGGCAGTTTTTCGTCAAATTATTGGCCCCAGCAAGGGCGCGATTAAGCCAATTGCGGCCGCTTACTCGCTTCCCGCAAAACAGCAAGCGAGCTCCAGCCACGGCCGCAACAGCTCGCTTGTCGCTCGCGGCCGAGCTGGTGCAGCGGCGGCCGCCGGAAGTGGCCAGCCCAAAGGGGCGCCCGAGAGCGAGGGCGCCAAGATTATCCATTAGCGGGAGATTGAATTATCATGATGCGAGCCATCAAGCAAGCCGGCCGAGCGGCGCTCGCGCAACCATTAAAAAATCCGCCCTCCGCATTTCCGCCCCCGCCTCCACAACTTCCGCTTCCGCCGCCACTGCAACCCGCTCCCGTGCACTCGGGCAAAGCTTGCGAGGCAGAGACTTGCTCTCGTCCAACACTAGAGCGCAAGACGAGCTCTCCAGGACGAAAGTGGGTTTGTTGCAATCGTTGTTGTTGTTGTTGCTGCTGCTGTTTATCGCGCAGCTTGAGGCCCCCAAACAGGGCGCGCGGCGCACAAAGGGCGCCGCCCCCGTCGGCCGGAAGCGGCCCGCTAGCCGCACGGTAATTGAATGGGCTCACCTGGCCAACTGGCGCCAGTTAATCGGCGGCCAGTGTGGCATCATTAGCGGGTTTGCCGGTTTGCTAGCGACAAGTGGCCCGCTTTTGAGGCTGGCGGCGCATAATGGCCGGGCTTGGCGCTTCCGCAAACAGGCCACTTTGGTTGGCCCAAGATTTGGCCGGCTGAAATTGATTGCACCTGTCCGGTTTGGGCCGCCAGGAGGCAAGCTTGGCGCCGGTGGCCAGCTTGCGGTTGCGCGCGGCCGCGAACGGACTGCTGTGGCTCCAGCGACTGCGACTGCGGCCACAATTATCGGCCCAGCGAGCCGGCGACCCCAATTGGAGCGCCACGGGTCACTTGGCGCCGCCGCCTCGGCTGGACGGAAACGGAGCCGAGCGGAAGCGGCTAGCTCGTCGCGCATCCGCCGCAACCGCGAGCCCGATAATGAGGAGAGGGCGCGCTTTTGGGGCCGGCCAATCAATCAGGGGGCAGGCAGTTGTTTGGGGGCGGCGGCTAGAGAGGAGGAGGAGCAGTCAAGGCGCGCCGCCAGCGCCCCTGGAGTCGGCGAAGACAAATTAACATTGACGAGCTTTAGGAGGAGGAGGAGGAGGCGAGCTGGGAGGGCCGCTAATGGCGCTCTGGTGGCGGCCACAGTTGGCATGCAAATTGTTCCAGGCGCCCGAAGCGGCCGGCCGCCCACAATGGGCCAACTTTTGGCCCGTCGGCGACAACTTTATGATTATATTTGCATTGATTGCAATCACAGCAAAGCCGGCCCAAGAGCACGCAAGCGAGCAAACGGACACAATGGCAACGATGGCCATTGGGCCAAGCTCGCAAATGGAAGCTGCCGCAGCAAAGGCAATGGCAAAGGCATCGGCACTGGCAATCGCGAAAGCAATGGCGATGGATATGCTAAGCAGGCTGCGCGCGCCAAAATGGCGACAGCCATGTCCGGCCGCCCGCAACACTGTGTCCCATTGGCGCGCGCTGCGGCCGGGCGCCGATTCAGTGTTGCGCGACTCTGGCGGAAGTTGGCCAATTTGTGTCGCCAGCGGGAAGGTTTGAATAACAACAGGAACATTGACAGCAAGAGCAAGAGTGAGAGCGGAAAGCCGACGAGACGGCCGCCACCGCCGCCGCCGCCGCCACGGAGTGCCAAGCTCAAGCGGCCGGCCAAAGTGGAGCGAGAGTGGGCTCATTACTACCATTACTGTTTGCAGCAACGGCCTTACCATTACTCTCATTGTTATTGCAGTTGGCCGGCCCACTCGAAGGCGGCGACGGCCGCGATCGCTCGCCGGCCAGCGGATCCCTCGGCGGCCAAATTAATCACGAGCCGCGTGGGCGGCAACAGTGCCGTTCCAGCCGCTTCGGGTGTCAGACGGCCCCGCCCCCTCCAGGTCGAGGGCCCGCCCCCGTGCGCGACCGGCGGCTTGTTCGGCCTGGCCGCCAGCCTCCTCGCTGTGGCGCTGCTGGCGGGCGCCTCCACGGGCCCGCCCCTCGCCACGCCCACCTGGCTGGCGAGCGCGCCGCGCCCGAACCTCGGCAGCGGCCAGGTCGGCGGCGAGGCTGCGCTGGCGGCCCCAAATAATGATGGCGGCGGCGGCGGCGGCGGCGGCGGCAGCGCAAAGAGGCGAGACAACGGGGACGAGAAGCACGATGACAAGAACGATAAGAGGGGAGCCGGCATTGGCGCTAATGGCGCCGCGCACAACTGGGCCGCTAGGTGGGCGCCAGTTGCGCCCCTCGTTGGCCAGCAAACCGAGCGGCAGAGTTCGGGTTATCTCGCTGGAGGCTCCAATCGAGGGGCGCCGGCCAGATTTGATAAGATCAACACGCCCGCCTTTGGTTGGGCCGCAAGGATGGATGAAATGGAGCGCGTTGCTTGCTTGCGTGTTGAGACTTGCAATGGGCGCCAGTGCAATCGCTTGGGCCGACTTGCGAGGCTTGGACGGGGCGAGCCTCAAGCAACAGCGCCTTGCCAGACTGGAGCCGGATCAAGTATCATGGCGGGCGGCCAATTTGTGCAACTCGCGCATTCAGCTCACGGCGGCCGCTCGGCGCGAAGTGGCGGCGGCGGCGGCGGCGGCGGCGAAGTGGCGGCCACCGCAGCCGGACGCAAGCGGGCGGGCGCGCTGGTTGCGGCGGCGGCAGCGGCTGTGGCGGCCACCAGAGGCGAGCAGCAGGCCGGCCGCTCGTGTCCGAGCAAGTGCAGCTGCGTGTGGAAGAATGGCAAACAGTTTGCCGACTGCTCCAACCACCGCGCTGGCCTCCGCCAAATCCCTTCCGGTTTAGAGCCTCTGCTCCAAGTGCTCAACTTGTCAGCCAACCATCTCGTCCAATTGGCGCCCTCGGCCTTCAAGTCGCTCAATCTGAACAACTTGCAGCGCATCTACTTGGCCAAGTGAGTTAACTCTTGCCAGCGCCACTGTATATCAACTCGCTCGCATCCGCTTCAGCCCAATTAATAATGGCGCCCCCTCTCGCCCCCCTCTCGCCCCCAACTTGCGCTTCCTGGCGCCAATTGGCCAACCAAAAGCTGTCAGCTCGAGTGGATACACGAGCGAGCCTTCGACAATTTGAGGCTAGTTGTGGAGCTAGATCTAGCTTGGAACAAATTAAACGCCGTCCCAGTGCCCCAAATGGGCCACTTCGCCCTCCTTCGCCGGCTAACAATGCGCGGAAATCCACTCCACGCGCTGGACGAGCTCGCGCTCTCTGGCGGCCTTAACCTGAGCGCGGCCAAGTGGGCCACCAACCAAACAGAGGCCGACCCCTCCCTTGCCGAGCCGACTGGTTCAGCAGCGGGCGCCGAGCTGAGCGCAAACATGAGCCGCCTCCTGGAGACCTTTCCCCATTTGGCGCGCTCGCTCGCCGCTAGCCGGGCCCAGCTTGGCCTTGGGGCCCACGCGGCGGCGCTGCGAGCGCTCCTCCAGCTCGACCAGGAGGAGGCGGCCGACGAGGCTGGGGCGGCCGACGATGAGGAGGAGGAGGAGGCGGCGGAGTCGGCAGTGGCTGCGGCCGAGGAGGCGCCGGCCAGCGAGCTGAGGGACGAGCTCGCGGAGTCGGGTTTCCCGCAACAAGGCCGCCGCCACCAGCTGGCCTCGCTGGGACAGCCCACGGCAGGCAGGGGGCCGGCCGCAAAACTAAGCTTTGCCGCCCACTTTAAGCACCTGCAGGAGCTCGACTTTGGCCACTGCAAGCTAACCTACATCAAGTGGACGGCCCTGGCGCATCTAGTCCAGCTGAAGCGGCTCCTCCTGGACGGCAATCAGTTGAGGTAAATAGAGGGGCGCCCTCGAGCGAGCAAACCAAACCAAACCTAACCTTAGCTGAGCTCCACACTTTGCCAACCAACAAAACGAAACCAAACCAATCAACTGTAGCCAGCTGAGCGGCAAACTGGTGGCCGCGCTGCCCGCAAACCTGCACCAGCTAAGCCTCGAGGAGAATCCATGGAGTTGCGACTGTCGGCTTCTATCACTCAAACGCTGGCTCCTTGCAACGAGAACGCCACTCAGCGCGCCAGTCAAATGCCACTCGATTGGCGGCCAAGACAGGCGGGCTGCGCGCGAGCTCGACAGGCCAGTCGAGCGGAGGCGCCGACTGCCGGCCAATGGCGGCGCCGGCGGAGGCCAGCTGGCAACACTTAATGAAATGGCCGCTGTGGACACAAGTGGCGGCGAGGATTGGACGCAGGGGCGGGGCGCCGGGGGCGGCAGTTTGCTCCTCGGTCAGCTGGCCTTGGAGGAGTTTGTTTGCGCGCCCAGAGCGGCCGAGGGCGCGCCCACCCTGGCCGCCGTCTACGCCTACCTGGAGCCGCTGCTCGTGCGGCCGGCCCAAGCTCGAGCCTCCATCCGAGCGGGCGCAAACGCCACTCGAGCGGCCCAGCCCGAGTTGCAGCAAGCCAGGTTGCAGGTTGAGGCTAGGGAGGGTAAGTGGCGCTCCAATGGGACAAGTGGCCGCGCGACAACGAGACGGCTCACTTAAAATTAGATGGGCTGCATGAATTATGAATGAGTCAGCTGACCCCGCCGCTCGAGCTCAGCCTGGCCGCTCGAACAGACTTGCGCGAGGCCAGGTTGGCGCGCCACTTCCGGGGGCCCGACCAGCGAGCGGCGGGGTTCATTAGTTGCGAGCTCCAATGGAGCAGGCAGGGGCGAGCCTCCGGTTTGCTGGCGCCAGTTTGAGGGCCAACTTGCTCGGAGATCAAATGGGTTCCAGGAAGTAACGAGACCAACTAACTCGCCCCTTTCTCCCTAAAACTTAAACCCGACTCAACTTAACGCAACTCAACTCAACTGGATCAAACCAAACCAAACTAAACTAAACTCAACTAAACTCAACCAAACCGCCTCCAAAACGACGCCCACGACGGACGCAAAAGATGACAGACTGACTCTGAACTGCTCGCTGCTCGCCTATCCCGCGAGCAGCGTGGACGTGATCTGGCTGGCCGACTACAGCCAGCGCAATGGGCCCCCAAATGGGCGCCCCCAAGGCCAGGCTGCGAGGCCGGGCGCAGCTGGCAGGCTGCCGGCCGAGGAGCGATTCGTGGTTCTTTACCACTCAAAGTTGCACCGATCCAGCTGGAGCCCATCAGAGGGCGGCGGCGGTAACGGCGGCGGGAACGGCAGCAGTGGCGGCCATTTGGAGGCCTACAGCGAGCTCTCGCTCTACGGGTCGCGTATTTTGATCAGGGAGTCGCGCTCTCCGCAGGCCGGCGAGCTTGCGCTCAAGGAATCCCAGATAATTATTCAATCGGCGCAGGTAGAGGACTCGGCCAGGTGAGTTTGCCAGCCAACCAACCCGTTCAACCCTCCAAGAACCCAAGAGACTCATCCTCTCCTCCACAATCTCCAATCTCCCATCCCGCTCGTCATCTCGTCCAATGGAAATGGAAATGGAAACGGAAACGGAATTGGAAATGGGACTGAAAATGAAACTGGAACTGAAACTGAAATCGGGCCAACAACAGATACAGGTGCGTGGCGCTTAACAGGGCCGGCAATAGCAGCGTCGAGTATTTGTTGCGGGTCATCGGCGCCGAGAGCCCGAGGGATGCGCCCGCGACGGGCAGCCGCGAGCAGCAGTGGCTGGCGCAACAGCAACCGGCGAGGGACCAGCGGGCGCCGGCGAGCCAGCAAGAGCCGACTGCAGCCGGCAACGGTAACAGGGGCCGCAACCCGGGCGCACAGGAGGGCGTCGTCGCAAACACTCAGCCGGCCGCAAACGCGCCACCCTCGAGCTGGCTCAGAGGCTCCACGAGCTTCCAGGTGACGATGGTGATTGTTAGCGCGCTCATGGGCGCAGTCGTTGTGGCCTTCCTCCTCTTTTGCGTCCTCATCTACCAGATCAAGCCGCCCACAATGGCCGCCCTCAAGTCGGAGGCGAAGGGCCCGCTCGGTGGCGCAACACTAGCGAGCGGCGATGGCAACGAGTTCGGCTTTGGGCCGCCAGCTCCACACCTGGCGGCCGTCTGCAATCCGAACACCGGCTTGGCGCCCATGCACCTGCTTGCGCGGCCGGCGCAAACACCAGCTCAACAAACTAGCAGCCAGCCTCTCCTCTACGATTCAAACCTGGGCGCCCTCTACTGGCCGCAACTGGAGCTCGCAAGCCAGGGCTCGCAAACAAGCGAGGCCTCAACCAGACAGGCGGCCAGCTTTTGCGCTTACCAGAAGCAGACTTGTTGACCAGAGGAGAGGAAGGGGCCAAGTCGCTCGTCTCGTCAGTCCAGCAGCAAGGTGATAAGCAACGGGTGTTTCCCTAAGCGAGAGATATTGAGAAAAGAATAAACAAAACTATCGATGCTCAAGCGAGACGGAGAAGCCCGAGGAGTTTTTGGGCGAGCCAGGAGTTTAATTGTGTCATCGGGTTTCCATTGAGATCCGTGGTTTAGTTCAGTTGGCGGCGGCCAGATGGAGCCGCGGTTGCGCAAGGAGCCCGAGCTTGCGTGTGTTCAGGGTTTTGATGGCGCCACTGGCGGCTGTGGCGGCGGCGGCGGCGGCGGCGGCGGCAGAGGTTGCGTCGCCGCCGCCAGTTGAAGCCGGCTGGTCCACCTTTGCCGGCTCACATTTGAGCGCCGAGCTGTTTGTCGTGTCCCTCCGCTTGCTGAACATTCTCGAGTGCGCCGACTTGAACTCTTTCATGAGCATTTCTGGGTTATGTTGTGTTTGTTGTCATGTCGTTTGTTGTCGGCCGTCCAAGTTTGGGAGGAGCGAGATTTATGTGTTAGTGTTGTTTGGCCATCGAGTTTCGGATTGGAACTTTGCCGACTGGCCGACTGAGCCGTCCAGTTAGAAACAATAAACAGGATCGGCCGCTTTCACGGCCTCTTGGAGCGGAACACACTCGGCATCTCTGCCCCGGTCGGAAACTCCGCCTTGCCAATGCAAACAGCCATTCGAGGGCCGCTTAGTTTTAGGTCACCTGAGGGAGGGGGCAGCTAATGGCGTTTAACTTGTTGTTAGCGGCGCAAGAGCGCGGCCGGCGCACAAGAGTCGCCATCTGTCTCATTAAGGGCGCCGCGCGCTTTGAATGGAGTTGTATTTGGGGTTCGAGTTCGAGTTTTAGTTGGGCTCTGAGCTTTGAGCTTTGAGCTTCAGCTCGCAGGCCGCTTATCGTGCAACAAAGCCCACTAAAGGCGACAACAAAGAGCCGCATTGAGTTAGAGGCGAGTCAAGTTCACACTGGCGGCCCAAAGCATGAGAAACTGGAACAAGTCGATTATTCGGCCTGGAAAGCCTTTGATCCAGGGAGCGCGAGATTGGCCGCCGGCCGCCGCTGCTCCTGCCGCAACAACAACGCTAAGCTGGCAACGCAATTGAGACGTCGCGACGGATCTGGCACAGGAGCGCCGCCGGCCCGACAGGTAAGGATCCCTATCCGGCGGCAGCGGCTGCGGCAAACCTGTTGAGCTGGCCGAGGGTCGCTTTTCGGCTCGTTGGCATCGCGGACACTTGAATTCACACACAAAGTTCGACTTTGCGCCGGATTTGGCTCACGGCGAGCGCGGCACTCAGGCGCCGCTTGCACGCAATCGCACCTGACATGGCCGCTTGTTAGTGGCGGCGGCGGCGGCGGC
>Ga0209372_1000547_pt1 | contig 14814 bp, 6 predicted proteins | sample AgamicAtPe_FD_187170 | JGI IMG/M metagenome (GOLD analysis project Ga0209372, IMG submission 187170) | Agave microbial communities from Guanajuato, Mexico - At.P.e (SPAdes) (version 2) | ecosystem: Host-associated > Plants > Phyllosphere > Phylloplane/Leaf | place: Guanajuato, Mexico | collected... | reverse complement strand
GCCATATCCAAGTAGTTTTGAGGCTCCAATGAGAAACTCGATTGCGGCCGAGAACTGGGGAAAAGCTGATCTCCAGCCAGGAACTGACTCGTTGGTGCAGCACTCTGACGGCTGAATAAGTTTGCTTGAGCAAGGTAGTTGGCTTCAATTGGTTCGGATGGGCCATCTAGTCTTGGCCAGTGCGTCAGGTTGATATTTGCCGACTGAGCGGGTGCCTTCAGAGCACTCGCATAACGAGAGCCGACTTCCTGTTCGGGATTGAAAGTCCAGGAAGTCTGTTGGGCGGCCTTTGCAAGAGTTGGATTTTCTCTCAGCTCGTCAAACAGCGAGTCTTGCGAGATGTTCAAATTAATGCCACCATTTGGCGTCTGCTTCCGGTTCTCGTTTTCGTTCTCATACCACCACTGCCTAGTTGGCGCAACTGTAACGGTTGGATTGAGCTCGATGCTCCAGCTCATTGGCTTGCTTGGTTTTGGGTTGATTTTGCTGGAAGCGTGCGATATGTTTGCAGCAACCAGGATGATTATTAAAATTAACCGTAACATTTCCGGCCGGCTTGATTGACTTTATCCTGTTCTTAGACGTAAAGGTCGAGTTTATCAATCTGAGCTAGGCTCTTTCGATCGAGTCTGTCCGAAGTTGGCCAGCGCAAATGGGATAACATTTTCCTAGAGAGCGTATGACTTTCTCGCTGAAACTAAAATCGGCCATGAATTTAGAGTGCTATACCGAAACTGTTTACACATTGAGATGTGTGGTGGGCGCAATTTTTAGCTGGACAACAATGTGGTTGTTGGTGGCCTTTCTTTGCGCAGCATCACCTGTCCTGAGAGTCTCCAAGTGTGCGGTTTCATTCTCAGAGTAATAAAAGCCACAAAAGGATGGCTCTCGCCCTTGGAGGGGTGGCGCAGAAAATCTGAATAGCTAAAAAGCCTGTTGGCCGCTGACAGTGGAGCTGGCACAATCTTCCCTCCACGATCGATTGTGCTCATTCTGAGCCACCTCTAATTCGCTTATACACCTGTCCGCTTGGTTCCACGCTCGTCAGCAGCGCTCGCCCGAGCCAAGCTGTCGTCGCAGATAACGAGGATGACACCCATTCCTCTACCTTTGGCCTCCTTCTCGATAGGCCGCATTACCTATCAATGCCACCGAATTGGCTTCCATTCGGCTGATGAATTGGGGTGAAATTGGTCGCAAATTGGATGTTTGCTTATGCTCCAAGTGTTGAGCGCAAAGCGAGCAATTGCAAAAGTAAGAGGGCACATTATTCTCCAAAGTGCGAGACAGCAGGACCTGTTTGAGTTTCTGGCTTCTATTTGGAGAAAGAGAGAGAGAGAGGGGGGACTCTTCTTAGCGTGGGCGACCCTCACCCGAGGGCCAACAAAGGGCCGAGCTCTAATATTGGATCCATTCCGTCTCGCTCGCGCTAATGCCATCTCCACCCAAAACACAACATTTGCATCAACCTGTCTACCCGCTTCGGTGGAGTTTAAATTTTAACCTGCTCTTGCTCTTGGACTTGGATTTAGCTGGCAACAAATTCAAGGGTTATGCTCATTGTGCATTGTGAGAGAGCGCACGAGCTCGCCTCTCGACTCTTTGCACTCGGACACAAGCAAGCGAGCAGAATGGCGACCAAGAGGAGCCACTTTAATTGGCCGGATTCTTGATTTGAATGCCAATTTGAGAGTTTGGTTATTTATGTTTATGTCAGTCAGTTAGTCTGGGTTAGTCTGTTTGGTTTTGAGAGCTCAAATCGATGGTTTGAGGGAGGCAAAGAAGCGCTGGCCGGCGGAGTCGGGCGGCCGCGCCCAAGACTTGCTGCCCTGATGCCATGGCCGCCGCCGCAACTGCAGCCGCAAAAGGGCCGCCAACTTGCGAGGGCTCAATTCAATGAGCTTCGATTGTTCTCCAATTAGAGCTACCTGTGCAATGGGATCGAATATTGAATGTCAAGCGAGGAACAATCAGACCAAAGTGGGAATGGATCTGCCGATTGATGCATTGTGGCGCCGAGGCGACAATGAAACCTGCACACGAGCGGGCCTGAAAGTGCGTGGGCATGGGATCTCAGCTGGCGCCAGCTTGTCACAAGCGAGTAAGCAACGTTACCAGCTAGCCCGCTCGCCCATCCCTATGGACGCGTCAAAACTGACCACAAACTCAACTCGGTCGACACCATTCCACTTTGAACAACGAACAATCATCAAGCAAACCAAACACGCACTTGGAGCTGCCTTTGAGCACAAAAATAAACACTCAACTCTCTTTATTTCGAATTGTTAAGGTCGCTCCCTCTCTCTCTCCTCTTGGCCTATCGCTCGGATGGATGGACCGTCGAGAGTTTTAAAACATTAGGCTCAATGCAAGTCGATTAGGGGAGAGCTGGCTTGACCCGAATATTGCGACCAATTGTCTGGCCTCGGCCAACCTGTCGGCGCTCTCGCCTCGCAGGCCCTCAGTTGAGGGGGGCGCAAGTTTGATGGAATTAATCGAGCCGCCAGGTTCCTTCCTGTTGAAACTGCTCGGCTGCCATCAGCGGCCAGCCTGTTGGCGCCTGCTAAAGTGCGAGTGCACGAGCAGCCAATTGGCCTCGGGACATCCAAGCCATCGCTGCAATCGTTTGGTTGCATTTCGAGCGACGAGAGACGGATGCCGAGAAAATGGCGACCATGGTTTGGATGCCCCTCTTGGGCGTCCTTGTCGTCGCGAGCGCCGTTGTCATGTTCTTGCTTTTTGCTTACAAACTGACGCTCTGAATGCTAATTTGCATCAAATTAAGGCAGCCGCTTCTTCAAGCAACGAGCGCTCGCCGAGCCCCCCTTTTGTAGATCACGTGAGCGTCGGCCGGCGGCCAGGTAAAGGACCCTCAGCTGGCGAGCGCTTCCCTTTGGCTCGCGAGGGGGGATGAGCAGAGGAGAGGGGCGAAAGGAGAGGACAAGACAAGACAAGACTTGTATGCTAATTCAATCAATTTGTGAATCACAATTGTGTTGCGACGGCCGGCCTGTCTGGTGGCCGAGCTAGCGAGCTTGTGAGCTCACTAATGGACTCGTTGCATTGAGCCGTCCAGACGGATCAACAGACGGTTGGCGAGCGCTCTATGGGGGCGCCTTGAAGCTCGATACTGAATGAGCGCTCGGCCGACTGAGCGGTTAACCGGTTGACCACAAATGGACATTTGCTTTGGTTGGTGGGAACAAGGCGCGCGCCTACAGGTCGCCTGATGCAAAAAGCGAGCGGCCGCTCTGGGCCGAAGTGCCGGCTCGCAGATCGAGGGCGAGCTAGCGAGCGAGAGTTCCCGCTGGAGGTGTCTCAGGCGGAGGCGCCGGCCCGAGGATGCTCGATGGGATCCAGGGGAGAGCGCTGTTGCTGCATCGGCCAACAGACTAGCGGCGGCGCAAGTCTAGTTTCATCTCAGCTTGATGGGCCCAGACTCGCGTCTTGGGCGTCGAGCGGGCGGAATGACGAGCGAGCAGGCGGCAGGTAAGGAGGGAGAGCGGGATTGGCGAGCGGAGCAGCGAGGCGATCAATGGGAGAGAGGCGGCTTGTTGTTGGGCTAGCGGGAATGCAAACTCGGTCCAGAGCATTCAGGCCAAAGCCGAGAATGGTTAGCACTAAAGAGCATTGTTTGGCGCCACTTGACACGCAAATCGCGCGAGCTCGCGCACGTTACTGTCTATGTTTGTATGCTCAGTTGCTTGGTGTTATTTTGTGGGGGCGCAGACAGGCAGCGAGCGAGCCAGCCAGCCAGCCAGCCAGCTAGCTTGCCAACTGGCCGCTCTTGAATCTCGCGTCCCTCTCGGCCAGCTCGCAGTTCCGCCCACCTGAGCCGGCTGAACTGGCGCCGGCCCAACCCTAAGGGCACCAAACCAGGCAGCCAGCCTAGACTGATCGCGCGCTTTGTTGCTCCAAATGGCGCCAGATTGTGTCAAAGTTTCAAGCTAGTCGAGCGCACTTTTCACGTTAATTAGGTGCCCACCTCCGTCCGCGCTCAGCGTGCAACTCCCATTTGGTGAGATACCTTCTCAGATGATTGCCAAGCAGCTCGTGTTGGTCGTCTTCGTCAACGCGAGCAGCAAGTTTTACATGAGCCTCTGAAACTCTTGCAGTGATCGGCGGCACAGAGATCAGCAGACAAATCGGTTTCATAAAAGAGGAGAAGCAGAGAGTCAGAGTAGTCGAGTCTTCGAGGAATGAGTTGTGATTGATATGTAACATCAGCGGAATTGTGACTTGAAGAGGGCGAACAAGATGAGGCAAATGAAGGGTGAAACAAGGTGGCTAACGTTCGTCGTTCTTGCCACTACTTTTGTACAAGTCTCAATCCAAACCAAACAGATCAACTGCCAAACTGTCGCAAGTGTCGGCCAACAGACGATCAAGCGGCAAGAGTCGCGCCAGTTGGCCTCGAATGAGAGCCAACTGGTTGTGTCGGCGAACGAGAGACGAGTTCAAGAGTCGAGCTTGCAAGCGGAGGAGTCGCGACAGGAGGGCCCCTTGAGCGTGGTGCCAGCGCCAGGCTCGCTGGAGTCAAGCTCGCGGCCGCAAGATGGAAGCCAGACGAGGACTACAGCAAGAAGCCTCCTGTACAGAAACGGCTCAGGCAACTCCTACATGTTGATCTCGCGCGACGGCTCAAACCGCTACCAGTTTGGCTTCGACACCACAAGCAGCGAGAGGGGGCCCAAGGAGGGCGCCAGCGAGCAAGCAAAGCGCTCGCCCAGACTTATGCGCGAGGAGAGCAGATTGGAGGACGGAACGGTGATTGGCCGCTACGGCTACACTGACCCCTTCAACGTGTTTCGAATTGTGCAGTATGTTGCGGGCGCCGACGGTTACTTCGCCGCCGAGGATGTTGGCGCCATGATGGAGGATGGAGTGACTGGAAAGCCGGCCAAGTTCCAGCTCAACAAGCAGCTCCATAGGGCGCTCGAACAGGCGAGGGCGCGAAGACTTGCAAGAGCAAACAAGTCGCCGGCTCAGCTCCAAACTGGCAGCCAAGCGCCCGAAACTTTGGCCGCCAGCGCCAGCCATCAGTCAGTCCAATACTCAACCCAAATCAACCACTTGGTGGGAGCGAATGGAGCCACCTTTGCCACTGCCTTCAGGCCAGTCAAGGCAAATCGGGAGGAGGCGACGAGATGGCGAGAGGGCGCCGCTAGTCCAAAGCAAGCGCGCGCCTATGAGCCAGTGCGCTCGCCAAGACCCATCGAGGCGCTACAAAGGCAACACGAGCAGTATGAGCAGCTTAGATCCAAGCTGCCAGCTCCAATTTACAAGCCAAACTCAGCTGCCACATTCAGTTTCTCCATCGCCGACCATCCGGCGCCACCAGTCTCAAGCCCTGCGCCTCTCGTCCATGCAACTGGCGCACTCGAGCAAGTGGCACCGAAAACTGCCGAGTTGTTGGTATCGGATGAGCAGCAGCAACGAGCGCCGAGCGGGCTTCTTTCGCAACCAAGCAGAGCTCAGTGGCCGCCGATGGAGGTTCTCCAGGCCTCACCAGCCTGGAGTGTGTTGGACAACAACTACAAGGGCCAACAGGAGCAGGAGTCGTCGTTGCTGATTGATCACAACTCTGGCGGCGGCGCCAGACTGGAGCGACTCGGCGGCCGGATAGAGGCAAACTTCAACCACGAGGCTGCCCTGCTGAGGTCGCTCCAGAAAGAGAGGGGCCACTTTGGGATGGCCTATGACTATCGTAGCGACGATCAGGCGGCCAATGCGAAGGGTGAGCAACAAGCGCGCTCGCAGGTTGCCGCTAGCTCGCCCGGAGTAGGCGAGTTCGGGGCCCGAACTCGGCACTGGCCCACGGAGCCGGCCGCTGAACCGGCAGTCTACAACTATGGGCTCGCGCTGAAACAGTTCAATCCGCCACTCTACCACCCGGATATGCACGAGACGAGGCCAGTGGATTTGGTCGATACGGCCAGCAAACCGGCGGTCTATTCGAGCACCGTTTTCCATTCTGAGATCGCCGCCGAGCAGAGCTACCGGCCGGAGAGAGTTTCAGCGGCGCAAGTTGAACGGCGGAGTGGCGAGGAGAGCATGCAGCGAAGTGCGTCAGAGAGCCAACCAGCCAATGGCGCCCTCGAGTTTAGTGCGAAGAGTCGAGCTCAAGCTAGTCCCATCTTTGGTGCTGAGAGGTCAGGCTCGAACCAGCTGGTTAAATCTGTCAAAGTGTTGACTCCTCCAGGTGGGAATAAAACACTTTCTGGCGAATCAGTCGGGACCAAGGGAGTGAAGATTGGTGGCGCGCAGGCCGAACCCATCAAGTACGCAACCAGATTGAGCAGGCCATCGAATTCTAGGGGCAAGTTCAGTAACGTTGAACGTGAGGAAGACTTGCACATGGAGGATAGCGAGCAGGTTGCTTACCTGTCCAGCACCAATGGAACTCTAAGCAGGGCCAAGTTTCCAGACAGAACAAAGAAACTATCCTCCATATTAAAACAACGAGCGCAACAGAACTCCACCGACGATGCAAGCTCGCTTGATGGCACCAAAATAAGACGGCCGATTCCTGTAAACATGAAGAAACAGTTCCAACGCCAGAGACCCGAGCAGCAGGCCTCAGTGGCCCAGCAGAGCCAAGAGCAAGCGACCACTGAGCAAACAAGAGGTGAGAGCTCCACGGATACGAACAGAATGAGCTTTAGCGAGGAGACTGCAGTTGCAGCAAATGGAGGCAAGGAGAAGCCGAGCAAACTAGTTGTGGGCGCGAAGAAGTTTGGTAAAGGCTTGAATGTGATCGAGAAGCAGCCTGTCGGTTTGGAGGAGCCGGCAGAGTTGGAGCCCGTAAGCGCAAAGAGGCGCCCGCTCTTGCGAGAACAGAAGAAGAGCGAGGCCAGTATTGAGGTGTCATCCTCACCTGTACCTGCGCCCTTACCTCCACCTTTGCCACCCACAACCCCAGAACAGATTCAAGTCCAAGCAGAATCCGCAACGACCGATAAGCCGGCAGACCGTGTTAGTTCCACCAAGCTGACTAGCATAGAGGAGAGCCCAACTGTTGCATCGACAAAGATCATTGATGCAACAGACACTGAGGGAGCAGCGAAATCGTCACTCGACAAAGACCTGTTTGAGAAGATCCTTAGAATCCAACAAGAAATTGCAGCCATGTCCTCCACCTCAACCACCTCAACCTCCACTGAAGCTCCTCAAACGAGCACCACTGGGGCCCGAACAACAAGCCTTCCTCCTGAAACCACAACATCAAGTCAGCAGCCAAGTACACTAGCATTGTCAAACAACTCGACAACATTCGCGGTCAAAGTGGGTCAAGATGAGGTTGTCTCAAGTAGCAGTTTTCCATCGACGCAAACTTCAAGCACTGAGATGAAGAAGGTCTTTGGCCCAGAGAGTGAGCAACAGGAACAGCTACCACTTGACCCGGAGAGCAAGGGGAACGATAGGAACTTTCTCACCGGGCCCATCATATCGATGGACGGCATGATGGATCAGAGCGCGTTCATGGATAAGCTTAGCCAGGATATGGACACTTTTGATAGTGTTCGAGCGCTCAGTTACGACCTCACAACAACGAGCACTACTACCACCAGCACAACCCCAAGTCCTGTCATAGCCGCTGATGAAACCCTCAGCTCGACTGCGCCACCCTCTCCAACTTCGCAAATCGCTGAGGCAACCACGCCTTCTCCAGCACCAAGCATTCTTTTGCAACCAACCACAGCTCAGACTCAGGTGTCTGGGTTGCAACTGATCGCATCTAGCAAGCAACCAGACATTTCGGACGGAGCAAGCCAAAGCTCCGTGTTGGATCTCGCACAATCAACTGGCCACCAAGTGCAGGCCAACAGTTCGAGCGAGAGCTCAAAAACTGTCCCAAGCACCACTGTTGGCCCGACCAAGAACCAGACGCACGCAGGCGAGGCCACAAACGGATCCAAAATAGCACCTCAAGCGGAAACAATTTCAACTTTGCCTAGCACAACGGTCAACCCTATTTCTCTGCCCCAAACAACAACGGCAAAGATGACGACGACGACGACGACAAACGGGACTAGCGCGGCCCTGAAGGCGCCGATCTCGCCAACAATCCGTCCTCCCGCAAGAAGATCGACCGCAGCACCCCGTTTCGGGAGGCTGGTTATAAAGCGGGGCGACAAGGTGGTGGCTAGATTCAACGCTAGTGAGCCCATACCTGACAGCATGATACCTGTGGGAGGGAACAACACGGGCGAGATTATAATGCCAGACATGCCGCGGCTTGGAATGCGCAGGGGCATCAAGAGGAGACTTAATGTTGGAGCGAATGGAGCTAATTCTGTGAACAAGACGGTCATGTCGACGGAGCGAGAGACGGCCGTAATTGCAAGTAGAGGCCAGAACAGGACAGCGCCCACCGGTGGCCAGGGCGAAGTGAGAGACGATTTGTTGCTTGCCGAAGCCTCACGAGTCAGCTTAGTGCGCAAGAGCTTGTTTCGCGAACCAAGATCTTACCTGCACCAAGCTCACCTGAACGGAGCCCTCTCGGAGGTTCCAAGCGAAGCCGATCTCATGGTTGCCGAATCGAGGGAGCCGCCAACAACTCGGCTCGAGCTTGAATCGCTGAAGGCACCAGCAGTGGGCGCAAACGAAACAGATCAATCGGGCGCAAGCAACAGCAGCAGCAACAACCAGCCAGAGTTGGCCGATCGGTCAAGGTCGGTGAGCGATCGATCAACAACTGTTAGGTCAAATTCTGGCTCAAAGCCGAGCGGCCGAGCTGGCGGCCGCAACTGGTCAAGTCGGTTACGCGATCACGCTGGCCGGCTGCCCTTGAGCAACAAGACCTACAATGCCCGCGAGGATCTGGAGAAGCTGGTGGAGAAGATCGCCACCATTGAGCGGAGTGAGGCCAAGAGGCGGCCCCAGAGCAAGCAAGCAACAAACAGATTCACCGATAGGGGGAGGAGCAAGCAAGATAAAATTGCAATCAGAGCGCCGAGTGTAAATAGTGATAATAGTAACAACATTGAAATTAGGAGGCCAACAAATTCAACACTAGCGGCCGGCCAAACAAAGCGAAGCGAAACTAATGTAACAGCAGAAGCAACAAAACCTACCTTGCCTGTGATAGGAGAGAGCGCTAACCTAACTCGAGAGACGAAGGCTGAAACTGGAGCCGGAAACGAGACTGGAGGGATCCTGATGAGTTTGGTTAGACTTGACTTTAATGCGAGCGAGTTGCCTGAGGCGCAGGCCTTTGGTTCCGTGAACTCGCAGCTGATCAAGGTGCTCAGCAATCGGACAGACGAGAGGGCTGCCGTCATGGTGGGCGAGCAAAGGGTGGCCGGCGCGAATGGATTGGCAAAACAGGGGGCGTCCACGGGTGAGGCCAAACAAAATCTGCCCCCGCAAACAGGGCGAGCGAAACCCGATGAGAGGCCAACAGGAAAGCCGGGGCCAGTGAATGGGAGCGCCGAATTGGAGGGCAGAAGCTCAACTCGAACAGTTTCGGTGGAAAGCTTTGCAGGTAAAGGTGAGGCCTCGCGGGCGCTCGAGTCGCACGGACACATTCACGTGCGCAACAACCAATCGCTGTCGGTGCATGTGGATATCGAGCCGCCTGAGAGGGCGGTTGACTCGCGTCCTCGGCTCAACTCGAGCAGCTTGGCGCCGGGCCAAAAGCGGCTCGTCAGTCGTGATACAACAACTGTAAGGAGAGAGTCCGGTGTCTTTGGCAAGGACGACATTCAGCGCGTTGCTCGGCCCAGGATAGCAGAGAGAAATCCTGCGATCGACGTGAACAATGTGCCCCGCTTGTGGCTCCAGGAGCAGCAGCAGCAGCAGGTCGATCTGCAGTCTGCGGGCCAAGCGACGGTTCAAAGCCGAGCGCCAGAGTCTGGGGTGGCCACTCTTGGCACAAACGTTGCGGCGCCGACAGCTGCAAGGACGAAACGGAAGCCGCACATGCTCTGCATTGAGGTGCAATCGGGCCCAGAGTGAGCTGAGCCTGCGGAGGAGGAAGACGTCTCGTGTAAATGGTTGATTATTACAGTAAAGTTGTTTTATTTGTTCTTGGTCTTGGAAAGACATCCTCCAACAGGTAGGTAGGTTTTGTTGACAACATGTTTAGTTTTTATCACAGAAAATAGGAGTAGTTTTAGGCTTCAAAATTTTGTGCGCCTTAGATTCTTTGGGCGGCAACAGGTGCTAGTGGAGTTGGTGGCAGTTTGAGGGTGTTTGCGTCAGTATGGTCATCACACTTCCGAGATCGCAGAGTTTGTTTTGTGCATCAAACAGTTGCTGGCCGCATAATCGTCGCTTGTCGTCTTCGGGCGGCCAAGTTGGTGTTGGTGCGATTTGGAGGCTTGATATGGGTCCGCTTGCGAGAGTGAGCCCGACGAGGCCGCCGACTGCGCATAAATTTGGCTGCTGGCGCCGCCTGTTGGCCACTGGTTCGCGTAGTAGGCGCCCATCGAGTCTGCAACGCTGCTCACCTGTTGCAAGTTTGTCGCTTGGCTGTAGATGGATGGATCCGCCATTGGCACTGGCTGGCCGCGCAGCCCATTGTCCTGGGTGGCACCGTCCGCGCAGTAGACATACTGGGGCGGCGCAACCTGTTCGAGCTGGCTGCAGTAGCCCTCGGCGTCGTGCGGATCCCTGACGCCCTCCAAGGCTGGCGAGCTCCTGTTTATGGAGGCGCACTCGTCCTGTTGGTTGCCCTGGCGCTGCTTGCTCCTCAGGACGGAGCTCAGCTGGCGCTGGAGCTGCTGGTTGAAGTAGCTTGGCACTTGGTTGCGCTGTTGTCGCACCAGATAGCTTTGGTCTGTTTGCTGGCCGAGCTCGTCCACTGTTGGCAAGCCCTCGCTGAACTGGCCCTGATGCTCAATGTTCTCGACGCGCATTACGGGCGGCGCCTCGTTGCGCTCTCTCGCCTGTTTAACCTTGTCGTAGTGGCTGAGCAGGATGTCAGCCGGCCAAGACTGCACTGAGCTCATGTTGCCGAGTCCGTTTTGGTTCAAGTTTCCGCCTTGGCCGCAGTCCTCGCGTGCCGGCTCAGGCAGCATTAGTCCGTTGACGGTTGCGTAGGCGTACCCATTGACCATTGTGTGCTGGAGCCACTGGTTGCCCTTGTCCGCGTTCGAGCTGGAGGAGCTGTTGCTGTCTGAGAGGCGCTGCTGCTGCTGTTTGCTATTGTTGTACTGGTGCTGGTTGCAACTCGGCTCCTCCATCACGTGGTAGCCGGCTGAGATCATGTGGTTTTGGTGGATGAGTTGGGCTTGGTGGAGTTGGTGCTGTTGGAGCTGTTGGACGGTATTATAGTTGAGCTCCTCGCCCAACGAAAGCTTGTTTATCTCAACGTCGTGGCCGCCTTGGCTACCGCTGACCGAGGAGGCGGGTTCACTGCGCTGACTGCCGCCGCAACCGCTCGAGCCGACGGAGGAGCCGCAGCTTGCGCCGTGCATTGAAACCGCAGTCACCGCCTTCTTGTCCTCGGCCTTCGAGTGGCCCTTGCTTAGCGACTTGCGCACCGAGCTGGCCAAGCAGGTGACCAGCGAAATGCAAACCACCGACAGGACAAAGGTGACCACGCTTATAAACACGAGCAGGCTTAGCGTATCGAGGCTGCTGGTGGCCCTGAGCGAGGGGTAGCCACTTGAGCGTTGGACGAGCTCGCCGTTCTTGTCGTACACGTTTCCCTCTGCGTCGACGGTACTCGATTGTCCATAGATGGACTCGGCCTCCTCCAAGGTCAGGTTGTTCTTAAGCCAAAACTGGATTATGTTCGAGGCTTGGCTTCCAACGCCGAGGTTGTTGTAAACTTTCATTGCAATATAGTAGATTCCCTCGCGCGCGTACGGAATCTTGAGCGTCACCTCCTTGGCGCCCCCGTAAGCGGAAGCGTTTGGAAAGTTGCCCTCAACGCTCCACTCGTTGAACTTGAAGCCAACCTCCTGCTTCGAGTCGAAGGCTCTGCGAGCTGCATCGCGGTCAGAGAAGAGCTTGATCTCGTATCTGCTGTTCAGTGCAACTTGCTCGGCAGCTTGCACGCCAGACTCCTTCGTTTGGGCGGCCACGATCACGCCCCTGATGGAGTTTGCGCGCATTTGCTGGGCCTGGCTTGCGCTCATAGTATCAAAGACCATGTCCACATCGCGCTGACTCTCGGCCGCCGCCACCTCCTCCTCCTCCTCCTCGCCGGCGCTCGCCTGGCGACTTTGGGAGGCGCCAGTAGTTTCAGTTCGCGGCGCTAGATGGAGGCTCCTCTTGTTGTTCGAGCGGGGCGCCATCATTGGCTCGCCAGCCGACTGCTGCTCCACCGTCTCACTTTGCGCGGCCAAATAGTTGTCGGCCACCAGAGGCTGCAGTTTGCCGGTCGCCCCAGCTGAACCAAACAAACCCTGAACGGATATGTCCACCATTGGCTCAAACCATCTGATAGTTACGCGCCTATTCTCTTGGTCAACGTTCACCACGGTCAGGTTGTTCACGCGCGGGGGCCTCTGTTGCGCAAGCCGATTGCTTGAGTCCACGTAGAAGGTTCCGCAGTAGAGTTGCCTGCTCAGATGTCTCGTGTCGGCCCGCTTGCCTGCCGAGGGAACAAAACTTCCGCAACAAACGCGATCATGGCCCAATGGAGGCTCGACCCTTGAGGGGCCCTCGTCGGCCGGTTGCAACCTCTCGCCAAGGGGGAGTTCCTGTTCCTGTTCATGTTCCCGCCCAACCATTGGCCCGCTCGCCTCCACCGTAACCCTGTAAAAGCCAGGCCTATGGGCCCTCTGCACGTACTGCGAGTGGATTCCGTCGCCGCGCGTCATGTCCGGCACCCCAAGTCCGTCGTCGAGCATGTTGACGTTCTGCACAATGTTGCCCATCTCGTCCTGCACCTCCATCCTGGCCAGCACCTCCTGCACTGGGCCAGCCTGTGCGGCGCCCCTGGTTTGCATGAACACCTTGACAGCGCGCAAGGGCGCCGACTGAGCCGCCGACTCTGGGTTGAGCTGTTGTTGGAGCTCAGATTGGTCCCACGAGCTGTAGGTCTGAATCCAGCAGCGCGCAGTGATGGTGTCGCCATCTGGATTGACGCGCGCCATTGCAAGCGCGCTAGTTTGGATTGGCTCATCCGAGGTGGCGCTGAGGGTCCACACGCCGCTCGTCTGAGTCCCATTCAATTGGCCAACCTTAAGCTGGAAGCCGGCCAAGCTAAGCTGGCTTCTATATGGGAAGAGGGTTGACTCTGCAGCCGAGCCGCCGGCGCCCGATTGGCGAGCCTCGGCGTTCTCGTCGGCTTCGTGGTTTAGGCTCGAATTGTCTGCGCCTGAGCGCCACTCTCGCTGGCCACTTGGGCCAAGCTGCTTGCCCAAACACCAGGGATGCCGGTCAACGTAGACCACATTTCCGCTTGGCGAGCGAAGTTGTAAATTCTTAATTGAAAACCTTTTGCCTGAACGCGAGAGTTGATGTTGTTTTGGGTCAATAAATCCAACTATGAGTTCGTTTTGAATTGAACTGTCCAATTCAAATTGAAAGCTCAACTTGCTCCTATTTGAGGGCGAGCTGTTTGGCGGCCATTTGGGTTCAATATTCTGTTGGCTCAACATAACAAAGGATTCAGTTTGATCCCACGAGTGGCCCTTAGAAATGTGATCGAAAATTTGATAAAATTGCGCAAGTGTTGACATTTTAACGTCCCCATTCGAGTCCAAATGCTCCTTGACCAGGTGAATCTTTGCGTTTGTCAATCTTTGAATGAGCAAGAGTTTGTTAACTCTATTTCTAACAATTGCTTCCGATTCAATTGAATCGAGAACAACAAAACCATCGCGACTCTTTGTGTCGAAGAGCATTGTTGATGGATAAACAAGGATATTAAATTCTAAATTTTCTAGCTTATAGCTGAGCGACCTCAGAATGTCCTCGATCTTCTGCTCGTCCTCAACGAACAAACCGCTTGTTAGGACGACCACATCACAGCCAACATCATCGTACTTTTGAACCCTAAGCAAGCTTTCAACTTCGAGCATCAATTTTGCAAAGCTGCAGCTTCCCTTCACAAGCTTTGCCAGTTGGCTGCTCGCAGATTGGATATCCATTTGGAGGAGTTCCTGTTCTGAGTAGAGCTTTGCGGGCTCATCGAAGGGATCGATGGGCGGATTGAAGAGTGTTAAGCGGGAGTCAATGCTTGAATCTAAGCGCTTGAATTGATTCTTGGTCGAGTGTCTTTGGCCAAACAAAACGAGAGCCAATTCAGTGCCGGCAATGAGATCGTATGCAAGGAACTTTGCGATTGCCGAGTCGAGGATTCCATGATCTAGTCTGCGCGATTGATAAAGGTGCGCTGAGTACTCGACGCACATTATTAGCCTTGGCGCCATCTCCTGCAGGAACCTGAATGTTGGCGCGGGCAGCCGATTGAAGGTGGAGGGGCTGGATTGGATTGGATTTGGTTAGTCTGGCTCGTTGAGTTGAGTTGAGTTCAGTTAAGTTGAGTTCAGTTCAGTTAAGTTTAGTTCAGTTTAGTTTGGCCGAGTTCAGCCGGGCTCAGGTGAGCCCAGGTGGTTCACTTTGGTCAGTTTTTAGTCCGAGTTTTGCCTGGGTGATTTACTCGAAAGTGGAGCTGCGCCCGCCGCTAATTCAATCAAGCTGCATGCGAGCAAATCATGCAAATGGCCCGCCGGTTTGCCTGCGCTCATTAGCGCAAACTCGCCGAGCCGCCGCCACCGCCGCCACCGCCGCCACCGAGGAGAGCCCATAACTCGATTAAACTCGCTCGACTCCTTCCGCTCGGCCGGCGCCCCCATTTTTGAGCGGGCGAGCGAGCGGCCGCTTCCGGCGCCCCCATCGGATTGGGGCGGC
>Ga0209372_1000546_pt1 | contig 14817 bp, 13 predicted proteins | sample AgamicAtPe_FD_187170 | JGI IMG/M metagenome (GOLD analysis project Ga0209372, IMG submission 187170) | Agave microbial communities from Guanajuato, Mexico - At.P.e (SPAdes) (version 2) | ecosystem: Host-associated > Plants > Phyllosphere > Phylloplane/Leaf | place: Guanajuato, Mexico | collected... | reverse complement strand
GTAAGCCATGCATGGTTTTGTATGTCTTGCTGCAGTCTGTGCACTTGTAAACTTTTGTGGGCTTTGATATAACGGTTGGTGTTGGTATCAACTGTGTCTGATGGGGCTGAAGCTGTTGTTGTTGTTGGAGCTGGAGCTGTTGTTGGGGTTGAAGCTGGAGTTGTTGTTGGGGTTGTATTTGGAGCTGCTGCTGAGGTAACTGTAGTTGTTGCTGTGGTATCTGGATTTGCTGTTGTTGTGGTAGCTGCAGTTGTTGGGGCTGCAACTGAAGTTGCTGTTGGGGTTGCAGTTGGAGCTGCTGTTGCTGCTGAATACTGTTATTGAGGTTCACTTGCTGTTGAGCATTATTAATAGCTTGGTTTGCGACCGTGGCGACCGATGCTACAGTATTAACGCTCGGTTGAGAAGTCGTGATACTACCGCTAGTCACCTGATACGGGGAGCAATTTAAATTACCAACAACCTTCGGACTGGCCAGGATGACATGGTGGGAGTTTGTACCATCCAAGGGGGTAGTGGCGCACATTTGAGGACTTTGGTGCACCATATCAACCGCTATTGGTTGGGGGGCTTGAAGTTTATGCAACAATTGGTGAGTCGGTGGCTTAATTTGCTTTGGGGTCTTGTGGGTTGAGTTGAAAATGCGTAATATACAACTAGTTGGAAGCCAACCGCCGTTGATTATCTGCGTCATGTGATGTCTATCGTGTGGTATGACATTATAAATATTGGAGTCTCTAAGAGTTGGGGTATTGACCATTCCAGTGGCTGGCCCGCCGATAACAGCACCTGGAGCGCTGCCAGGGTAAATGCCCGAATAATCGACATCTGTAATGTGATTATCCTCAATATGGTGGATCAGTTCGAATAGACTGTCAAACTTTTGGCCGCATATGTTGGAGGAGGATAGGCCTACTCCAACATTATTTGTGGTTATATTCGATGCACTGTCATTTGGATATTGACTAGCGCCATTATTGATGGTTACGGACGTTTGTTGGTCATTATTAGCTTCTGGCAATTTTGAGAATGTGCACTGGTTTACAAGGAAAACTGCCATAATAGTCAAAGCACATTATTTTTCTTATTCAATCCACATCTAATTTTGGCCAAGTTCGTTTAGTCAATTGGAACTAGAAACAAATAGTTGCGGATGCTCAAACATATTCGACATATAAATGCCATAAATGCGAAAACGAAAAAAATTCGTCCAACTACGTACGCGCTAGAGCAGCTGCAGAGGTGGCAGCACAGAGTCTAGCTCACATTCAGGCGCTCCGCCCGCTGGCTCATAGTAATTTCGTCGTAAGCGATTACTAGGGAACAATTTCATTGGATTTCTGTCGCAACTTTAGACTTTTAAATGGGCTCACTCAAACACGAGCTGCACCCTTTCTCATTGTCCCCTCTAAAATTCGATCCACCTCCACCACAACAATCAATCAAAGATGATGAGTATTCTCATGGCGGCTATGGGATTTATGGCTGCAAAGAGATTCGAAATATGGCTGGATCATTTTCGTTCATCATTGCACCAATGCATCCGGTTTCAAGGAACGAAGCCAACACTGCCAACCTCAATTTAGCCCCATCAGAATCTAATAACATATGAGGTTAGCATCCGTGGCCTCCATGTGACGAGGGCTCCACCCGTTAAGTCTCGATCTTACTCTCGAAGCAGCGTCTGCGCCTCAAATGCGAGTGAGGTGACCTCGAAAGTGATTCCTTCAGCAGACTGATGTGGCCACAAACCCGACTTGCCGGGCTCGGGGCCAAAAGTCAAGTCAACAGGTGAAATCAACCCGCTCAAGTCATTATCGCCGGCTCTTGTCTATTTTCGCCGGCGGTGAAAGGGATAAGCCATTATCTGCTGGGCTTCGCTCGGGCTTAAAGTTGAGATGAGAATGCTTTCTCGCTGCGAATCTGGCAACATTGAGGTCGGTGCACTATCATTAGCTTCTTCAACTGTAACGATGGCCAGCAAGCTGAGCTCGCCAAGATCGTTCTATCGAGTTTTTGGTGGCATGGTAACAGTACCTCTCGTTCTCTCCAACAGAGAATCGTCAGTCGCTTTAAGCGGCTTTACAGTTACCCAAGTTGGCGTCAACAATTCAACCTGACTCGACCCATTGGCTTGAGCGCCGCCACTTCCATAGATTGTTATCGTGTCCAATCCACCTCCTCCAAAGCTTCCTTCTCCCCCCTCTCCTTTCCTCCAGACCCTCTTGATTGCGGGCACCTGTTTGTTTATACAACCCGAGGCGAACAATTAACGGCCGCTAAATCTAGAGTAGCGAGCGAAAGATTTTGGCACGATTAGATTGAGCCGTCAAGCCGCTAGCTATCAGATGCAATCTGGCTCAAGAGTTCCAAGTGCAGTTAGGGTTGCCTTTGCCTCGCATATGCTCGACACTTTGTGCGCTTGACCCAGGTAGACCAATTACAATGAAGAAGAGTGATTTAAAATTGCAGCCAACTTAGTCCTCAAACTCGAAATTCGACTCAGCTAGGAGCCGGGCTTGTTGGAACGAAGTTTGAGGGAAAAATTAATAAGTTGCCCACCTGTCCCCATTGAAAAGTCTCCCTCATTCCGATACCTCAATTTCTTTGTTGCCACAGCTTCAGGTTAACCGACCAAACACGGTGATTTGCGATAGGAGGCGACGGCAACAGTGGGCATCCGTTCACTTGCAACCTCAACGCTAGGAAAGCGATCAAATCTGAGATCACCTCTCTCAAGTTTCATCCAAAGTCCGTTAGCATGATTCTAGCGAAGCGAACCGGCTTGTGACCATACCGCTTGGATGGGCTAGCCGATTCATGATCACGTCCAGCAACCGTGGACTCTTTCTTGGGCATTCTTTCGTTTGCTGCATGGCTTTCGAAATGGAAACTTGCCCCCTCCTTTTCCTTCTCCTCACACTGTGGCAGAACGATACGCGAGCTTCCACAGGCCGCCACTCGCTTATCCGTATCACTATCTCGGTTAGTGGATCTTACCATTTCCACTCAGAAGAGTCTGCAGCAACAAGTTGTCCTCAGCATCCTCTAAAGTCCGTTCAGAATTATACCTGCGAGATTGAAGCTAGACGCCTCGCATAGTATGCGAGCGCTCGGTCTCTTATACAAAAATTGATGTTGCCTCACTCCTTATCTCTCTGTGTCTCTCGTCTTTTTCTTCCATTATTATTGAAGCGGGATTATACAGGGCGATACTTGCGGCGATCCAAGATTGCAGCAGTGAATCTATCCTAGCCTTTGCCTGACTGTGAGCAAGCCTGGCGGACCGGTTGAGTCGGCGCCGCAGCTGAGACTTCGCTCGCTACGGCTGACCAAACGGTACAATGGCAAGGTTCAATTCAGATGGGCGGTCTAGGCAAATATGCCTCGAAACTCTGAAGACTCATCAACTAAGTTTGCGAAGTCGAGCTCCTGGCAGAACTCCATTGGGGTTGCAAATCTTTGTCGGTCAGCTCTGAGCCAGGTCTCAGGTTTGTTTAGTTTTTCCTCCCTCTCTCTCTCTTTCTTGTCCCCTCCACTTCCACTCATACCTGCTTTTTATTCAGTCAAAGCTGGATTTCTCCAGCTCTGTATGAGCCGAGCTGAGCTCAACTTTTCGCCCGCTCAAGATGCTAGTTTTTCGCCGGCAAAGTCCTCAGTTGGTTAGTCTTGTCCGGAGCAGGCGCTTCGTCGAGATTCTCTCTTAGTCTCAACTTTAACCTTGCTGATCATCATCAACCAGATTGACCGGCAACAAAGGTTTCCAGCACAAGGGAGGCGGTTGCTCAAGTGGGAGTGAAGTTATTGAAGCCTCAAAAATCTCATGCAAGATTGATTGTTCAGTCAACAAGGGGAACGTCCGCTCTCAATCGATTGATTGTTGGAACAAGCACAAGAAGAAGAAGAAGAAGCTCAATCAAGGTGATAAATGTCGCCTATTGAGAGAGCGGCGAGAGGCGAGGAAAGAGAGCAGATTAGCTCAAATCAGCAAAGTGAGCTCAGTGTCGGGAGATTTAAGTGTGTAAATGGATTCGAGCAAAAATCAATCATGAAGCCAAATCAAGTTTATCTCAAATTTCGTTCGATCAGGGGCACCTGCTCAGCTGTGATTTTAACCATATCAATGGTGTTTGCAATCCAGATTGTAAGTTTATAACAATCAAACGACAGCATGTCATATTCCGAGACTTATCATCTTATCATTCTCTCGCGCAGGTATATGCAGAGCAAAGGGATGTTGGCGGAAGCAGCCAGCTCATGCCACTTCATTCACATGGTCAGGGCGCTTTATTCAAGGATCTAGCCGGGCCAACTAGTGGCAAGATCCAAACACTCGACGTAATTTGTGGCAAAAATTTCATGACAGTTCGAGCCGAATTCTCGGGCCCATTCTATGGAATCGTCTTCTCAAAGGGCACTTATGGTCAGGAGAATTGCATTTATGTGAAACCGAACAGTGGCTTAACCCATGCGGCTTTCAATGTCTACTATGACCAGTGCGGCACTAAGCCAGATTTGCAGGGTAAATTTTACGAGAACACCATAGTAATACAGTACGGTTCTGACATTATTGAGGCCTACGATGAGGCCAAGCGTTTACGCTGCGAGTGGTTCGAAGCTTACGAGAAACCAGCAACATTCAAGCCGGCCATTCCGGTCGCCGATCTTGAGGTTGTCGAGATGAACTTTCAAGGAGACGTGAGTATAAATAGTGAGCTCCTCTTTATCAGCTCATCCCCCATAATCCGACTCTAACCTGCCAACTCGAATCCTCAGGACATCGACTGCTGGATGGAGATCCAAGAGGGCAGCGGGCCGTGGTCGCACGAAGTGTCCAAGATTGTGCCAGTAGGCCAGCCGATGACCATCGTAGTGGCAATCAACGACTACAACGGCCAGTTTGATATGCGGGTCAAGTCCTGTGTCGCCCACGATGGAGTCCAACAACCAATTGCCTTGACTGACGAGTTTGGATGCGTTTTGAGGCCCAAGATGTTGACTCCGTTCACAAAAATCAAGAATCCCGGCGGCCATAAAAAGGCAACCGTATTATCCTACTCGCGCTTCTTAGCTTTCAAGTTTCCTGATTCAATGACAGTACAGATCCAGTGTACAGTCGAGGTTTGTCGCCATGGATGCGCAGGTAAGTCTCGATTAGCAACTTGTTTCGTGTTTGTCTGCTTGCTGGCCGACGCCGCATTAGTTAGGGATAAGCCTCCTGTGCCATTTTGTGCTCTCTTTCTTCAGTTCCTGTTGAAGGCTTCATATTTATGTGTGGCAACAGGTTTCAATGTTAAGCCTCAAGTAGCTAGATTTATAGTCACGTACACGATATGACACCAACCTCAAGGTTGAATCATTATTCATACCTGCAAAAATATCTAGTCCAACGTCCGGCCGATTACGGACTAGAAACTAACTCATGATCGTAATCGTTCTTTGAGGACTAACTCATTCTAACAACTTCTCTACTTATATGCAACCCGAACTCTTTTTCGTGCAACCAGATGCGTGCCAGCGTGTTCCCTCGGTCGCAGCCACAACGATCCAACCTGAACTCTCGCTTACAGCTAGATGGCCATCGTCACCCAATCAACCAGCCATTGAGGGGCCAAGACCGCCGAAGAGGGCTGAGGTAGACGAGAACTCGTACAAACCAGCGAGGGTTCCATATCCTCGCCAGGCGCAGGCTTACGAACAAGACAACTTTCGATCTCAAATCTACCCTCAGCAGCAACCTCCCATACAACCAGCTCCACCTCGGGTTGAATCTGAGGATATGAGCGGAAGCGATTCGAATCAGCAACCAGTTCTGAGCCAACAACAAGCAAGCAGCAACCAACGACGAAACTCTCCAGAGCCAGCCTACGATGGCCGAGTACCGCAATACTTGGTACCAAACAGCAGCAGACGACTGACCGCTAACAGTAGACCCTCCGTTGGTCGAACCCAGCAGGCTCCAACTACAACCACCAGCACAACCACCACCACCAGCACAACCACAACTCTACCCACCACGCAATCTTCACCAGCCGACAGCAATGTGGGTGCAAGTCTGGATGATGCAGAATCCACAAATGAGGAACAGATGACGAGATTGAACTCACCTGGTGAACAAGCGCCCGCTAACAGGGACGAAAATCAAGATGGAGCGCAAAGTTCCGAACAAAACGAGGGTAAATTTGAAAGTTCACAATCTAAATCTCTATCCTCGAACTCAGAGGATTCGGCCCACAAACCAATTGCTTCGCAATCCGGTGCCGCAAACAAGGAGCAAATCTCACGCTCGGATGTAGGAGGAGATATTGCACCATCGGTTCAAGGTGGCGACGAGAACCAGTCAGACAATAAGCCCGAAAACGCTGATCAGATGATCGCATCAGGAAGCAGCTCAATATCGCAGATATCACCCACTTCGAGTCTGAAGACTGTTGAGCTCGAGATTCCAGCGAGTGAAAACTCAGTAAACCCGATGACGGCTGGCTCCTCTTCAGTTGGTCAGAACCAGGGGAGCTCCTTCAACTCGGTTCGCCTTTCAAACATTGATTTGAGCGACAACATTGCATACAATGCAGCTTATGAGAACAAACAAGACGCTAACGTCCGCCAGCTCTATAAACAGGGTAGCTTGAATAGCCAACCAGAGCAGATAATCCAACCGCGCGAATCGCAGCAGTCAAGTGAGAGGCGTGATAAGAGTGAGGACAGTAATATTGAGGCCATGGTGGTAGCGAGCAAGAGTCGCTTTGGAGCGCGATCACAACCGCAATCGAGTGTTCAAGTTGCGCCGACCGAGCAACCTGCACCTGCTAACCATCAACTCTCCTCGGCGGTTTACCACGAGACTACTTCGAACAGTGAGGGCTCGGATTCACTTAACTCAGACAAGTTGCTTGTCGACCGATCGGACGATTCAGCATCGCTGGCGGAAATTGCGTCATCCGCCAACAACGAGCCCTCAAGTAGCCCCGGGGCGACAGGTCAGGGGATGGCGATGAGCATCGATGAAATTTCGTCCGTCGATCCTGGAAATGGCGGCAAGGTCAGACCTGTGGTTGGTACCGATGAGCTTGCAAGCGGGCCAATCCAAATTGAGGATCGAATTGGCTCGGCAGCACAAGAGAGTCTTGAGTCTACTCTAAGCAAATTACAACAGCAGATACCACAGACAGCGGCGCTCATCAGCTCTAGCTCAAATCAGCAACCTCAAAATCAGTTACCTGACCGGCCAGCCAGCGAGGCAGAGCAGCGAGTCGATAGCCAGCAGACGGTGCCAAAGTCTGACAAGCTGGACAATGAGCGGTCAGATGTGACGGGAGCATCATCACAACCTAAGCAGCAGAATGATAACTTGAGGGCCCAGTCGAATCATAAGGCCGGTCCGAACTATCATCGTGAAGTGAGCCAACCTTATCCGAACGTTATGGGTCAGGCAAAGGTAATTTCTGATCCGAACAGTGGCCTGGGTGCTAGGGGTGTGCTTCTCACACAATCCTCAAACACGGAAGGTCAGCAGATTGTTGCCACGGCTAATCAATCTCAGAAGCCGAATTCACAGAATGAGCAACCAACCCCCACATCGAAGCAACCAGAGCCTCAGCCTAGCTTGAGCTCCAAGCCAATTGCACAAGTAACCAACGTGCCGATCAACATTGGCTTTCCACAAAGCCAGATACCAGCTATACAACAGTTGTCTCAGCAAATAGCCTACTTCCAGCAACAGCAACAGCAGCAACAACAACAATCACAGCAGCAGCCTAAATCTACTCCAAAGCCAGCACGTAGCCGGTTCAATCTCCTATCGCCCCAAGCTGCCCTCCAAGCTGTGGCATCTCGCTTCCTCTCCAAACCAACGATGCAGCCCCAGCCCCAACTCCAATCGCAACCGCAACAGACCCAACAACCACTGCCAGTTTCACAACAAATACCTCAGTTGATGAAACTTTCTGTTGATCAACAACAAAAACTATTTGCTCAAATGCCAGCCCTGCAACAACAGGCTCACAAATTTTTGCTACCGCCTGGACCGCAGCAATTTCCTCTTAATAGATTTGCCTCGCCACAACAACCGCTCGGAACAAATCTCGTCGGACGTTTGAACAATGGGCAGCAACCGTTAGTTAGGTCTCGCCGATCGGCAATTCTACCGAGTAAACGAGGAAATGGCGAACTCGGTATGGCCAAAACGTTCATGGTGGTGACCGGAATGGATTTAGCTTTCGCGCCAAACTCCACAGAGATAGAGTTACCGCCTATTCTGGAAGGAAAACGTATGATTGAGGATGAGGTTATTTATGGAGTATGTATGCCAGTGGTGAGCTTAACTTTCGTCTTGACCTGCGCATTCTGGTTGATTGTTTTCATATTTAGTTTTTGTATTTACACCCTAATCAAGTCCAGACGCTACCGCAACAACCTGAGCGCCAAAGAGGAAATCATGTCTAATCCCAGCCTGTGACGAATGAAGATTCGGCGATAACTGTTACCTCTGGTTTAGAAATGTCATCTCAATATTTCGTCCAATTGTAATCAACTTACAAATATTTATTCCATAAACACATACATATATATATATACACATATATATAATTAGATAGCTTACATTATCTACCGATCAAATTCATGGAAACTAGGATATCGTTTGTCGGAACATGTTTATAATATCTCATACTATTGTATTAGATCAGTATTGATGTTATATATCTATAGTTCGTGAGTGCGTAACCGGAAGTTGCGCCACTCGTTAGAACGATCTAGTTGTCATCTCACACCCATAAACACTATGCCGTTGAACAAAATGACTAGGTTTCCTACAGCTGTTCAACTAATAAGTCTAATAAACGTTGTAAAACAAACTTGTTCGTGGATTTCAGGGTCAACCGGTACATTTCAGTAGGAATGTGACGTTGCAAACGTACTAGACATCCCACTTTGGCATATCTGAAATGTATTATACCAGCACAAACATAGTTACCTGGGTCGATACCAGGTAAAATCTCCAACCCGAAGCCGGTCAGTTTTGACGAAGTAGCATCCTCATCTGCAATAGGGTGCTTTGCTTTGAACGATCGCTGCCCCTCTTGAGCTGGGTCGGTTAGGTTCTTCCATCGTGCGAAAAAGTCATCACGGCTCATCGTTATGGGTTCAAAGAACTTGTTGAGGTATATAGGTAATTTCAAGCTTGAGTCCTCTTTCACAAGTCCATTCATGTACGATAGATGAAGTTCCGGGAGCTCATCGAAGTATTCTAGGCACTCAACATTTATAACTTGCTGCACCTGTGTCTTCGCTTTTACAGTCGATTCGATTGGCTTCACTTCAACGGTCAAACCTGATTGGGACTGCTGTGGAATGGTCAATTCAACAGAAAAATACGACAGATGATTGTTGGACTTATTGCCATAAAATATATTAATTCGCCCCAAATTTTTCTTGTATTCGCACTTTACACCAATCTGTAGCAGATGATTCTCGAATATTACCCCATTGTTCTTAGTTACTAATTTCTTGAGCCCTTCCTCATTCGTTACTATTATCTGCTGTTGCACATCATTGTTCGGTGAAAAACCACTCACTAAATCGAGTGGCCCCCCTAAAACTCCAATAGTGGTTGAAGCCGGTAACGGTGCTGCAACTGTTGCTGGCTGGCTGCTTGGTAGGTCTCCAAAAACATCAACTAGGAGGTTTGCATTCGACTGTTGCGCGATTGGATTTAGATTTGGAGTGGGTGTACTTTCGGGTATCGTGGGCCCAGTCGATAGGCCAAGTAGATCATTTGTTGCTGAGTCTGTTGGTAGGGCTTGGATTGCATTGTTGCTGTTAGTAGTTTCGAAGTCATTTGGTGCTCTGTTCTCTTTATTTGAGGAGTAAGTGGAAGAAACCGCATCAGTAACTCCGGGCTTTTTCTTCTTCAATATCGCAAGTATTGACGATTCCCTCTCGGGAAACGGAGGCATTTCTTCCAAAACAGTCGCTAGTATATCCGGAGAGGCCACCTTACTCAGAGCCAGATATTCAGCAGCTCTTTGTTGCAATTCAGCATCTGAGTTTCTAATGTTGCTGTCAGTTGCTAGAACAGCCTGAATGTCGGGTTTGATTTCATTAAATAGGTTAATAAATTTAACATAAGTTGTTAATAGTAAAGCTCGAGTAGATAGAGAGCACAAGTGGTACTTAGAATGTAGTAAGTTGAACTGTATTCGAGGAGTTGAACGAGGATCGCCGGCAATCAAGTTACCAAACTCTCCCAAGATGTAGCCTGCGACCTTGACCATGTTTTCATGACAAGCTGGCGCTTGTAGAGCCTCAAAGACTGTCTTTGCAGCGTAACCTTGAACATCTTCCCGATTGATCACAATTTGAATGACTCTGTACCAGACCTCCTCGCTCACATAATCTCCGGCGATTCTAATAAGTTTGAGTATTACATCAACATACCAAGTATAGTCAGAGGCGTATTTCTCAGCGAGGATAGCAACTTTGAGTACCATCTCTTCACGAATTGAATAGTCCGCTGTCTCGAGATACTTCAACATTTCAGCAACAATCTCCTCAGCATTTGTCTTATCGCACATAAAGTATAAGAGATCGACAGCCCTTTGTCGGACGCTAACATCTCTCTCGGTTTTTAGTGCATTAATGACAGTTTCTTGATGCTTCTTGACGGCGTCATGACTGAACTCAGATGTAGCCAATAGACACATGCTTTCCAAAGCTAGATAGCGTAAGTTCGTTTCTCGATGCTGTAGAAATTGACCTAATTGATTACAGGCTCGAATGAGGATTTGCTGAGTCTGTTGACTGTCCATGTGTATAATTAGACTAATAGCCTCGAACAATACTGCATTTTTGGCGTTTGAGTGCTGTACTTTTCTCAATTTTGGAGGCTCCTGTGCTTTGTTGAGTATTGTTTCAAGACATTCCATTAATCGACCTTGAACTCCGGGATCGTCTGGCGGCGGATAATTTTGTAATAGTCTTAACAACTTAACGGAAAGCCATGGTGCTGGTATAAAATAATACGAATAATCTTGAAAGTCTGTATAGGAAGAGGCGGTGACAATCCGACTCAATCTTGAGACAGCAAGCGAAACGCAGCCTCTGTACTCATCGGGGTTCTTCTGAACTAGGGAATTGATTAAGCTAACGGCAGCAGTTACAACGCCCATATGCTGATCATTGAGAAGATGAATTATTCGTGACGTCCATTCACTACTGAGTGTCATCTCAGGCATGGCTCGAAATAATCTTAACAAGCATAAAGCTGCACTTTGTTTAACGACATCAATGGTATCACCAGAAACCAATAATTTCGGTATTTCTGGGGCAAATGTCTCAGCCATTTCTCTTCCAATTCCAATATTAGCAATACATTGAAGAGCCAAATTAACATGAATAGGATTCTTGGAGGAAAGGTCGTTCTTGATAGATTGTACAATCAATCTCATAAGATCGTTATTGCTATTCATAAGAACAGATATGAATAAGTATCCGATTTGTTTTTCTGAGTACTTGTTTGAACTAAGCAGATTGACGGCTTCCATGTGACCGAAATCAATGTCGTGGCCCAACAGGAAGATGAATAATAGTTTGCAAACATACTTCTTTTTCTGGTAACCATCGATCGCTCTATCGCCTCTGAACTTGTTTCGAATATTAGCTAGCTCTTTATTGATACGCCGTATTTCGGCCTCTTTGCTTTTGCAGTTCCTAATGTCTGATATAAAAACGCATAGGCCGCGCATCCCATCGCCTCTGACGGCCGGCATCTCGACGTCTTTTCGTTTTTCAAGATTTTAGTTTGATAATTGTTCGCGACAGTTGGAGGTTAACTATCATCAATACAATGTGGACAGATCGCCAACTGGGGGGCCAAGTTTGACAGTTTCAGCGGCTGGATGTTGATTTGGAAGAGTAACATCTAAAAGGGTCAATACAAAGGCAATGATTTGCATGGCTTAGTTTCGGCTCCAACCACTAGTGTCATTTTTTAGCATCAAAAGTGGATACGAAATTTTGTTGCATTCGTTCGCATGGATAGACAATACACCCACATTGTAGTCTGTGGGATGGCTGGCACACACGCAGCATCCGATTCCTGCCAGTTTGCAAACTGTGCGAGCTTTCTGGCGCCGCAACAATGCTGCGACGGCGCATGCAGGATCGACCGAGGTTTCGTCTGCAATCTACTCGCCAAGCAATAGGTTTGCTCATCGTCGTCGTAGTCGTCGCGGCCGCGGCGGCGCCTGAGCGCAATGCATGGACGATCTTTATTTAGCCTACAGTTTGGAATGGAAAAAGTTCACGTTCTTCCACCATCAAACCAAACGGCAGGAATAGCGGAGCCGAGAACGGCGGTGGCTGCTCTGCAGTGGCAAAGTGGTGGCAAATTCGGCGAAAAAATCTTGTAGACGAATGTCAATGTGCTTGTATTGAAGCTCTTTTTAAACCTGCAAACTGAAACTCAAATTTGATTTACAGATCCAGAGCGGGAAAGACAGCGAGAGGGAGAGAGGGAGCGACAAGGACCGTCGGCAGACAGATAGGAAGAGGCGACAAGCAAATTGCCCATGAATGCGAGAAAATTTTGAACAATCTCTCATAGCTTGGGTTGTCGTCATCATCGTTGACACTACAATCATTCATACTGTATATTAGCCACAAATCGATCGGTGAAGACAGTTGTATAAGAGGATCGAGGTGGCTTGTTACTTTTACAACTAAGAGGCGAAGTTTTAGCATCATATAATATTATTACTATGGATCAGCAGCAAAATCTTGTCACAGAATTGAATGAAGGTAATGCCAAGAAAAGGTTCAAACTTGAGTCGGATGGTAACGATCAATCTGGTGCACACTTCCAAAACAACGATTCTTCAAACCAAAACAATAACACATCAAATTTAGCCGTAAACAATCCAAATAACAATTCAGCCAGCAACAATATGAATTCTTCCCAAACTGATTCTGGTAAAAATACCAGCAACAACAGTAATAATAGTAACAATAACACCAATTCAGCGGCTAGATCTAAACGCGTTTACGTGGCGAATGTACCATTTGATGTCAAATGGAGCGAACTAAAAGACTTATTTCGAGAGAAGGTTGGCAATGTCACTTATTGCACTATTTTTGAGAATGAGGATGGCAAGTCTAGAGGCTGCGGCCTGTTAGAATTTCAGGACGCAGCTTCAGCACGAAAGGCTATCGAGATAATGCATCGTAGTGAATTTAAGAACAGAGAACTCGTTGTAAAGGAGGATCTCGATTGCGAACGCGACCGATTTGGTCGCATCATCACAAATCACGGCTCTAACAGGATGCGTGATGATAGCCAAAGGCGCGATGGAGGCAACAATGACCGCTCAGGTGGTGGAGGTGGCGGAGGTGGTGGATCGGGTGGTGGAAGGGACCGAGGCCGCCAAATGCAACAGCAGCAGCAACAACAACAACAGCAGCAGCAACAACAACAGCAACACAATAATGACTCTTATGGTTACGATCACTCCGTTATGTCGAATACCTTTGGACCCCCTCAGCACCACAATACTTATGGACTAAGCCAACAATTCTTAGACTCGTTAGGTATCAGCTTGCCACTGAATAACAGAATTTTTGTCGCAAATCTAGAGTATAAAGTCGACCAAAACAAACTTGAAGAAATCTTCAAGCTCGCCGGCAAGGTGGCCAAAGTTAAGTTGTCACACGATGCCCAAGGACAATCAAGAGGTTATGGAACAGTTGAGTATGAGCACCCTGTAGAGGCCGTCCAGGCCATTTCTATGTTCCACAATCAGAAACTCTATGGAAGGACTATGAGCGTGCGCATGGACAAATACGAGTGCGAAGACGACTTAGAGGCGTTACCATCAAAGTTGCCCTCCGGTTTAGAGAGTATAGGAAAGGGTTTGGGTGTCGGGGGCCAACCATTAAACATAGCCAAGAGTATAATGAACGCCGCTTTAGTTGCTCCACCGCATTTAGCCACGCCCGGTCAGCCAATCCCTCAAATGCACCAGGCTGTTCAACAGCCGGCTGCGATGCAGCAAGCTGTTATTGCTGCTCAAATGCAACAACTTCAACAGCAACAGCAACAGCAGCAACAACATGCAGCTGCAGTACCTCAACCAATGCAACAAGCTCTACCACAAACAATGCAACACCAGTTGCAGCAATCCCTACAGCCGCCTACAATACAGCAACAGTTTCAGATCCATCAACTCTCTCAACCTACACAGCAAGCTCTCCAACAAGGGGTCCCACCGGCAATGTCAGGAGTACAAGCCTATTCTACTCTGCTTCAAGCTAATGCAGTGCGAGCGCCGGCTACCAGCGTCTACCAACAACCTCAACAGCAGCCACAACAACCGCAGCCCCAACAAGCTGCCCAACAGCCTCAGCAGCCGCAACCAGCGGCTTCTACACCCGCGGCTAATCTCAGTGTTTACAGCACCTTTGAGAGACAATTTCGTGAAGCTTCAGCCCCTCAAGGTTTCACCAGAAATTAGAATCGATTCGAGAATGTAAAATAAGTGGATTCTTCGATGATCATGCTTGTCTTGAAACTTCCCCTAAAATATCCTGACACCAACTTGTCAACATAAGAATCATTATGCTGTACAAAAGGTCTTAAGTTACAGCTCATACTCACAGAATTGAGGAAGTGACCAACCCAGCTAGTAAGTCTAAGCGACATTGAATTGTCTCGAATGAATCAATCCATAAGATATCAGAATAAACTCTTATACGTATCGTAAAGCGAATAAAAACTTCCTCAAATTCTTCAATTGATTTGATAAAACATTCATAGACATAACG
>Ga0209372_1000544_pt1 | contig 14851 bp, 14 predicted proteins | sample AgamicAtPe_FD_187170 | JGI IMG/M metagenome (GOLD analysis project Ga0209372, IMG submission 187170) | Agave microbial communities from Guanajuato, Mexico - At.P.e (SPAdes) (version 2) | ecosystem: Host-associated > Plants > Phyllosphere > Phylloplane/Leaf | place: Guanajuato, Mexico | collected... | reverse complement strand
GACTCTGACTCTGACAGCGATTCGAGCTCTTCCGACAGTCGCTCTGACTCTGACAGCGATTCGAGCTCTTCCGACAGTGACTCTGACTCTGACCGTGATTCGAGCTCTTCCGACAGTGACTCTGACTCTGACAGTGACTCTGACAGCGATTCGAGCTCATCTGACAAGACATATTACGGAGGGGGAGGTTTTATTAATGTAATTGAATTATCCGGAGATAAGTACCGGAAAAAATTTAACAGTGTTGAAAAACACTATAGGTTTACTCTTAAAAATAAGTTGCCGCGTATTAAAGAGGCTAATATCGTAAGAGCTTGTATGAACGAGCTATTTGCCTACGCGAAGAAAAGTGTAGATTTTCAGAACGGGGACAAGATAGACGTCACGGTTGAAAATTCTAATTTTAACCGGGGCTATGTGTCCACAGGAATTCTGTCTTCCAGTGATGATATACTTAAGAAACTGTCGGAAAAATTATATCAAATATTGAACTCCGACGAAGCAGTCGATTTACTCGACTGTATATTCCATTTTACTTTTGTGAAAATACCCAGAGGTTCGGGTAGACGAAAAATTATTAATTTAAGTAAGGATAAATATACGAAAAAATGTATCAATAGAATTTTAAATAATGATAATTTATGTGCCCCTCGCGCTATAATTGTAGGATTAACTTATCATACGAATGTAATTTTAGATCGCGAATTCAACGCCATAAAAATTAAACATATTCGCGCAGGTCGAGCAATTCAAACCGAACTTGCTCAGGAACTATGTCGTCGATTAGGCGAGTATAATGAAGATGGTTTTACTTTAGAAGATATAAAAAATGTAGAGAAATTATTAGGTATTCAAATTAAGGTAGTTTGTGCCGAAAATCTTAATACTGTTATTTACAAAGGCATCCAAAGTGAAACGAAAATTTATTTGTATAAGCAAGGGAATCATTTTGACGCGATAAACAGTATGACAGCATTCTTTGGAGAATCCTTTTACTGTCATAACTGTGACAAACCCTATCATAGGAAAAATTCCCATAAATGTAAGAAAAGTCACCCCTGTTTCCTTTGTATGAAAGAGGAACATGACCTCTCCTCAAAGAATAAGATATATTGTAAGGATTGTAACAGATATTGTTACAATGAGGAATGTTTTAAGGAGCATGAATTTAGCGTGTGTTTTGTGTCTTATTGTTGTAAGACCTGCGGTAAAATTTGTCTCCGTGAAGACGAACATCGTTGTGGTTATGATTTATGTTTAAATTGTAAACAAGTTGTGGAAAGTGCTACTCATAAGTGTTACATGCAGAAGAAACCGGCCAAAGGTGGACGATGTGAGTATGGGTGCACAAATTGTGCTCCTGCAAAATTCGTTGAAGAAGAAGTCGAAACCGATGAAGACGACAACGGACACCATTGTATTGCGGATGAATGTAATGTCAACGATCTCGTAAAGAAGAATTACAAAAAATTAATGCTGAAAAATCACCCCGACAAGGGTGGTTCGCACGAAGAATGCGTTAAAATTACGAACGCATACAAGAAGGTAAGTGACCTTGATTCTACTATAACATGTCAGACTTTCCACAGATATGTGGAAAAGTTTGAAATTTTAAATATTAAGTGTGACAATGGACCGAAGAAGATAAAGAAGACTGTTCGTATCCAGCTCCCCTTGCGGGAAAATTGGAAATGTAAGTATACTGAGAAGTACATATTTTTTGATTACGAGTGCCAACAGGAAACCGGTACTCATATTCCTAATTTAGTAGTAGCTCATAATTTTAAAGGCGATAAGTTTGTTTTTGAGAATAATGAGGAGTTTTGTAGCTGGTTGATTTCTCCTCAACACGAGGGGTATACGGCAATTGCTCATTTCAGCTCGGGATACGATTCCCAATTTATTATGCAGTATGCTGTGAAGAACACAATTCAGCCATACACCATTTACAATGGTACAAAGCTGATGTTGTTGGAAATACCTGGACTCCACCTCAAGATCATCGACTCCTTCAATTTCATCGGATATCCTCTTGCAGCATTCCCAAAGACGTTCGGACTCACAGAGTTGAAGAAGGGTTACTTCCCACATTTCTTCAACACAAAGGAGAATGAAAAATATGTGGGCCCTCTTCCGGATAAGAAATACTACGGCTACAATACCATGAAGAAAGAAGCTAGGAAAGTATTCTTAGAATGGTACTTGGGAAAAGTCCGAGAAAATTATGTTTTCAACCTACAAAAGGACTTATTGGAGTACTGTAATTCGGACGTTGATATTCTAAGACGTAGCTGTTTGAAACTACGTGATGAATTCTTAGACATTGCTAATGTCGACCCCTTCCAGTACATCACTCTCCCTTCATTGTGTATGGCGATTTTCAGATCGAAATACTTGAAACCATTCACAATTGGAGTATTTGATCCGGATTTCAAAGACCAATACTCCAAGTCATCGATTGCGTGGTTGAAATCATTTGAAAATGAAAATATTCAACACGCTTTGAACGGTGGTGAAGTGAAAATCTGCGGCGACAAAGTCGATGGTTTTGATAAGGAGACCAACACTGTGTACCAATATCATGGTTGTTTCTGGCACGGATGTCCCAGATGTTACTCGGAAGACACCGTGAACAATGTGAAACGGAAGAAAATGGAGGATCTCTATGAAATGACCAAAGAACGTAGTAATCAACTTAGAAATGGTAACTATAACCTAGTTGAAACGTGGGAATGTGTATGGAAGAAATCCTCGCTGTATAAAGACTACAAAACTATGGAAGTAGTCGAACCAATCAAGCCTAGAGACTCCTACTTTGGTGGACGTACCGAAGTGTTTAAATTGAAAGCAGTCTCTACCGAGGATAAGAAAATCAAATACATTGACGTATGTTCCTTGTATCCTACAGTCATGTATTATGATAAGTACCCGGTGGGTCATCCTTGGAAAGTTTACTCACCAAAGAGCTATAATCCACAATGGTTTGGACTTATAAAATGCGAGGTCCTAGCACCCAAGGATTTGTATGCACCTGTTTTACCTGTCAAAGTAAAAATGGATAAGGCTGAAAAATTGGTATTCGCTTTGTGCCGTTTGTGTGCAGAAAGAAAACAGGCTAAATGTACCCACTCGAAGAGTCAACGAGTATTCACAGGTACATGGACCACTGCAGAAATCCGAGTTGCCTTGGAAAAAGGCTACACAATACAGAAGATTCACGAAGTCTGGCATTTCAAAGCTAGTACAGATATTTTCAAGGGTTACATCAGCGATTTCATGAAGTTGAAGTTGGAATCCAGTCCTCATTCGTACCCTACTAATGAAGCATACGTCGAAGATGTTTGGAAACGTCAAGGAATCAAGTTGGACTTGGACAACATCAAACCCAACCCGGTGAGAAGACAGTTAGCCAAATTGGCAATGAATTCGTTGTATGGAAAATTTGGTCAACGAAACAATATGGCGCAAAATGAATTTGTGACCGATGTATGCAGATTTTACGAACTTCTGTTAGACAAGCGGCTGGAAGATGTGAATTTAATCTTCATCAGCGACGAAATGGTACAGGTCACCTACAAGTACAAAGATTATTACGTCAAGAATGATTACAACACAAATATTTTCATTGCCGCCTTCACAACAGCCAATGCACGATTGAGATTGTATGAAAAATTAGGTGAACTTGGCAAAGCTGTAATCTACTGTGACACGGATTCCATTGTGTACTACGACAATGGAATTAATACCATCCCTAATGGTGACCTTCTCGGTGAATGGACCGACGAATTAGGCGGTGGTTATATAGTGAAATGGTTAGCCACTGGACCAAAAGCCTACTACTACAAGACTAGTGATGGTAAAGATACCACCAAATGCAAAGGATTCACCCTGCATATCACAAGAACGCTGAGAAAATCAATGCCGAATCGATGGAGAAACTAATTGACCAAGAAATCGTCCGAGTTCAAGTGACAAATAACCAGATCACTCGTAACAAGAAGACCAAACAACTGATAAACAAGGAAGAAACGAAGACTCTTAGTTTTAATTTTGATAAACGTATAATTATTGATAGTTACGATACTATTTCTTACGGATACGTAGCATAATTTTTTCTTTCTCAGTATTCAACATGTTGAATCCAAATTTCAATCTTTTAGGGTATATGACGACTCCTAGTCTAATAGGTCTTGTGTTAAGTATTGATCGGGCCAACTTAGCAACTTGTTAGACTAAGGTAACTTGATCAAGTCTTTCCTTTTTTTATAACTGACTTCTTGGCCTCATTGTCAGTTTAGGTCTAGTTAGGGTGGGAAACATGGAGCTACCTCCACGTGGTGTTTCCTGGACATTTGACCAACAGCTCTGTAGGGATACATAGACATCGAAAAAACATACGATGTACATAAATAATGGCTTTAAGAAATACTATATCTGTTATAAATTTCGATACCCACCCGAAAGTAAAACGGGTTGTTGAAATGTATCCAAATGTATTACGATGCGGAATTTTTGCTCCTAGTGGGGGAGGGAAAACAAATGTTCTACTCACAATTTTAGTACATATGAAACCGTTTTGGAATATTTATTTATGTTCGAAGACCGCTTCCCAGGAAAAGTACAATTTTTTACAAGACTTGGTCACGAGTCATAATAATAAACAATCGAAAAAAATTCAATTTCATAAATTTACTTCTTGCAATAATCTCCCAGAACCTGAAGCCATTGAAAAGAACTCTGTCATTATATTTGATGATGTGTTAACAGAAAATCAGAGTAAAATAGCCAATTTCTTTCTAAGGGGTCGTCATAGAGACATTTCTTGTTTCTTCCTCAGTCAAGCGTACAATAAAATCTCTAAAAAAAGCGGTATACGTGAAAATTTTAACTATCTGATACTCTTCAAACAAGATTTAATAAATTTACGACAAATTCATCTAGAATACGTCTCAGATTTAGCTTTTGATAAGTTCAAAGATATATGTAATATATGTTGGAGAAAACCATTTGGCTTCCTAGTTATCGACGTAGAAAATGATATGTGTAGATATAAACGAAATTTCCAAGAACGTATACATACGAGTACGTATACATAGGATTAATATTTTTTATCTTACTGTGAAAAATGGATAACATTATCGAAAGTTTCGAGTATTTTGACTACAAACCCTCCAACACTGAAAATTTCAATGATGTAGGGTCTGAGTTCAATATTTCAGTGTTGAATGAAGACATTGTAACTCAACCTTGTAAAAGTTTACTAGTAATTAGAGGCACTGTTAGTGTGTCCCGAAAAACTACAAATGCTGACTCAACAACAACGGTATCAATAGCCACAACGATTGATAGCAATAAAATTCATTTTGTGAATAATGGTATCTTACATCTTTTTGATAGGATAGATTTTTATATAGGTGATGGTAAAATTGATACGATTCGGAAACCAGGTATTTCTACTCTTATGAAGGGACTAGTCTCTTTTGAACGCGATTTTCGGTACAATACTGCAGGATGGAAAATTAATTCTAATTCCCATGCTAATATATTGAACCAAGAGAGATACTTTTACATTACTATTCCTCTGAGCATGTTAATGGGATTTTTTGAGGATCATAAAAGTTTTCTTTATCGAGTACCTCAAAAATTAACATTCTATAGGAACACGAGTGACAACTATAATAATGTTTTATTCACAGACACGACCACTGGTTTCACAGGTGTTATAAATCTCACTGAGATTGTATGGAGAGTACCTCAAATTAAATTTAATATAGGTTACGAAACTCAATTGCGTAAAGAAATTCTAAGTGATAAATCTTACGAACTGAAATTTAGACATTGGTTTTATCAAAATACTACTCCTGCTAGAGGTACCGAATTCACTTGGGATTTTCCTGTAGCATACTCAAAATGTAAATACGCTTTATTTGCATTTCAGACTGATAGAGACAATAAACCTAACACGGACAATTCTTGTTTCGATTTTTGCGATTTGGAAAATGTTCAAGTATTATTGAATAATAATATTTATTATCCTCGCGAGCGGCTAAATTTGAATATTAACCAATTGAAATGTGGTAATATATATCATATGTTCAATCGGTTCAAGAATTCATATTACACACACGAAGAAGAAATGGAACCTTTAATTGATTACAACACATTTCTAACAAAGTACCCAGTCATAGCTATTGATTGCTCTCATCAACCCGATGTAATTAAGGAATCCCTTGTAAATATTAGAATCATGTTCAACTGGCGTCAGACATTACCCGAAAAAACAATAATTCATTGTGTTATGATTATGGACAAGAAAGCTGTCTATAATCCTCTTTCAAACAAGGTAATATCGCCTACGGGAGTATAAATATAAGTACAATAAACATTTTTTCTTCACACTGCTCTCGACAGTATAACTGAGAAGATGGTGGAACCAGTTGTTCGAAATATTATGTGCACAGTCGATTTAGGGTGTAAGCTCAACTTACCCCATATTGCTACACATGGTCATAATGTACAGTATAGACCAGAAAAATTTAATCCTGTTGTTATGCGTCTCGAAGAACCAATAAAATTCACAACATTAATATTTACCTCAGGTAAAATCGTTTTAACAGGTACGAAAACCGAAGAAAACGCTGAAAAAGCTGCCCGTATAGTAGCTCAAGAATTGAAAAAGTTAGGTTTTCCTGTTCAATTTCTTAATTTTCGAATCACTAACATCGTTGCTAGCGCTGACCTAGGTTTCTGTCCACGTTTCACGAATTTTTATAATAAAAATATAAAATTTGTAGATTACTCGCCAGAAATTTTCCCAGGTTTAATCTATAGATCAGGTGTGACGGTGATTGTTTTTAAATCTGGAAAAATCATTTTAACTAAAGCAAAAACCAGACAAGAAATATACGACGTATTCGAAGCGTTCAAAAATAGTATACATAGTCTAACAATTGAGCAAGGATCTAACGGTATTTAACCATGGCTTCTTCTTATGTTGTGGATTTCCAAGGTTTTAACTTAGGATATTTTGTCATCAAGGAGATTTGTGTGGTAGCATCGGACGACTCATTTTTCTATCACCGTATGGTCCGTTCACCAATACCCTATAACCAATTATCGAGCCACAGTAGAAAACAGGTAAATTTTGTGACGAAAAATATTCACGGTTTAACCTGGGATTTAGGGTACACTTTAGAAAAAGAAGTTTTAGAAACTTTGAAGACCAAATTAGCCGGTTCCACAGTCTACATTAAAGGAAGCGAACGTGCGACGTACTTGAAAATACTTTTAAAAGGTAGGGAGTGTTGTGTTGTGGACTTGGATATTTTTGATTATCGAGGTCCTCGTAAATTGAAAGAATGGCGGTACAGTTGTTGTAGCAAACACCTATACAGACATAGTAATTTACGTTGCGCTTTCAGGAAAGCTCACATGTACAGAGATTATTTACGTAATTATTTAGGTTTAAAAAAAAAATTGTAAGTATAAATAGATGTAAGAAAAATTTGATCTTTCTCCTTCTTCTGGTGGAATAGATGTAAGAAAATGATTAAAAATTTGATCTTTCTTCTTCTTCTGGTGGTTATTACACCAGTAATTACCAATCGTTTACAAAGGTATTCTTACAATTACGAAGGTTTTCTCATTTTTACTGATATAGGACACGATAATAATGTAATGTATTTCGATATAGGTGAGGGTGTAGATATTTTACTTTTAGATAATGTTACAGATCATAGTGTATATCGAATTGAAATTTATAAAGAAGATTCCTGTATTTTGGTACATATTCACAATGATACAGGGATTGGGAAAATGAGTGAGTATGACAGAAAAATCTGTGACATTGGTCAAATATTGAAAGTGAACTGGGATCGTACAAAAGTCACAATTCATCACGACTCTACTACTCTATTTCATTTCAGTAATGAAATACAATTCTCGAGAGTTCAACATCTATCAATTAGACCTAAAACTTTTGCTCAAATAAATTACAAAAATACGTACACATTTATCGCGAACATTGTTAACTCGTGTGAAACTGGTAAAGAACCTGTAGTGGTGTGTAATTTTGAAACAGTTGGGAAAAATGAAACGTCTCGTGCATTTATGCGAGCTGATTTTTATAAGTCAAAATCCGATGATAATTACGAAGTCAAAGCAAATACTAGCTTTTTCACAATTTCTAAAAATATTGAACGAAAATTAAGCAGTACGTCTGAACCATTTTTTAATAGAAAAATAAATTTTGTTGTTGACCTAAAACGTCATCATACGAGTATACATAATCCGGGTGAAATTGTTCCCTTAATTTTATGGAATGAAGAAGATGCAACGTACCTTGAATCGTTCAATTACGTGATTATTCAAAATTTGAAAGTACGTGAATCGACTTATTCAGAGATAAATAATTCTAATAATTGTGAAATAAAGTGTTTTGAAGAGACTCGTGATAGTTTCTGGAGTAAAATTAAAACCTTTTCAAAAGGAGGTTTCAAAGTCGATAATTATTGTAAAAATACAGACTACCTTAGGGACTAAGAAATATGTCTTTTCAAATCTCTTTGACTAGTGATAGTTCAGAGATAATTCGTGAGTACAATGACGGTGTTGTTTTGAATGGGAAGTACGAGGTGGGTTTGAAACATTTTGTATTCTGGAATACATCGTACAATATTACAGATGACAATAATATTTTAATACTAATAGACCCTATTGAACGACCAGATACAATTACTAATGAAATGCGAAAATCTAAACACGAAGTAAAACTTCCTCCAGGTTATTACGAGCTTGATGATATTATTGACACTCTATCCAATATGTATGAAATGCAAGAGTCTAAAACAATCATACAACTTGTAAAAACAACCTTGAAAATAAAAATAAAAAGTCATTGGATCGTGGATTTCACACACCCACATAGTATAGGAAAAGTTCTAGGGTTCTCTAATAAACGAGTTCTCGAGCCTAATAAATATGAAGTAGCGGATGGTCCCGCGAATATTTTTAGTATAAATACCGTGAAAATTCACTGTAATTTAATTAGCACGAATATAGAAGATTTGAAGCGAAATACACACGTTTTATACGATTTTCCTTTGTACCTTGATATTGGTGGAAAAATAATCAAAGAGCCTAATCCTATTTGTTATTTCGCGGTTAATACTACGGTAATATACGAACTGGTGATTAGAATCACAGATCAAGATAATAAACTGTTAGATTTACATAGGGAACAGATAAATTTAACGATTGATTTTCGACCATGTCATTAGTAAAAAGAAATGAGTTTGAGGACCTCAAGGAGCGTGTCTCACATATCGAAGCATTTTTGAAAATTCCTGAACTCTCTCCCCCTCCGCTGCATATTCCGTATACAATTGTATTTGAACAAGAAAAATTTGTAGAGTATAACGAGCATCCTAATACAAGTGAAATTTACAAATATTTGAAAAATGATTATTATATTTTTGTACGAATCTGAATCTATGTTCACGGACAAACTTCTGTTTCTTTTAAAATGTTAAATAGACCTACTAGTGATGGTTTATATCATGAATATATGTTTATTCAAAATTATTATAACGTCTTGGTGATAAAAAGTACGGATTTAGGAACACTATCTGAACAAATTTGGCCTAAAATGAATACAGAAAAAATGGCAAATATTCATCAATATATTGATAAGTATAAACGTTTTAGTTTATTTGTTGGGTATTCTAACAAGAATGAACAATTGAAAGAGAACGATAATTTATTCACGACAAAGGGTATATTTTTCATTATCAATGACACTACGAACAAAATAGTTCATTCTTACGTACAGAATCACAATTCAGAAATTGAAATAGTTTCCGAAGGTTTAGCTGATAAATGTATCGATCTGTATATGAGTAAAAATATTTCTAAAACCGAAGCTACAATTGAAATTATCCAACCTCTTCCTAAAAAACCCGGTGATGATGATAAGAAATCAAATAAGAAGAAGTCAAAAATAATCACTAAAGATGATTAGTATACATAAAGCGCTTTTTTAACAAAATTTTGAATCATGGATAACATGTTGAAAGACTATATTGAGGCTGGTAAAGCCTTGCAAGAAAAATATGACGAAATTAGACGTGGAATAGTTACACATCAAAGAGTACTCGAAGAGGATTTTAAACCAATTATTAGACCTTTACAAGCTATAAAAGAACAATTACCCCCTATAGAAGTAGCGATAAAAGAAAATCGATCCACACCTATAGAAGGAAAAACCCAATTATCGTCTATAGAATCTCATCCTCCTCCTGATTATGATAATGATTATGAAAAAATATTTGGTCCATTAGCGAGTCACTATTTAGGTATGCATGCTTCAAAAAAGTCTCTAACTGACACTACTTTTGGAATTTACATGAAGGGGAATCAGTTATTCATTGGGAACACACCTATCTCTATTGAAAATGATAACATTATACTAGAAAATGGTCTTGATGGTTACAAATTTAAAGGTACATCTGGTCTATGGGAACTTGTGACTTTAAAAGACCCTCAAAATTATAACAACGAAGATATAGATAATTACGAACAGATTATTTTAACTACATGTGCATATCGTAGGAATAATGATCCTACTGAAAAGGTCAAGGGTAGTAGTGGAAAAAAATATAAGACAATTATACAACCTATTCTAGCAAATAGAGGTCTGCTTAAGAATGTAAGCGCACCTACACATATTTTTAATACTCCTCCTCCAAAACAAAAATCATTGTATGAAGAACTTGTTGAAGCTGATGATGATGATCCTTCACTTACAAAAAGAGGAAAAGGATTTGGACTTAGAAAAATTCTGACAAATGCCCCTGTTGAATATGTTTATTGGAATACAATCGATGAATTACTTGATAGATTGTACATTGTTTATGGGGAAATTAAAGCTGGAAATACTAATCCAAATCTTACTAACAAACTTGTTAATATTTTACAAGAAATAAGAGAGTTATAAATCGACTAAAATCGACCAACTTTCGACTAAAATCGACCAACTTTCGACCAAAATCGACCAAATTAGTATAAATAGAGGTGTTTTTCCTCTGAACATTAATAATAATGGATTACCAAGATGAAATTATTTCCCAAACCCGTTTCGGGTAAGGGTTTAGTCAACTCCTTGATAAATAATCTTCCTTTTGAAATGCACCTTCCTGGTGGTTACCAATACGCCGGACCTGGAACAAATTTGGAACTGAAACTAGAGAAGGGTGTGAAGCCTAAGAACAAACTTGATGAAGCCGCCATGTTCCATGATATTGCTTATAGTAAGTCTAAAAATTTACAGAAACGTCACGCTGCTGACAAAATTTTACAAGAGACAGCTTGGAATGTGTTTTAGCTCCTGACTCCAATTTAGGTGAGAAAGCGATGGCTTGGCTCATTACAAATACAATGAAGGCTAAACGAGCTCTTGGTGCAGGGTTAAAGAAAAAGCCTACAAGTTATACAGATTATCTTGTGAATATGGACGAAAGTGAGAAAGCTGCTGTGCTTTCAGCAGTTGAACGAAAGAAACCTGTTAATGTGACCATTAACTTACTTCGTACTAGAGAATCTATAATTAACGATTGCTCCCTCCCTCTGACATTGTATCAAATTAAAAAATTGAAAAAAGCTCGAAAAGAAAATAAGACTTCTATGAAACTTACTTTATCTGTGAAACAGTTGGAAAATTTCAAGAAAGGAGGTTTTTTACCCGCTCTTGTTGCAACAGCCCCGGCTATAGCTAGTGTTTTGGGTACGATTTACAACAGCTACCAAAATAAAAAGGCTAACGATCAATTGACTGAAGAAAAAATCCGTCATAATCGAGCTTCAGAGGGAAAAGGTTTGTATATGAACAAGAAACCTAAAGTATTGACTGGTGAAGGTTTGAGAAATAATAAGAAGAAACAAAAAGCCACTGGTTTGTATATGAACAAGAAACCTACAGCATTGACTGGTCAGGGTTTACGGAAACAAAAAGTGACAAGAGGTGGCAACCCTTTACTCCGTGAGTTAATGATAAAAAAAAAGATACTCCGTTGAGTAATTTTGACATCCTTACTTACGCTAAAAAACTTCATATTCCCTATTTTCGAGGTGTATTCATGAGAGATACTTTACCTAAAAAAGGTCCTAAACTTAGACAGTTCAAAGGGACCTGGTACACATTGGACATGTTATATGAAAATAGGTTCGAATGTAGAATATTACGATAGCTTTGGTACCCCTCCTCCGGAGGAAATACAAAAATACTTTATACATAACCAAATAATTTTCAATTATGAGCAAAACCAAGAAATTAATGAAGTTATTTGCGGTCATTTATGTTTAAAATTTCTCGCTACGTATGTCAAATAAGGTTTACTTGTATTATTGTAACTGTGTAATCAGATTTCGTTCATTTGTCTGTAAATTTAAAATAACTAGATGGAATTGCGGTCGGGGAAAAAGAAAATCGACCCGACCCTGACAAAGTTTGAAAAGGCTCTAGAACTACATAGGGGTGTGAGAAAAACGTTTAAAACACGGCGAATTATTACACAAGGTATTGACGATCTATGGGGAGCTGATTTACTTATTTTAAATAAATATAATAAAGAGAATAAGGGTTTCAAGTACCTACTAAATGTTATTGATTGTTTCTCAAAATATTCATGGTCAGTAGCTTTGAAAACTAAAAAAGCCTACGATGTTGCTGATGCCTTTGAACAGATATTAAAAAACTCTTCCCGCACCCCCAGATTACTACATGTTGACAGAGGTAAAGAATTTTGGAATAGTATCTTTAAGAAATTATTAAAAAATTACAACATAGAAATGTACCATACTTATTCCGAGGTGAAGTCGAGTATAGTTGAACGTTTTAATCGAACTCTGAATGAAAAAATGAAAATACAGTTTGAAATCAACAAGAACCATAAGTGGTTGGGAATTTTACCTGAAATTCTGAGTGAGTATAATGATAAAAATGTACACCGTACAATAGGATGCCCTCCATCAAAAGTTACTAAAGAAAACGAACGAGAAATTTTCGAGCGGATGTACCCTCTGAAAAAATTTACTCTAGACACCCCGACGTTCAAAGTAGGCGATCGTGTACGAATTTCGCGAAAAAAATTTACGTTTTCAAACAAGTACCTCCGAAATTGGACGACTGAAATTTTTAAAATATCTAAAATACATCTCACTGACCCTATTTCATATTCTATTCGAGCGTTAGATGACGAAGAGATTTTAGGTAAATTTTACAAACAAGAACTTCAAAAAACAAAATTCTAAACTTACCTTTATGAAGAGAGATATAAAATTTCCCGCGCTTCAATGGTGTCGTTGGCTCCGTTAGGGTCAGGGGTCACCCATACAAGGAGTTCTATATAACTGTTCAAAGAACACCTGACCCTATCAGAGGCGTTTAAAATTTGAATATAAATGGTAACTCGGTGGAAATCAGGGGGAGGTGTTTGAATGATTATATATGGGTATGTAGCATATTCCCCTGATTCCACAATTATTCCGCAAACATGATGGAACGCCATACTAAAACACACACAACTGAACTGAGTTAGACTTTGTCGATGAAAATTAATATGTATCTGTATCTGGTGGTTCAATAGGGCCTATTAGTATTAAAATATTATCGTCATCTGTACGGGTTATCAACATCCTTATGATAATTTCTCATCCGCTTACAGATTTTTTTTTTGCAAAATGATATGTATTATCAACACGAGTGAACTGAGTTAGACTTTGTCGATGGAAATTAATATTTTGTGGTTATCCACATCCTTATGATAATTGCAAAAATGATATGGGAAATTTGTAACACAAAGCGAATATGATAATCATATTCTCAGGAAATTCGTGATTCATGATTCAACTGTAGTGAAAAAACATCTCCGCCCACCTGATCGCCCACATATTTCCTGTTTATTCGTAATGTAAGACGTCCCACATATTTCCTATTAATGTTCCAGTTTCACATACTCCTCATAAAAAATTTGTGTATATAACCAGCATTGAACCTGTACTGAGAGATCATAGTTACTCCAAGTTTGATTGTGTGAATTTTTCTTGGTAAGTACTCTTTTCATAATCTGATGTTGTTCTTAACTCTATTGTCTAATATTAGATTATGGATTGGGTACTTATAGGTATTTGATAAACTTCTGAACGTTTGCTTCCTATCTCTCAAGGTGAGTTTTTTCAGGACATCATCAATGTGTCTCTCTCTCTCCTAATAACTCTTTGGACAGTTACAGAATGTCTCAATCTCCATCAGAATACGATTCAATCTCCGCGATCAACTTATATAATCCTACGACGGAGGGTGCTGTTGATGCTGTATTGGCTCATATTAACCAACTAGGAAACGGAGAGGGTGACCTACCACCCTTCATTTCTGTGACCAAGTTAAAACCCGGCTATATTTATACGATTAAGAAGATGGTGAAACGAATTAAAGGATTGGATAATGCACCTATGACCGGTATTCAGGTCTATTTGGACAATTGTCGTACCAATTTCCCAAGTAAGGATGAGTTCGATCTCATTTGTCTTATTGTTATTAAAATAATGAGATCAACCACCCTTATAGAACGTATTGAAGACCATTTGATGGGGAATCCTGATATTTTCAATGTTTTCGCGGCGGTCACTAAATTATTTCGATTCGATGGTGTTAAAAAATTATCCAGCGGTCACGATATGGCGCTAGGTATGTAATTATTTCTAATAAGGATGTTCTTTTCTTCTGCAAAAAATTCTTATCCATTCTTCTTCCTTAGTTTCGTTTCCTAAGATTACACGTGGGTGGAATGGGTGTATC
>Ga0209372_1000542_pt1 | contig 14866 bp, 13 predicted proteins | sample AgamicAtPe_FD_187170 | JGI IMG/M metagenome (GOLD analysis project Ga0209372, IMG submission 187170) | Agave microbial communities from Guanajuato, Mexico - At.P.e (SPAdes) (version 2) | ecosystem: Host-associated > Plants > Phyllosphere > Phylloplane/Leaf | place: Guanajuato, Mexico | collected... | reverse complement strand
TAAATATTGGTATACCACCACATGGGAACACCACTGGTTGAGGAAATGCTGGGAAAATCAATAGAATCCGCCTTTTATCTTCGCCTTTTATCAGATCCTTCTCCCTTTATGTAAAAGAAAGAAGGCATTTAGGATATGAGATTTTGACTTTCCGGAGGTATTTACTACAGGGCTTCGCTCCTCAACTGAAAAGCAAAGAGCTAAATTGCAATCCTTGGCACTGCAGCAGCAGAGTTGACCTGGTTACTGTCTCGAAAGGCTTGTATTGTTTTTCAAATAGGTTGGTATACTACTCTTGACATTAAACTACCAGACATCACCTCAAGGGGTCAAGCACTCGATCTGAACTAAATCATCCTGCGGCACTCACAGCATGAGCACATAGGGCAAGATGAAGAGAAGGATAAACGCTAAAGAGACAAGAAAAAAGGGTGGTATATAGAAGCTCCAGGTTAGCGATCATCAACGACTGGGCAATCTTATTAAAATTCTAATAGCGGAATGGCACTGTAAGTTTCATGATCTTTTGATCAAAAGAAATGATGAATCCAGACGATCTACGATCAAGGTACGAGGAATTCTGCTCGATCTTCTCCTGGTTCAGAATTGGCGTAATGTCGGCCTAAAGCCTCGTTTTCTATTTCATTAAAGCTAAAGAGACTCCCATGGGCATGGGAGGAGAGTCATTCCTAGCAAGAGGTGGGTCGGCGTAAAGAAGAAATGCAAGGGTTGGGCACCGCCAAGATCCGAAAAATGGATATGTGGAAGAGAGTTGAGCCTCAAGAATTTCGTATAGAAATCGTTTTTTTTGTTCTGTGCCTGGTATTGATCGAGAAAGCGGATACAGATATCCAAGAAAAATAGTAGACTATGCAAGGAAAAAGCCAGTAAATTGAAGAAAATGTATGGTTTTGGCCCTACGGAGATAAAAAAGTGCAGAACTGGGATGCCAAAAAGAGCCGATTTACAAGCAAAATTTAAAAAGTACCAAATTGCCCCATGCTGGCTATCAAGTTTTCAAAAATGGAGCAGATTTTGGAGCCGAGGGAGAAGCTATTTTCTTTACTTTTGCACATGGTTGGGACAAATGTTTTTCAAAAATGACCCTTGAAAATGCCACTTTCCCTAAGGAATGCAAAATAGTAACTTTTCCTACTAGGTCGGATAGAATGGTGTTTTTCTATACTAAAATGAGTCAAATTCCGATAAAAAAGCGAAAAAAGTTCTTCTCACCTAGTGCACCTTGGTACTTTCCTCTTCCGCCCTTAGAAACCGGGGTAAGTAATCTCATATGTTTGAACTGAGAGAGCTTCATTTTCCAATAGTGCCAGGACCTGTGTTCCATATCCATTATCTTTTCCTTGTCCTTCTTGTCGAATAGAAAGCAAATGGATGCGATAAAGCGTATGTCCTATATTTCTGCCTTTCATTCATCTTACCATACTTCTTATTTCCTCTGACTGTAACCTGAACCAGCCAGAGTTCAAATTCCGATCGGAAAAGTGAAACGTATCTTCCTTAGTGAAGTAGAGCGTTTCCAAAATTCCGTGCATCGCCGGCTCTCACCAGTCCCGATGCAGGTAGAGTAGGACATGTGCGTTACCAAGCATGGCTTAAAAGGCTTTTCTTGGTGCGTTCACTACTCGAAACGGGTCCTTCCGAATATCCCTAACTAGCTTTCCAAGCCAGACGCGTTATTTCCAAGTTTCCTTGGGTAAGTGAAGAGATGAAGTCCTCTTCTTCACAGTGAAAGTAGCTCAAGCGGAAAGCAAGCAACTACACAGGATCACCAAAACGTTGTTTTTGTGCCTATGTTCACACTTCGTTCCTGCTCAACTGTGCTTTTTAGTTAAAACAAGCAAATTCGTTTGTTCTAGTCCGGTAAAACCTACTATTTGTGAGATTTCTTACTCTGATTTCATTTGTTTCACTCACTTTTTCTATCTTTTTCTGCATTCTTTCCTTACACTCTTTCTCTGTAGGTTAAGCCTATTTCCCTCGATTTCTCTATTGCAATAGCTCTGTTGCCAAAGAATAGCTAAGTTGCCAAAGAAGGTCAATCCCGTTCTGCCAAGCGATAAGCTGTGCCATTCTTTCCTTCTACAGAGTAAGGAGTTTTCAAGCAAGAGTTCTCCCAAATACAGTAGTGGATAACAGCAATAAGTAGTTGATAGCAAAAAACAGTTCAAGGCAGAAGCATCTTTCGATTGAGATTACACCACTCAAGAGCGCTTTCTTTTTAAACTGCTATTTCTCTCCCGCACGCAAGATCCTACGCAAAAGACTGGGTCAACTCCCACTGTAACTGGGGTCAGGCCATAGCTCCTAGGCCAAGGAAAGGCACCGTATATTCCTAGGCGGCGTATCAGTAGGTGGTCCAAAGACTGTTGAAACACCTAAAGTAGAAGTTTAGTAACAAAAGAGTACTGATGCTGCAAGTAATGTTTTGTGGATCAAACAAACTCCTATTGTCATACATACTCAAACCATACCTGTTTTCATCTATGTCCACCTACTCCTCCAATCGTTATGTCAACTTACCCCTCCTATCGTATGCTTGCGTGTCTGTGACTAACCCACCCCTCATAAGAAGTAGCTGCTTTAGTAGTATTAAATATACACCCACCGCACGTTCAAACTAGAAAGCACGAAAGCAATTTCTGAAAATCCCCAACGTTTCTTATCGTTCACTTTACCCTTTTTTAGATCGATCCTACTTTATCATCAATCTATGCCCACTCGTTGCTTCTTCAACGTCTTTACTCTAAAATAAATTAGACTCGTCGACTCCCGCATCTGCAGTATCTGGTATATCTAAATGCCTGTACTCACGCCTAAGTTTCATCATTTCAAAAAGTAATATTATTTTTCTTCCCTTTTTTTCTTTCCCCTTCTTCTTTCTTCTAAAGAAATAGAATGTTGATTGCTCGGTGTTCGCTATGACAGGAATACCGATGTCCGTTCGCTATAACCAACAGGGCGTAAGCTCCAGCTACTCTATTATGTCTCGACATGTTGCGCCCATACGTGACCTATTCCAATCAGTAAGAGCTTTACCCAACAATTGCTCAAATTGGAGGTGTAGGCTGTTGGGGAACGTAGAGGAGCTCTTTGAGCCCTTGTCTAACTAAGGTGTTCATGAGAACAAAGTAAATAAGCTGAGCAATACCAATTATAGTTGTTCGCGAGGCTCCTCCTCCCGGCTTCTAACACCAACGAAAATGAGCGTTATTATTATTATATATATATATATTTTATAGATGTTCGGAAGGAGTTCCACAACTATGAGTTCATCTGCAAGGTTCTTTCCACCATTGATCAAGTTTCAACTTAGCTTTAAGGAAAAAGGTGGGTTTTTGAACCGCTTTGAATCCGCATTGGGGAAAGCACGCAAAGACTAGACTTGTTGGACAATTGAAAGGTGCTTGCTGAAGAGTTTCATTAATTGAGTATAGACATTCTTGACTTGAAAACTTTTCCTATGTGGATAGGCATCTTGAGTTTTATTAAGTAATTGCCATGCAGGTTGAGTATAGTGGAAGGCATTAGCAATAACCTGTGGCCTTTGGTTCTGGTAAGAACAATGTTGGATATCAAGAGGTCTCAAATCGTTTGAAGTAAGTTACAACTCATAACTGGAAGCTGATAAAGCGAAGGGGCAATTTTGGAATAATCAATTTGGTCCGTTGCTAAGAAATCAGTAGAAATCGGGTTCTTATTATTATGTTCTTGGAATTTATTTTGTGGCATGGACCTTGTATCATTGGCTTGCTCACAAGTATCTGTACCGGTGTAATTGGCAACCTACATAGGATTTATTTGGCATGGATGTGCAATTGCAAGGCCGGGGTTAGATTCGTTTTGGGGTGGCGGATAATGGTTTGGTATGTAAGTACTATAGTTTGGTAGGTTTGAATTGTGTGGCCAGGGGTATTGGTTACGATTCCAGTGGTCTTCAGGCGAGTTGACAAAACTACCCCTATGCGAAAAAGAACAAGCCCACATATGTCAATGTAAAATGTATGAAGCATGCTCTACAAAGTCCTTATTCTCCTCCATACCTTATAGAATCAAGCATCTAAGGGGCGGGTACGAAGTGTATTAAGACCTTATTCAATGGAATCCATCATCTTACGATGCCTGTTCCTTTTGACTTGACTCCCCCGCGCGGAGAGAATGGAATGTTTATCACTCTAGGCAAACCGCGTTCGACCCTACGAGAACAGCTTGGGGCTAGCAGGACATAAAGAAGAAAGAAGAAACTCATCATATGAAAATGCTAACTACAAACAATCCCACTATTTTAGAGTTTATTAAATGCGCAAGAAAGGCTATACCATCTACCAACTATATTGGAAGGGAACGCCTATATATATGAAAAATAGCCACAGCCAGCCAAACAGAGTAAGGAGTTAGGCTAGATTTCCCACAGTGAAGCAATATGAGTCGGTGCTTCCTATAATTGCATTGCAGTCCTTGGTTATGAAAGGAATCCAGTACACAAGAGGAGTAGAGCTCTGATTAGGTAGGGCGGGCACTAGTACTGACTGACAAGTGGGGCATGTAAAATTAGAGTGGCAGACACTGCTTCTGTAAGTACTTAAAAGCAAAGAGCTAAATTGCAATCCTTGGCACGCACAAGTAGGCCTCAGCCGTATCGCTTTCATTCGATTTGGAGACTCGATTTTCTTTCAGCGTAAGCACGGATTTTATATCTAATCACCTCGCCCGCAAATACATTTATTTCAAGTTGACCCCTGCCCACGTATGCCGTAAAGAAAGCTTACTGTTAGGCATCGAGGTTGATTGTAGGCCAAGCCTCATAGATACTAGCTCGTCCGCCATTACCTACGAAAGAGAGTGTTATGCAAGCTTGAGATGCGCGCTTGATCTTTTGAAGCCCTGCCTTCCTGGTATGCGCATTGAGCAGCTGAGTGAAATTTATCATACTTTGGACCGTAGCAACTACATGACCTATTCCAGTGCTTGGCTAACTAAAAGCAGCAACTCGCTTTTGAACTCTACACGTGCCTAGTTGCCTTTTCACTCTACTTTTTGGGAGCAGTGAGTAACTACTCAAAGAACTCTACACATTAGTAGTGTATCGTCTGTGTAGAACGAAAAAACACATTAGTAGTGTATCTCTCTAAAGTAGTGTATCGTTCGCTCGTAACATGCCTACGTGTATCGCTGGAGCGAAAAGCAGCTCGGTGAAGGAAAGCAAGTGGGGGAGGAGAGGATGTAGTTGAGGAAGAAGGGGAAGTTCGTAGGTGCAACGAGTTGAATTAACTCACTGTTTATAGTATAGGGTCTGAAAGACTCCTAACAGGAAGAAGCTCGATCTATCCAACAAGACAAGGAAAAACGTAGGCAGCTTGCTCCGCACGTTGCTTTCGTCCTATTAAAGCAAGGATCCTGTTAAAAGGTTATGGTGTGCCAGATTTCTCGTGTGGAATTGCATGCTACCACCTGATTCAAGACTGGTTCTGTCAGGGAGGAAAGAATCCAGCCAAGAATCAACTGATCTTGTTTCGTCCATAGATCGTCTTGTTGAGTTGAGGTTATTTCGCTGGCCACTATGTTGCTTGCAGCAGGTAGTGTCTGAGGTTGTGAGCCATCAAGATGTGCCATTAATCCATGGCCACGTATGACTGGTCAAATTTTAGAGCGCCACGTTGTCAGAATGCAACTTGCAATTGATGGGATGCTCCAATTGAATTGGTTGAAGAGGTTTGGGCAGTTACGAAGCAAGAGTATAGAATTCCGCCTCTGTGAAAAGAAGGCTTCTGCCAGCCAGTAAACAAGAACGCTCTACTAAATAGGTCGGTCTTTGGCCAGCCGAAGAGTCAAGTTACCGATACCTACCCCAGAACTAATAGATCCACGGAAAGAAGAGTATGCTGAACCAGATAGTGAAAACCAAGAAGATACGGATGAACCTACCTGATAACCTCGTACGCTGGTAGCTGGCGTATACTCCCAGCTCGCAACCCCACCAGACCGGACACATTCCTATTCCTAAAGGAAGTGACGTCAAATACAATCAAAGTAGGCCGACAAAAGAAACTCAAGTGAAAGAGGCCCACATACCCACTCCTCTTTCCCGCCGCCCCCCGGGCAGGCAGCGGCCTCGCACTCCCTATTATTTTTTTTGAAAAAGGGACTACTACACCTGGACAATCTTAACTTTTTATGCGAAGCGATCGGAAAACGAATGAGATCAGAAAGGCCATCATTGAGGCAAACAATGCAATAGCTTCGGTGAGAGCAAAGCCCAAAATAGCATAACCAAATGATTGTTTAGCCAATGAAGGATTTCGCGCCACGGAATGAATCGAAGAACTGAGGACGTTTCCAATACCGACAGCAGCTCCCGCTAAAGCAATTGTAGCAGCTCCGGCACCTATTGATTTAGCTCCTTCTAACATGTCGAGTCGCGACATGACATTGTTTCACGCTTTTCCTTCGCAACTATAAATTAAACCAAAAATTTATAGTCTCCATAGTGGAATAATAAACCTAGACACAAACTAGATACGGAATCGCTACGCTAAGTTTCTTTCTATCAGCTATTGTTCAAGGTCATTTCCTTTTTTACCTGTTTTTTCAGGCGTAGCTGGGAAAATAGACTTGACGCGGACTCCGCTCCAGCCGAAGGAAAAATCAATACCCAGTTTTTGTTTTGGTCCATGTGGTAGTTAATAACTCTCCGGAGGAGAGGAACGTAAGCGCAAAGCGCAAAAATCAGGTATATGAGAAACAGGATTAACACCGCAGAAACTGCATATGAAAGCTGAATAAGTGTTAATTCCGTCACAAGCTGGATAAATCGGTCCATGGGAAGTCCACCCCATGTTTCACGCTTTTCCTTCGCAACTATAAATTTATAGTATAGTATAGTATGGTATACTATTTTCGAGTATAGTGTACTATTTTCGAGTATAGTATTTCTCGTTGATTTGATTCCTCATCTCCATAGTGGAATAATAAACCTAGACACAAACTAGATACGGAATAGCTACGTTTCTTTCTATATGATAATATGCACCGAGGGGAGGGCATGTCTGAGACTAACTTCCTTGAAAAGAGGAAGACAAGTTATGTAGGCAGTAGCCGTTCCAGAAATGTAGCGGTTGCTCGACCAAAGCCGGTCAATAAGACAGATCCGGATCCTAGTGGAGATGGTTCGATGGTTGGTGACTCTAAGCCAGAGTGATGCTTTCTTGGTTTAATAAATGCCTTACTAAGCCCTTCCATTTCATTTCGCAGCGCTGTTGTGCCTTTTTGGCTGAAGGCTGTCCTCTGATGACCTCTTTATCCATACCATACCGCCGATTGAGCAGATGTTCAAACTCAAGATTGGATAATAGAAAAGTAGAAAGAATTTGTGCTTGGCGTCAGCTACGAAGCCTCTTTTGGAAAGGAACCCGACCTGTCCTCTGATTGAACTGTCTGGCTAGCTATATGCTTCACACATTCCATTCTATGTTAAACTAGTCCCCGAAAATGCCGTTGACTTTCCTCGCAGACAGTCGGGATCTCTACTCCTCGAAAGGGTACTCTCCTTTACTTGCGAGTACATAATAGATTGGGCTTGGCTTAATACTTCCTTGCTAATTTGTCATTCTGATCGCTACTCCATGAGAGAAGGTGGGTGCTCACTCATCCCCTTTCTTTGATCCCTGATTCCATTCTATTCCCTGACAGAAGTGCGGGACGTTTTTAGATAGCGTTGCGTTCGTGCCTCTTTGCTTAAGAAAGGGGTTTTTTGCTCCGTCTTCTTTTATCTTGGCATGTTTCTTCTACTTGAACAGACCGAGTTGGCTTCACACTCACACCTTCAAAGAAAGATCGGAAAATGGCCTCTGAGTGAGTCAATGTTCTCGCTACTAAAGATAGAGTTTCCGTGGACTTTTCGATTGGTCTTTCCGAGTGCTTCACCTCGTAAACTCGGGCCTTCATCCGTAGGGCAAGAATCGGTTTCACTGCTGGTCTATAAATCAGACCAGGGAGAATGTAATTCCATTCCCTCAACATTGGAAAAATTGGAAGGTCAAGCAAATTGAGAGAATTTGAGCGCTTTAACTTAGCTATGTTGGCACGCCAGGGGCTAAGGAAAAAAGATAGGTCTCCCCTCAAGTAGGAAGGAGCAAGTCAATCACTCAACTGCTCCATATTCCTATTCCAGCTTGTTTTCGTTCTTTCAAAGGAGGAAAGAGATAAGCACATTCTATTTATTTTCGAAAGCACATTCTATTTATCAATTGGCATTCGACTAAACGAATAGCATTTCGAACACAGTCTGACTCTTTGATTACCCTCATCTGTTGACTGACTCCCCTACACTGCTAACGAGGAAGGATATGGTCTGGTAAGGAATGAATTGTAGTAGACACCCACTAATTGTTGAATAGTTCACAAAAGAATGGATTGGATCGAAACTCGCGACTGCATGCCCTAAGATGTAGACACCCAAAAGATGCTACCACTCTCAACCAGCCATGAATCTCGAAAAGGGAGACAAAGGATCGACTCGCCCCCGTATCAATCAGTGTGTAAGTTGGACACCCAAATATTAGAAGCGTACCAGCTATCAGATAAGGCAGGATCCTCATGGTCGGCTACGTGCTGCACTTCAACGTATTCCTGGTCTGCTACATCCTCCATAACCTTCACAGCCTTTATTCTAGCCCTCTGCTGAGTCCTAGTCCTACCACCTCCCCTCTTTTCAGTCGGAGTACCACGACCACGTGACTGGGCTTTCCCCCACGACCAGCACCTACCACCGTCGAGCTACCCGTCCCGCGACCAGTACCACCGAAGCCACGACCAGAAACACCTACTCCATTACCTCCTCCACTAACCCCTTCACAAAATACCAAAATAGGAGCAACTTATTAAATAGGGCTATCTATACAGTAGGTCAAATAGGATCAAGTTTTGCCAATTCCGAATTCAAGTACGAAAACTAAGAAGTTGGCACTTTTATTTTAACACAAGGAAAAGGGAGCCCACATATAAAATAGAAAGCGAGTTGGTGCTTGGGAAAGATACTGGTACCTTTAGACTAGGGTCAATAATTCATTAACATTTCGAGATTTTCCTGGCTTAAGGCTTTCACCGCAGTATTGTCTTATGCTTTAGCCAAGTATAGCTCTAAAATCTGTCTGATTTGCCAATGAATCATGATTTCCCTTGCTTTTCAGATAGCCTTGACATGAATGAAATGTGCACTTGACCGTTATCCCTTGCTTGGATGGACACTCTCTCTATTCTTATCTCTTGTCCGGCACCAATCCTTCTTCTTGATCCCAACCTACTAAGAGTTTTCCGATCCTCATCCAACCAGTAACATGTTCTGACCGAATCGACTGCTCTGTGAAGAGTTGGAAGGACAGTCAAGCTAGGGGATATTCTCTCTCAACCTATTCTTGGGACATTGGCCAAAGATAATAAGCGAAGAAGGAAGGCAAAGATACTTGGATTCCATTGATTCTCTTCCATTTCATCCTGCACTTGATTGCAAAACAAAATCAGAAGCTGTTCTCAGATCCGTTGTGTTGAGAAGCTGTTCTCAGATCCGTTCTCCGCCGATACCAATAGGAAACCTCAGTGGATACGAGCGAGAACAAATAGCTTGACTTGATTCAAAGCGTAGAGGGCTGCCGAGTATAGGTTTTGCTTGTGAGTGTACCTAGTTTACGGCCAGATCTTACTTAACACTTAACAAGGATAGGTCGTCGCTTTCCGGGTGGATATCCAGCAGTTTCATCCCTTCCCGAGGGAAATCAAGCGTCCTCAAGTCCCTCTTCAAACTCTAATCCGGATTGTATCGGCTAAGTCGGGTGTGCCCCAGTAGAGATGCGAGGAATAGGATCCATCTAAAGGTGCCGAAGCAGCTATTGATATTGAGTGAGGGGAGGCACTTTTGCTAACCAATCTAATATGCTTGCCTTGAAGGACTATTGAAAAGGTGAGATGAGTCATAGACTGCCAGTGCTAGCAACCACTAGTGATTCAGATCTTAATCGATTTCTAGCAAACACAGATTCTTTAGACGAATATCGCCTATTTCTTTTGATACCAGTTTAAGGTCTCGGGCCTTAAATCCATGAAAAGAGGTTTTCAGACGGGAATGGATTCGATCTAGAGCCGCATCCTGGGTCGACATCGACTTCTGCTTTTTCATTTCCATACGAGAATAGTTGATTGCGAGTAACGAGTAAACTATTCTAGAAAAGAACAGTCCCAACTGGCCTGGAATGAGATCCAGAAAAGGACCTGGCAAGAGATACGTCTGTCTTGTTGTGATGTGATGCGAGGAATAGGCGAATCTGTCGTGATAGAAAACAACCCTTTGTTGCTATGCTAATGGATCTGCTCAGGGAACTGGCCAGGGTTCAGTTGAAGACAGGAATGGAAATGTTTCCCAACTAGAGCTACGGCACTTTTCCAATAAACGGAAGCTCAAGCCAAGCCTAAAGCGAAGCATCCGCCTCCTCTTTACTAGCGAGTCTAGTTTCCTACAGGGCAAGGGCGTAGACTGGTTTCGAGTCCTATAGGAGGATCAAAGAAAAGGTAATATCCTCGGGTAAGGCAAAGCACATTCGAAGACTGCCTTTCGATTCGTATCCTCGGAAAATAACGAGCTAGCCAAGAGAAATGTGGAGACGCGGAAAGGGAAAGGATTGAGTAGGCCGGAAGCCTATTTTCAAATAGGTTGCTTTCAGTAATCCGAGTAGGCAAGTAGGGTGTCAGTGATTATGCTAGAAGGGCCAAGTGGAGATGCTAGTGTTGAATCTCTTCCTATGCGGAGTTTTCATATAGCTTCAGCGGCAAACAGTCTTCCTTCCATGGTCGATCAGGCGTAATCTCCATAAGCTACAGTTGTCACGTCTGAGAGGTAGAAGCTATCTATCCAATCCAATCCTTCTCCAAAATGCACCATGCCCGATCCAATTACTATAGAGCCAGCTACATCCCCTAAAGCCAAAGCCACTCTCATCCTTTTTCCAATTCAGATTGTACTGGTAGCATGTTGAAGCTGTGGAATGGTGTTTGTTGGTGAGTAAAGAGCCCATTCTAGAGATGAAGCAGTGTTACTTTCCAGTTTTTCACTTCGTTCGTTACTTTCCAGCTTCAGGAGCAAGCCTATAGTAGGTAGTAGGAAGGCGAGTGATGGGTAATCTCAGTCGGTAAAGAAAGGTACTAGGGATTGACCTAAAGCTACGACGTTGGAGAAGTTCATAGGTTCACACGTTGAAAGAAGAACGTCGGATTGAGACGAGAAAGCAAGTGCAAGGCATTCAATAAGGTAAGCTAGGGTTGGCAGAGAAGATGGATAGAGAAGAAATAGAAAGAATCGAATACAAAACAACTCCGTTGATTGAATGTCAAAGCCTTCGGCCCTTCTTCTTTCTCAACTTTAAAGCTCTTGCTTAAACCGATTGGGAGTCCTCCATCTCTCTTAAAGTTTGAAGTAATCATTTCTTTTTTTCATTCCAATTCATGTCCTGAAGCTTTGCAAGGATCGAATGTTTACCTTTTCAGATTGAGCAATCTCCAATCACCTTAACCAAATTGAGTAGGATAGGCCAGTGGGCAGACCAGCTATAGAGAATTGTTTAAAAAAGAAAAGAAGAGAAATAGTAGATTTGTCCTCGAAAGCCAGTCTTCATAAACCTATAGGGATCAATCTCACTGCAGGAAAAACAACTGAATGAGAGAGAACTTACTTACTGCTTTCTGTCCTCGCATAGCACCAAGAATACATTCCTGCTGGTCAAACAAAGTCTTTCCTCTTTGGTTGGTGATAGTCTGGCGAAGCATTTAAGCTTCAGTACCTGGTTTTCAACTGGTTAGTCAAGTCCTCTACGGCTCCTCGGGCAGGTAAGGGAGTAGAACCTGTACGGATCCTTCCATTCGAAGCAAGTACTGCCTGGCTCCTCCTACGATATATGACTACGATTCCTAGCGCGATTCCTATCCTAAGCATTCCTTCCTAGGTGCCTGAGCGGCTTCCTTTCCTTCCTCGGCAAATAATAATGCTATCAGGAACAGCACTGACGAAGGGGGTTGGGCGAGCTAGAGCGAAGGGAAATAAAGAAAAAGCAGATGATACTATCCCTTTGACGGGTGCCCTTAACGGCCCCTTTGACGGGTGCCCTTAACGGCTCCTATCTGGTCACCGGGTTAAACAATTGATTCCTCTCAACGCATTCCAGCGGTAAAGAGCTTGTCGTATTCTTTTTCTAATTCTCTATTGTATTCAAGCAAGAGTCCTTGGCATCCTACGAAAACATGCGCTCGTCATATCGATAGCTCGCAACGGAAGAGGAGGTACTTTCTATTCCAACTGGTTAATCCGATCTGTTTTACGGGGCGTACCCATCCAGTGGGGATGACATTTGAAAAGATACCGCTATCGTAAGTGCTACTTATCGCTCGTAGTCTTCGTAGGAATATCAATAAATATCTGAATCGTAGTCATATCTCGTACGCTAGGAAATAATTGCTTTGCCCGGGGCGCACCGTTCAATGACATTTGTTTCATTGCTTTAGGAGCCGTACCTTTGCTTTCATCAACCGCTTCTGATTCCCTTCCGTGCACAGGTTCTACAACTAGATAATTATCTAAAGGGATAGCGCTAGTTCCAATCACAACCTTAGCCGAGGACCCCTTTTCCGTAGTAGCAGCCCTTGACTGCGCCCTTGCCTTGCACCGGTGAACAAAAGAAAGAAATTGCAGAGTACCTCTAGAATGTTTCCATCGACTGACCTTTTTTTCAATGCTGCTAGTGGCTTCTTGATTCAGGCGATGCATCCGGCACCACTCTTGGGGCTAAAACGTCTGTGAACAATTTAGTCCATGGAAATATTTCAAATGAATTATGTAGCAGAGAAGCTTGGCGTGCGGTCTCTTCGCCGGTTGTTACTAGCTGAACTGATTCCATGAACCTGACATTACCTGGGGTTGCTGAGGCCTTTGGGCAGCATGAGGCCCTGACGCCCCCCCCGGCTCAAGCACATAGTCGACATGTATGCTGACGGTCCTGGTATCCTTTTCGAACTGGTGAAAAATGCTGAAGATGCATCCGCATCCGAAGTTGTGTTTTTACTGGGCAAAACCAAGTATGGCACCTCGTCTATACTTTCAGCAGAAATGGCTGAATGGCAGGGTCCCGCTCTCTACTGCTTCAACGACTCAATTTTAAGCCCCAGGATCTCTATGCCATCTCACGCATTGGCCAGGACAGTAAGCTTTATAAACCCTTTTCCATTGGACGGTTTGGCCTAGGGTTCTACTGTGTGTATCACTTCACTGACATACCGGGCTTTGTTTCCGGTGAGAATATTGTGATTTTCGACCCGCATGCTTTTGACTTGCCTGGTATATCTCCCTCTCCGCCCTACGAGGAAGAAAACTTATGTTTAAATAACATAAGTTTTCTTCATAATGTTAGCCGCTACGCGCCTTATTTAGAAGTTCATCATTTAATATTAATAGAAGATCAAGAAAATGAAAGAGTGCCAGTTACTACTAGAAAGATGGAAAAGAGAAACTTATCCGCTTGGAAACTTTTTCTACGCATTTGACTTTTGTTCAGTAGTTTGAGTATTGAGTTCACACCTAGCAATTTCAGTATTTTCTTTCTTTACCAGCGAGTTCATTCACTCTTAGGATTGGATCCTGGAGTGGCGATCGAGATCGAGTCAGTAACCGCAGCTCTCTCGTCTGTTGTCGGAGGGGCTAGGCTACTCTAAGGGAAAGATCCCACAGCCGGGTAAGCATTTATTTTCAAAGAAGAAAAGACTGGATCTTAGAACGATGACTGCAGTCAGAGCCTATCAACAAGCACATACATTTCTTATAACTGGTCAGTCAGCTTTACAAGCGCTCGAAGCAGACAGAACTATAAACCTCCCATAACCATATAGAACGAAGTAAGGCTTTTCTATAATGCTTATTTGGCGAGAACAACGTGTTAAGCAATTGACTATGAACTTAGAAAATCCATCGCCCTATCCCTTGCTTACCTATTCTTCACAGGCGGCGGCCTATCTCGTGTTTCTTAAACCCAGCTACCTTGGCAACTAGTTCTATTCCATGACACTTGACCAAGCCTATTACTTATCTTACCTAGTAACTGACCGGTGCTTTTGTGAAAAACGCATATCAGCTATCTCGTGCTTGGCTATTTCTGACACCTTGCCCTGGCTAGACCTGTGAATCCCCTCACCACCAATTTGAATACAAGACTGCCTGGTTCAATCCTACCACTTTGAGGGCAGGCCACTCTTAGAACTTTTCTATTGAAAAAGAGAGGGCCTATTCAAATCAAAAAAGAAGTTTTCCTATAGCTAAAAAAGAGTATCAGCTATGAAGCCCCTGAGCTAGAACAGAATATTTCCAATAAAGCCATCCATACCCTACGCTCAATCAAAGGGATGGCCGAGCTAGTTTTCTAGAGAAAGAACCGGAAGGACGGACTGACTTAAACGAGTTGTATTGTTAAGTAGTAAGCGCCACCACACGAGACAAGCCTTCCCAGGCGCGGAGCGATTGGTGCTGCATCGAAGATTTTCGTAGATAGACAGATCTTGCTTTTCTTTTGGAAGACAGTAGCGGTACCAAGGTGATCCAATGAAGAGGTAGACGCTATATGCTGAAAACTTCGTTCGTTTTTTGTTCAGATAGTTCAGTTGGTTAGAGCAAAGGACTTAAAATCCTTGTGTCAGTGGGTTGGGAATTATGCCTAGATCCCGTATAAATGGAAATTTCATTGATAAGACCTCCTCGATTGTAGCCAATATTTTATTGCAAATAATTCCGACAACCTCCGGGGAAAAAAGGGCATTTACTTAT
>Ga0209372_1000541_pt1 | contig 14937 bp, 7 predicted proteins | sample AgamicAtPe_FD_187170 | JGI IMG/M metagenome (GOLD analysis project Ga0209372, IMG submission 187170) | Agave microbial communities from Guanajuato, Mexico - At.P.e (SPAdes) (version 2) | ecosystem: Host-associated > Plants > Phyllosphere > Phylloplane/Leaf | place: Guanajuato, Mexico | collected... | reverse complement strand
GTGTCTTGTTGTTATTGTTGGTGTTGTTGTTGGACGATCTGCCGCCGCAACGGTAACGCTTTCGGTCGGCGCCTCACTCTCACTTGTTTCTAATTGTTGGTTCTCAGGTCAACCCAGTTGGTAGCGCTGATACGATCAATCTGATTGCATCTCTCCACCTCCAACAAAGTCGGGCTCCTCCTCCTCCTCTGAAGTCTCCATGTATCTTGCCCCAATAAGCTTGGGTGATTGAGTATCTGTAGAGCACAGTCTGCGCTGAGCCTCCGATAGTTGATTCGAACTTGCTACCGAGCTCACTTGAGACATATCTATCGTATAAACGAATAATCTCATCCCATATCTGGGTCTCTCCTGCAGAGCACCACACGGAGGAGCCTTTAGGCCAGGCGAGCTTATTAAACTGCGATCATCTCTTTCTATCCATCATGTTCACCTATCATCAAACGTTTTTCTAATAGGTCGGACTTGCTCAAGTTTTGTCGAGTGCGCCAGAGAGACGCACGAGCTCTCTCATTCGGCTGGAATATTGACCTAGGCAGAAGCTAAGCAGTGGGATTCAAGCTGAAAAATGGTGGTTGGATGACAGATGAAGCAAGAGGTGCATTTCGACTTTGAGTCCTAGAATCGGCTCTCAAAATATGGTCCATCTGCGCATTTCCTGAGTAGAATGTAAGATTACAACTCCATTTCGTATCCTCTAGTTTTGTATCCAATTCTAGGTTCCTGTACAGTTTAGCTCGAGTGACCTAACATTCATCATAAAAGTCCTTGCTTCGCTTCAAATTTAGAGTCTGTCTCTGCTTCTTTTCATAGAGTTCGCGAGACTTGTAGTAGGATACAGTTGCGCAGCTAAGTATGAACACACTGCCAGCTATAGTGAAGAATCCTAGCGCGATCGAGAGTGGGCCTTTGGAGTTTCTTGAGATTAGTGGCTGAGAGCAAATCTGAAATAGCCTCGTATTTGCCACCAGCGGAACTGAACTTACCTAGAATATGAGCTAAACTTGATCCAGCATAGCGCTCGTACTGGCTATCGAAGTGAGGTGGTCCCATCTCAACATGATCAAGTAGCATTATAACACCACCAAATACAACCATGAGCATTCCAACTGCAACCATAGACATCGAGCAGAATATTAGAGGCTTGTGGTTGGCTGGATGCTTGACGGCACCGAGCAAGGAGCCATCGACCATCCTCGGCATCTCGCGGCACCTCTGGTCGTGTGCTGGGTTCGAGTTTAGATTCACGTACAGAGGCCGCTGTGAATCGATTGTGTACTGTTTCAGGTGCCAACGCGAACCAGCATTCTGGAATTCACATGCAGATCCGTCGGGCACCTGAGACTGGCAAAGTATACACAAAGGAGCGAACGGCTGCCTGTGGATCTAGAGCGAGAGCCATCTTTCACTGAGCTCGGATCTAACCCCATCAGGATGGCTCAAGTATTGTATTACTCCAGCCTTGATGAAGGATTCATGGTTGTTGTTTGCAATTGCGCCACTTCGTCTGACTCCAAGACGAAGTGAATGGAAGGGTCGCCCAGGATCTAATCTCATAGGCTGATTGCTCAGCCCCGATTATTCAGGAGCTTTCGAGGTTTGATTCTCACGAAATATTGGTCATGCCTCTTGATGGGCAGAGTTTTATCAGATGGGACCAAGAATGAGCCACTAGGTTGCAACTAGTTCTGCGATTTCGAGCATTAGATGTGACGGCACAGCTTTGCATCTGCTCCTATCGCCACAGTTTGGATTATCCAACTCAAACCAGATTGGATGAACTACGCGGACACAAGCCAGGAAAGGGAGCTAAAGTGGGAGACTCGAAACAAAGGTTTTATGTTACCGTAACTAAATGATGGGGCCAACTAGTTGGACTGAGAGGGCCGCATTGTTTGTTTATTATAAGCTATTAGTGGCGAGCTCAAATCTCAACGTCCTGCCGGCAGCCGATGTGGCTCTTGGGCCCAAACTTGGCCGGCGTAAAAGCCGACAAGCTGGCCTCCTCAACTACCAAGTTTGTCTTGCTTATTGCGGCTCCAGTCTCAGTGGTTGAGGAGGAGTTCGAGGAGCTGCAACTGGAGTCAATGGAGACACTGAGAGCCTCATAGGATGGATCGGAGGAAATTGTTTGCTGCTCTCGGCTAAAGTAGGCGCCCAGTGCGAGTTCCCTCAGTTGGTGCTCGACGAGAGAGGGCGACTCATGGAGGAGGGGGCGCAATTTAGTCTGTTCATCTCTCGGGCAAATTCCAGCACTGAGCAACCTGTGCAAGTGGCCTGTCTGCTCCACTTGTCCCCGGTTTTGGTGCTCCTTTCCCGGTTGCAATCTGAAGGCCTGAGACTCATCGTGTTTGAGTTGCTGCTGTTGCCGCTGGAATTGGTTGCGATTGTTCAACTTGATGTTCGACTCCAGAGCCAGCGATGACAGATGCTCGAGTATGGAGGAGTGCGATTTGCAGTCCTCGTCGTCGTCGTCAGCGTTGAGCTTTGGTGGAGAGTCGATGTCCTGGTTATTGTTTCCATCAATCGCATTGCTAGCTTCCATTGCAGCTAAACGACAACCATCGGCGACAGCTTTTCCAGCGGCCGCGTATTGGCTTACGGGCGCCGACTCCAATCCAACGCCCGCCTCCTCCTCCTCCAAGGCCTCTCCCGTTCGCGCAACTCTTTGCCGACTGACACTGTCTGGAACCTGTTTGCTCGGCGGCGGCGGCGAAGCCTTGCGCTTGCCGGCCAATGTCATGGGGCCAATGATGCTACTTAGCTGGCTTAGGAACTCTTCTAGTTTCAATTGTTTTGGCGGCTCCGCGATGATGGAGCTGGAATCACTGACATTATCCGTCTCGCAATCAGCGCTGAGCCCCCTCCTCTCGCGCTCCAGTTTGCGCTCACCTGAGACGAGAGCATGGAGATGATGGGCCGCCTCCCCGTCCACTTGCCTCCTCTCGAGCGCCAAATTTGGTTCGCAATCAATGGGTATGACGCACGAGGATTCGCATTGACTCGTCGAAGCCATTCTAGTCAGGGAGGAAACTCTCGACGCTCGGCCGAGACTTGTGGCCTTGCTGCTCGTTGCGGACGGCAATCGCGTGGGCGAAACACTTAGCCCAAGTTCAGGGCGCTCGAAGGCCGCTCCCGTCTGGCCGAGCCGCGACAACTGTCGACCACTCGGCTGCTTAGAAATCCCTCTGAGCTCAACGTCTCGTCCGCGCTGTTTTGATCTTAGCGGGCAATTTGCATTCGAGCCGCTGCTGCCGTTGGCGGGCGATTGAACTTGGAGGGGCTTGTTGCTGGTGAGGGGCGAGGAGTAGGAGGAGGAGGCGGAAGCGGAGGAGGAGGAGCGGCGGCTGTTCAAGTTTGCGCTAGTTGCCGAGTCCGAATCGGTGAGGTTTGTTTGCGACGACAGGTTATTGTTCTCTGTGCGCCCGTACCTCAGCTTGCTGCCCCTCGCCGAGCCCACTTGGCCGCGGCCCTGGCTTCCGCTCGAGGTTGACATCGAGCTGCTCTCAGCGCCGCAGTCCCAACACTGCCGACTGTCCCGCTCGATGCGGCCTCCACCAGGCAGCTGGCCGAGGTTTCGCCGCTCATGTCTTGCAAGCGCCAAGCTGACGTCCATGGAACCCTTCCTGCCTCTGGCGCCGCCTCCTCGGCCGCTGCCACCGCCGCAACAGCCTCCAGTCGAGCCAAATTGGCCCTGTCGCTTCAGCGAGTGTTGGCCTCCCATCTGTTGCCTGAACGGGCTCTCCGGAGTTTGTGTCGCGGCCGCCGAAATGTTGCTCTTTATGCTGACGTTTGACGACACTAAATGGCTCCTGAGGTGACGCTTGCGGCGTTTCAGTCTGAGCGCTGAGGCTCGTTGAATCGAGCGAGCAAATTGGAGCAGAAGCAGGTTTTCCTCCATCAGGATCCTCTCCAATTCGAGCAGATCTCCGCCCGCCAAGTGGAGCTCCTCTTGGTCCTCGCTTGAATCTCCCTCCTCCTCCTCCTCCTGCTCGCCGCTCCTATCGATCGACTTGGGACACAAAGAAAGCTTATGGACGTGAACAATGACGAGCGTTCTGAGCAAGGCCGAGCTCAACTGTTTGTACAGAATCCATTCAGCTTCCATGAGCTTCCTCTCTGAGGCAACCTGGTGATGCTTTTCTTCAACAAAGTCAACGTCAATCTCCTCGCTGTGCGCAAAACTTGCGCCCGCCTGCAGGCACTCAAGCTGACACTTGCGCCTCTTCAGATGGGCAAGAGCTTGGCCGCTGAATATGGACTCGAGGATTTGAAACAGCTCGAGGAAGTTTGGATCAAAGTTGATCAAGCACATTCGGTTGCTGAAGGTGGCGCCGTTGATTTTCTGTTTCAATTTCATGCAAACCATCAACAGTTTGCTCCTCCCATTTGCGCGCCCATCGAAAGTGTCCATCTCGGCCACTCTATCCATCATTCCGTCCAAGGCGGCAAGCGCGAGCTCCAGGCTAACGCAATCGACTGCCTTCAAGGAGTTTGGGTCGCCCGAATGTTTGTTTGGGGCGAGCAAATCGACAATCTCGAGCGAGTTTGCGAGTTGCGTGGGCGCCGGCTGAGCTGGTTGACCGGCGCTGAGCATGAGCGAGCCGCTCAACTCGATCGAATGGTTCACCTGGGAACTCGGCGAGTCGCTCTGTTTTTCTGCAGGCAAGATTTGGATCTCCTTCGAGGCTTCGAGATTTGCTCGCTCAGTTGCGGCCCCGAGCGCGGTTTTAGAGTTGAGGAGCGCAAAGGAGCTGGCGAGGGTCCGTCCAATGAGCTTGCGCAAGCAACGGAACTCGTCGCCACCCGCAACCTCTGACCTCAAACTCGCCCCTCCAAACTCCCCCGCCCGACCCTCAGCGCGGCCCGCCAAGCAACAGGCGGCGCCGCTCGCGCACCCTGGTTCAAGCCGCCGCTTGCCGGCAGTGAGGAGGCAAACATCGCTCGAGTCTGAGACGAACGATTCAACCAGCTCGTCGACGCTCCTGTCGAGCTCGACGAACTGGCCCCCCAGCCCGCAAGCAGGCGGCCGGCCGGCTCGCCCAAGCTCGGCCGCCAAACACAAACAGTCGGCCGCCTCTCGCTCCTCAACAATCAGGTCAAACTTGAACTCAATCACCTGTTCGCGCCCGTCGCCCCTCTGCTTGGTTGCCCTCTGAGAGCTCTCGCCTTGATTTGCCCCTTCAGCTGGCCGCAAGTTTAACTTGCGCTCATAATTCATCCGCCCAAATTGATACTCAACTCCTCGCGCCGCCTCCACTTGCTCGCCCGCAGAGCGCCGCTGGCCCGCCGCTTGGCCGTCTCTCCTCCTGAAGGCAAGCAGCTTCTTGGCGCCCAAACGATCTGTGCAACTAGATTGCTCCTGTCTCAACCTCCTCGCCGGCTCACAATTACTCATCTTATCCTTGTGGGTGGTTTCATTTGTCTTGAACTCTTTACTCTTCCTCCTCTTCGTCTCCTGGCTGCGCTTGTTTTGCTTGCTCGGCCGCTGGTGTTGGTGTTGGTGTTGGTGCACGACTGCAGCCAGCAGCACCTCGCCGCTCGCCGCTGGCTTGGAAGCTGGGCCCGCGAGCCCAAAGTGGCGCATGCTTCTCGCGGCGAGCGCCTTATGGACACTCGGAGGGCTCTCAACTCTCAACTCTCAACTCTCGGCTCTCGGCGCCAGAGGGCCAAGTGCTCGCTGCCAACAACCGAGGGGGCCGCCGAAAGGCAAAGGGCACTCATAAAAGTGGCCGCCGCCACCCTCCGACTAAACTTGATACCTCCGCTCGCACAATGGAGCCTCGAGCTTGCTGGCCGAGCTCGCAACTCGTCCGGCCGCGAACAGCAACAACAACCTGTTGATGCGACTGCCCTAATCTGCGCAAATGGCCGCCGCCGCCGCCGCCGCCGCAAAGCTCCACCCGGCCGCCGCTGGCGCTCGAGCGGCTCAATGGACGCGTTCAGCAAACGAGAGGCTGCTCAATCCGCCAAGTCCAGCTCCTCGGACCTGCGAGCAACGTTTATTGCGCTTTGAGTGGCCACCAACTCCGCTTGCCCTCGACTGGTTGCGCTCGCCTTCGTGGGCGCGCCCGCATCAGCAGCAGGCGAGCTCGGCAGCCAGCGGCCGGCTCCAGTTTCACTCTCCCGTCGCCCTCAACTCCAACTTCCTGGCTCCAGTGCGCCGCTCGCAGCCGCCGGCCGGCCTGGCCGATTGTCTCGCGCGCCTCCAAAGCCGAGAGCCCCGAGCGCAAGCCCGGCCCTCAACTCGAACTCGAACTCAAACTAGAACTCGACTCCGAGGCCAGGCGGCACAATCTGGGCCCGAGGAGGCTGACCTGCCAATCAGATTACTTAGAGCCTACCTGTCGGCGCTGAGCTCTAATTGAGCTGTGAGTGTTTGAATTAGCTGGCACGAACTTCAATCAATTAGCTTGCCAAACTTGCGAGCATATTGGCCGGCTAGCTTGCCGCTATTGTCGCTCGCTGCTCGGCCGCCTTGGCCTGGCTCGTCCAACCTCATTCGCTTGCTCACTCCTCCTCCTGGCAAAGCTCTCCGCTCTCAAACTCTGATCGCAGTTTGCGCGGCCACAAAAATCAATACCAAAACTCTCCTGTTGCTCGCCGCTCGCCGCTCGCCGCTCGCCGCTCGTGCATTCGAGTCTCGAGTTTAGGCGCCCAACTCTGCTCAGCTCTCCCTCTCTGCTCGCTGCTTGTTCTGGCCGGAATAAAACTGGAGAGGTTTGAATGGGGGTGAGGGGAGAGTCTTGTTAGGCTGGTTGTAGTTTTGGTTTTAATACGCTGAGCGCGATGTCGTTCGTGGCGCTCCAATCTCGGCCGGCCCATTCGAGCAGAGCGAAACGAGCGCAGGGGGCAGCCAAGCAAGCGGCTGGCACGAACGAGCATCCTGTTTCCTATTGGCCATTTGCGCGCTCGCTCGCTGGAATAGCTCGGCAAAGGAGTTTCATTTGCTCACAAACTCAGAGCGCACGTAGCCCAGTGAGCGCTGCAACTTTCTTCCCGCCCCAAAAACATGTCCATCCGCTGCAACGCAAGCCCAAATTGGAGGGCCATCAATCGGCCAGCATCGAGTTGGAAGGAGATTTCCATAAACGAGCATAAAACACGAGCTGGCCAAGTTTTGCGCAGACCACGACAGGAGGCTGGTGCTGGTGCCTATGAATTTGCCATTGCCTCTGCCAGCCGGCTACGCTTTTGATTAAATCAAAGGCGGAGAGCCGAGCAGCCGGCCAGTCGTTACATCTCAATCTCAATTTCAATCTCATCCCAAACCTCAACCTCAATCTCAGCCTCGGCCAGCTCCAATCCGATTCGGCCCGATCACGGGCCAAGCCGGCGAGGGGCGTCCGCGGGCGGCGCCTCGCTCGACACTGGCGCCCCCACTCCAAGCTCCAGGCTCCTACTCACCTAGCTCTTGATTGGCCGCCAAGAGGGGGCCGCCTCAGCTTCACTTGTCTTCCTCCTCCTCAGTTGAGTCTTCGGCGCTCGAATTTGCATTTGCATTTTATGAGTTTTCTTGGCGCCGAAGTTGATTCAATTTTCATATCATGCCTCCGAGCGCTTGCGCTCCACTGCAGCACGCAACGAATGCGCTCCACTGGAAGCGCAACGTCTTGTCGGCCGACTGGCCGCCCCTTCTGCTCTGCGCCCGGAAGAGATGCGCTCGCTGGCGGCGAGCTGGCCGAGTGCGCAAACTCGCCCGCCGCCGCAAACACCTCCAGCCCAGTTGACTCGTCCGCCGCCCACCGCCGATTCAAGTGTCGCCGCCGCCGCCGCCGCCATCGATCAGGCGGGCGCAATTTCGGCGCGAGCCAGAGCGGAAGTGCGCATTCCCCTCCCCTCCCCTCCGCCCGCTCGGTGGCCGGCCACAAATGTCCGTCTTGCCGGACTCTTGGCGGAGGGAGGGGGCGCCAGCTTCGCCTGACTCTCGTAATCAAATTATCCAACCATCTTGGGCCCCTCTCAAGCCGTCGCCACCACTGGCGCCGCCTCTCAAACTCGAGCGCCAAGTTTGTGTAATGAATCCGTCAGTTTGCGTCCGGCTCGATTTGGTTGGAGGGCGCCGAGTTTGCGCCAGAGTCAACCCTTGGAAGCTCAAAAATGGCCCACTCTCAATGGATGAATGATGGCCGCTTTTGCGGGCGCCTCCAATCAGCGCTAATGCACCAGGAGCTCAGCCGAGGGGGGGGGGAGGCAACCCTTGGTTTTGGCTCTTCTCTTGCGCTCGCTCTCTGTGGCCAAGTTGGCCCCCCGAAGTCACAACAATCGCTGCCCAACCGAGCGGACAGGAAAACAACAAACTCGCGCGCCATTCATTGGCTCTCGCATGTTGCGCGCAAGGCCAAACTTGGGGCGCACTCGGCCCCAAGTGGAAGAGTCAGAGTTGAGCTGCACACTGTTGGCTTGCACTTTTGGGCGCTCCGGCCGCGCGGCCCCCATTGTGGCAACCAGTCGACAGCTGATTTTGATCCACTGTCGCCCCATCCATTATCCCCACTCGTCATGGCCTCAAGTCTCGGCCGGCCGGCCAGCCAGCCAGCCAGCGGGAACCACTTAATTGCGCGCGGCCGCCGCCAGCCGGAAGCGCGACCCTGCACGCCGCCCGGCCGGCGCGCTTCCGGCCGCCGACCGGAAACACGTGCTCCATGGTTGTCGAGGAGCAAGGCGCGCAAGTTGGCGACAGCGGCGGCCGGGCAAACTGGCCGGCTGATTAATGGCCGCGCCGGGCTCCTTTGCATTCAGCTCGCGGCGTCGAGCTTGGCGCCATCTTGGCTCCGGTTGCGCTAATGAGCGGATTCAATTAACGCTCGGCCAAGCTGAGCAGAGAGAGAGCCGACTGCTCGACTTCGAGCAGTTGGCGGCCATATTTGCAACAGCAGACGCGCAAAACGGAAACTCAAAACTCCGCCCAATTGGACTGGCGAGCTCGAGAGGCTGAGAGGAGCTCTCGGTTGAGTTATAAGTAGCGGACACGCGAATGTTGCGCAAATTGAGCAGCCAGAGGAGTCGCCATAGTTGGTGCTCCAGATTTCGAAGCGGCCTCTCCTCTGCTCGAGCATCAGCGCGCAACGAGAGCGCCAATCAGCATTCGAGCAAACGCGAACGCTCATTCCAGTTTGCGAACGCTGCCAATTGGTGGACCCGCAAACGTGCTTCCAAATGGAACGAGACGTTGGCCAGGTGAGGCCGGCTTCCGTTTCTTGCGGCTATTTGCAGAGTTGTCGTCGCGCGCCGGTCACGTTCGGCCAAGTCCAGCAAACGCAACTCGCTTGCCAAGATTAATTGAATCCGCGCCTGTCGTCTCGGTTTGCTCGCTCCATGGGCGTGGCTTGCGGCGCTTCCATGGAGCCTCATTGGGGGGCGCGACGCAGGTTTTACTCGAGCAAGTTGGCGCAAGGAGCCGGCCGGCAAGTCGGCTCATTGGCCGCGCTTGAACTCAGGGCGAGCGGAGGAGGCGAAGCTTTTGGACGGAGCGCAAGATAAGATCTCCCTTGTATCACCTGTCTCGCCTTCGCCGGGTCAGATCAAGATTTTGCCCTCCGAGGAGGAGGCGAGCGTTTGCCTGCTTAATCAGCGGGCTGCTTATCGCGGGCCAGTCGGCGCGTGTTTGCGCTCGCTTGCTCGCACTGCCGCCGGCCAGACTGGTGCCAAAGCTCACGGGGCCCAAACTCCTCTCCTTGTTGTAAAATATTATTGGATTTGCGGGCGGCCTGAGTTTGCGTTTTAGGCTGAAAGTTGGCCAGGTAGCGCTGATTGCTCGCGGCTCCTCTCGCCCATCCAATCAGCTTTGGGTTCCCCCCCCCCGCCCCTCACCTCCGGAGCCAATTTGATTCGGCTCTCGCGGGCGTCGTATTTGGTTCAATGGGATCGAGCGCCGAGTGCAGCCTGATTGAGCGGCCGCCAAGAGGCCAGCGGCTTTCGCTTGCTAATCTTTCGCCATCTCGCAACTTGGCCAAGGCGCAACATTAGCATTAGCGTTGGCATTAGCAGGCCGAGCGCGAGCCAACAATACGTAAGCCCGGCGCGCGCGCTCGCCCAAATCCAGGAGCCCTCTCGGCGAGCCGCCCAACTTGCGCGGCCCCCTAGGAGAGGTGAGCCGCGTTTGATGTGTGCAGATTTCGAAAGCTCGATCCGGCGACTGTTTGCTCGCGCGGCTCCAAGCTCCACTTTGCGGGCTCGCCCATATCTTGGCCAGCTAAGCTCGTTGCAGCTCGAGCTGTCTGCACAGAATCATTAGGGCTCGGGGGGTGTTTGGATTAGATTTGGCGGTTTGGAGGCGGCCCAAATTGACACTTGCGCCGCCCTCCTTGGATTAACGTGGACGCAAGCAGCTGGTGGAACTCTTTTGGGCTACTGCCGCCGCCGCCGCCGCCAGTGGAGGAGCAACAACGTGCGAGCGGGGGCGCCTTTCCTTTCCTTTCCGACTCGCTCGTTTGCGGCCACGGACACGCTTGCTAGTAGGGCGCAAAACTTGGAGGGAATCCGTGGATCAACTCTTGTGTGAGTTTGAAACTGGGTCCAGCGGAGGAGAGGAGTCCAAATTGGGCCATAGTTTATGAGCGCAATGAAAAGCTAAAGGTCCATCCAAAATTTGGTCCAGCATCAGAGCGTTCGAGTTGGCTTCCGCTGCGTCTGGCCAACGCGCATCAGATCCGATCTGATCTAGCCTGATCAATGGCCGCATTCATCTGAATCATTGGGGCCCATTTATTATCCAATGGATTTTCTTTTTATCGATTCCAATTGAATTGCCTGGAATGGCCGCTTGAGTTTGGCGGGGGGGGGGCAGCTGGATGTTGTTTCACGACAAAGAGGGAGCCAAACTAGGAGGGAGCGAGACAGTTTTGCTGGGAGCCAGTTTTGATTGGCGTGTTGGGCTGGGCGCCGGTTGAAGCGGCCGACGGGGGCGGCGGCGGGCGATAAAAATGTCGCCGCCAAAACAAATCTCCCCCTGTCATTGGCCATCTTGACGCTCTTATCTGATTGTCGGCTTCACTCTGATGACGAGCAAACCAAGCGGCGGCGACGGCGGCCAACTCCTGCCAGGTGACCAGGCCGCGCTCGTCTCAAGTTTCCCGGCTGCCAACTTCCGCTCGCTAAGGCCTTGCCGAGGGCAATTAGTCTAATGAATTGCGCTAAGGCCAATGGAGGGTGCAAGTTTGCCGGACGCCTGCCGGCCATCTAGCGAGCCAACGCAAGCACAAACACAATGAGCCGCCGGCCAAGCCCAAAGGCACCTACACGGCCTCTGGCTTCTCCAATCAGCCTGCAATCGCTGGTGGCCAGCAAGCCGCCCAATCGAGCCGCTTGGCGTGCCCTCACCACGAGCTGCGCGAATGGTAAACCAATTCCAGTTGCACGTTCCATTTGGCGGACAGTTTGCAAATGCTAGCAGCGCCGATGCAGCCATAGGGCCTCGGATGGTGACAGCTCAGCACAAAGCCATAATCATTATCTTTATGACTTCTCTCTTTGCCGTCGCAGAGGAGACTTGCAGAGGCTAACCGTGCAAAGCGGAACTCCGCCGAGCAGGCTGCCCATCCCCTCCACTTCGTCCTTCCGTCCTCTGGGCTGCCGCTGCTCCGCCCAACCGCCAGCCCGCCCGCCCGCTCGCTTGCCCGCATTACAGAGCCGTTAAACACAAAAGGGTTCAGCCGGTGGTCGGTTGTACACAAATTGGATAGCGGACAGCTGACAACCATCGGACAGCGCATTGGTGGCTGGAACTGGACTTGGCCGGGTTTTGTTGCAGCTGTGGCGCCCGAGTGAGACAAACTGGAACGAGAGACCCTCTACTGCACTCCTCCTCCAGGTGAACTCGCATGCTCGCTCTCTTTCTCCTGTCTCAATTAAGTGTTACTTTTATTTAAAGCTTCAAACTCGACCGCCGCGCTGATAGCGGCGGCCGGAGGATAAACAAACCAGACTCCAGTCTCTGCAAACCAACTCGAGCCAAAAGTGGGCACCTGGAGGAGTATATAGATGCTCGAACGCAATTAAGATTAAAATTGCACCCTGACTAATGGCGAGCCGGCCAAAGGAGCTGGCCAGCGCCACCACTTGGCCAGACGTCTCGAGAGTTCGCTCTAGTTGGCTTCAATTGTTCGCGAGTTGTCATTTAGTTTCAGCATTGGAAAGGGCCGGCCTAAACTTTCTAAAGCTCGGCCAAGCCGGCTTTTGTTTAATAATGAAATTATACACTCTCGCAGGCCGATGCATTTCAGCAGCTGGCCAAATGCTGCTGGAACGCCAAACAAGAGTTGGAGAGAAGGAGAGAGAGATGGGATGCGTTTCAAGCCAGCTCTCATACAATGGCAAAAGCGAGTTATGGACTCCCAAGTTAGTGTGTTTTAAAATCCTCTCGAACTACTAGCTGGCCGCCTCGCTTTGAAGCTGGCGCCCGATGAATAGCGAGATGCAATCGTGACCAGACGCTCGCCTGACCATCCATTTCAGTCCACTCACTTGCAGCCACTCTCACTCTACCTAGCAGCCAATTGGACGTTCGTGATTCAGCTGCCACTAATCGAATCCCCCAACCGTTGAATCGGACAACAACACTAGCAACATGCAAACAAGCTCTCAGCAGTGGAGATAAAATCATTGTTACCCAGAGTGCTGCCTTTCAACTAGCACTTGACAACCCAAGTGGCCGCAGCTCGCCTCCAATGGAATCTGACAACTTCCCACCATCATCACCAACGGATCATCTCGAGCGCGTACAACTTTAGCCTGAGGTGGCAAAGCACAACAAACTAGCAACACCAACTTCCGTTTCGGATGCTCATATTTCAACGGCTACTTTAGCCTATTGTTTATTTCCTGTGTCATCTTGTGGTCAGCTTGCCAAGGCAGTGCAAAATTTTTCCTGCACCCAACTCGTCCCACTAACCATCTGTCCGCCGGCAAACACTTGAGTCGTGCGAGAAAGTGTCGGTGTTTACAAGATAGGAGCTGGCGAGTGCTGGAGGAGACAGGTTGGCCAAAGATCAGTGACGGCCGCAGATTAGAGAACAATGGACTCTACTTCCTGGGATCCGACACAAGTGACCAACAGTTTTAGTTACATAACCATCCACTACCAAACCACTCCTTGCCGAGATGCCGATAGATTTATATTGAAATGGCTTTCTATTCAAATAGCTCGCGAGCTATTCTAGCCCATCTAGTAGCATCAAACCAAGTGCAAATTTGCATCACCTCCGTCAAAAGCTGGTGGCGCCATCTGAATTTGGCCAAGATTGCATTCCTCGTGATAATTTGCTTAACTCTTCCTACGAGATTTGAGCCTATCCTAAATATTGCTGATGACAAGCGAAACCGACGTATCATGATACAATGTAGGCTCGAGATCCCAACCAACATTAACACTTATCGCGTCCAAAATTGTGAAGAGCTGTTCTAGTATTCGATGGTAGTCAGGTGTGAAAGTAGGTTGCTTTGAGCCACTACATATCAGATTGATGTTTACGGTATAAGTTTGTTCTTTTCGATAGATGGCAACACGGACGATCGATATCAGAGTCATGGACTTGAATCTTAGCTCTCTTTGCACGATACAAATCTCCCTACCAAAGCTCAGTGAATGAGATACAACCTAGGTTATATCTGCTCTTGGCTTCTCAGAACGAGCTAGCGAGAGAGTCATGGTATTGTGTATCCGAAGACCTCTCGCCCATTCGAGAGTAGATGACTCAGTGTTACGAGGATGCTTATTGTTGAAGTCACCCAGGGTGGGCTTATCATCGATCCCGCGTTACACCAGTGATCGAATTCACAAAAACAGTAGGTGACATTTTCGTAGTCGTTTCTGAACATTAGTTAAACGGGTGATGTAATTTTATCAGTCAAATTTTCTAGGAAAAATCAGATACTAGTGGATGACGACTTACCTCTTCAAGTCTAGTTGGTAAATGCTATTGAATACATAATTGCCAATCTTAGGATTTGGGGCAGATGAGCGGCAGCCTTCATACTTGTCACCTGGTACGTCTGTTCGAACGGCCATCAAGTTAGATAAACAATCCCTCGTAATCATGACCTCACCTAGTTTTATTCGGATGAGAGATTAGCGAGTGGCTTTTAATTTGTTGGATATAGTCAGTGGATTTGAGACTAACTTTGTTTCTGCTCGATGATCTTGACACACTTGTCATCGTCTCTAGGACATGTTACACTCTTGTGTACTAACCAACTAACTCCGTTCTCGGAGCAACCAGGTTGGTTGCTAATGCATGAGTAGCACCAAATTGAGCCGTTAACTAAGTACGATTTGTTGTCACAAGGGTCGTCAGTCAGATGAAGAGAAACTATGCTGAGGCTTGTGCATTCGAGTTAGTAACCTACCTGTTGTTGGTAGTAGGAACGCTGCAATTGAGATTAAACCGATTATGTGGTAACGAATTTTGGTAAGCATTTCATATCCTACAGGACGACCGCGTGATTCTAAACGTATTCTAGCCCTGCTATTAGGGGCGTCAAAAGTTAAATATTTGATTGTTCATCTAAAATGAACTGTAAAATGTATCCTTGTGGACTGGTGACCAAAAAGTCAGTATACTCTTACGTAAAACTGGGCGTGGATCGCGCGTTCTACCGCGACTCGCTGTACAGGGTCATGCAAAAAACTTAAACCTGGCAGATTAAAAGTTCGGCCTTCCCTAGGTGAGGGGCCTCCCGTAGTATTTGTTCTTGACTTCTCTGGCTGGATTCAGAAGATCTTCTCGGATCTCGAGATGTCTGTCAATTTGAATCATGGAGGCATCCTTACGAAGAGCCCTCTCCCTGGAGAAACGATCTCCAAGAGGATGCCCAGTCAACCATTGTGTTTGTTCTAGCCGCCCAAGGACCGACTTCTCTAGTCGGTTATACCTCCGGCTGGAGAAGTTGCATGCGGTTGCTACTTCTCTAGTCGAGACGAGAATAGTTAGGCGAGTC
>Ga0209372_1000538_pt1 | contig 15004 bp, 8 predicted proteins | sample AgamicAtPe_FD_187170 | JGI IMG/M metagenome (GOLD analysis project Ga0209372, IMG submission 187170) | Agave microbial communities from Guanajuato, Mexico - At.P.e (SPAdes) (version 2) | ecosystem: Host-associated > Plants > Phyllosphere > Phylloplane/Leaf | place: Guanajuato, Mexico | collected... | reverse complement strand
AGCGCCGCCACCTCAAGCGCCGCCGCCGCCTCCACTTCCTGTGGCCCTGCTCGCGCGGCCGCAGCAGTCATTAGCGGGCGGCTGGCCGGCCCAAAACAATCATCGGCCGGCGGCTAATGGCGCCGCTAAGCCGGCCGCCCGGCGAACAGGTGGCCGGCCGCTCTCACGCGCCCCATATTCAGCTCGGCGCCCCTCTAATTTGATTGCGCGCGCGCCAACTTCCGGCCGCGCGCTCCAAAATGGACTCGCTGGGGCATAATAATTCATGTCGCCGCTTGCGCCTTAAAATTTGCGATCGCGAAGAGCCGATCGAGAGGCGAGCCCCGCGCCGCTGCAGTGGCGCCTCCTTAGCGGCCGACGCCAAGCGTTGCAGCCGCCGCCGCCGCCGGATCTCCGGCCAGGTTAACTCTAATGATATGTTAATGAGATCAAATGTAAATCTTGTTATTGAAAGCGCCAGCTTGGTGGCCGTTTTGGCTTGGGAGGCGGCAAGACCAACTACCTGGCTGGCTGCTGGGCGGAGGGAGGCGGCCGAGGGGCATCCAGAGCGGCGGCGCCACTAAAACGAGTGGAGCGCGCGCGCCAATTGGGAGCCAGCAAGCCAATTGATCGGGCCGACAACAATAACACTGGCCGGTTAGGCAGCAAAACGCAACGCAACGCAACGCAACACAACACAACACAACACAATGCAGCGCGACGCAAGCCAACCAAACAGTCTTCTCGGCTCTTACATTGCTCATTAGAATTCATTTCCACTTCCTGTTTGGAAGCTCCGAGGCTCATAAATGCGCGACGGCTTCATTTGAGCGCGCGATGAGCCAGGGGAGGCGGCGAGGAGGCCGCAATCAGGCGGCGGCCGTTGTTGCTGCGCTGGTTGCGGCGCCGCCGCCGCCGCCGCCACTTTTGGCCAGGCCGCCGAGTCCCCTGAGAGTCCCCTGCAACTTTACGCGCAGACACTAACACTTGCCCCATCCAACAACCCTCGGCCGGCCAACAATGGCAACAGCGGCCGATGCGTCAGCGGCCGCCGAACAGGACAACAACAGCAACAGCAACAACAACAACAACAGCAAGCGGCAAAGGTTTGCCGAGGAGCCGAAGGACGGCCTTTGCCTGTTCGGCCAGCAAGCAGAGCTAAGTTGCGCCGTGGAACACAAGCAAGGCTCGCTCACCTGGCTTAGGGACACGGTCGGCCTGGGAATGGAGCGAATCTCAAAGAGTTACAGCAACGAGTACTCGCTCCAAATCGAGCGCTCGCCGCCAGACAAGCCTGCGCTTGCAAACTACAGCCTGCGCGTGCACCAGGTGTCGCTCGAGGAGGACGCCCACTTCACCTGCCTGGTGAGCTCGGCCGAGGGCCAACCGGAGATCAGGTCGCGCCAGGCCAGGCTGACCGTGTTGAAGGCGCCGGCGCGCCTCCTCGTGGACGCGCACAGGAACCACCAGCCTCAGCCATTCAGCTCGGCGGCGCTCGCAGACGAGCGGCCGCCGGACGACTCTCAGCAGGTTTGTTGTCGTTGCCGAGCTTTGCTGGCGGACGAGACTTGAAGCGCGCACACATACTAATATTAACATTAACATCCGCCCACTTCCGCTCGGCCCATCCAATTTGCCCCCCGCCCGCCCGCCGCTGCTCATCAAATGGGCCAAACCGCAACCACGCCGCTCTCGCCCACGAACGCGTGGCGCGCAAACGGAAATGGAACTCCACTTCGCTCGCGCCCATTACGCCTTGGCCCCGCCACCGATCGACCGATGAATCTGGCGACAATTTATCATCGCGCGCCCACTCTGCGCACTCCATTGGCGCTGATTGGACCAAACTGGCCTGATTGTCGCCTGGCGCTCACCTCGCGCGAACCACTTTGCGCCCGCAGGCGGCCAGGCAGCCACTCGAGCCGGATGCAGCGGCCGTCGCCACCGCCGCAAAGCCATCGGGCGGCCAGCGCGAGGAGGAGGAGGAGGGGGAGGCTCAAATTGTTACCATTCAAGTGAGACAAAACACTCGCCTTGGACTCGAGTGTCGCGCTGAGCTCGCTAAGCCGCACGCTGAGGTAAGTGCTCCACTCGCTCGCCGAGCCAGAGTCACGCCACCAATTCATTGGAAGCGCTAGAGCAACAAAGACACAGCTAACTAACCTGAAATCTGGCCGCCCAAAGCTCGTTTGGTTGGACCAGGCGCAGCGGCCGGTGCCAAAGAGAGCGGCCGAGCTCAACGAGAGCGAGCCGAGAGAGGGGGAGGCCTCCTTCGTCGAGGAGCTCGTTCAGAGTGACCCAGAGCAACCTAAGCTGGCCACAAGCTCGCTCGTTTGGTCGCTGACAGTTAAACGCTCGCATGCAAACCAAGTGTTCACCTGTCTGGCAAACCACCAGGTTTACGAGAACGAGCAACTCTTTCCAAGCCTCTACAAGCGCCAACCGAGACGCAGGGTGATGCTCGACGTCCTCTATGAGCCGGTGATTGATTTAATAAAGGACCAGCTGTACACCTACGAGAACAGGCCGGTCAGGTTCACCTGCCAGGCGCACGCAAGGCCAAACCAGCTCACCTATCGCTGGTTCATTGACGAGCAGCCAGTTAAAAACGTGAGCGGGCCAGAGTTGTACATTGGCCGGCTGACGCGCCAGCTCCACCTTAGGGAAATCAAGTGCAAGGTTTCAAACGCAATCGGCGCCTCCTCGGCCGTGCTGCGCCTCCTGGTGCGCTATGCGCCCGCCTTTGTGGGCCACCTCTTGGCCGGCGGCCACCAGGCTGTGGGGCCGAGACAGCAACAGCAGCAGCAGCAGCAGGCGGCCGAGCTTGCGCTGAGCCAGCAACTGGCGCTCGGCTTCGAGCAAGGACAGGACGTGCAGCTCAGGTGCGACTTCGACTCGAACCCGCGCGTCCAGTCGGTGCTCTGGTTCAAGTTCAACACCGAGTACAGCATCATGAGCGACGTCAAACCAGCGCGCGCAAACACCCTGATTGCCTACGGCGCTCTGAGGGCCATTTTCGCCGCCCGGCTCCACGAGGAGGAGGAGGAGGCGGAGGCGGCGGCCGCCAGCGCCACTGCCGAGCCCCACTGGCCCAAGCAGCAGCAGCAGCAGCAGCGAGCGGCCCAAATGGGCGCCGAGCGCCGCCAGCTAGCCTCTAATGGAGGCGAGAGCTCCCAAACGGCGGCCAGCGGCGGCCAGCAGGTTCAGGCGCAGGTGCAGCCAGAGGAGGAGCTCGATTATGGGCAAATGTCGCTCGAGTTGCTCGAGGAGTTGGCCGCTTATGAGAGTCAATTAAAGGAAAACTCCAGCCAGAGCGACAGCTCGCAAGTGCACTCGATCGAGCCGATTGCGAGCCAGAGCGCCACTCCATCTAGCGTGCGCATTCGCGAGCCGCTCGATTGGCTGGTGCGCGCTTCGAGTGCGAGCGAGCTGGCCGCCGGCAAGCAAGAGGAGCAGCCGGCCGCACCGACTGGCCAGCAGAAGCAGAAGCAGAAGCAGCAGCAGCAGCAGCAGGGGGAGGAGGCAAACGGCAACAGCAACAGCAACAACACGCTGAGCCTCCTCCAGCCCAGAAACCCGAGCTCATCGGGCCAAACAAAGTTGCTCAGGCGCGAGGCTCAGCTTGCGAGCTCCTTCATCCAGCTGACTAACGCAAACGAGGACTCCATTGGCAAGTACGTGTGCAAGGCTAAACCGGTCGACGGGGCTCCAGCTGCAGCGCGCGCCATCTTCCTGGTGATGAGGCAGCGGCCGCGCATCATAAGCAGCGCGCACCAGCCGGCGCCGCTCAGTCTGCGCCACGTCCAGCTCGAGTGTCTGGCCCAAATAAACACGGTGCTCGACAACTCCATCGTCTGGTCCAAGGACGGAAAGGTGAGTCCCTGGCCAAACCAAACTCGAGTCCCACAAACTCAGAGCTCTAACCGAACGCCCAAAACGCAAAGACCATCGAGCTGGTTAGGCGCGAGGAGGCCGATGGGCGCACTTACGCGGTCACCGAGCGCTCGCCCGACTTGGTCTTCATGCGCAGCACTCTCCACATTCAACGCGCTAGATTGGACGACTTTGGCCAATACAACTGCACCATCAGCAACTCGCTCGGCTCCGATTCAATGATGATCAACCTGCACATTTCTGCGCCAACAGGTGAGTTTGGAGGCGGCTCGAATCGATTTCAACTTTCGCGCGCTCGCTAGAGTTTGTTGCTCTCTCCCTGAGGGCTTTTTGCATTTGGATTGCATTTGCATTTTTATGCGAGCACAAGTTGGGCGCGTGCTGTGCGCTCTTGCACGCAGCCGTGGGTCGTCTCGCTTTCGCTGGGATGCGCGCCTCTCGGTTTGCGCGCATTCTACACGCTCGTCACATTATTGAGGGCCGGCCGGCCGGCCCGGCCATCAAGGCGGACCCGGCCAAGGTCAGAGATGGCCGGCCGAGCCTTTGGCCGGCTCGAAACAACGAGCGCCACTTTGCGCTCGCAACCAGTTTCAGTTTGCCAACTTGAAACGATGATCTGGAAGATGATGATATTCTCACAGCGCCGAGAGTGAGAATCACACGAATTAGCCATCGCAAGATTGCGTGAACCTTTCCTCAGTCGGCCGGCCAGCGTCGCCGCCGCCGCCGCCGCCGCCGCCGCCAGGAGGACGCGCAGAGGAGCCGGCGAGCGCTTGCGGCCATTCCGCTCATTCTAATTCCGATTCACCGCTGATACCTGTTGATAGGCCCGATTCACACACACTCAGACTTACTCGCGGGCGCAAACTTCTCCTTTGGCTCGCCTGTCCGGCCCGCCAGCCAGCCGACATGAGTTGCGGCCAGGCTCACACTGGGAGAGCGAGAGGTACATGCAATGTGCTGGCGGCCCGCCTCGCCCGACTGTTTCGGCCAGTTCCGCGAACCGGACGCAAGACAGAGACACAAATAGAGAGAAAGAGAGATGGAAGTGGAGTGGATGTTGCGGCAACAAATCGGCATCATTCATTGAATCATGCTCGCATGTTGGCCGAGCGAGACTCCCGGCTCACCTCTGCCCGAGTTTGCTGGCTGGCTAGCTGGCCGGCCGTGGCCGCCGAGGAGCACCTGTCGTCGTAACTCAGAGCTGGCGGGCTGCTCGAGTTTGGCCGCGGACACGATAAATTATCCGCCCGCCAGACAGCTCGGCAGCGAGCCGCCCAAAGCCACTGGCAGCGCTCCAGCTGACCTCCGGCCAGAATTGAGGCTCGGCTAAGCGCAACCATTTGCATAACCGTCCGCTCCAATCTCATGCAACTGTCGATTTAAAATAATTAAGCGATCGCTGATGGTCCATCGATCAGAGAGTTGCAACGTTCAATTCCCATCCATCTCAATTGGCCTCGCCGGCCTTGAATTTAAGTTTGCCGAGTTTTAACCAAGCAGCTTCCTTCCGCCAACAAACAAACTGAACAACTCACGCCTCAGGCCTCGCATTCACCCTCATGGCCTCACTGACATTTGCAGCCGTCTTGGTGTTCGTCTGCTTCTCGAGCGTGCTCGTCGCCTTCATGCCATGCGGCCGCTCTGAGGCAAAGCTCAAGTTTGAGGCCAAGCGCAAGCTCAGGCCGCAGGGCGAGCAGCCGGCCAAGGCGCCGAGCAGCGCCGACAGCGCCAGCCAGCTCGGCCGCAAGTCGCCCCAATCGGAGGGGAGCCAGTCGGACGAGGGCATCGTTTGCGGGCCAATGGGCGAGCTTCAGTGCGAGCGCAGCGACACCTCCTCCGCGGGCCCAAGACTCGTCCATAAGCCGCAAGCTTTCGCGGCCAATCTCGCCCCAAATCCGGCCCGCCACTCCGCCGACCCTTCGGGCGCTCAACGTGTGGAGCAAACAAACGATCAAAACCTAAACCAGAACCAGAGTGTCGAGTTGCAAGCGTCAGGCAGGAATATGGCGCTGCAAAGGTCTGGCAAGTTTGCCGCCATCCACGAATGCCTCGAGCCCCTGTTCCTGCAACAAGCGCGCGCGCCCTCTGGCGACCAACCCCAGCACAACAACCTGGGCCAAGCCCACCAGCGAGACCAACAACATCAAGGGGACGCCGCGGGCAAAAGCCAATCGGTTAGCGAACTCGAACACAGTAACTCGCTAATAAATCGACTCTGGTCCAGATTGCTACCTGGCCCGGGCCGGCGCACTTCCGGCGCCAGCAGGCGCATAAAAGCTCGCCCGATCATCAGTATGCCAGTCAACGTGACTAGCCAGCGGACGAGCCTTGGGAGGGCGGCCAACTTGAGCAACAGTCTAACCATGCTCGCGATGTCCGCGCAACAAGACTCGAAGCCGGACGGCAGCAAGAGCAACTCTGTAAATCTCAATCATATCAACGCCGGACACCTCGTCTCCTCGAGCGCAAATCTCATCCAAGATAGCACAACTGGAAGCGATGGGACAGCGAGCAGTAGCGGACGGAGCAGCAGCAGCAGCAGTGGCGGTGGAAGGAATCGGGAACTTTGCGCTCCCGTCCAAGAGGCACAGGCAAATGGAGGCTTTGTAGATGGCGCAAACGGCTATATGCAGCAGGCAATGTGGATGCAAGGACCCCTCACTGTGTCCAGTGTGGCGCCGGCCAAGATGTCGCCAAACGGCCTTTACAGGATGAACGCCGGCCAACTTGACTGCGCCATGTACGTCAACAACGAGAATGTTGCCTACGCAAGCGACCACAACTTGGCCCAGCTCTACCAGACCAACGGCCAACTATCCTACGACACTGGCTTAGACCAATCGGCGCACACAACTAACGACTACACAAGCCAACCCTTGGCTTGGAGCGACCAAAACCAAGCAATACCTGCCGGCCACTATCAGCTTCCAGCCATGATTGCCGATCCATATTTTGCCTCCACGCAACAAAACGGGCGACCGTGTTATGCGACCATCTGCAACAAGCCGGTTCAGCAGTTTGTCGCCGCATCGGCGGCAAACTATGCAACCCTACAGATGAGTCCAACAGGCGGCCAGTGTCACTCGGTGGTGCCGACAAGCGATGCAGATGCCTTTTTTGAGTCAAATTATGGCACCTTGCTTAGCCGTTCCTCTGCCTACAAAACGCTCGGCTACGCTACATCGCCCAATACATTCTCGCCAGCGCAACCAACTTGCCACTCCGCATCCTCTTCGCCCAACTCGCTGACTACCCACGCCAACAACTTGTCCAATAACCCTAACCTCGATCAGATGGCCCAGCATGCGCCAGTTATCAGCGATTCAAGGTTTCAAGATAGCCCGGCGATTATTGTACAATCAAACGGCTCAGCGACCTCCGCGAAGAACCTTAATGATAAAGGACTCGCCACTCATGTGTGATCTTAGGTTTGAACCTGAACGATGGTCATAATTAACTGTCGCACAATCTGCCCACCTGCAAAACTAGGATCTTCAAACTTCAATTGTAATGCTCAAGAGGAATTATTACTCAAGAGAAGATCAGTTCAACTAATTTTATAACTTGTTATTGTTAAAGTTCCAAATCATTTGATGATCATGAATAACATTGTGACTCCTAAAAATTCGCCATATATATTTAGCATTGATATAAAGGCGGCCTAAATCTTTGTACTCTTGTTACGTGTAACTTTGTTGTTGGCCACCTAAATCCAAGTCGCCATCAAAACATATCCTCTTCCAACCAAACGAGATGAGGTAACCTTTTCCTCTAGTAAGGCAGCGTATATAATCTTTATCTATCTGACTACCGATTACTGGGTCGCTAGAAATGGAGTTGTTTGGTTGATTTGTATTATCTCTGAGGGTAAGCGCCCGAATTTCTTGTGAATAAATAGAAAGAGGGCTGATATGATGAAACAAATACAACCAACAACAATGTAAGCGACCCCCAGAAAGTTATTCTTTCCTCCGAGCCAACTTGTGTTTGCCATTATAAAGCGTTTGCGTCCATTGAACATAGTTACAGGATAGTTGTAGTCCACAAGCAAGGAATATTGTCCGGCAGGTAGGTGGTCTAATTGCAGTGTGTCAGGTACAACTATTCCGTAGATTTTTCTAAATGTAGGTAAGGCAGCTGTTCGCATCCAAACAATCAGATCCTCATTCTGGAACCCGTTATTTTCGAGACTAAGTGAGAGATTGTAGACAGGATGGCGCCAGTTTGGCGGCTTCACTGTTCCCTCAAATGCGGCCTTCAGATCGGAACCGGGCGGATTCTGAAATCTAATGCGCTTGTCGGACGACCAAGCAATGCCGAGCTTCGAAAGGCTTATATTTTTTAGTTTATTTTCATGGCTCTCCCATTTGATTTCGAATGTATCGTTGAATTTGCTGTTAGCAATGGCCCCACAAGGAGCTATAGGCTTGGAAATGTTGTCAGCTGGATCAATAGCATAATCAAATGGGTAACATTCACCACTAACACTCTTTGGGTTGCCCAACAGTTGTGAATCATCCCTAGACTTAACATATCGACGATGGTTTTGATAAAAATTCGACAGTCCATAATAAACATAAATCTCTTGCCTAAAGTCTTCCATAAGTTGGAAGTCAATCTTACACTTGCACGGGCTTGGGACTATTGAGGAGCACGTTCTATCTGTATTATTGATTGATTTACAATCAGTGTAGTCTATGCTAATCTCTTGTACTGTAGTAGATGACATAAGTAAGCCGATACCAATGGGTACAAAGGCAACACCGATGAGGAAGAATGTTGGTAATACTGTACCGGCCGTGAGTATGGGCTGCCAGGCGGGAAGGTTCTGTTGCTTAAAAGAGGGTTTCTCTTTGATGACTAGATTTCGGGTTGCCATTTCGAGGGTTTAATGGGTTTAAATATAAAGAAATTATTAAGATAGAAACATTTTGTTATTGTATTCGTCGCAACGCATTTTGTAGGCTCTGGACTCTTGCAGTTTGATGACCACGATGCGTTAGTTTGGCTGCTCTTTCTGCACGTCGCCGCTAGAGGATCGCATGGGGCAATCGATGAGAATAATTGTTTGTCGGCGACTGTATAGCCTTGAACATAAATAAAAAGGATCTATGGAAATAGTGTTGATTTTTCTCGTGAGAGTCGGGCTTGATAAGCCGCACTCTACAGAAGGCATCGCCGGGCCGAGCAATGCATTGTATGCTCGATGGACAAGGCGCTCACATATCCATCTCACCTCGTTCGACCCCCAGTCTGATACGACCCCATGTTACCACTCTATTGCATCTGCCTAGACCAAAAATAAATATTTAATACAGTATCTTGCATGCAAACGCAATTAGACTTAGTATCATCGAGACGTAGATTTCTACCTATTTTTACACCAGCGACGTTCAAACAATGGAACTGAAGTAACATTAATTTGCTAGGTACAAATTTCGAGAGTTGCTACCGTCACTCCAAAATGGACGACCAGCAACAGCATCAGCTGCCGCAGAGTTCCAGAGATCATGAGAGTTCCGAGGTCAAATTAGACCTGGACTCGGTGAAATCAAGCTTAGAATTGGATCTTCTAAAGTTCGTAGCTGAGCAAAACCAGGACCATGACAATGAATTTAGTTTGAGCAAATTTGATTTGCAAGGAGATGATCTAGTCAGAGGCTCATATGATAAACTAGAATTTGTTTCTTCATTGAGCCACTCCGAAAACGATAGCAGCCCGAATATTAGTGATATTGGAGCAGATTTGGTCAGAGATCTTGACGTTGAAGGCTCACAAGATGACGATTTAGTCCAGCAAACCAATTCTGACAGCTTACTCAACGAGTCAAATGATAGCACGAACAACAAACTAAATACAACCTTCTCACTTAGTCAAGAGGTGGGCTCAAACAATTATTCGCCTCAAACTGCCTTGACCCACCAAGCGGATCCAAAGCTGCCAAGATTGAGAGATATTCCGGATCCTGTTGAAAGGGAGACGATATTTAGACTAAAGGTTGAAGAGTGTTGCAAGGTTTACGATTTTACGCTCAGAAAGTTCACATGGGATGATCTCGAACAGAGAAATGCCAAAGCAGCCATAATAATGGACATAGAAGATATCATTCAGGATCAATTCGAAGCTTGGTTGCCGAGTGATACACTTCACGAAGAATTGTTCAAATTATTTGCTGCAAATATATTCAGACCATTACCTCCGTCTTCTAACCAAAACGTGCCTGAATTTGACCCCGAAGAGGATGAGCCTCCTCTTGATCCTGCCTGGCCGCATCTCCAATTGGTCTACGAATTGTTCATTAGATTCCTAGATTGTCCTCATTTCGAGATGAAACGTGCAAAATTGTTAATCGACAACAGATTTGTCCTGAAACTTCTTGATCTCTTTGAAAGCGAAGACCCAAGAGAACGTGATCTCCTGAAGACGATATTGCACCGCATTTATGGTAGATTCTTAAATCTGAGATCATACATCCGACGCCAAATCAATAACATATTCTTTTCCTTTATTTATGAATCAGAATATCATAACGGGATATCTGACTTGTTGGAGATACTAGGCAGCATTATCAATGGTTTCGTTCTACCCCTGAAAGAAGAGCACAAATTGTTTCTGTTGAAGGTTTTGATGCCATTACATAAGCCTCGTACCTTAAGTGCTTACCATGCACAGTTAGCCTACTGCATTGTACAATTCTTGGAAAAGGATCACACTCTCACCGAACCAGTCATAAGTAGTCTGCTAAGATATTGGCCAAAGATTCATAGCACCAAAGAGGTTATGTTCCTAAACGAAGTTGAGGAAATATTAGACATTATTGAGCCGAGTGAATTTCAAAAGGTGATCACTATTCTTTTCAAACAACTGACTCGCTGTATCATGTCGGATCAGTTCCAAGTGGCAGAAAGAGTCCTATACTTTTGGAACAACGAGTATATTCTCAGCCTGATAAATGATAATGTGACCACCATTTTGCCCATCGTTTTTCCAGCCCTACATATCGACCCTGACACTCATTGGAACAAAACTATTCACGGGCTCATCTATAATGCACTGAAATTGTCCACAGAAATGAACCAAAAGTTATTCAACGAATTAGTGGAGCAGCATAATCAGCAAAAGAAAATTGCTGCCGCTAAACTAGAGGATAAGGAAAGAAAATGGCGCCAGATTGAGGAATTAGCGCGCGAAAATGCCATCAAACTAAAAATCCAACCATGGTGAAGCGAAGACAAAAGGTGCCTCGCAAGGATGTACAAAATTTGACGCTTTTGCCAATATAAGATTTGTTACAAACGATCTCAGAACTACTTCAACTTTAATTAAAAGCGAGGCCGCCTGTTGATGTAAACTAGCTCAAAGAGTGTATTGATTGAATGGCTTTGTGAGTTGTGGTGGGAATCTTTCTGGGCACCACTGATCTTGTTCAATAGATTTCGTTGATCTTTGACAGCGGTGGCATTGATTGTTCCATATTAGATTGGTAAAAATTGTGAGCTTGCTTGTCCCCATACACCTTGCTTTCAAAGTCTGATATCCAGCTGCTCTCCTTCCTTTTTCTCAGACAAGTTCGAACAAACTGATTCACTATCTCATAAAGGGCGTGTATCACGAAGATGACTAAAGCAGCGGTACCGGCATAGCACCAAAGTTGCTCGTAGCTGTGTTGTTCCAGCACCAAACCCGCTATCAAAGATCCGAGACCAAAGCCAAGTCCATCGAAGGCTCCGCTAAAAACTCCTTGCATCGTTGCCCGCAGAGAAGTCCTAACGGCTTGGATGTCGGACTTTTCGTCAATCAAGCCCTTTGCACGCATCTCCGGTATGACATCGTCCACTAGGAGCGCAAAGTGGAGTGCGGTATCTGTGATTAAGTAGTAGAAGATTCCATAGTTGATGCCTTGTAGGCTCTCCGTTATCACAGCTACATATGGAGAAACTAGGGGAATACCGAGTCCATTGCCAAAGTAACGGACTGCGTATGCAATCGCATTGAGTGAGATAGACCCGTCGCGGCCTAATTTGCCAACAACCCAAGGGGCTATAGCAAAACAAAATGTCTCGCCAACTGACTGAGCTACCAAACACATTCCGACCAATGTGGAGAAGTCACCACCTTTACCCTCCTCGGCTAACCTCTCGAGGTGAAGAAAGAAGTATGACCAGTGTATGTTGTAGACAGTTCCTAAGGCAACAAAAATAAGTAGGTACTTGATGAGTGACTTGTGTTTCATTGCAACCATCTTAAAGGTGGTCATTTGCAAGTCTGCGATACGCCGCCGCTCCATTTCTGCGGCCTTTTCTAGATCCTGAGTTTTACCAGCCGCCATTGCAACCAAATCGTTGATTGTTCTATCGAGTTTGTCACCGGGCTTGTGAGCAACATCAAGTTTCACCTTGGTCGTGATTGCCAATGAGTTAGATTGCGTTCGCTTGATTGACAGCTCCCCGGATGATAGTTGGCTCATTGTGAGCAATATGTCGCTAGGTTTAAGTGTGTCGTTTGTTGCTTGCGGAACAGCTGCTGGCTTCTCTACCATGGTCGCCTTCGCGTCTAGGGCCCTTGGTGCCTCAATTGCATGCTCATCGCCACCATGAGTTGGTATAGCGTCGCCCATTTCGAAGTCCTCACCGTTTGGCCACCAACATAAGAGGATGATTTCAAACACGTGCGTTACAATAAATATGAGAAAGCCGAGCACCATTTCAGGTAGGTTCAGGTAAGGAGAGATCATGCCAACCAAGGCTCCTGCAACTCCCCACCCAATGGTGCCCCATAGTCTGATTAAACCAAAGGATTCGCCCGTTTTGTGGCTTACATTTGCAGCATAAGCGTCGCCCAAGGACCAAACTACCCCATAGGCAATGTAACCGATGATTGTAAACACTGTTAAAATGTAAAAGGCTGCCCGACCATGGTGCTCAATGAAATCGGGAAAGAAGGGCATGAAGGTGTAAGCGCCAAAACCAATGAGTGTTGCGAGCAGACTTAGGATAAAATAGAGCCGGTAGCGCCTATGACGGTCGGCCAGCGCACAAAAGAATGGCTTTGTGAATACTGCAATGAATGGCAAGATCATGAGTAGGGTGCCAATTTCAGTGCTCGAGGCGTCGCTGTACTTGCGTAAGAAGACTGTTATGAGGCTGTGGGCAGGATGATTGGGGTCAGTTTAAAGTTCTAGAGTTCCGAGTGAACGTAGGGCTTTGAGTGTCGTTGAACTTACACTAAGACGCCAGAAAGACCTGCATTGAAGGCAAAGTAGTGTATTTTGAAGATCATTTTGTTTGCTTAGGTGGGTGAACTTGGACTGATAATTTCGGCGGGATATAAAGAGTGTGTTGGTGCAGATAGAACGGGCGACACTTGAACAATGTTGGCCAGTTAGTAGCTTGTTGGGGCACTTGTTTTGCCAGTTATAGCTGTTTGATTTGTCGAGCTGGGGTGCGTTCCTTTTATAGCAAATTTGGCTGCCAAAAAGGTAACCGCCACCTTACGGCTGTAATACCGCTGCTTTACAGCCGGTTACGAAATCTTCTGTGTATCAAATCCGATTTGATCTGAACTGGGTTTGTCTAGATTAAGAGGATTGCTACTGCAGCTGGTGACGGTGGCTAAATCTTCGTTTGCGCATCAATCTTGTTCCAATAGGCATCGATTGTTGTCGTTGCAACAGGCTGGGCTCCAGTATTCAGGTAAGCGTTGTTGTTTATGATCTTGGTCCGCTAATTGGGCTGCTCGCTAGGAACGTGCCGCTTTCATTCTAGAGGGTGAAGACGAACTCCAATGTTGGCTGCAAAAGAGGAAAGCTAATCTATTGGACTTATATCCGCGAGGCTCCAGTCAGAACGAACTTGAAACAATGTTGTGCACTCGCGCGTGCGCCAAAATGGATGTTGAATTTTCATATGGATACTTTTGTTCTGATTCCTGCAAGCTTAGAGACGAGCGCCAAAATCCGTTTAGCTAACAACTTCCAGTTGAGGCCATCATTTGCACGATTTAGGAGGAAGCTTTAGTGTCCCATACCGATCAATCAGTTAGCGAGTGCGCTTCAACTTTCAGCTGTGACCTGTTAGTTTGGACAGGTGACGGGTTGCTCATCGACAGTTATGGAGATTAGCAGCCGCTTGATTGCAACCGTCTATTAAGGTGACGAGACTTTGCGCCCGGTTCGATTTAGCCAAATCATTCCGGCAACAGGCAACCAGATAGATCTGGTCGCGGGCGGAAATATTGTGACGACATTTATACAACAAAGCTGGTTTATGAAGGATCGCTGGCGTCTGTCAAGAGCTAACGGTAACCGTTCGCTTCAGCATTTCAGCTACCTCTTGCATTCTGTTTGCAGTATAGCGCCCGTGATTAGAATAAAGGCGGCATTGAGACTCTTGCTGATGGTTGCACTCTCGGATCAATTGATGGCAACATTTTCCATCCTGCTCGTTGGCTGTGGCATAATAATACTGCAACAATCGTCGTCCCAACTCTGTCGAGTGTCGCTCTCGAATTTGGACAAATTTTCAGTGTGAAAAGAACGGGAACCAAAAAAGAGTGAAAGCTTATTGCAACACATTAGCTTTGAACTACAAACACTGGCACACATTTGTTGACCTTGATTTAGGCAAAGAATAACTATACGAGTACATCAGAAACTAGCTCTGATTCTTGAATTAATCAGCTCAGAACTCGAGCGCCCCGGACTAACATCAATGGAGTGAGGCCAGCTTATGGTCAGAACTGGGCGAGCTGATCAGTTTAAGGGCACAAGTTCAGGCAAGAGCTGGCAGGATCGATCGAGATCCTGCCGGGCAGAAAAGTTTGCTGCAGTTAGCATGGCTAAAAAGCGACTCTTATGACAAAGATCCTAGCCATCAAAGGTGTATCCGTTCAATTCAATGTGAATTTGCCCTTAGACATGGAGGCGACCCCAGCTCTTGGCCAGCTCATGCGTGAGTTGCCGACTTGTCCGCGTTTTGCAGTGTAGATACAATTTAAACAGACTCGGAGCATCTCTCGAGCAGTCGCTTTAATAGCAGAAGCTGGAACGTACATGTATAGGTCGCAGGCATCGAGTTCATGAGGCGACTGATAGCAAGCATCGAGTTCATGAGGCGACTGATAGCAAGC
>Ga0209372_1000537_pt1 | contig 15036 bp, 11 predicted proteins | sample AgamicAtPe_FD_187170 | JGI IMG/M metagenome (GOLD analysis project Ga0209372, IMG submission 187170) | Agave microbial communities from Guanajuato, Mexico - At.P.e (SPAdes) (version 2) | ecosystem: Host-associated > Plants > Phyllosphere > Phylloplane/Leaf | place: Guanajuato, Mexico | collected... | reverse complement strand
GACATAAATCACGCGCCCGCCGGCCGGCGAGCCGCGCTTGCGCCGCCTGACAGCGCCGCTCGGGCCGCCCGACGCTCGTGACCGAGCCGCCTCCAAGTGGGCGTGATCACGGCTCTCGGCTCTCGGCGGCGGCGGCGGCGGCTGTTGCGGCTGCTGCTGTGACTGCTGCTGCTGCTGCTGCCGCGGCGTCCGATTGCGCCACTCGGCCATCTGAATTCAATTAAATTCCTCCTCCTCCTCCTCCTCCTCCTTCGCTTGAGCTCGCCCGCGCTGGACTGGGCTGGGCTGAGCTCACCTGAGCCCACCTGAGCTCACCTGAGCCTCGCCAAACGAGAGCCGATGATTTGATTGAAATTTATTGCCCACAACTATCGAGTGGAAGGCGGCAAGCGAGTAAATGGAATCAAACCAATTGAGTTGAGGTGAGCCGAGCCGAGCCGAGTTGAGTTCCCAGCTCGCGTGTGCAATTTTATTGCGCTCGGCTCCTTTTCCCTTGGGGCCCATCGATGAATGGATTCGCGCGCGCGCCCGTCTAGCTTGGCGCGAGGCAGGAGGAGGAGGAGCTCGTTTGTCTTTGCTATGCAGATTTGAGAGCGCCGGCGATAAATTAGATCCAGCCGAATGTCGTCAAGTTTATTACAATCAATGGATAATAAAGCTTTTGGCAAAAATTTATTACACTCGCAGCGAGCGAGCCGAGCCGCGCTCGACTCGACTCGGCCAACTCGGCCGCGGCCCATTTGCTTCCTGGCCGAGCGCGCGGCCCCCAGCCGCCGCCCGGCTCGCCCATGATCGGCGCCATTGTTTCCTCCTCCAGACTCAGTCTGCGGCCCAGTTTGGCCACCAACGAAGCGAGCGCGCTCGCTCAGCTTCCGCGACGCCAAGGGAAGGCCTGCGCTGCTCGGCCGCTAACAAGCAACAGGTGTCACTCCCGCAGAGGGGATACAAATTTACTTGAACAATTTCTCAGCTCAACAACAACAACAACAAACAATCGGTTGGTCTATAAATAGTGGCGCTGAACTTTGCGCGCCAGTGGCCACTTCCGTTGGCGCGCGTTTAGCCGAACAGGTTGGGCAGCCCGAAGGGTAGGCCGCCGCCTGCTTGCGGGTTCAGCGCGCCACCGAGCGGCAGCCCGAAGCCTTGCTGCGGCTGGCCGCCGCCCATCAGCGCGGCCAGCGGGTTGAAGCCGCCGCCGCCCAACTGGCCGAGCGGGTTCAGGCCGCCCGCTTGTGGGCCGCCGCCGCCGCCGCCTCCGAACAGCGCAGCCAGCGGGTTCTGTGCCTGCTGCTGGCCGCCGCCCAGGTTGCCGAACTGCCCGAACGGCCCGAAGCCGCCGAACTGGAACGGCGCCTGATTCGCGCCGCCCTGCTGCCCGAACGGCACGCCTCCCTGCCCGTTCAGCCCGAACTGCAACGGGTTCGCGGCCCCGAAGTTCCCGTTGCCGGCGCGCTGCTGGAACGGCCCGCTGCCGCCGCCCCCAAATCCCGGCTGAGCCCCAAACTGGTTGCCGCCTCCAAGTTGGTTTCCTCCAAACTGGCCGAGCTCCTGGCCGCCGCCGCCGCCGCCCAAGTTGCCAAGGTCACCGCCGATGTCCTGGCCGCCGCCAGCTCCTCCGCCCAAATTGCCCAGCTCTTGGCCTCCCTGGGCCCCGTTTGCGCCGCCAAAGTTCCCAAAGTCCTGGCCGCCGCCGCCGCCGCCGCCGCCAAGCTGGTTGCCGAACCCCTGATTTGCGCCACCTAAGCCGCCTAAATTTGAAAAATCGTCTGTTTAATTTGCGCTGCTCGTGTTAGCGCCAAAGTCGCCTTGAATGAAGCTGCTCGTTTCAGCCGATGAGACAAGCACCAAACGCGCCAACTACTCACCGCTGCCGCCGCCGCCGCCGCCACTTCCGCCTAGATTGCCCAAATCGCCGCCAAGACCCAAATTTCCAAGCCCCAAGTCGCCCAATCCGTCGCCCGCTTGACCTTGGGCGCCGGCTTGAGCCAGCCAACAGAGAGCGAGCGTTAGACTCAACAGTGCGCTCCCAACTCTTCTCCCATTCACTTCTGCTCTCATCGTTGGACTTGCGGTTTGATTTCTAGGGTCGCGAATTCGTAAAGATTCTTGTTTCGGCTAAAATCAATTTCTCGCGCTCACCTCACCTGACTGAGTTGTCCATTTCGAAATGAGGTTTAATTTTCATATTCGCCAAGTCGAAGGCTCCAGGTCGAGTGGACAGCCAGGCCAACAGCCCAAAGCGGCTGTCTGCTGTACGACAAGTCGCTAGCAAACCAGTCGTGTTGGCCATTTGGCAGCGACAAAGTTCCGGAAACGTCGCCCTCGCCTGAGTCCATTGTGTTTGCCCGTTGACCTCTAAGCAGCACTCCAGAGGCTCGCCTGTCTGGCTTCAAGTAGGCAGCGCCCGCTACTGTTTGCCATTCGCCTTGAGCTTGGCGAGCGCGAGCGTCAAACTGGATTTTCCCATTCAGTGCGGCTCAGTTTTCACGCGCACTTTCGCTCCGCCAGAGCCGCCAGCCCGCGTTGCAAACAACCCCGATGGAAACCCGAGCGGTCGGTGGAGCTCTGACACATTCACGCTCCGCCCAACAGCTAGACAGTTCACCTCAACGAGCTGACCCCTCGATTGCATGAAGCTCCAAAAGGATCCCATATCTCTAAGCACCATCAAGATTGAATAGCAAAGGATTCAAATTGTCGAGCATCTCACTTTGGAAGCGATGGGGGGCGGGGGAAGGCAATGGACATTTTAGTCGACACTTGAGTTCTATGGCACATTCAGTTTTGTTTATCATGAAGTTTATGCACAATTCAAACCTCTTTTTCCACGACTCAAGCCTCAATCTGAATTTGAACATGGCCTAATTACAGTGGTCAGAGCAAACGGATGAGGTCGCACTTGAACGCTTATTTATATGACTAGATTCTTATCAATGGCACTTGCACCAAAAACACAAACACAAACACAGACACGCGCACCGAGCTCCTTCCCTGTGCCGCTCACCTGTGAAGGGTCCATCTCTTCCGGAATAAATTAAACGCGCCCAGGGCTACTTGAAGCTCCTGCTTCTTTGCGTGTAAATTGAGCTGCAACTGTCCAAGTTGGACTCCCTAGAGGACAGGGTGGCCTTGTCGATATCACTGGTCGTCATTGTAAGATGCTGTCTCACTAAACTGTTATCACTTGCGCCCTCGAGATGGTCGTGCGCCTGGTTGTTGGCGGCCAGATGGGCGCCTGGCGAGTGGCGCAAACAGGCAAGCAGGCAGCCGGCGCAGTTTACTGTGGTGCCCAAGCTGGAGACTAGCTCGCACTGGCTGCTTGCTCTAGACGAGGGCAACTTTGGCGAGCCTCCGCTTGGTCCGCAGCCAATGGTGCTGGCCGAGCCGGGTCCGCTGCCTGGCCGCCTGCAGGCGGATGGATCGCCAATACGATCGTTGAAAACCGTACACGAGCTGAATGCGCGATTCAACACTCCGCTCTGGCGCATCTCCTCCACTAGCTCCTGGTTGGCCAGTTGGAGGGTTCCGCCCGTTGCGGCCGCTCCCTCGCCAACCCTCGGCACAACCTGCGGCCGCCACGATGAGCGCCGACCCTCCCGCCTCGAGCCGCCCGAACTCTCGCTCCGCTGCGAGCCAGTCTCGGCAATCCTGTTGCTCCGCTTCCTTTGCCGGCGCTGGCGGAGGCTTCCAGCCAGCGAGGCCAACAGGCTCACAGCTCCAACAACGAGCAGCAGCACGGAGATCAGCTTGTATATGGCGGAGGACATTGTGAAGGACCAGTAGAGCATTGTGGCGATCGGCTTGTCGATGTCAAAGGTGACCTCCTGCCAGAGGACGGGAATCATGGCATTGGGTATGTTTCTAAATCTTAGCTCTGGAGTTGCAACGTTCAGCTGAAGTCTGGCCTTTGCGCCCACGGGCACCGAATGGAGCGTCGACTCAACGTCCACGTAAAACTCGTGCAAGCTCCTATTTGGCTTCAAACCGTCCACTTGCTCCAGATAATACTCGTCTGCGTCCAGAAAGTGCGGCAGCGAGGCGTAAATTGGCGCGCCAAGCTGACACTGGCCAATACTGAACACTCCCCGCGGCCATTTAAACCTGAATTGGGTGATCCACCTGTCGCTGGCGCCAACAGGGGGCGTTGGCGGCTGCAATGGAGGCGAACTGGGCCCGTGCATAACGCCATCGATTAGCTTAGACGGGTTCAAGGGCGAAGTCTGGCGCGTTTGGCTAGCGTGCGCAACCATGGCAGGCTCATCCGGCGAGTTCCTAGCGGTTGGATTGGCCCCAAAGTGGCCGCCCATGAGCATTGCGGCTGGACCGGCGGCCAAACTGGGCAACAGGGAGCCTGGACTTGCGGCCGACATTCTCTGCGACACTATGTTGCTGAACAGCTGTCTCACTCGGCCCAATCGGCTAACTGGCGCACTGTTCGACCCGCTGGCCTGCTGGTCCGGATTGGCGCCCCCAAAACCCTGAAAGGCGTTGTTCAGGAAGGAGCCTGGGTGGCCGTTTGAGCGCTCGAACAGGCCGCCCCCGTTGTCTCCATGATGGTTGCTTGGCGGAATAAACATTGCAAAAGGAGAGGAGGCGCCAGCAACCAAACTTGGCATGGCAACGTTGGCCCCCGTCACACTGTTTATGGTTGCTGCGAGCGCGTTTGCAAGCGCTGGCTTTGGGTTCATTTCGAAGCATTTGTTTGAGGCAACTTGCGACGAGTTCATGAATACCCTTGGGTCAATGTAATATCTGAGCGCTTGGATTCCGTTTGAGGTAGAAATCTCCTGCTTCCCTGGAACCAAGTGCAAGGGTCTGCACAGGTCAGGATAGAATATGTACTTTCCCAGATCTCTAAGCAGTCCTCTCTCCTGGGCGAGCTGTTGCGTGTTGGCAAACGGCTGACGGTTCGAGTGAGGCGTCTGACTAGGGCTTGGCTCCTGTTGGTGCTGATGGTCTCTGTTTTGATCGTGGCTTGCGCTTCGGCTGAAAAATCGTCGTCCAGGCGGCGCCGCCAACACGGGTTGCGGGGCCACCGGCACGGCCTCGGCTCGGCTCGCCTGCTCTACTGTTCGCGATCGTTTTGCAGTAATTTGTTGCAATTGTTGCTGGAGCCTCAGCCTCTCGGCCTCCTGGTTGAATGGCGCAAACAGCTGACCATTTGTTGCGTGCTCAAGGCTCCAGGCTGCCCCGCACTCGGGCTTCACCTCGTTCAAACCCTGCGGTGCTTGGCCAGACGAGAGGCTGGTCATGTTCACGATGTTACTCTGAAATCTTGTTATCTTGTTCAGGCTTGACAGGTCGTCGCTGCCCGTTGAGACTGTCCAAGTTCCGTCTATTGAATCGTTCTTGTTGTAGAGGTAGGCAAACTTGCCGTTAAAATTGGAGAACCTTCGATCGAAGAGTGGACCAACGGAGACGATCAGGTCAGAGTAGCCCTCGAATAGGAGATTTCTAATGCTTCTCTTTATGAAGGCTCCCTCGCCAAGGCCGTCCAATATAACGCTCACTATGTTTCTCGTTATCACAGGCGCGTTTTGTATTAGCGCGAGCGCTGTCATTAGCGGCGTATTGATGGTCCATATGAGATCATCCTCGGCTCCTTTGGACAGATGGGGCTGAAATATCCATTGCTTCTTTTCGGCAAAAGTAACCAGCTTCTCTTCGTCTAGAAAGTTGATGTCTGATTTAGTCCAAATCGTCCTGTAAACGTAGGGACCAACCTCGACAAATCTTGGCTTCTGTCCGACGGCCTTAACCTGATTCCAGTTTGTCAGATTGAAGAAGGTGAAACTTTGGTACATTGTGACTGGCATGTCCTTCCACATTTTGTAAGAGAACTTGCTCGGCTCTATGAGCAGCTGTCTCTCTGCAAACGTGTTCATGGAGGATTCGAGCTTTACGTAAGCCCAAACACCCAAAGCCAAGATTATAATCGAGCTGATGAAGGAGGAGATGACCATTTTCAAGTAGATCAACTCCGGCCTCGTGGCTGGCGATTGCTTCAGCTATTTTGCTCGCCCCTGGTTTGCTCTCCCTCAAGCTCGCCACCTCTAGGTGATCGCTCGACCCAACTACCTGCCTGGCGCTTATCACTACTCTTCTGTTCGTTCTTTCAGGCAAGTCAGCCGAGGCATTGTTTGATGAACTGCTTGCGGCAAGCTTGTGAATTAGACCTTTCGCGCTCTCCACTCTCTTCTACTTGCGGCCCCTCAAACGAGCTGGTGTCGAGTGGGTGAAATCGGCGAGGCTTGATTGTTGTGTTGGGTCTGGTACTGCAACCGCTGGTGTTGTCATCCTTTCAGCTCGTTGGCCTAACTGGTCGGCCTGGATTGAGCGGATCGAAGCCGAAGCTGAGAAGCCGAACTCGAACTCGAAGTGGAGAGGAATTGAAATGGGATGGCTCAGGCTACTGGCCGCCCAAGAAAAGTGTCCACTCGCAGGTAGATAAAATCTCGCATCAACTTCCACCAGGGTTGCTCGCAACTATGTCCACTGAGGTTACAGACGCACACATGCTTAATAATGGTTTTCGGATTTTGAATACGATAAGTTTGTGTGTATCCTTGCAGGCAGCTTGGCCGCCTTGTTTAGCGACCGGCAGCTCTCGTTTAAGACCTTGCAACAAATTTCCACTGACTAGCTTTGGCTCTAGCCGCTGCCCGCTACCTGCCCGCCTCACCTGCCTCCGCAGCTCCCCACTCCCACTGCTACTGCTGCCGCTGCTGCTGCTGCCGTCGCCGCCGCTGCCGCTGCCACTGCTGCTGACGAGCGAGAAAGAGGCGATGAGAAGCGATGAGAATAACTGCGCTTGGGAGACTTTTACACCATCGACGAGCCCGCAATCGAGAAAGCTCGAGAGGCTGGCCGAGAGGGGAGCCTGATTTTGCTGATGATATAAGTTTGGATTGAAGGCAGAATGCGCTTGCACTTCACTTTTAGAATTCTCTCCAGCCAAAGCTATAGCTAGCTGGCTCGTTCGCTCTCTTTACCTTCTCATCTGACCGGTGCAAAGCAAGGCTGGCGAGCTTCGGCTTCTTCAGCCCACCTGGCCACTTGCACGGCTGGTTAGCTGCGCTCTATGTTTGTTATTGTACAAGTTTAGGTGCAGACATTGGCTTCTTAGCGGCAAGTCGAGCCCAAAGCAAGCGAGAGTGGCAAGGCTCGAGTCTGGTATTAGTTATAAGTGGTTCAATCATTGACTAAATAAATTTGTTCGGAGATCTCTCGCCTGCGCAGTCTGGCTCAATTTCGTCAGCCAGCCCGCTAGCTAGCTGGCTGGCTGGCTGGCTTGCTTGCTCGCAGGTTGCCGATCTTTGGCTCGAGCTCCCCTCTCGGGCTTGTTATTCAAAACTCGACCATCCATTGAGAGCTAGCTGGCTGGCTGGCTCAGTGACTGGCCCGCTTGGAGGGGAGAAAAGTTCAAGCCAGCGCGATGGGCCGCAGCCAAACTAGTTATCAGGCTTGAACTTTCAAGCCGAGCCGCCGAGCGTCTTGGCGCCGCAACCGGCGGACCAACTCAACAGAGCCAGCAAGCCTGCTCAGTAGGTGGGTAACTTTGAATTTGATCCATTGCTCGTAGGCCTACAAAGGGCTGCCTCCTCGCCTGGCCCTCCAATTGCGCAATCGGGGGCGGGCTCAGGCTCGCTGCTAAATGTCGGCGCCGCGCGATAACTCTCATAATCGAAGTTGATTTGCGCTCCCTCTCGCCCAATGAATGTCGATATCTGCGCTAGTGGAAACTGGCGCCCAGATTGGCCGCACTCTTCCATTGGACTCAAACCTCCCCCCTCTCCGCTCGCTCGCTCGCCTGCCTGCTGATGTCACTCGCAAGACCAACCGACCGACCGACGGGTGGCAGCGCCGCCACCGACGACGACGACGACACTGACGCCCCTCAAACGCGCTGCCTAGCTCACCTGGCGCCCTGAGCGAGCTAAAAACCAACTCGATTGTTCGAAAGCGAGCGCGAACGCGAATGCAAGCAATCCGACCACTTCCATCCAGCCCCTTGAGCGCTGTTCGCGCGACCGCCCGCCCATCTGGTTGCCGCCACAAGCTGGCCACCAAGCCGCCGGCTCGAAGGACAAGCGAGCGGTCGTCTGTTGCGCATTTTTAGTCTTAGATCTCTTTGCCGGTCGACCATTTTTGGCTATCCCAACGTGATCAATTTAATGAGCAATAAACATAGTTTATGGGTCCGAGCGCCTTTTCCGTAGCGCGTTAATGAGGATCAAAAATAGAAAGTCCGCTGGCAGACCAAAGTGAGCTGGGAGTGTCGGCTTGCGGGAGGCCGCTTAGAGCGGACACTGAACGGACTGGAGGCGACGCTAGCGGTCCAAGCAGCCCACTTGCTCCTCCGTCTTGGCTCCCTCTCTTTCCGGTCCAAATTCCGAATCGTGCGCCTTAAAGTGAGCGCAATGTCAGCCTGCAGGCCCAGCAGTCCTGCCCAAGTTGAGGCCGCCAGACTGCGAAAGCCGCGGGCAGGGACGCGGCCAGACTTCCTACTCCCCTACTTGCAACTAGGCCGGCCGCCCGGCTGCAAAAAGGAGGAGGAGGCGGCGGCGGCTGCTGCGTCAGGAGGGAGCAGTGCGGCTCCACCACGGTCATTACCTGACCGATGGGCTAGCGGCGAGAAGCAAGAGTTGCCGAGATCAATCATTGATCTGGTTATCGGACTGAGCGTCGCGCTGCAGTTGCGTTGCTCCGTAGCCGACGCCTAGCCGACTTGCTCCACCCGCCGCCGCTGCCGCCGAAGTGGCCGATCTCGCTCTTATCAATCTAATTGGGACACTGCCAACTATAACAGGTGAACTAGTTCAGATCAAATCCGCCGCCAGCCGCTTGGTGTCCGGTCAAATGGGTCAGTGTGTCTCCTGGCGGCACAACACACTGAACCCAGCCATTTCTGGGCTCTTTAAAGCTAAGAGCAACAATATCACAGTTGCCGTTTAATTATCAAATGTGAAAATTTTGCATAAGTTAACTTTGTGCTCGGCAACGGTGCTTTGCATGGCAAAGCACAGAAACCAAATCAGCATCAAATCCGCCTCAATCTCGCGGGAACTGTCGGGCTTACCTATGCGAGTTGTGGAGACAATTTATCTTTGCCAGTTGCGTGGAGCCAGTTGGCTTGACACTCGCAGATTAGCAATCACCTTTCTCCCCTCTCAAGGTCAGAGTTCATCGTGAACTGCAACTACGAGCGGCCCATTCGAGTCTAGTGATTGCAACCAAAAAAGGCTCCCCGGTGCTCATCGGTTTTTTGCTGAGGCTTGCTAAAGGGCCGTTTGAGCTCTCCACCATCTAAGGCCGCAAGTCTGGGAGGTAAAACTTGAAAAAGGTGGCCGACAGGCGGCGGCGCAACCGCAACAATTGGCCTGAGCCACCAACGACGATCGTTTCTCTCCGCTCGTCCGCTTAAGTGCACTTCCTCCGACTGCGAGGCGCATCCTTTGATGTTGGAGCCCTGTAATTAACCTGGCCGAGCGGCTAGTTTCGCGTTGAGAGTTCACAAGTTATCAATGAGGCGCCTGAATAACCATAAAGTTGGCGCCAACTTAATTTGCTCCAGCAAACGAAGGCAAATGTTTGCCGCCAGCTTTGTCTCTGATTGTTCCAAGGACCATAAATCGCGCCGACAGATTAGCACCAAGGCAAGACTAACTTGTCCAGGCGGCGGCGGCGACAGCAGCGGGCAGTGGCTCTTATCTAATCGGAGTGCGAGAAAGTATCTCCCTCCTGGCCATAAACTCTCCTCTCGCTCTTCCGTTACTTTTACGACCCTTCAACTTGCTCTAAAGTTTCGCTTGAATCTGTGATTTGTGAGGCAAACAGGTGATTGAAATGCGTGCAGTCGCCCTCCAAGTCCATCAACTCGCGTCCATAAAATCTCAGCGCCATAAATTAACCAAAACTCCACGTTCCTCCAACCCCCATAGATACACAAAACCGCTCGCTCAATTCGGCCAGCCAATCACCTCAAGTCACCCAGAGTTGCCAATGTCGCAAGGTGACCCAATCAACCCCATGGTCTTATCTTACGTGGCAAAGCTCAAAGACATTGGCGCCGAGTTGGCAAGAAAGTCGGCGAGCTCGCCGCATCCCTACGTGGACACTTACGATGTTGACACGCTGGCCTCGGTGGCCAGAGCAGCGAGCGGCATCCCGATTGGAGGCAGCGAGTCCAGCTCTGCGCCGAGCGTGACCTTCAACGCGGGACCAAGTGAGCTTGCGAGCCTTTTGATGGCCGGCAAGCTGTGGGGCGAGGAGCCGAGACAGCAGGCGCTGAAGCTGCCGAATCCGAGCGCCTACCAAATTGGCCACGAGATCCTGTCGGCAGTCTCACAGCACGAAGGCGAAGAGGAGGAGGAGGAAGGAGACGAGGGCAATTTGAACGCAGGCGATGGCAACAACAAAGAGAGCGCAACCGCCGACGAGGACGAGCAACCAGCTGATGGGGAGGCCGAAGAGGAGGAGGAGGACGAAGAGGATGAGGCGCCACTTCCTCCTTGCGACCCCGAATGCTTGAATATCCTCATCGACCCGAGCGCCCCTCTCGTGGAGAATGGCATCGGCGTTCAGGAGGGAGTCAGCGCAAGCGGCCCGGTTGTTACGCAACCAGAGAGCGAAACGGAGATCGCTAGCACGACAAAACATCAGGTCATGTCGACAGCCTCGAACTCGGACCACATCGCCATCTCAAACTCGATCAACCCCTTCATTCAGGTCCAGCCCGAATTTGTTGAGCGCCAAACCTCAGCAGCAGAAAGTCGGCTCGCTCCAGAGTTCAAGCCAATCCTCCTCCTCCTTCACCTGTTCGCACTTTCATGGGCCCAATTTGTTTGCCTCCGGATGCGCAGGCAACTCGAATCGTTGTAGTTGTGTTATTGTTGTTATAATTATATTGTTGAACTTTCATAAATTGATCTCTAAACGTGATTCACAACCCAACCACCACAGAGGGGGTTGCAGCATCTCAGCTTCGGGCTCAACCCACAGACCAGCGACAAACCCAAAATAAAACCACAACCATTTAATGTGATCATATTGAACATAAATCAGTGTCTTGAACTCTCTCTGAGCATACGAGATGCGCCCACTCTGAAGTCGATCAAGCAAACTGAAACTATGTCTCGAACATCGGAAGTGCATCCTGATTGCTGGGTCAAGCAAAGATCCTATCCAGGATGGAAGGCGCCTGCCCGCTCTTGCTGAACAATTTATGGATTGCCTCCAGCTTCATGATCAAGTTTCGTATCATAATCTTCATAAGATCATTTTTCTTCAAGCCAAATTTGTTGAACCCCTGAGATAAATTCCAAATTGTGATCAACTTTAGCAGTTGCATCTTCAGCTTTTTCAGGCTGTTCACTTTTGAACTATGGATTCCTCCGGCGCCAAAGTGGTTGATTTGCTCCAAATGATCGCATTTAGGTCTGTGAGGCAGCCAATGATGACCAGTCTCTTGGGCATCAAGCTGGTCCACGATATTTTGTGCCATCGATGCGTCATACTGGTCGCGAATTTCGCTCGCAACACTTTCCAAATCCATCTGATCTGAGCCTGTGGCGGCCGGGTTAGTTTCATCCGTTGAAGCGGAGTTCTTGTTTGCGCGTTCGCTTAGATTATCTTGGATAGAGATTTCGTTTGTTTTGAACTCTTCGTTAGCTTGAACGGACCTTGGATTAACCAAAACTCTCCCATCGATGACGTGCTGAGGGCAAGAGGAGGCCAATAGTATGATGCAAACGAGCCACATCACCCTCAGATTCCTAGAAAACATCGTGAAACTTGAATCTTACGCGCTCCTTCCTTTGTTTGTTCTTGGCAGAAGGGATTCCTTATGCCTCAAAACTCAGAATGTGCCACCATCTTGAAGAGAAAGCGAGAGTATTTATCCTCTCCAAGAGCCGGAAGTTGTGCTGCATATGCGCAACCTATCGGCATGCAACTGCTCATGCTGACTGGACTATAAGGTGGGTTTCCTCCCTTGGCGATAATCGAGATTCTCGGTTGTTGTATATGGCCAAGATTTTGCAACATCCAGGAAAGGGAACAGGATCATCGTTTTTATTCAGCCATCCACTTCGACGAGAGAAAGAAGAGGAAGCGGTGAACTCTCCACTTCCGATTAGTGAAAGGGACAAAAACTCGCACATTGAGGGGTCATTTGCGACGTATCTCAGTGTTACGAGTTGTTGCGAGCAAAGTTTGGCTAGGATACAAGCGAGCCATTGCAATGTTAACCATCATCAATAACCATGATCGTTTAGTTTGAGCGCAGCTCAGCACATATCGCCCAACTGGAAGCGTTCAGCTAAGTCAATAACTATCGGAATAACCATCCGCAGCCGGATAAAAGGGAGAGGCTAGGCGGAGGGAAGCGGTTTAACCGCTTCCCTACTCAATCAGATAGAGCCGGACGTGTGTGACGTTCCTCCAGTTGGAGAGATTGCAGGTGATCTGCGGCGACTAATAAATAAAGACACATGTTTTCCATTTATCCCATGAGAGGCAACAGGTGGAGTTCAGGGTTATCCACAGACTAGTTGCGAACAACAACAATAACTGGAATGCTCGACGCCTATTCAAGGGATAGAGCGAGAGGTGGTGCTAACCACGCTTTTTGTCGCAAGTGCTCTCGCACAATTGGAATGTCCCTCCTCACGGAGCGACGAAGCGCTAGTGTCTATGTTCCTGGCCGGCCACCTGATCGAATCCTTTGGTGATCGTTCCAACTGATTCCGTCATGTTGCGCTAGAACTTCCAACGCTCGCAGTTCTTAAAAGGTGCCGAGCGATGACAAGTTTGAACTATGCAACATCCTGTCCGGTTTACTTATACATAAGCAACCAATTCTTTCTACCTAGTTAATCACTATCTCTCCTAGTATTAATCGAAAACCAGCCGCTTCACTGAAAGGGCGATGAAATCCTCGCAGAAGGCAACAAAGTTTTTGATTCTAATCATTTGTAACTATCGAACATAAGTCCATAGGAAAATTTCAGTTCCATTTGTGTAAACTATGAGTCGCAAATACTAAGTTAAAGTTTAAAATTCCCATCGACAGCGTATATCAGCTCATGCGTCGGATCCGATATATACCGACAGAGCCCAGCAGCAAAATCCAGCTGCACCATCCTTAAAGCAGTTGGAGCAAACGATCTGAGCATAAACGATATTGTTGTTACGAGTCCAACCACAAACTTGGCCTGCATAAAGGCCAGGTTCTCGTTGGCGATCAAGGTAGAGATCCCCTTGGAGAATGCAGTTCAAGGGGAGGGAGACGAGAGTCCAGACTCCGTGATGATTGGCAATGGGGAGAAACGGATGGTTTTGGGCTATCTGCCATTAGATTCTATAGTCAACGTTGAAGAAAGTTGCCCGGATGTGAACCCCTCCAACAAGAAGGAGGAACAAGCTGATGGCAAATCGAGCGAACCAGAGGAGCTAGAGATGATCGTCTTATTCGAATGTGGAAAGCTTGGGTTTACCTTCAAGCGAGACGAGAATTTTTATCTATCGGCTATTAGAGGAGTTGTAAATCTAGGTAAATACTTAGCTTAGTTGTAACTTAGTTGTTGAACAAAAGCTGCTCCAAAACTAACGGCAGCTTCTTAATGCTAACCCCACGATTAGACGCAAGCACTACGAGGGAATTCCTAGCGGAAAGACCCATGTTCATCACCACCGATTTGGGCCATCATTTCAAGTTTAACGATCTAATAGCAGTTGATTCAACAGCAAAGACGAAGGCCTTCATTTTGACAGCACATTTTTACAATTCTGAAATTGAAATTTTCAGGAAAACAATAAGCCGTGATTTCGTTTGGCCGCCAGACGAAAATTCAAAACCTTTCCTGGAAGATTCGTAATTTTGCATCAAAATAAAATTTTGCAAGCTAAATGCATTTGTTTCAGTCTCTATAAGGCAATATAATGGGGTCGATGCGACCGCTGCTTATTATCCTTTCTCGGGAAAGATAAGAGTCATTTATCTTGGACCCTCAAGATTATCTTCCCAAGAGTCTTTGAAAACTCGTGACAGGATCCAGGGCTTCCACGTGAACTACGCCATCAGGACTTGAAGTTCATCGCATGAATTCTTGCCTTCTTGTATTGGATTCGTCACAGTTTTTGTTTTGATCAGATGAGATCATAAAGACTGTGAGCTAGGAGCACTGGTGAATAGGCTAGGATTTCAAGAGATGACAGACACGTTCGAATGCCTGAAAGTGGTTTCGAACGCAGGGTCTCTGTCCGAAGCGTCGAACATGTTCGCAATTTGTTTCAAACACCTACTCTAATCTAGAGTGTCCCCCGCTCGAAAGGCGAGATTTGACCGCGCAAGGAATATATAACGGACCAATAGTAGAAAGTCGACACTTGTTGGAGTATATTTTGAGTCCAGTTGGCGTCGGGTTCGAAAGCCTCAGCGTATAGGTGATTAGTATGAATTTTTAGCAACTGCTTGCTCGAAGTCAAAACAAAGCCCGCAGCAATCGAGTGTCAATGACAGTAGACATTCTGATCGCCGCCAAACGGAGCGGGTTGGGTAGGTACCAGAAGCCAGAAACATATCATCAAAGACGGGTCAATGATAAACCATTGGACACAACTGCCTGATAGACCGACAGGACAAACCAAACCCTTGACGAAGATCTATTAGAAGCCAAAACTAGATCGAAGACCAAATTTATTGACGACATGCAACTACTCTGCTGTACATTTAAACGGGTGCAGCTGTTCACTGTTGTTGTAGCTGCCACCACGATTGTTAGTATTCTGATGATTTTATTCTCATATAACTATCCAACATTGGCCAGAAAGAGAGTAATCGATGCTGTTGTTTTCAAGAATGGCTCCTTCTCTATGGATAGATTTCGAACAACCGCTGATCTCGAGAGTCTTCGCTTGTCTTTTTATGTTTACAATGTAACGAATGTTGATCAAGTTTTAAACTCATCGGCCAAGCCCAATCTAGAAGAAATCGGCCCCTTTGTTTACTCCGAGTTCAAATCGAAGGAGTTTATC
>Ga0209372_1000535_pt1 | contig 15174 bp, 8 predicted proteins | sample AgamicAtPe_FD_187170 | JGI IMG/M metagenome (GOLD analysis project Ga0209372, IMG submission 187170) | Agave microbial communities from Guanajuato, Mexico - At.P.e (SPAdes) (version 2) | ecosystem: Host-associated > Plants > Phyllosphere > Phylloplane/Leaf | place: Guanajuato, Mexico | collected... | reverse complement strand
ATCTGCTAGCTAGCTTAGAAGACCAAGTGTTCAATGTACCCCCATTTCGAGTCAAACTTTGAACGCCCCCTTCTCAGAGCTCTGTAGGCAACAATAATCACTCCAGTAAGAATCTGAAAGATTGGTTGGATAAAGAATTCGAAGAGGAAACTTTCTTGACAGAGGTAGATTTTCATTATCTTTGCACACAAGTTAACAGCACGCAAAAATATAGGAAAAAATCGCGATTTTCGTTCAATGTAGCCCCATCTTACGGTACTCATTCATATTTCTACATATTTATACTTAATGAACGACCAAAAAAAAAAAAAAAACAAGTTGTAAGATTATTATTATTATTATTATTTTTTTTTTCTTTTTTCTGAGTAATATCTTCATATATTCCACATGTTTCTTAATATTCTCCACATATTTCTTCATATTATTTTCTCATATTTCCTACATATTCATTCATGTTGAAAAAGCAAGTGAAGAAAAAAATGTCAAAAGATTTTCATTTCATTCCTTATTGGTGGAGATAGTAGGATTGGAGCGGGGCGCACATTTACACAATTTGTCTGAATAAATGTACAATTTTTTTCCCCTCTAATGATTATTACTATTATTTTATTATTATGGTTATTTTTATTTATTATTATTATTATTATTATTATTATTATTATTATTATTATTATTAATATTATTAATATTATTGTCTCTAGAATTATTTTGGGGGTGTCCAAGTAATTGGTCTGCACGACTGTACTGGGTTAACGACTAAATAAACAAATAATTTATAATAAAAAATATACATAATATTTATTCATATTAAACAAGCAAGAAAAAAAAGGTCAAAAGATTCTCATTTCTTCTTTTTTTCCACCCGTTTTTTCATATCTCTTTAAACTCGAAGATCACGGATATTTTCCCGAATTTGACGTCATCAGGGAGCGGGGAGGTCCCGCAAATTTTCAAATTAGGGGTAGGGGATCGCAAAAGACATGAAACATGTCAAAAACGATTACAACGCGGACAGCTAAAAGAACAGAACGAATACAATTAGTTATAGTGTGTAGGTATATGAAAAAGATAAAGGAATTGAACGTGTGATGAGGAATCCTATTAAGGATCACTGCATCAGCGAGTTGTGTAGCGTGAAAGATCTCCAGCTCTTCGAGTCTATCTATTAGGCGTCTCTTGGCGTCCAGTGGTGTCGTACATATCTATCTCCACGTACCTGTTAGCCAGATGTAAGTGGTTCGAATTCAAAGTTGAGTTTTCCCACCCTGACGCCGTCCCTAATACCATCTTACTTGTATAAGATATCAAATATGTGACAAACCCCCCCCCTCCCCTCACGAATTCTACTTTGATTTCTTTTTATGTGATACCACTCTTTCCGAAAATCCGTAAACAAATTACCCTCACGCACACTAATCACCTCCTCCTCACGTCTCATATCCCCGAAGAGGCTAGTGATTACTTAATTGACTTAATATGTGTTGGTCTTCTAACACTTGCCCCTGAGGGTAGAAATTATACTCTTCCCCTACTTATATTATGAGTATCGAGTACAATAATACTTCGGGAGCTAGCCCCATCACCAGTTGTAGCTTAACTAAGGAGAGAGGCTTAGATTACCACTATTTATACTCGAATTTAGCTTAAATCTATAGGTTCCTTATTAGCTAAATCTAGAATAATTCTTATTGGTTGGGAACCCAGCTCAAGAGCGGGAAGAGATTTTCCAGCACAGCCAATAGGAACATAGCACACGAGCGAAGAGTGATTAACCAATCACGATCAAGTGAGGCCAACCCAAAGGCGGGTAGATTCAAACCAATCGCAACGAAGAACGCCCAACTCTAGATTTAGGTTAAATTCATGGCAGTCAATAATCATCTTCAGACCTGCAGGACCACCTGGTCTCACTCATATCTGCTCCGATGTATTAAGCCTGTTTGAGAGGAATGGTACACCTCATATAACTCTTCTCGTCAGAAGGAAAGGATTTTTGCTTGAGTGAGGATCGGTCACACGCCTCGGACACACCTCCATCTCTTATTAATGCGACTCCGGCAAGTGCCACTCAATATTAGACACCTTCATGATGATTGCTCCGAGTAAAACTCCTTCAGATATCGCAACTACGGCTCACCTTTTTCTAAAGTACATGAGTCATTGACCAATAGCGGCGATGAAATAGGTTTTTGAGAGATGCTAATTTGATCATATCATCATAAGCAACTAAGCCAAAATATTTTGTAATTTACTCATATATATATATATCGTTGATTTGCGGACGTAAAAAACTTGTAATGTTATAATACGTCGTTAAATAAGCTTTTGTCGATGACATTTCGCAATAATTATACCTTCCTTATGTGTGATTCTGTTATGAATTTTCTCGATCGAGGTTACGTGTAAAAAAACTACAACGGTAACGTGAGTTGAAAATTATGTACAAATTATGCAGACGAGTATAGTGGGACTATTGAGTGATTTATACTCGTAAAACGAGTAGGCTTATGTTTTTTTTTCTTACATTTCTGTGGTAGGGTTCGGCGAGAGAAAAAACGCACGTTCATCGTATGATATCTCTACCATGTACGTAGGACAACAACTTTGGTAAGGCTCCAAATCTTACGTCTTCGTACTCATTTGCCAATCTATAGACAGTAACAGAAGTGCTTCTGTACTCCCAATTTTTTCGATTTGATATCGCTCGATGAATGCACAGTTCGTACCGCGTGGGTCGTATCAAAGGTGAGTGAGGAGAGGACGCGGGGAGGAAAAAGATTTCAACGTACAATTTTGGAAAGGTAAAATTTTCTGATAAATTGTGAGAAAACGATAGAGATGTATAAATTTTACAAATTTCGCCTTGTTAAAAATTAGAGGTCGTTCAAATCTTTAATTTTTTGCCCATACTGCTGTAATACCACAAGAATTTGAACGTTTCTCTTATTTAAGAAAGAATGTTCGGTTGCATTGACACTAGACAATTGATTTTTGTTGTTGCTGTGGGGGTAGGGGCGTATGAACGTGCACACACTCTCATCGTACTCATAGCTCCGAAACCGATTCCTTGAGGTATTGCGAGAGCGTGTCGAAATCCCTTGACGTCGACCTCCTATCATTATTAGGATCAATACGGGGTCATCCCCTACTGACCGAAGGAATGCTCAGCTGTCAACCTGGAAGTGGGAGATCTGTAGTTGGAGAGCAGGTGCTTATATTCCTCCACCGAAGCTACGCATTTGAGGATATCCGTAATAGATGTCAATCACAGGTTGTAAGTTTATTTTTACCACGGTCTCACGTTTTGCCATCCTCCCGCGACTTCCTTACTGATCATCAATCTTTACAGTCGTGCCGTCTCTCCTAACAGTTTTAATTTGAAGCTAAGGGTTCGCTAATACCAACCAAATGGCTTCGGACATTCTAATATATCCGTTCTTTCAGGAGACCTAGACTTCAGACAGCCGGCTTGAGAAAGCTTTAAACCTGCTACTATTTTTGGGACACGTGACCCTAAGAGCATTCATGTGTGAAGGCTACTCTTCGAATCTTCGAAGTTGTCCGGTAGGCGACCACTAAACGAACTACCTCTTCAGCAAGCCCGGAAAACGCCCAATAGGAGGCCCGACTTGCAAAGCAGTCAGAATTTAACCAGCTTCCCGCCAGGACATTCCCGCCGCGCCGTGAATTCCCCAGAACTCTTCTAGTGCTCGGTCCCTGGGGACTCTAGCAAGATCGCAGTCCCGGGGTATGTGATTGACTGCCTGCGGAAGGTGACCGCAGGGGCAACACGTAGCTGGGTGGCACCCGAATCTCTCGAAGTAGCTTCCCCACGTCCCATGACCGGTGACTAAATAATTTATGGGCTTATTTGAAATTATAGACATTCAGCCTCAAGACGCTTACCAATTTCGGGAAAGAAAGAGGAGGCCAGCCGACTTGCACCGGAGTCCCTCCATTCTAGATGTCAACCACAGTGCTTCTTCTTCTTCTTCTTCTTCTTCTTCTCGTCATCCTTTTTTCATAATGCTATTTAAGCTACAGAATTAATAAATAATTTCCAAATAGTTCAGAATAAGTAATTCACGACAACGCTGACAGTAATCGTTCTTTTCCTCCTCCTTCTGTTTCTCTATAATATCGGAGCCGCCTTTCGAGAGGTGGACAAAGGGATCATTGATTCCTGGGCTCCGCAATCTTCGATCCTTGAACCTAATCCTGTTCCTCCACGTATTTACGGCCCCCGAAAACTCCACAAGGAGGATACACCCAGAAGGCCTGGTGTGTCAATTCCTCGACCAATGGTGTCGTCTTTCTTTGATTAAATTCAATCTGATTTTTCTGTGAATAATTCCACTGAGCTGGTGGAGAAAATACGTGATATCTCCCCCCCCGGGAATCTTGAGCTCTTTTGATCTGAAAGGTATGTTTCCTAGTAATCATCTATCTTTCGCCAGTGAATACATCAAGTAATTTCTTACGTGCGTGTTCATAGCTTTCCTTCCTTAATTGATTATGGCTCCTACTCAGGAGGACTCAATCTTTTTTATCACTCATTAGTGAAGACATAGTCAGTGAGCTCATGAGCTTCTTTGAGAATTGTACCTCTGAGGCGGGTCCATCGCCAGACCCTACACCTTCTTGTCATTCTTAAATGGTTGCTACCCCACAATTGATTTCACAATCGAAATAGGAGGTGAATCTGTTAACTTCTTGGATCACAAAATCTCCATCATGAATGTCACCCACAGTTTTAGTGTCTATCGGAAAGATTACCGACATTTCAAGACACGCGTCTTCATTCTGCTCCCTCCCCGCCCTCTCAATAGATCGTCAACATCAGCATACCTCATCGATCACCTTCCCGCCATTTCTCTTTCTAGAAAAGCTTTCTGGAATGAGATTGAGGTCATCAAGCACCTAGCATGTGCCAACGCGCTAAAATTGAATGGGATTAATTCAACGCCAGTCAGAAAATGAGGTCGTAGCAGCTACCAGTGGAGGCGCAGTGGAGCGCTGCTGCTGATTTAGAAGCGATACCTGTTTTAAAGTTTCTCCAGTTTGCCCGATATAAAAGGACGAGCATTCTCCACATGAAATTTCATGAACCCCACACTTGTTCATCCTAGGAACCAGATCCCGAAGAGAAATAAAGTGCTTAATTGAAGGCACTGAGTAAAAGCTCATCCTGTAGCCATATCTTCTCAATTCTGATAAGACTTCCTTAGATGACGTCCCTAAATATGGAAGCCATACCCACCTTTCACGTTTGGAAGTAGAATGGATGGTTTATGTTTTCTTTGCTCCGGAATAAGAGAGGAGTAGATCGCAAGTAAAAAAAGGCCTTGATATCTAAATGCATTTAACTCGCTCAAATTATTTTCATAGTTTGTTTTCCAAAAGATATTTCGGGGACTTGAACTACAAGCATATAGAAGGTGCTGTACTTGAACCTGTACCTCAAGGTAGAACTATCTTTTTCTAATCATAATTTTCAGATTGCAATCTTCACTCATTAACAGCACTTCTTGATTGCATTCTCAATTACGCACAATATTTTCAGACGATCTGTTTTCCTTTCGAAATGAATTATTATATTTTTGGAGTAACCAGAACAAAGAAAAAGGCAACAGAATTATATCTGCTTTTCTAATGGGATTGGAACCAGTGACCTCCTGGATGTGAGGCAAACAGCTACACGAATCAATCATCGGGCTAGAGTCTTTCATTGTTCAGGTTACTCCGAAAATCCTTAATGGGTGGTTATATAAATACACTGTAATCCTCAACGTGGATTCGTAGGATCCTGTCAATGTTTTAGAATCGGCCAAAACTTCTGAGGGTTTTGTCCTATTTTATACTATTTCCCCCACTTTAAATTCTTTCCCTTATTTATGAAGTATTTTCAACAAAGACCCGCCAGAAACAAAGCTTCTCTTATCCGCTGACTATTTATTACTCTTTTGCAATCAATGTCCAACCAATTTTTGTTTTCTTCGGTGTGGCACTAAACTACAAGCTACATCTTTGGCAGAAACTCGGCAGATTTGCAGATACATTTCTTTTTCAAGTGTTGTAGAGAACATTAAAATGTGGAAAGGATGGAAGGATGAAGTATAGGCAAAGGGGTCAGATACGCGTGAATAGGAGTTTGAAAAAAGCAAGGGTCCTGTCGTGAGGTCGCTATCGTTACAAATGGAGCAGGTTGATAAGGAGATGTGTATGAGTGAGACGTGAGTGACCAATGCGTAGACGAGTGATGATAGTTTCTTCGCAACGAGCAGATCTGTTGAAGCTGCCCAAAAAGTAGTTCGAGTTTGATGAGAGCGAGTTTGTTATGAAGGGGATTTGATGTTTCTATTTCGTAGGTCATTTGTAAGAGATGACTCAACGTATGATGTTTATGAGGTCGAATGTGATTGAAGTGGGGCCTTTACTATTGATCGTTTGTACTTCTTCTTCTTCTTCTTCTTTCATAGCCTCTGTGCGTAGCGATTTTGAGCACCTCGAACCAGTTGTTCCACAGTCACCATACCAGTCCATTCTCGCTCTTGCGGCCGATACGTCTTGACATATGCCTAAATGTACCCACTTGTTTTCGTGTCCTAACCTTTGGAGATTAAAATCGCAGGGTAAAGCCAAACTTTGAATCCAAAACATATTTTCCCTAATATTCTTCAGGGATCGTTTGTGCATCGTTTGCGCTCAAAAGTAAAACACGTTTGATCTACCAAATGCCACTCCTTCCCTCCGAAAGGGATTTATTGTTACATAAGTGCCAGCTTGCCATTTGAAAATTCGAAAAAGAACTTTTGGCGTGATTCTTTGTGTCCAAATTTTTCGTTTCTATTCAATCCCCGACACAGGGGAGGGGGGTGGAGAACGCTGAAGGTAACGCCCAAGAAAAGGGTAGACAGAACTCCTTACTAAGTGGAGAAAATATCGTCCTAATGAATATTACAAGCTATAAAATCGTGTACTCGTTCTGATAAATCACTTCTCGAATTTGATAGATGTATTTTACTTTTCGAATAAGTCAGACTATGCAGATAAGTTGAAAGTGATATAAAATGTTACGAGAATATTAACGACGATAACCTATTACGTTTTGTCAAAGATTACGCTTTTCAACGTACAGAGATTATAGTTCTAAGAAATTCGAGACGATTTTTGCTGTTGCGAAATGCCAAACGTATTTAATCGACCAATTTTACAGGGGGGAAAATGCAAGAAAAATCAATTGAGAATTTTTACTTTCCTAGATCCTATCATGAACGACGAAAATATAACCTACCGAAATTTTGCAAGTGATGGAAAAAATTTGACGAGGTTAGTTAGGTAGGTATGAATTATGTAACTAGCTAACGAGCCTCAAAACTTCATTCAAGCTTCGAAAGGATAATGTCGGTTAACATCAATAAATTTCTTATTAAATCAATGCAAAAAGACATCTACGAATCGAATAAAAATTATCGAAAAAGTTACACGCTCTTAGCGAGGGGCTCTTTTTATTTCTGTCTCACTTTCTCCTCTCTCAGAGGTGCCAAATGTACCAACTATGAATTGGAATACCGTAATACTGAAGCTCGAAAAATGATTTTGCCTCTCGTGATCCCTCAAAACGCCGAGTGCCTTCTAGAGATGACAAACGCGTTTCCCCATATTTATGGACAAATGAAGCTTCACAAGGGTGGATCACCTATGAGACTGGTCATGCCCTTCAGCAAACATCCACCTTCATCCGCACCCCTAGAACTTCCTGAAGGAAGGGGAATATAGTGCTCTCATATTCCCCATCTAATTTCCCACATTGGGGAAGTGTCCGATGAGACTTAGAACTAATCGGAGGCCCCCCCCACCTAATTTAGAAATACGTGAGTACACCTCCCCCTCCTCTTTGGAACTTGGGAAACTTCCGAGATATCTCGCTATATATAGGCTGGGGCACAGGAAAAATCTAAGCTCTCCCCCATATAGGCTTGCGGGACTTGGAAAAATTCAGAGATCTCTCTGTTGAATAGGCTGTGGGCTTTGAGCTCTCCCCTTTATTGGGGCTCTCGAAAATGGGAATATTCCGAGCTCTCCCCTCTATTGAGGCTCTAGGACTTGGAATAATTCCCAGCTCTCACCTCTATAAAGGTTTGGGACGACTTCTATACGGGCTGTGTAATTTTCAACTATTACCTGTTTATTTATAACAGTGAGGTCATCGAAAGTCATCGATTCGAGGGTACCAAGATCATTGCATTTTTTGGCTTGTTGAAGAAATCTTTGAAACAGCAGCGAGCCATGAATTCAATTTACGGACATTTAATTCTTGATAACGAAAAAAATACTAGACATTACGTTCATTTTCCCAGTTGTTTTTCACATTTACAATCTATAAGTTACCGCCCAAGTTGAACTCTGCGTTACTAATAACAGATAAAAGAGGTCGATGATGGGAAAAATAAGAAACAAAACGCATCGTCTTGAGATTGTTGATATTTATAGACCGGAACAGGCCACCACTTGTAATAAATCTGCTGGTTTGGTACCGTGCAGTGATGCCCTGGAAGCAAAATAGATACGTGGGAAAAATTTAGAGCTATGGAGAGACATGAAACATGATCTTTATTTTTTGCCCCATCGTCCTCAAAATGAGGGGCACTAATTGAGAGCTTCCTGGGAGCAGTTTTGGAGCTTTTCAGGAGCTTTGTGGTAGTTTTTATATTTCTTTCGTCTTCCATTAGTAAATATTGGATAAGATCCTTGGCGTTTCGCGAAAACGAAAATCATTCCTGAAAAAATGTATTTCCTCGAACTATAACCTCTCTGAGTGCCTTGAAAAGCGTAATAGGTTATCGTCGTTAATATTCTCTCAACATTTTATATCACCTTCAACTTATCTGCATGGCCTGACTTATTATAATACACCCATCAAGCTGGCGATGCGTTTTATCAAAACGGTGAGTACACGATTACATAACTCGCGTGATATTTTATTAAGACGGTGTTTTCTTCACGATGAGAACACACTCAATGAGAGCTTCAGTCTACCCTGATCCTGCGATAGCGATAGCGTCGAGAAAACATCGATTCTATTTGTACATAATGAAGTCGTACTCAAATGGATCAGTACGTACAGTATTTTCTCGCGACATCAGTCATAAAATACAATTTCGAAAATAGATCTGTTGAGACGAATAGATGTCTGAGTTGCCTATTGTACGAACCTGACCTTCGTTACATAGTAGGTAATACAATCCATACATTTTAGTTTTTCTGACAATTTTTCAAGTTTACCGCGAAAAGCAGAGTGTGGAGCGTCAGTAATTGTTAAACTGAGACGATTAGCTGCAATATCTAACGAGGTATTCTAATGAAATTGACTGTAGCGTAATTTATGCTCAACTTATTAGCATCAATGCAATCTATCCACCTTATATATGCTAAGATGAAACTCAAGAAAACAAAACTATCGAGTGAGCAATTACAGGCCCGTAAAACGGCACAGAAAAAGTACAACCGGTTTCGGAACGGTTCACTCTCCATCATCGGGTGTTTGATCGTACTAATGAAATCGATGAAACATTGTTGAAGAAACGGCGAATTAAATACGCCGCACGTCATTTTTCACGCGTAAACTCGAACATGCAGTTAATTGATGAGGCTACCCTACAGAGCATGCTCGGGAGGACGTATGGAGGAGAGCAAAGGAGGTCTTTGCGAAGGAATGTCCAATGGTGATCATATGCTGCACGAACACGGATTTTTGAGGCGTGTTTTTCAGGACAGCGTTGTGATAGATGAAGAGCCTTACCTGATGACTGGCCAACAAAAACAGCATCGCAATCATGCAACGGGAAAGTAGGAAGTAAAATATTCAGGACCCGGAAGACACCCGAAAGTGTTGGGACGGTGAAAAGCTGCCCTATGACCCCAATTCATTAGAATTTCAGCTAATCTTAATGAAGAGGCACTTAAAAACGGCAACCAACCCCACCAATCTTTTTGGAGAGTTCATTCCAAAGTGGCCAGTGAGATAGTAAGCCAGAGAGTGGCTGTCCTACGTTCTTTATGTACAATTTTATTAAAATTGAGATCAATTTCTTGAATCGCCTTGACTTCTTAACAAAAGTTCGGGGGGACTTGGAGGAATATACATCAATCTATGAATAATGGCCATGAAGATAGCAAATTGACAGTTCTCAAGGACTGTCAATGGATTGACAGTCCCCCAAGGAATGTCAATGAATTGACAGTTCCTAAGGACTCCCAAGGACAGTCAATGAATTAACAGTTTCCAATGCACTGTCAATGGATTGACAGTTTCCAAGGACTGCCAAGGAATCATTATGATGCCTATGTTGCGCATAACTGTATAGTATGAACTATCACGTATGCCATTCTATTTATTATATATTACTATTGTATTAATTAGCGTATACCGGTACTAATGAGGGTGGCGTCTGGTTGTAACAGTATTATTTCATATTTGAAATTAGGTGTTGTTGCTATTTTTTAAATTTCTTATCCTGAAATTTTCCATTTCGCTCGTCGCAGACCCAAAATGAAATGTAATGTATCTGTTGATATTTATGAGAGAGTAGATAATTTTTTATTGTAAGTTGCTTACAAGATTGGCCTGACGTTTGCAGCAATATTTGTTGCAATAACAAAAGTTCTTAAGTTACAACCAGTTTCGAGAGGCAGAGGGAGGGAAAACTTGAGAACATGAACTTCATTTTCACTAAAGGGAATGACAGTAAAGATCTAAAACAGGAATATAAAATTTAAACATGTTACAAGGAGCCTTTGAATTCCCAATTTACATAACCATTTCTGTCGCAAAGTATTTCATTCTTTGGTTTCAGCGAATCATATTCATGTACAATGTCGGACGTTTAAGAAACGTTGGCTGATTCTGCTGCTGTTTTGTTTATGCTCGGCGTGCAATGCTAGTCACTGGATTCAATATTCCATTATTACAAATATAGTGATTCGATATTATCATGTGGACTCGATGGCGATAGACTGGACGTCTATTATATTTATGGCCGCGTACATTCCATTAGTGTTCCCCGCATCGTGGGTGCTACAAAAAAAAGGTAATGAATAACAAATCTCATCAAGCGGGTCTGAAGGTAGGTGAAATAAGAATTTAAAATTATTTTACAGGGATTGAAAGTTGCAGTCGTCTTGGGTGCATTTCTGTTGTCCATTGGTTCGTGGGTCAAGGTATTTTCCACCGAGCCACATCAATTCTCTATCGGATTTGCCGGGCAGACTATTATCGGCATATCGCAAATGTTCACTTTAGGTGCCCCGGCTCGTTTGGCAGCCGTCTGGTTTCCTCACCATCAAGTTTCCACTGCTACAGCTATCGGTGTCTTCGGAAATCAGGTGAATAGATATTCAAGCTGAAATTAATCGATCTAGACCATGTTCCAGCTAATCTAAGAAAAATTTGAAATGAAATACATATTTTTACCCCCAAATTCGAATATTGAACTATCTGAAACAGTTAATTTGGAACAACTTCCACGTTTATAAAACTGCTGATCCATTGCTAAAAATAAGAAAGAGTAAGGATCAAATTAAAACAAAACTCAAAGAGTAAAAGTTAGCGAAAACTGCAGAAATTTAAACAATTACGTCGAACGCTTTCGGTCACTTTACAAGAGTCTTTTATTGAGGATATTTAAGGAAAACTTGCCATTTATTTTTATGATTAATAATTTATTTCAATTATTTACAGAATCATTTTTTTATTAAATTAAGTATTTTATTTATTTATTATATTGATTAAATTAAATTATTATTAATATTAATTATTTAATATAATATTATTCAATTATTTTTTTTAAATAATGTTGTCATTAATGCAGTTAATTATTTTGCTCTTTTGCAAATTAATAAAGAAGTCGAACTATCAACAGCACCTTCCCACTATGGCGAACAAAATTTATATTCAAGCTGTACCTTCCCACTTCTGAGATTAATCTCTCTCTCTGAAAATCCTAATTTTAACTCAGACTTTTCAAGTTTATCTCTATCAATTTTCAGGTAGGAATCGCCATTGGATTCCTTCTGCCTCCTGTGATAGTAAAAGAACATCTTGAGGATGTAGAACGTATAGGTGGAGAGTTGTACGTTCTCTTCTTAGGTACTGCCATCGCAGCCACTGTGATATTTCTACTTATATTCTTTTGTAAGTACAAACAGCACTCCAAAATATTGATCGCCTTTACCGTAAAAATATTCTCTTATAATTAATTTTTGTTCTTATTTTTGTAATTTTCCTACAGTCTTCGAAGCCGCACCACCAGTCCCTCCAAGTGTGGCACGAAAATTGGTATTAATTACCAATAACAGAAAGGATAAATCCTTTTACGCGTCGCTCAAATATTTAATTTTAAATTTCGACTTCGATCTCTTACTAGCCAGTTATGGAATGAACGTCGGAGCTTTCTACGCATATTCGACGTTATTAAATCAACTGATAATCTGCCATTTTCCGGTAAATAAATTGAAAAGCTAATATAACAGATCGTACAAGGTTGAGTCGTGGTGGGGGAAGGTCCGAGAAGATTTTTGTATAGCATATTATGTAAAAAGTTAAGGTTTCAAGATAGGAATTTCATTTCGAGCATGGAATATCGTCTTTAGGTTTTTGAGTCAAAGCGGATTTGAATCCCACTAGAGGAGCTGAAATTTGTGATGTTATTCTGATTACTCAAAAATCGTATTGGGCCTAGCAGGATAAGGTGGTTTTTCCAAGTCTGAAGGCCGAATGCCTCCTTATCTTTTTCATCTTCCTCTCCCTTGTCTACAAAATTTTCCGAGCCCAGAAAACCGTATCTTTTTTTCTCCATCTTTTTTTCCTTTCTCCCTCTTCTCTTTAATCCAAACTTTCTTGACGTGCCGAAGTGAGATATGTCCCTGTCCCACAGGCCGGACATTTTTTCGAGTATGACGTCATCGAGGAGAGGGCTGAAACTCGCAAATTTCGGATCGAGAGGTTGAGATCCAAGGTTCAGGAAAGACATGAAGCATGTTAAAATTTCAGAGTGAGGAAGATACTGAGAGGGAGGAGGGAGAATGGGGTAAAAATGAGTAAATTCTGTTAAAGGAAACCTAAGATAAATCCAGCCTCCGATAATATAATTTGTTTCTGATTACAGGACCATTGATGACAAACATAACATTGGTCGCAATGTTACTCTTTGGTTTATTATTGTGTTTGTTCATCGATGGTAAAAAATTAAAACGATTGGCGGCCAGCAGACAATCTAATCAGAATGTTCCTATTCTGTAATCGTGTCGGTGATAATTTTAACTGAAAGATCAGCCAAACATATCATAATTTTTTTTTCGACATCGAAATTTGACAATATTAGAATATCAAAATCCTTTCTGACAGATTTTTCACATTAATAGGGAACATTACGAAAATTTCGGCATCTTATTGCTTACCGGATTGTAAAATGGATGTACGATGATAAAAAAACAACAATTTTCAAATTGAAAATTTGCAAAGATTTGAAGAAATTCTGAAAATTTTATATCCGCAAGTTGTTAAATGAGTAACATGAAGAAAAAATCAACAAAACTTAATCTAAATTAAATAAGCATGAGCCAATAATTTTCGACGTATGGGTGATTTCTAAATCTAGAAACTTTTCCAAATCTTATATGACCTGTAAATCGAAATAAACACAAAAAAAAAAGGAACTTTGATTCTTTTTAGATCGCGGCTCATAATAAAATGAATTATAATTCTTTGATTTTACGAAATCGTAAGAATCTCATTGAAATAACACTACTAAGGACGAGAGAAGATAATTCTAGAAGTATTTTTAATTTCTCTTCACTTTTTGATGTTGGTTAGTTTTCTCGAGCAACTATGTATGAAACTTCATCCAAAAATCACGTCGTGTTTTGAGAACATCAAATTCTTATGAGCTAAGGCCGACATAAAAATAGTTTTCTATAACAATCCTGGTTTCATCCAGCTTCTACTAATAGCCGTCATAGTAAGTAAAGATAGAGAGAGGGCGACTTTTTTTGTGTCCATAGGGAAATCAAATCACAGTGAGTGATTCACAAGATCACAATGAATTACTTATCTTTTAAATTACTTAGCAACAAAATACTCATTCAATATACAGAGTTTCTCTTTAATGTGATAGAAGAAAATTTGAACAACATTTGCATAAATAATTTTTCATCTGATTACCAAATAGTAATTGATATGAATTTACTCCAAGAAACTATAGCCAATATCAAAGAATGGAAAAAGACATCAAATCCAACGTTAAAAATACTTATATCTAGAATCATCTGCTTTTGTCCATATAAATACAGAAAGTTTAAATTCATTGAATAGTGCGTATAATGAACAAGGTCTTTCAAAAGGTCTCATTACATTCATGGTTTTGGAAAATAAAATTTTCTAATAATCCTTTCGATCTTCAAACTAGAATTTCAATAAGAGAACTAAATAAGCTTTATTCTTCAAATATTTTCAATACTCATGATAAATAACTAATTTACTTCTACAAAACTCAGTCGGAGAATAAAATATTTCTTACCTACCTTAAAGAAACCTCTCTTTTAGTCACATATGTGCTACCTTCTTCTACAAATACCTAATAATTAAACTCATCTAGAAGATTTTCAAGATTCTAAGAGATGCGCAAAAAAAAACTACCTACTTGAAACAGTAAATAGGTGAGCGATTTTTTGCTTTCTGTCAGTCTTTCGGACAATTCTATAATTTTTCTTTTATACCTATCAACCCTAAATCAGACTTTTAATGATTTTGGCATTAAAATGTAACGAGGTAGGTACTTACTTTTTTATTTTTTTATTTTTATTAATTCTATTTTACAAATCCTAGGCAATCAGCACACCGGCACCGAATTTATTGGTGTTACGATTCGAAAACAAAAATTGGAACTTCATTTCTACGTCCGTGTGGTTTTCGCTCTTTGTTATTAACCCATATGCATCTATTAAAAAAAAAAAAAAAAATTTATTACTCACTAAACGACGAGGCGGTATTAAATTTTTATGAATTTTTCAGTAGATGATTTCTGATTCCTTCACGTTTCAATGTCTTCAAGTTGCAAGGGCTTAAGATCTGCATTTAAGATTTTTTAATTTTTTTTTTCTTTTTTTTTTTTTTTT
>Ga0209372_1000533_pt1 | contig 15299 bp, 14 predicted proteins | sample AgamicAtPe_FD_187170 | JGI IMG/M metagenome (GOLD analysis project Ga0209372, IMG submission 187170) | Agave microbial communities from Guanajuato, Mexico - At.P.e (SPAdes) (version 2) | ecosystem: Host-associated > Plants > Phyllosphere > Phylloplane/Leaf | place: Guanajuato, Mexico | collected... | reverse complement strand
AAAATATCCACCATGAGGCCTCTACCAACGAACAAATAGCAGGTACTAAATCTAGCCTACTTTTATAACAGTTCTGAGTCGAAACCTCGTTGACAGAAAGCTCTCATACATATTTCAGACTGCCCCACGTAGTTTCATTCTTGTCATTATTGATTATATCCGGCGACTGTAAGACCCATTACAGAAATATACATTACTAGTGATATGCAGAACACCATGCATTGGAGTATGTATGCACATTTCTTACACTACAATACGATTGAGCAGAGTGGCGCAGCGGTCAGCGTGTTGGGCCCATAACCCAAAGGTCGGAGGATCGAAACCTCCCTCTGCTAAGTCCTTTTTTCCTTCGACCTCCATCACATCGACGGTCGTCGCAATGTTTTTTAGTTACTCCCTAGTCCACCCATCTTTCCATCTCCGATTGTGTTTCTTCGTCTATTTTAGTAGGAAATTACTACTCCTTTGACGGCAGCAAATCGAAATAACTATCGTCATGATAGGCAAGCAATAACTTCATCTGAATCGGATCAACTTGAGAGACCAAGAACCAGTGCCACGACCTGGAGGGTCTAATGTTCACTGGTAAACTCATTCTTTGAGAGAACGCAAACCCTAACAGAGTTTTGTATCTAATCGCACACCCATAAGTGTCATCCTCATATTCGGGCTATTTCAGCAGACATCCTTGTAACTCGGATTTCATTGCTTGTTGTTGAGCGAAAATTAACCAGTCAAAATTATGCTGCCCCTTTCTAGAAGCATCGCACCGAGATTGCTGATTCACAAATCGAGTCTCCTACATGTGCAAAAGGCCTCAAGAGTCAAGTCTCTACTTGGTGTTCCACTGTATGGACCAGATCCGAATTTAGAGGTCGGGGACTGGCCAAGGACGAAAGAAGAACGCGAGAAAGCAGCTAGAAAGTACAATCTAATACCAGAGGACTACGAACCGCATGACGAAGACGACGGATTTGGTGACTATCCGAAACTAAAAGCAATTGGAGCTTTCAATCGTGATCAATATGATGATTACGATGACTATATGGGCAGAAGATTCTATGGTGAAGTTTTTCACAAAGATGCCGATTTGTACAGCTGGGAAAAAATTAACCCTTTAAAGCATGAGATACCCGACTACTCATGGTGGACCAAGTCGGCGATTTTCTTCCTTTCGCCCCTGGTAATTCCTGTAACTTATTGGATCTTCAAGGAATACAAAATCCAGATAAATCATCCTCATAAGAAAAGGCTTTACCACGACAAAGATCAAAAATATTATGAGTTCCCAAGTCCTTCTTGAATACTAAGAAACTGATGAGAATAAATTGTTGTTAGAGCAGATTGATTTTATCGGACTATAGAATCATACAATTTCCATCACGTGTTATCACTGCATCATGGTGGTTAGGTTTTTGTCAATTTCGAATTTGCAGCCAGTAGTTCGTTTGATATCTTCGACAGAAACGCCTTCCGCAACCTCGATCAAAGTGAGCCCCTTATTAGGTAGGAATTTAAAAACACCCTCCTCAGTCACAATCATGTCGACACAGTTGGAACCAGTGAGGGGCAAATCGCAGTTTTCGACAATCTTTGGCTTCCCATCACGGCTGCAGTGTTCCATGACCACTATCACGCGGGTTCCTGATACGCTTGCTGCTGCGAGATCCGCCGCACCTCCGAAACCTTTCACCAATTTTCCGGGAACCATCCAATTGGCCAAGTCACCCTTAGCAGATACCTGCATTCCACCCAAGATGGTGACATCAAGGTGACCACCTCGTATGATTGCGAATGATTCATCACTGGAAAAGAAAGAGGCCCCGGGTAGAATCGATACGGTCTCCTTGGCTGCATTGATCAGATCCGGATCAACCTCGCTCTCGTCGGGATACGGGCCCATGTTAGCAAGTCCGTTTTCGCTGTGGAAAGAGACCTTAATTCCGGGGGGTAGAAAATTTGTTGCTAAGACAGGGATACCGATACCCAGATTGACGTGCATACCATCCCTCAGCTCCAGTGCAGCGCGTCTGGCGATCTTTTCCCTTATTACTTGGGCTGGTTTCTTACTCTTTGGATCCTTTGCCATCATATTCTGTCTCGTTGTCAAGTTTTCAACTCTCTTTATATATGATTCGCCCTGTATGAGTCGATTGACATAGACGCCGGGCACATGTATATGGTCCGGATCTAGCTGGCCAGTTTCGACGATTTCCTCGACCTCAACTATGGAGATCTTAGCTGCCTTACACATAGGAGCATTAAAGTTCCGCGCGCTCATTCTAAAAGTTAGATTGCCGGATGTGTCAGCTTTGTGAGCTTTAATAAATGCAAAGTCACCCCTAATCGCCTCCTCTAGGACATAGTTGTTGCCTTTATGATTTATGGTTGGCTTTGGCTTGCTAGCAAGAGCAATTTCTCCATTGCTATTGTACATGATCGGTGCTCCACCCAAATGGACGAGCGTATTGTAGCCAGTTGGCGTATAGAAAAGTGGTATTCCAGCCCCACCTGCCCTTATGCGCTCTGCAAGAGTGCCTTGTGGTACGAACTCGAGCTCTAATAACCCGTTCAAATATTGCGATTCAAATAGTTTGTTCTCACCAACATAGGAGGAAATCATCCTCTTTACCTGATTTTGCCGCAACAGGAGGCCAACTCCAAAATCATTCACGCCTGCATTGTTGCTCACGACAGTCAAGTTTTTGATTGACTTCTTATCACTTAAGGCTTGGAAAAGATTTTCGGGAATCCCGCAGAGACCGAATCCGCCGCAGAGGATGGTGGAGTTGCTCTGAACGTCAAATATTGCTTCATTAGCACTATTGTAGATTTGAACCGATTTGATGGCCGTGGTACTGAAATTTCTTGAGCTATGCGGAAGACTTCCCTTGAACAGCCAGCATCGGCTACGAATCGACGGTAGATTTCTCATTTTCTTTGTGAAGCTTGAGTACCAAAGGATACTTTATTTACTTGCGTGCTAGTGGCCGAAGAGAAAAGCTGCGACCAATTGTCAGTCCAAGTTTTGTGCGAATACGGCACTTGAATCACAGTCGTTTCTTTCAGGTTGTCAGTTGAAATTTTGCACCGAATTTCATACAATCTTCGATCCTCCTGGTCAGCTATGGGTGTTGGTAAGCAGTCAATCAATACAAATTGTTCGTCTGTTGTCTCATGTCGGAAGAGATCAAGTCTTTTTCTCTCTGATTTAGTCAACCCAGACTCAGCGGCCAAGAGTCAGATCTGTTTGCTGCAGCCGACAAAAAGTAGGTGAGATTTGGAGAGGTTTGATGTGATACATAAATGGTACGTTCCTCTTGACAAAAATAAAATCTGACTTTGGGACCTTTGGAAGCCAAAACAGCAAAGCTTCAGCGTTCGGCAACATCAGGACTGCGCTGAACCTTCGTTTGCGGATTTGTAAACAGCTCGGCCTGTGTTCCAGTTGGCCGAACTCGGATCTCGTCCACAAGGTGCCACTGCGAGACCGATCAAGGATATCGCATGCGCAGTTTGCAAGCGACCCTAGAGTCTTGTCATTCTAGATCTGGGCGACTTTAAGGATTTGGAATTATTCAATAGTGGAGGCAGCATAGTGATGCACGAAGGGTGAAAGTTTGTCCGCCCTCAAAGGAAGCAAGTGAGCGCGCGTTGATCGAGAGGCTCAGGTATGGGATGAAGATGATTAAGGTTTCAGGGCCTCCAGCTAGCGCGCTCGCTAAAGTCAAGGCGCCATTGCAAGCCACTTGAAACTATTGCAATCTCAAGATAGTCTCAATCAAGCTGGGCGGAGAGATTGAAACTCAGCATGTGTGGGGCCAGGCAGCGCTTGAAAGCGATGGAATTTTGTGTGCTAGTGCTGTTCGCTTGCGCACAGGTGACGCCCCTCTTGGCCAGAGCAGAGATTCAAGAGTTTGTTTTAAATGACCAGACAATCGACCATGATAAGCTGGATGCGTTTGGTCTGGGCAGACTAGCCAGGCGGCATCCTTATGGCGACGAATTGGGTGAGTAAAGTTCAGTTTCGAGTGGGTTGCCCTTCGACTGGGGCCACTGTGATAGAGTAGATTGCTCACGCAGGTGGCCGGCTGGCTGGCTGGCTTGCTTGCTCTCAGCTTATGCTCGATTGGGTTCGCCCTTGTTGAAGCCTAAAATTGCAAACCTGGCCGCTCGGAGTTGCCGCTTGCGCCAAGCAAATTGCGCGACTTCCTGTTTTTGGGCCCATTGTTGTTGTTGGTGCCGAGTAAATAGAGGGTGCAAATGCGGCCCTCACTCCAAGTGACTCGTCAGCCGGAGCCAACAACTGGCAGGCTAGGCTCAAAGGCTGGCCTCTGGAGTGGGCTTAGAGTCTGTCGCTTTCTCGAGCCGCTCCGCTAACTCACTTCCTTTTGGCCGAAGACTGTTTGCTCTTCATGACGGGCTGGCGGGCGTCTAAATCTAATTTGAATGAAGGCGCTAGTTGGCGCCCATTTGTGCAAACCAACCGAGGGGCTGGCTAACTCGGCTGGCGGCAAGACGGCCGCCAAAAGTTTACATATCAGACGGCTGAGGCCTTTCAACAATTTGCAGCCGAGCGCGCCTGCTCACAAGAGGGCCGCCTCGAACCTGGCCAGTGGCATTCAATGGTCCGTTTGCGCCATTAAATATGCATGCGAGCAGATCCGCTCCAGGCGGCGGCGAGCGGATGATGCGAGTCGATGCCACAATGGGCTGGCACAGGACAGGTCCATGGCCGAGGGCTGCCGGCCAGAGGTGAGGCCGAGGAGTGTGTTTGAGTTGAGTCGGTGGGGGGGGGGGCGGTTTTTGGTTTGTTGGCGGCCAGATGGTTGGATGGGCGACAGATAAGTGGCGGCCAGAGGTTGGCCGCGCGCGCGCGTCAATGCGGCTCAGGGCGGCCGAGAGCGAGAGGGCTGACGATAAGTGAAATGAGGGATTGGCGCCGACTTGAGGGCGCAAGAGATGCGAGCGAGCCGGCTAGCTTGCCAGCGAGCTCGCGCGCCACTTCCGTCTGGCAGGCGGGCAGCATGGGGCTGGCTTGCCGGCTGGTTGGCTCGGCTGGCGGGCGTAAAAGTGATAAAATGCACGAGCGGCTGCCGCTGTGGCTGAGATGGCGGCCGCGGCGGCGGCAGAGGTGGCTGAGGCAGTGGCGACAGACAAAGGGTTTTGTTTCTGCGCTCCTCCGAGGCGATAATTTAAAAAACGCTTTGCAACAAGGTGCGCCACTATGCGCGCGCGAGAGGCCAAAATTGTCTCCGGCTCACTTTGGCTTCGCTCCTTTCATTATGCTCCCTTGGCTCGCTCAAGACGGAAGCGGCCGCTCGAGGGCTCAGGTTGGCGCCGCTCATGATGGAATGATAGCTAGATGGATGGTTGGCTGGCTGGCTGGCTGGCTGCACTCGGCTCGGCTCGGCTCGGCTCGCAGCCTGACTCGCGCTCCCCTCGATTAGCATGGAAAAGAATATAGTTGTGATTAGGTTGGCCGGAGTTGCGGCGCTTCAATCTGGCGGCCAGGTGGAGGCGGTTTAGTTTGGTCTAGTTTAGGCTCCGTCGTTCAGGCGGCGGCGGCGGCTGGTCAGCGATGAAACCCTAGACGACATGCGTGCTCTCCGCCCGCCGGCCCAAGCAAAGTGCGTGCGCGCCCACAAGCGGCAAGTCGCCGCCTCTCGCCGGCCCAAACCGTCGTGTGACATGTAATATCCATTGATTTTGCTTCATTGTTGTTCGTCAACCGGCCGCTAGTTTGTTGCCGCCGCCGCCGACTGGGCCAGTCTGGCGGCGGCAGCAGCCCTCGTTGCGCGCTGCTTGCTGTTCAGGTGCTCAGGTGGTGCCTCGGCCTGGCGGGCGGCGCTGCGAGCACAAAGTACATGTTTGGCGGCCAGTTTGCTGTGGAAACAGGCCAGGGCTGCGAGCTGGCCACTCGCGCGGCCATGTAAATGGCGCCGCCGGCCCCAGAGAAGCCGGCCAAGTGGGGCCGACGGGCCCGCTGATTGACGACTGGCCAGCCGCTTGTTTGGCCGCCCCAAACGGCCGTTGCGAGCCAGCGAGAAACGCGACTCCGCCCATATTTTCGCATTTGCCTGGAGGCCGAGCGGGGCCGCGCATGACGCAACTGCCCGCCCCTCGAGCCGAGCAAACAAAGGCCGCCGGATTCGATTGTTTTGGCGCGCAAACCGTCCGGCTCGGCGGCGAGCAAGTCGGCGCCTCCTCTCCTCTCCTCTCCTCTGGGCCGGCCGGCCGGTCGGCGGCTTCCGAGTTCAGCGCGCGTGCAGCTAATTGTTGTCCGCCGGCCGGTCTTGGCGGGCGAGCGCGCGCTCTATCGATTCAATTGAGCCTGCCGAGCTGGCGCCCATTTGTCAGCATTGGCCGCGCAAACCGGACGCCAGCGAGCGGCGGCGGCGGCGGCGGCGGCGGCGAGCTGAGCCGGCGCGAGATTGATGATGCCAGCGCCAGGATGCAAAACAATGGCTGGCCGCTCGGCTTGCTGTCGCAGCGGCTCGCTCCTCTGCAAACTGCGGGCGGTCAGTTGGAAGCCGATTTGCAGATTTTGAACGGGGCGCGCATGAGTCAGCGGGTTTGCGGTCGGCGGCCCCATTGTTGTGCTCCCCTCCTGCCGTCGCGCGCAAAGCCAGCGAGCGCGCGAGCAAAGTGGCCGCCGCCGCGAGCGAGTCTGGCGGCCGGCCAGGCGCGCTGCCAGGGGCGCGAGAGCTAGGCGCTCGATCCGGAGCGAGCTAGCGAGCGAGCGAGCGAGCAAACAAGCAGTCGGGCCGACGAAAAGCAGCGCTCTGTCCGGCGATAATCATGGCAATCACTGGCTTTGGCCCATAACTTTATTGTTTCGCCCGACTCCAGAGGGCGGCCGAGCGGCGCGCTCGCCTTGGGCGCCGGCCGAGCTGAATGTAAAGTGGAGCCCGCAAACAGAATTATAAATTCGCCCATCGAGTTGGCCCATTGCTCGTTGCCGGCGGACACAGATATTTTAAAATTCAGCCCAACGGGCGAGCTTGCAACTCCACGAAAATCCTCCCCCCGCCAACTGGGCTGACCGGAAAGCTCGACGGGCCGACTGCAATTGATTCCTGCGAGCCAACCTCCAAAGTGGCCCACTCAAGTGGGACCTTTGGGCCGCCTCTCGCTTCTGTTTGCTCGCTTGCGGCCCAAAGGTTTTGCAATTGTAAAAAGACAATTGCGGCGCCATTAATTCAAATCATTCGCGCTCCAAATTTTGCCGCCGGATGCCCCCAAAGCCGCGTTCAGCTGCGAGACGACACAAACTGTTTGGCCGCCGGGCGAGATATGAGCGGCGCCAGGTTTGCCGGCCGCAGTCTCATTAGTTTGGACGGCGCCGAGTGGAGGCCAGCTTGGGGCGGCCCATCGGTTGCGGTGCCAATTTGGCTTTGCGCCCTTGCTCTTTGCGGCCAGATTTATCGGTTGCAACAACAAATTGCAAACAATTTGCTGGCTCGACCCGCCGAGCACTCGAGCTTGCTCGCCCCTCCAAGTTTGCGGCGCGGGCGGCGCGAGCAGCGCTCGCTAACAAGCGGCCGCGAGCCAACGAGATGCGAGCGCCTAGCGCCGTTCGCGAGTTCCGCCCAGCGTGCTGAGCCAGCGATTCTCGCCGCCCAGCTGAGCTGAGCTGAGCTGAACTCGACTCGACTCGACTCAACTGAACAGCGCCAATCAAGTCTCGTGCGCGCAACTCGTGCAGCTCGGCCGCGAACACGAGCTGCAAGAACAAGGAGGCCACAATGTTATGTTATGTTATGTTATGTTTCGGCCCGACTTTGTTCCCTTGGCCGGAAGGGGCGAGCTGAGTGGAGCGGCAACAACACTGACACTGATGCCGCCTGGCAAGCTCGAGGCTCCACTCGGCGCCCCGAAGCCACAACAAGAGGCCGCAAATGAGCTCGGACTTGGTTGGCCGGAAGTGGGCCAATTTGGCGCCGGCCTCGGTGGCCCTGCAATCAAGTTGCTTGGCTCCATGATTGGCGAGCGCGCAACTTGGCGGCGACTCTGGCCGGCCAGCGGCTCGGCCTGCCTGAATTAACGCGGCCGGGCCGGGCCGCTAGATATGAAACTGAATCCACTTAATGGATTCAATCCAATCCAATCCAATCCGGACGGAGCAGAGCAGAGCTGAACTGGCCCAGCGGGCGCCGCTTCAAAGACAGTTGCGCGCGCGCGAGCAAACTGTCAGAGTTTGGCCGGCTCAAGCGAGCGTCTTGCTCGAAAGTGGGAGCGCCACTAATACGCCGAGCGCGGCCACATATTTATGTTGGCTTCTTGTTGTTGTTGCTTGGCCGCCGCCGCCGCCGCCGCTCATGCAAAATGGGCCCCATTGTTGGCCGCTCGAGATGAATAAATCTTGATTTGTTGTCCGCCAAAGACTCGGACCCTCGAGCCGGCTAACCTGTGACCGAGTTGGCGGCGCCCATTTGCTCGCCGAGAGTGTTGACATTGGCCATTGGTGTCCATTGTGCGGCTGGTGTTGTTGTCGTGGCGGTTGTTGCTGTTGTTGTTGCTCGAGCGCGGCCAAATGTAAGCCAGCGGGCGCCACTAAATCTGGGGCCGGCTGAAAGTGACACAAGTGACAGGGCTCCTTCCCTTTCAACGCCTCCGACGCCAAGTCGGCGGCGCATTAGCGGCGAGCAAATTGAATGCCCGCCCACAGGCCTCGTCGCCCGCAGCACTTAGGCTTGCTTGCTGGCCGGCCGGCCGGCCGACCGCGCTGAGCCATGCAAATCGCGGCCAACTTGGCCTCTTTGCAAAGCCGCCGTCTCGCTCCCACTTGCGCACAGTTTGGGCGCTCGGCCCCTAACTTCGCGTGGACGCGGGGCAGGAGGAGGGGGGGCGCAGAGGGAGGGAGAGTGCAAGTATGATCTTTGAGCAAATCGGGCGACTTTTTGGCGCCAACTGTTCGCGTGATTAATCTCCCACTCGGGCCAGATTGGCGCCGTAAGCTCGGCGGGCGGGCGGGCGGGCGGGCGGGCGGGCGGGCCGGCGAGCATCCGCCGCTATCAGCCAGGTGCCCGGCGGCCTCATTAGGGCGAGCGAGCCGCCCGCGACAACAATTGATTCGGGCCGGCGAGCTGCTGGCGCCAATTTGCGCGGCGCCGACAGCTCGGCCCGGAAGCCAATCAATTCGCCGGTGTTATTGTCACGGCGCTCTAATTTACTGCCCGATATCATGCAAATGAGGCCGAAAGGGGAGGGAGCTAGGCGGGCCAATTAGCGGGCTTGTCGCGCTCGCTTCTGGGCGGCAGCGCAAACACACACACACGCACCAGGCTAACTCCGCTCAAACCTAAACCAAAACCCGAACACAAACGCAAACTCGGATCAACTGCAACCCTCAGAGGAGAGGGGCGGCAGACTTAACTTTGGCGAGCAGCCGCCGAGCGAGCTCCTGTTCAGCAACCAAACGGGCGCGATTGTTCAGTGCGGAATCGCGCTCGAACTGGCCAAGGGCATTGCGAGCGCGGAGCTGCTTGGAGGGGCCGCAAACGGAACTTCGAGCGGCACGGAAGGGGGGCGGGAGGCTGGCGGCGGCGGCGGCTCCCCAAGAGGCGCGCCGGACATCCAAATCAGGTGGGAGCGCGAGAACGGCGAGGAGGTTGAGCCGACGCTGTTTGCTGGCGTTGCGAGCCAGCAGCCGCAGTCGCAGCCGCAGTCTCAGGCGGCCAAGCAGGGCAGGCTGCTGAGGTACGTGCGAGCCGCGGACAGGGCGCTCGTCTTCGAGCCATTCAGGGCGGCCGACTTCCGCGCTGAGGTGCACGCGAGCACCTACAGGTGCGTTGCGAGCAGCGCAAACCGCGGCGCCTCGCTTGTGAGCAGGGAGATGCGCGTGCGCGCAGTGCTCGCTCAGGCGCCAGTTCAAATCGAAGTGATGGACGAGCTCGTGATCGAGGGCAACAGCGCCCTCTTCAAGTGCCAAATTCCCGCCTACGCGCACCACTACCTCCAGGTGGCCGACTGGGTTGAGTATCCGAGCGAGCTGCTGCTCAGCCACCAGTCCACCAGCCTGGCAAACGCGCAACACTTGTTCCGTCCCCAAGCTCTGTCCTCTGGAAGCCCGGCGAGGGGCCCCAGCAAGCAGCGCCTCCATGGGGCGCAACTCGCCGGCCAAGCCAACGAGACCGGCCAGCTCGTCGACCAGCCGCCGCCGCCGCCGCTGGCAAAGTACTTTGTGGCCGCGAGGAGCGGAGACTTGCACCTGATCAACGTGGACGCGAGCTTCAACTATCGCTCCTACAAGTGTCGTTGCAGGAACAAGCTGACGGGCGAACTGGTGAGCTCGGCCAACAAGGGCAAGCTGGTCGTGACAGGTAAGTTGCAGCTCGACTTTCGTTCAGGTTAAACTCTGACACAAACTAAACGAGACTCCCCTTGAACGCGCAGAGTCGCAGGCGCCCGTCGCGCCAAGAATCGTGATGGAGGCGCCACAGGCGGTGAGTTTGGAGGAGGGCGAGCTCGGCCTGCTCAGCTGCAACGTGCAAGCCTTTCCGCGCGCCCAACTCCACTGGTTCAGGCGGCTCGGCGAGCTCGAGAGCGAGCAAGTTGAGCCGGGCGGCCGCTTTGCGCAAGTGGCCAACCTGCTGCTCATAAGGCGGCTCCATCGCAACGACTCCGGCGCCTACCTGTGCAGGGCGAAGAACTCTGCCGGCGAGCAGCGGCTCGAGTTGGAGTTGCGGGTTCGAGGTTAGTATTTGAGTGGCTCCCGATTGCAACGGTTTTGCCTGCATTGGAGGGCTACCGAGCGAGTCAGAGAGAGAGTTTCCACTAACCCGCACCTTGCGCGCCCCCCCCCTCCAGCCCCGCTCAAGGTAACTCTGCGCGCGTCGGCGAGCGTGCTCGAGTTGGGCAAGTCGCTGGCGCTCGACTGCACCGTTAGCGGGGCCCCAATCCACCAGGTGCTCTTCCGTCACAATCAAAACGTCATCAAGTCCATAGGCGGGCCCGAGGCGAGCGGCCAGCAGCGGCAGCATCACTACAGCAACGGCCCGCAGGCGGCCGGCTACTTCGTGGTGGACAGCGCGGCGTCGTCGGCCGCCGAGGCCTCGGAGGCGCGCCCGCCGCAGCTGGCGCCAAGCCGGCCAGAGGGGGAGCCAGCGGCGGAGGGGGAGGCCAAGTTGAGCCACGTCATTGTGATCGTGTTGGAGCCGCAACACGCGGGCGCCTACCAGTGTTTTGCGCACAACCAGTTCGAGTCGGCCCACTCGAGCGCCTATATCCGCGTCCTAGACGATCCGCCCAAGTTCAAGGAGACATTCAGGAGCCAAGTGTTTGGCCAGCGCCAGGATGTGTCGCTGCTGTGCTCGGCGCGCGCAAATCCCCTCCCAGAGATAACCTGGTCCATAGACGAGCAGCCAATTCCGGAGTCTTCGCGGACTAGATTTGGCGACTTTGTCACAAAGGTGAGTGCGCCACTGTCTTTTCTAACTCGCGGCTTCAATTCGAGCACGGCGCCTAACTCGCCAGGGCCGCCCCATCGGCACCAACGAAATTCAGGACAACTTGGTGATATCCTATGTGAACATAAGCCAGACTCAGGTGAGCGACAGCGGCCTGTACAGGTGCAGCGCCGACAACGGACTGGCGCAAGTTAGCCACCAGGCGCAGATAAGCGTTTTGGGCCCAATTCAGGTGAAGCCGATGGCCAATTTGACTGTGCTAGCCTCGACCAGCATGCGCGTTCGCTGCCCTGTGGCCGGGCATCCGGTGGCCGAAATTCAGTGGCACCACAACGGGCGCCGGCTGCCCGCAAACCACAGGCAGCGGGTGCACGAGAATGGGACGCTCGAGGTTGAGCACATGGAGAGGTCGCAGGGCGACGAGGGCGAGTATGTTTGCGTTGCGCTCGGGCCGGCGCAGTCACAGCAGCAGCCCACTGCGGCGAGCGCGGGCCAGTTGCTCCCCTCGGCGCAAGCATACGGCTCCCTGCACGTTAGCATCAAGGTCAGGCCCACCATTGAACCTTTCGCAATAAGCCGCTCGTTGCGCGAGGGCCAGCGAGCCTCGATCATGTGCACCATAAGCAGCGGCGACCTGCCCATCAGCATCAGCTGGTTCCGCAACGAGCGCCAGCTAGTCTTCGGCCCCGACGGCCAGCAGCAGGCCGCCTTCGGGGGCCAACTGTTGGCGGGCGCCGGCTCGCCACAGGTGGCGCCTAGCGACGAGCAGCGAGGCCAGCAGCAGCAGCAGCAGGCGAGCTGGTGGGCGGCGAGCGGCGAGCCGGCGCAAGTGGCGGCGGCGGCGGGCGGCCAGCGCGAGCAGGCGGCCGCCAACGAGAGCGCCTTGCTGGGCGTGCGCATGAGCCGAGTGTCCGACTACTCCTCGAGCCTCCTCTTCGAATCCCTCCTCGCGCAACACTCGGCCAACTACACCTGCCTGGCGAGGAACGAGGCCGGCTGGGCGAGCCACCAGGCGCCAATGGTTGTTCAAGGTGAGTACTCTGCTGGTGCGGCCGCTCGAGCGAGCTTACGAGTTGCTGGCCGGCCGGCCGCCTGCAGGTTGGCCAGGGCGGCGATTAATGATCGCCATCGAGTCGCGCCAGTTGCCACTTAATCGAGCCGCGAGAGGCGCCTTTAATCCGGAGCCGGCGCAAACCGTCTTGCCGGCGGGAAGCCCCTAATCCAGGCGCGCGCATCTGCCCGCCAAGCGCTCGGCCAGCCCCTTAAATGATGACCAAATGAGCCAATAACAACCGAGCGCCAAAGTCAGCCGGCTTTGCGCTCGCGAGCCGGCTCAATTCAGTGGCTCATTGTGTCTTCGGTGGGCCGGCGGCCGGCCAGCCGATCGAGTGGATGCTCCAAATGGGCGAGCGGGCGCCAAGGGAGCAGGTAGCTGGCTCGTGTTCCAATCTCGGCTTTGAGGGGGGGGGAAACTGACAAAGGGACAAGCGAGCCAAACTCGATTGGAGGCAAGCGAGCGCGATTATTGAATCGAGCGGGCGAGCGAGCGAAAACGAAGCCAGGGCCAACAAGGAGCGCGAGCAAAAACGGACGGCATCACATTGTTGGCGCCGCCAGCTCTCCACTTGATGGCTCCATTGGTGATCAGTGGCGCGTTTTCCGGATCACGACCATCGGCGGCCGGAAAGCAACGACGAGCCAGCCAGGTGGTCGGGCGGCCAAGGTTTGGTTGGCGGGTGGGGCAGTGAGGTAGACTGAAGCCGGGGGCCGCCATCACGCGCCAGCACGCCCGTCGCGCGCCGGCAAAGCCAGCCCGGCCGACGATGATTGACTAACCTTTGATTGAAACATTTGAGCCCGCTGCTTGCCCCTCCACCCTCCAGCCGACATGCATGCGCTGGCCCGCCTCCGCACTGAGCGCGCCTAATCTGAGCCCCCTAAATGGGGCGCCCGGATTAGCCCGCCGGCCGGGCGGCTCCATGTTCTGGTTGGCCCGCGCAAGCCCACTTTGGCCCCCGATGTCAAATTGGGGCCGAGCGGACTGGCTCGCAGCTCGAACCCCGCGGACCAATTAACCCGAGACGCGCGCCGACTAAATTGGGCCAAAACCAGAACCAAAACGTAGACTCAAACTTGGAGCTGAACTAAAGGCAAATTTTGCCCACCCTTAGCGGGAACATGCGCGCCACTTCCGCTCCTGGCGCCCCCAAGACCCCTTTGGCCTTCGCAAGAATAACGACAACAATGACGACCATAATACCTCTTTCGCGGGCCAAACTTCCGGCCGCCGGCCGGCCGGCTGGCGGCGAGAGCGATAAAGTTCATTAACTCGCCGGCCTTTGTCGCGCGCGCAAAATGCGCCTGGCCGCTCTACTTGGGGGCCCCTCGAGTGGAGGGGGGGGGGCAAGTTTTGGTGGAAACAACTCAATCAAGGGGATGTGTCTGCGCCGACAAGCTAAGATCTAAGTCATCGTCATTTGCACGCTTGAGCCATTTTCATCTGGTGCCCTTTTTCCCAACTGGCCGCCCTACTCTAACTCGCGCGCCAGCTGCCCCCAAAGGTCCGCAGACTCTCGCTCCACTTGCGCCCGCCCGCCAGCCTGCTGCAAACTCGCCGGCTCGCTCGTGGGCAACCAGCCGCGAGCAAGCGACAACTGGTCAGCCTCGCAGGCTGCAAAACATTAACCCGAGTGGGCGACCGGAAGGGCGCTTAATTGAAACAATCCCCCCTTCCCATCGGCGCTTCCTCTTCCTCTCTCTCTCTCCTTCGGCCGGTTGGCCAGCCAGCTCGCTCGCTCGCACGAACCATTAAGTGGCGATAATTTCTAAACGAATTCATCATGGCCTAAACAAGCGGCCGGCTGTTGCCAGCGCTGCTCGTCGAGATAGCAGTTGGGTTGACTATTTTTAGTTGGGCCGCCTGAGCTCGGCCGGGGAGAGCGCAACATTCGGGCTGCCTTTTCTTGGCGCACAAATTGCGATTGAAGCGAAAAAAAAAGGAATGCCCCACGACGGGGTCGAACCGTCGACCTTCGCGTTATTAGCACGACGCTCTAACCAACTGAGCTAGCAGGGCAAATGTCGTACTAGCGAGTGTTGCCTCGCACAATATAAAGCCAGCGCGAGCACAGCACCAAAACCTCGGCCGCCAAGCTCGACAATCAGGTGACTCATTGGAGCCTCGCGCGGGATGATTAATGCGCCAAATGGGGCGGCAGGTTCAATGCGCCAGCAGAGCGGGCCGCCAGAAATGGCCTTTTGTGAGGCTTGTTGGTGGAACCATATTTTTGTCCGTCTTTGCGGGATTCTGGGGGCTAATTTAGTGGACACAATGGCGACTACTTGCCCCTGTTCGCCTCTAATCTCGCCAAGTCGCTTTGTTTTCCTCAGCTCGGCCAAAACGATATTGGTTTGGCCTGCTGGCTGAGGCGAACGTTGCCGTCTCGGCCGCAAAGCAAATCACGTCCAGTCAGGCCGAGCAAGAGCGGCTCCGCTCTGGCGCCGCCAATGGACATGTTTCAAATCGACATTCATGGGCCCCACAATTGTTGGCGGCGGCGGCGGCGGCGGCGGCACTGAACGCGGATGGCCGCGCGCGAGAGTTGACCCAAATGGATCCCCCCGCAACTCTCCGCCTCCTCCAGTGGCGCTGGGCGCGCAATTGAAGTCGACCGACAATTCGCGTACAATCATTATTAATATTTGCCCGATTTGCGCAAACTTTCGGCCCGGCGCGAGAGTTTGTCTCTTTGGGCGGCGGCGGCGGCGGCGGCGGCGGCGAGGAGACGGAAGAGAAGTCGCGGGGTCTAACAATTTGCGGTTTCTTATTCAAACATTAAAAGCCCAATAGAGTGGAGCACCATTAGGCGGCGGCCCTCTGCCGGCGAG
>Ga0209372_1000532_pt1 | contig 15322 bp, 11 predicted proteins | sample AgamicAtPe_FD_187170 | JGI IMG/M metagenome (GOLD analysis project Ga0209372, IMG submission 187170) | Agave microbial communities from Guanajuato, Mexico - At.P.e (SPAdes) (version 2) | ecosystem: Host-associated > Plants > Phyllosphere > Phylloplane/Leaf | place: Guanajuato, Mexico | collected... | reverse complement strand
CGGCCACTCGAGAACGTTTTCAGTTTCTTGCAAAGCAGGTCCATCACTGAGTAATGATAAATTATTAGTTAGAACAAGCGCACCTGGGCGGAGGCCAGTGAGGATCTGAGATTGGACCCTAAGAGGGGGCAGATTGCTGGTCGGCAGCCAAGAGCGGAAGTTAGCGCACAACCACCGGCTGCCCTGTCCAACTGAGAGGCCGTTTGTTGAACTTGTCCTAAGCACCATTAGCGTTGTGGCAGAATTATGGTGGCAGCCAATCTAGCTAATTGGCTCCTTTTGAGAGCCTTGCCTCTCTCTCTTCCCTTTTTGAGGCGCCAAAGCGGCCTCCTCAAAGCTAAGAGCAAACCACACGACATTATTGCCCAATCACTCGTTGCAAATGGGCCACAAATCAAAAACTTTCCGCAGCCTGGCAAAGACTCACTCTTCAATACTAATCATATCAAAAAGTCAGAGACACACTCCCATTACCTCAAAGAGAAGAGACTAAACAACAATTTAGTTGATATACAAGCTCAAAAGGTTGAGCATAAAAGATTTAAAAGGTTGTGAATTAATTTGTATAAGATAGCTCACAAGCTAAGCTTATCCTTTATTATAAGGTTGATGTTGTTTTGTAGGTAATAAATATGATCAGACAACAAAAGTTTAACTTTTAGCAAGCGATAATCTCTAGTTATAAACGTGAGCTCAGTGATACGAGATGAGGAATCCTTCAGTCCAGCGTGTTAGGCGCCAGACAGAAGAGACAGATGAGACGAGTATAATGTTTGCTTTCAAGGAAGCTTTCGCGCACCTTTGACCGCTTTTACAACGCCTCGAGCTTCCACTTCCGCCCGAGCTCCAAGTTGCGCCTGTGTTCGCGAGTTGCTGGTGTTGTTGTTGCTGCTATTGTCATTGTTACAGCTGTTGCTGTTGTGACCTGGCAATTTCATTTCATTTCTGAGGGCATGAAATCGAATTTGGTAATGAGATTTGTTTGGATTGTCTAATTGGGCTACACTGAGAGATGTGTGATAAGGTAACTAGGTGTCTTATCTGGCTATTGTTTGATTGAACTGAGTTTAAGTTAGGGCCTTTGGGTTTGGGGAGTTTGTCTGGGAACATTCTCAGTATATCTCGTATGCTATCTACGCTTGGTGAAGCTTGAACAAAGCGTTCCCGCAACCTTGTTTGCCGGCTGGTTTAGTAGGATGAGCCGTATGAGTACGACTGCTGCGGGTAGTAGACTGGCTCCTTTTGTTTCAAGAAGCTGAGGGTCGAAGAGGTTGGCGGTTAGTTTTGGGGCCAGAATAGTTGGGATAAAGCGGCGAGCGAAAGGCGAGGGAGACTTACGGAATTGGGATCGGAATTGGCAGAGGAAGAAGGATCTTCTTGCCGCCCTTGAGCAACATTGCCGTCAGTGCAGCCTTCTTGAGCATCTTCTTCTTTCCGGCCTCAACTTGGCTCGGGCTCAGCAAGGCCACGAGCACGATAGCGAGCACGAAAAATGTGGACAAAACTCTGAAGTACTTCATTTTTGTGTGTCTGGTGTTTGTCGTTTGAGTTGAAGCTTTTGAATTTCGAAGAGTTTCCAAAGAGTGGCCTCAGTCCGTTTGGTTTGCTTACCAGATAATGATTAGTTTTGCTCGCCTTAGATGTTGCTCGTTCAAGAGGTGACTCGGTTTTGACTCGATTAAGAGCTCGAAAGTTTCACTTAATGCCAGAGTGATGAAAATTACACAACCCAAAACACTTTCGCAGCTCAGCTAAGCTAGCCTGGCTCCTCTAACAAGTGTGTAGCGGAAGAGGATGTAATTGCGCGTAGTGGGAGGAGCCGGCTAGCGTAGAGCAACGAGCGAGGGTCGGCCAAGGGGAGAGCGGCAGCAATCGGCGAGACTACAAGAGGACTCTCGCCAATCCTTGGCCAAGGTTGCACTCAGCTATGGACGCCAAAACCAGCTACTTTGGGCGCCACTGGTGCGGCGGCGGCGGCCGCCAGTCAGCCTGCCCTTCGACCAGGAGTCTCGCTTGTCCAGTTTGAGCGAAGCTCTCCCGTCGGCCGCCTCGAGTAGCGGAAAGAGGGAGAGAGGACAGACGAGGGCGTGCGACGAGCCGGTGGATCGGGCCGATGCTAGCGCTTGGTTTTCACCTCCCAATCCGGCCAGACGGGCGAGCTAGCTAGCGGGCCAACCGGCAGGCGGGCCAGCGAGCGAAATTGGCCAGGCTCGCGCCTTCGTCCAGAGGCTCAGCGTGAGCAGGGGTGGAAACGCGCAGGCGCCACCGATCGATGGCTGACCGGATTGAGCCGGCCGAGGACGCCGACAGCTGAGCCAGGTGATGGTGATGGAGATGGCGATGGGCATGGACTGGGTGAGGAGTGAGCGGCGGATTAATTAAGCGTCCGTTAGCCAGTCTGGTCCTGGTCTCGTCCGAGCGAGAGCCGCGCCCTCACGTGCACATCGGAGTGGGAGTCTCAAATTTCAACGGGCCACCAAATCGCCTATCTGGAGGCGCACGATGGCCGGCAAATTGGAGCCCAAGGAATGAGGGGCGCATTTATTGGCTAGCCTCTCTGAGTAACATCGAGCGCCAACGAGGGGACCGCCACTGCACAATAAAAGGCTCAACCATGAGCCAGCCAGGCCGATCAGCTGCAGAGCTTACTTACGAGTACGGCGTGAGTTGTTGACCCAAGAGGAATCTCTGCCAACTTCCCTCTCAAGGCAGCCTAAACGCCCAAGGCTCTCGTGCCCGCGGGCTGATTCCATTATATTTCGCTCACCCAGCTGAGGGCTCGACGGTCAAGGGGTTTCGAGAAAGATAGAGAGAGGGAGGGAGAGAGCGTCTTGATCGCGCGCTATCTCCACACCACGATGGCTGAGCGGAGGAGAAAAAGGCCTAGTCGGTGTGACCGTCCGGTCTGGTCGCCGACAGCTCTCATTGTTCTCGCTTGTTTGTGTGGCCGCCAGAGCAAATCTCTTGAATCTTTGGCAAGCTTGTTGAGCGTTTGCTCAAGTGGCCGCCGTTCCGACCCGCCGCCAACTTTCACCGGCTCTTCCTAAACTTGTACGGCCAACTGATAAGTCGAACAAATTTTCCCTCGTCCCCTCGTCCAACCCTAAACCGACCGCAACGATGCCAGCAAGCGTCAAGCAGCCAGCAGCGACAACCACACCGGGCGGCCGCCTGTCTGCCCACTCGAGCGAGAGTGAACTACAAGGCTAGTGGACACTAGGCTGGCAACACCAGCTCAGAGCAAAAGGTAACCCGATGATCCTGTGCGTGACTGTCACTTTTCGGCTTCATTAGCATGGAAGCTCAACTTGGCCAGCCTCCTGACGCCGCGTAAACCTCAGCTATGGTCGATTGTCTCTCCCCCCTCGGCCAGCATGCAGCCCTCCCGCTTTAACTGGAAAATCCTGCACAGCTATCATGACGATGATGCAACGAGACGGACAAAACGTTCAGCATTCAATACGACACCTCCTCCAGCTGAATCCATTAAATTGAATCCATCCAATTCAACTGGTTTCACTTCGATTGGCGCGCCTGGCGCCGCTTGCATACGTGTCTAGCAGGCGGAGGATCTCCAAACGTGTTGAATGAACTGGTGCGGCCACTTGAGTTTGGCTGCTGGCGCCCGGATCCAGGGATGGAAGCGAAGCGCTTGGAAACGCTCAACGCAAGCTGCCCTTCCGACGCAACCGTTCCAGTATCCGGTGACCTGCTCGCCGCGCTTTGCTCTTGTGCTGGCAGCTTGGTGCGGCTTTACGAGCTAGCTGACCGGTCCAATTGTGGTTGGATTTAAAAGGAAGGAGGGCTAATCAATGGCTTGCGGCAGCTGAAGGTAATCTTTGAGGTGCCGCCAATTGCGCAAGCGGGCGGCCGCCGTTCAGAACGGGCAAGCTTTAGTCAGTAATCGGGATGGCTTGACCGGCGAGCGCGCGAGCTGATTGCAATCGCTTGTCTGATGAACAGCCGACAAATGTCCCTCCGATTGAATTGCATTGCCGCCGCCGCTGCCGCCGCCCGCCGCTATCCATTATGCTCTCTCTGGACACCTGTTGATTATTTAGAACGATTGTCGGCGGCGGCGATAAAAGGTTTCAAAGGAACCAAGTGGATTGGAGGGAATGGGTTTGGGTCGCCGCATGAATCGGTTCACGGTCAATGGTGGCGAGCGTCGTGTGGACTGTCCACAATGGCCGCCCGGCTGTACCAAGCAGCGCTGCCATGGCGCTAGAGGCGATTGGTGAATGGGGGAAATCGGTTTGACTGGAGGCGGGGAGGAGAAGCGGGCGGCCGAGCGCTGGCCAGCATTGCGGCCAGGTGGGTTTGGATTTGGTAAAGAGATGGATGGATAGATAGGCGGCTAGACTTGGCTTGGATGGTCGGCAAGGGGACGAGCGCTTTGGTGGAGGTTAGAATGATCTCGGCACTGAACTTGATTGATTGTTCGGAAGATAGAAAGCAAGTGTTGTGTGCTCGCCATCTCGCCCACTTGCTTATTTGAGCCAACTTGCAGGCTCGCGGAGGGCGGAGTGCTGCCAGCTTATGGTTGGAAGGGAGCCAGGATAGAGGTTATTGACCAATGGATGCAGCTCGGATGAGCAATTGCCGCGAGATGTTCATCCAATAAACTTCCGCGGCCGCAAACTACTATTGCTGGCGAAATGCAATTCGCTTAGGAGGTAAACCCTGTTGGTTTGCGTGATCCTCGCTTAGTGAGCCTCCTCCATTCCAGTTTGAATTCTCCACCTGTAGCGAGTCTCATCTCTCGCTCTCTCTCTCTCACTCGCTCACTTCTCGCACCCTTGATTCCTATGGCTTTGCGCAAATGAGCCACAAAACTGGCCGTGGTGGCAATGAATTAGTATCGGACAAGCAAAACTCCGATTGGCCACCGAGCCATCTTGCTCCAGGAGCACGATGGATCGAGGGGAGGCGAAAGAATCGGCTGGCTCCCACTCGAGAGATCTTCGCCGATAACAACTCGCTCGATCGCGATTCTAAACATTGTTTAGCTGCGCTCGTCAGCACGAATCTTCGTCGGAAGTTATCTCAGATTCGTGACGACCGTTTAGTAGGTGAAACGGTGCGACAATTCGAAGCGAAATCCAGAGCAAGTGAGCGAACGAGAGCAGGATGTTTCTTACGGCTTTAGCTGGTCTGCTCACCTGCTTGACTTTGAGTGTACAATCTGGAATAGGTAAGATATGTTCAACTTAGTTCACCCTATCGAAGAAAGTCAACCACTAACAATGTAACTTCTGGCCAAAACAAAACTAGTTGAAGACAAGTACTCGTGTCCTCATGGTTGGACAAGATACGGGGGCAAGAAGTGTCTCAAGTATGTTAATGAATTGCAAGACTACGAACGAGCACAAGCTACTTGTAGGTCAAAAAATCAAGGAACCCTAGTTACTATTCACTCGCATGATGAGCAAAACTTTGTCTATTCTTACATCCACTCAATTGCAGCCTCGAGTACTCCAATTTGGTTGGGCGCAAAACAGGTAAACGGAATCAGCTCTGCTCGTTTGCAAACAATTTCCAACTCTTGCCTCACAACTTTCGGCAACCAAATCGATCATGATGACTAATTAGAGTGCCCCAATTGTGATGCCTTGTGTTCAGCAGATAGATTTCGAGAGTATTCTTTGGTTGGATAAGACAGAGAACTCATACACCAATTGGGCTCCATCTGAGCCATCGCGTAAGTAGTGCTGCTCAGAGCCTGTCTCTATTAGTCGCGCAACCGGCCCTAACTCTAAACTCTCATTCCGTGCCGGATAGATCCGGACGAGATTTGTATTGCAATCAATCCCCGCAATGGAATGTGGCACGACGTAATGTGCACGGAGGCTAACGTGCCCGCTTGCGAAAGGGGTAAGATCCTGTTAGATACATACGTGTACCTTGCTGATTCTCTAAATCACTCATCAAACCGCCAGAGTCACGCTAGAAGCGAGTCCAGAGGGAACGAGAACGAAAACTCATCATTACCCCACTGTCTACCCACAAACCCATTCGTTCAAACGACGAACCCGCATTCTCTCCTGTCCCCCTGAAACGATCGACCATCGACCAATTGCGCAAACTGGCCATCAACCTATAGCACCAACAACCCAGTGGCCATTCTTTGTTGCCTTCTGCTCAGAGGGTTGGTTCCAGTTCAATGACGAGAAATGTGTTAGAATTATTAGCTCTCAAGCTTTAAATTTTTATGAGTCTCAGGAGCTTTGTAGATCAAAGTACAACTCTAAACTATTGAGCATCAAATCGGATAAGGAGAGTGAATTCTTGCACAACTTGATCAAGTTCAGGGATGTGAAGCTACCTGTTTGGCTGGGCGCAGTTCAAAACGATTTCTCCTCCTTCAATTGGATAGATAAGAGCGACGTTACATTCACAAATTGGGCCGAGGGCGAACCAAACGATCCGGATCATGCCTGCCTCTCGATGACCGCCTCAGGTGGAAAATGGTCCGATAATGATTGCAAGGAGCAGAAGCTTATTCTTTGCCAGAAGGGTGAGTCTCAGTCTAGCTGCCTTGAGCCACTCCCCCTGTCCCTGTTCCTCCACCCGTCCAGTGACTTTCTTCACACTTCCTCCCCCCTCAGCTATAAGTCCATGTCCTAGCTGCCTGTCTGCTCGCTCTCTTCCTGGCTAACTAGCAAACGAGAAGTTTCACAGCAAAACTAGAATCTCCCCCTCACTGACCAGCGATCTAGAAGCTAGTAATGGGGGAGCACTAGGAATACATTGACCTTTTCTAGACTTGCTCACCGTGCCTCTTTCCCTCTCTCCTCTCGCCTCCGTCGACTCTGATCTCGCACTCGAGTAGCAGTGCCCGAGGATAGCTCGTGCGAAACCGGCTGGTTGCAGTTCAGGCAAGACAAATGTTATAGGTTCGTGCATATCAGGCTCGCCTTCGATGATGCTGAATCGCTGTGCAATAACCTCTACGGAGGTCATTTACCTTCAATCCACTCACAGGAAGAACAATTCATGATTTCGCAGTTCCTCGCTAGTGTCAATGTTAAGAATGGTTCAGAAATTTGGCTCGGCGGAAGGCAGATGGATTTTCATAATTTCAATTGGGGCGATGGATCTTTATTCAACTACTCGTACTGGGAACATGGCGAACCGAGCTTTCCAGCTGAAAAGTGTATAGAGATGTCCTGGCGAAATGGACGCTGGAACGACATTAACTGTAGACTCAAGAGGGCAGTTCTATGCGAGCGACAGGTGTCTAGTCGCCATCATATGAAACCGAACCTTTACCAACCAACCACATGTCTTGACTCTAATTGCACGACATCGTCGGCTGCAAATATAAGTGGCATAATAGAATCCTCACAATCTGATACAGACCCACTTTCTGGCGGAAACTCGACAACAATCAATGTTGGCGAGCTAGGAAACAGCACAACTGTCCCAAACGCCACTCATTTAATGGCCGAAGAGGGTCCATTTCTGCCCCTGGATGACAAACCTATCAAAGTGATCGCAAGCATCATGCACCGGCCAACTGTAGAGCCTCCGATAGAATCGCTTCTGATTGGCTCGTCGAACGAACAAGTCAATAACTCAGGTGTTATAATCACCAATAATTTACCATCTACTGGCCAGACAATCAGCAACTCTGTCCCGGGGTCCGATAACTTGACAAAGAAGTCCACCGTAGATCTCGTAAGTGACGAGGCCAAAGCAACTTCGAGTCCCCCATCCCAGCAAGTGTTTGATATTCAAATCCCTCAAGTTGACAAGGGGAAGTTAGGTGGTACAAACAACTCGACTCCGATCGCTGGTTCAAGTGCAGCAACAAATTTAACTAGCTCACAGACATTGAAGGAAGTATCTTAAACAAGGTTGTGACGCACCATTGACAGAATAGACATTCAAGCAACCTTAACAGTTCCTTGTGGTTCTCTACATGTTGCCGATTCAATCAATTGCTCACTTGTTTGCCAAAATATCATTTGCCTTTACTCAACACGATGTACGGACTTTGGAGTTCCTTTTGCTTGGTTAGCATTAGGGAAGCGCTACTTAGCGGTAGGTCTGAGGATAGTACCTTCTTCATCTTACTTTCTAGCTCTTGTTTCTTCAGACGCTTGTCCGTTTTATTTTTGCCAGGTCCTTTACCATGGAATTTATAACATAAATATCGGTATGCTTCCTTCTTGGATTCAAGTTTACGGCCAGTATCATCGGTATATTCGATATTTATCTCAGGCTTGTAGTCTTCGGGGTCTTTCACTTCATGTAACTGATGCCCACGGTAGCGGCGATCGCGTCTTTCGTCCTTCTTTTCTTCTATAGTGTAAGACCTAGCCTCCAATTGAGCTTTCCTTGCACTATTTACAACGACCGTAGGTTTTCTTTGTGTATCCTTATCGAGATATCCTTTAGCAGCGGCTAGTTTCAGTGTAGCAGCTAAACTTCTACTTATGTCAGGTTCCTCTCCAAGCACCGAGGTATTTGGTTGAGATTCCATCTTTGTTAATCTCAAAAGAGAGAGAGAGGGAGTGCGTATGAAATGGAGCTGGTAGAAAAGAAGCCGAAAACAACTCTGAGTGTAAACAAGCAAGACAACAAGAGCAGCTGTGCGCCGTCTTTCGGGAACCGACCAGTTTCTCGTTTTGTCGCGAGTTGCAACCCACGGATGGTGGAATCCCACAAGCTAGCAACTTAAATAACTAATCGATGCTAACTCCAGAGTGGACACTATCCCATCAAGCAACAAACGCAACTGGATACAAATTCAACCCGTCCTTTTCAATCTAGAAATTTATTCACTCTCATCCTAATCCTCGTCTCCATCATCATCATCGTAGTCGTCGTCGTCGTCATCGTACAAAGAATAACGTTTTAGTATATCGGTTATGCGATCACGATTGGCGAGCCTGGTACTCTTGGACGCGTTGTCGACAGGTGACTGTTCTACTTTGGGCTCAGCTTCTGAGGATGTCTTCACCTCGACGGCTCGCGAGATTTCTAATAAGTTCCGATTTAGCTTCTAGAAGCTTGACCGAAACCCTAGAGCTCTGACCTCAGTCAGGGGCAGTCGGACAGGAATCATTCCATGGATGTTCCTTGTCTTTAAATAGCTATAAAGATGATACTTGTGCAACAGTATATGCGATGCAGTCTAGAGTAGTATTGTATGTGGTTTGTAGTTTTGTTTCTTAGCCTACAGAAAGTGGGAATCAAATAGGCATCATCTGACCATCTGGTGGGTATGACTGAGTGAATTTACAGTTGAACTGTGATGAAGCCAGGCTAAGTAACCTATTTTGTTGATGAATGTACCATCCGATTGAGCCCATGAGCCGCCGCAAACGCAGCTACTAATCCAGCGTTGCTCCCAGCTACGGGTCGTTTGAAAAGACGGTTTGATTAGCGACACTGACCTGCATCTAGTGCAGTGCCTCAGATTAGCCACGAGGTGAGCACCCAAGCTTATGTTTCTGACGATATCGATTCTCCTGACACCATTCATATCGATCGATCCCTCAACCTTGGGTAAATTTGTCAACTCTGGGAGGCTTGGAGTCTTGAAATATTCAAGAATTAGATGGGATCCATCGAGCTGGCGATGAAGAAGCGGGCTAGCAACACCAATGGGGGCGAGGAAGAATGCAAAACGAGAGACAGCAATATTGTTGGCAAGCTGCACGCATTCCTCAATGAAAGATTCCTCTGGTTCGTTACCGATTGTCGCATGAGATATCGAAATCAATCTGAAGAGACTTTCTAAAAGATCAATCTGATCGTTCAACTTGTAAACAACTGGAGCACTCGCTTCATTCTGGACGCTCCATATTTTGATGATTATAAGCAGCTCTCGAACAGTCTCCAAAGCTTCCTTGTTTTGCGCCAAGCCTGCCCCGGGTAGGATGGATCGGTATTTGGTTCTTTGGGGGAGCGATGTGACCAAAAATATAGCTAGATCAGTGATCCATTGGCTTAGAGGCTGAAGACACTGGATCAGACTGATTTCGACATAAAACTCTTTCTCGTTTATCTTACTTATCACATTGTTGCAATTGAAAAAGTTCGGCTGGGCGCCTTGGGTTCTGAGGAAACTTGCCAGATGCTCTGAGGGGCTGTCCTGATCTTGCGACCTGAGCACTGATTTAAGAGTGCTAGAAATCGAGTTCAACATTATCATAGTATGGCAGTCGGAGGATTTACACAAACTAGGACTAGTGTTAAGACATCTGTATAACGATGCTCTGATCATGAGCTGCCGGTTGAAGTACTTCCGTTGCATGTGTTTGGGCTGACGCTCGTAGGCATCATGAAATTTATCGCATATACTCTCTATTGAGTCTGGTTTTGCGCAGACCATTGCATCCCACCAATCGTTTCCTGTTATCAAACAATATTCCATGATATACTGAATGTACGTCTCCTGATCTTTTTCGTCTTGGCAGGTAATCAAAGGAGGCAATCGAATTGCATGCAGTTGACTCATCGAATCGATTGCAACAAGGGTTGTTTGATTGCTAGACAGTTGGATATCTGTTATAAACATGGGTCGGCTCTTCTTTTCGCAGGCTTGCTTGCCGGTGTTTTTAATATTGTTCTGGCGATTTTGGTACATTTTGTATGGTGAGTTATCGGCAGAATCGTTACGACCGTTACGCAGAGGGATAGGGCACGACAAATCCAGACTATCAAAGATCGGTTGCAAGTCCTCCTTCCTCATGCAACAAATGGAAAAATCTTTGTAAGCTAGTAGGATTAGACCCAGTTGTCTGTTCGAACCGAACAGTTTGAATCTGGGCGTTTGAATTGTGATGAGATCTTTATCAGTAATATAGTTTCCCTTGAAGATCCACTCCTTGGAATTTGTTTCAACCTGACTTCCGTTGTTATCAACTTTACCTATATTATTTAGAGTTGGCTTCACGTCTTCAGATGATTTAAGGTCAAGTAATGCACAGTGGATGGGAACCTTTTTCTTTGGTTCGAGTTCCCATAGCTCAATCAGTGAGAGATTCTGACCTCTTACCTCAACAAGAACTTCGTCAGGGGAGTTTTTTGTAACAAATTTTATGTGGGCTACTTGCTCGAAAGCCGACGAATTTTCTCGCTCGCTCAAAATCTGCGACATGATATTCAGATGAAAGCTATAGAATTGTTTGCAAGTCACAGAGACCCGTCGACCCTCAAAACCCACGAATAGATCTACCTCGTCGAAGGTTAAACTCTTTGTGCTCAAATCGATCTGGTAGAACGATATCGTTGAATTAATTGCTCCGGCTGAGGTGCCGACAATGAAAGACCCATCTTTGTTATGGCAAATGTCTGCGACCTCTATCTTCAGTCTCAGTGGCCCAAGACTTTCAGATATAACGTCAACGCTTCCATCTGCTATGAGGGTTAAGCAACAGACTAGACCCGTCCGGCTTATGAGAATACAACCTTCGGCAGATTTTCCACCAAATAATCTCAATGAGGGTCCATGCTTTGTTCTCTGAATTTTGTCGCTGTATTCCAAGTGATTGGAGGGATTTTTGAGATTCTGGTTTGCGATATTGATTGTGGTTATAATGCCTGGGTGATACCAGGCAGCTGTAACGAAGGTTTCAGCGGCAAATACTTGTTTAAAATAGGGTTTCCAATCGCTGATTAGGTAATCCTTCGAAGTGTATATGGTCGCGCAGCCACGAACGTCACAAACGAGCAATTTGCTACCCGACGGGTCCCACTCCAAAATGGTGAACTCGTACTCTGAATCGACTAACAAATAGGGCTGGTAAGGGAGATTCACGTCAGCTACGTAAACATGATACGAGGATGAGTTCGGACGGGGTTGGTTAATGCAAAACGAACTTGTGAAGGCAATCAAACCCCTCGTTGAGATGCTCAGTTTTTGGTGGCATTTGTTGATCCATCCGACGTATGACTTTTGGTCGAGAACTGGCCTGAGGGTAGAGTATATGCGTCTCATTTCTTAGCTAATATTTCGTCTTGGTCGAACAGAAGTCATGGGTCGGTTATTGGTAGGGATAAGATGGGAAGGATTCACCGATCCAATTTGACTTCGAGTGTGCGTGGATGTCGTGGCCGGTCGGGAACGATGCCCACGCCTCTACGCCGAAGTCCAGACCCACCCTGTCGGGAAGTCCCGCAAGGGTATAAATAAAACGCGCCGCCCATAGTCGGTATCCATTCGCTCATAAGCCTTAGTAGTAGTCCCTCTAGTTCAATTCTCTCCCCGGCACAACATCTGGTAGCAGAGGGAGGTTTAACAATCCTCCCCCTGAAATCAACAGGAAATGACTAGTCCTCTAGAAGAACAAGCCATGCTGGTTGACCCACTAGCCAGCCTTAAGAACTCTCTATACCTAAGTCTAGGCATGAGCGGTCTGCCGGAGTTTAAGGGTGGCCCTCATGAAGATATAGAAAAGTTCCTCAACGAATTTGGCCGAGCGGTCACCGCTTTGCCGAACGAGCAGAAGTGCCTGGCCCTCAAAAGGGCGCTCGTAGGTGACGCTGCCATATTCCTCAAGAAATACTTGAAGCAAGAATTGTTGCGCGGTGATTGGAAATATATCAAAGCCGAGTTGAGAAAAAGGTTCTCCCGCATAGATCCCAACTTACTCTATCGAACCCAGTTAAAGAAAATGTCGTTCGACCCGCAAGAGAGTACGCTCTTGGGCTACGTCGATCGTTACGCTAGCCTCTACAAAAAGATTCATTCAGCAGCGAAAGACAACGAACTGATACAGGACTTGAGTCTTAACTTAGGTGAGAACATCGTCCTGAAGCTTAATCACCTCTCCGCTGACTGGAAAGATATCAATTGCTTCGAGAAATTTAGGTGCTTAATCTCTAGACTTGAGAGAGACATTATGTCTCTTGAGAACGACCTCTCATCCAGATCAACGAAAGATTTGACCGCCTCTGTCAACGAGTTGGTTACGTCGGCCCTCCAATCGCCGATCAATGAGATCCGGGGCATTCTGAATAACCTCAAAGATAAGGCAAACGAGACGGTAGATACCGAAAAGGTAGCCGCCATAAAGCATGCCGATCATCCCAACTATCGACAGTTCAACAATACAGGTAAGCGACGCGATCGGGAATGGGATCAAGACCGGCATCAGCGTGCCAACAACTACCAGGGAGAAAAACCAAGCTTTAAGAGGGGTAGGGATCTTAAAAAGACCTACGAGGAGAAGTTCGGTCGAGTTAACGGCCCATGCTTCTATTGTGGGGGCCAACACTTTCGTCGTCACTGCCCGCTCGACATGCCTGATTTAAAAGATTAGAGGACCCACCAGCCGGCGGCTCTGGTGTGATCCTATGTAATTTGGGATGCCGCAGCAAGGGCTCGGGCCTTATTATAGCCACAGTTACCATCGATAACATCGCTGCAGACGTCGTAATCGACACCGGGGCCTCAGCATCATTTCTCCCACGCGAGGGCACTATCTTGAGAGAAACGAGAACCAAATTGACAAAGACCAAGACAGATACGCGCATAGCAGATAATGGGCAATTAGATTGTACTCATTTAGTTCATTGTGAGGTTCGTGTTTGGGCCGGATCCGTACGTAAGTGTCAGGTGAATTTCCTCATTATAAACAAATCGAGCCATATTCTAGGCTATGATGCCTTATTCGGTAATGATGCAATCAAGCAACTGGGGATAGATATAACGGCCAAACACGACATTTTGGTTGCGAGAATCCAAGGCTACACTATTGGACAAGAGGATACCATAGAAAAATACAGAAGACATTTAGGAGTAGTAGCTAAGTTCAAAGAGGCTTCACCCCCGTCATCACCATTAGATCATATTCTGAGATTATATGACGGAGTTTTCAGCGAAACAGCGGAAGGAGTGATGAAGACTCAGCCGATGCAGATCCAACTGACTAATGACACTCTTCCTAAGGCCAGACTGAGACGCTATGCGGTCGAAGAGATCGCCGAGATAGACCGACAAGTAAACTCTATGCTCGAAAGAAGGATCATAGAGCCATCCATATCTCAATATTCCTCTACGTGCCATTTGGTGCCAAAAAAGAACGGCCAACAACGCTTAGTCATCAACTTTATACCCCTAAACAGGATTGCTACAAAAGACCATTATCCGTTACCCCAAATAGCAGATATACTAGCTCATTTGGCTGGAGCTAAGATATTCTGTGCCCTGGACTGTACAGAAGGCTTCTGGCAGATACCAGTCGCCAGCTTAGATCGACCGAAGACAGCTTTCGTTACGCCACAGGGCCTATTCCAATTCAGACGGTGTCCATTCGGCTTTACAAACTCACCTGCTGTTTTCCAGCGAGCTATGAACGAGATATTCCATGAGGGTCTCTACAAACGGTGCGTCATCTACATAGACGACATCCTCGTGTATGGAAAGACAGAGGAAGAAGTAATCGTCAACCTCGAATGGGTTCTCCGAAAGTGCGATGAGTTCAACGTCAAGCTCAAACTATCCAAATGCGAGTTCCTCAAGACATCAGTCAAGTTCCTAGGTTATCAAATAGGGCAGGGTGGTATCCTACCTCTGAAGGATAAAGTCCCAACATGGTTAAGTTCACACCCAGCGACTGTCAAAGAGGCACAAGCATTCCTCGGGTTCATCAATTACTATGCTCGATTTATCGAAGACTTCTCTGAAAAGACTCTCCCACTGCGGAAAGCAATACGAGCAACCGAGTTCCAGTGGACAAGCGAATGCATGGAGGCCAAGAAAGCTCTTTTAGACGATCTCGAATCTGCTACTGCACAAGTGATACACCAAAGAGAATTCACATTACAGTGCTAGATAACTCAATCGAAGCTGCTTGTCTGACAGTTGATGGCGGATTGATAATGAGAACTAGCGCAGTCCTATCCTCGAGCCAACAGAACTACTCCCGAATAGAGAAAGAATTACTCGCCCTCATTCGAGCCTACAATAAGTTTGGACCATTCTTGCGAGGTCAAGTAACAGTTTGTACATCTTGCAGTTTATTATCGCACGTCATCGGGCTCCGAGAAAAACCGGAGCGAATCGCACGGCTGCTGTTACAGCTTCCACCTGATGCCAAGTTCAGCGTTGAGGCTAGCAACAGTATCATGGAATTGATTCAACAGGCACCCGAACCTTCAGATGAGATCTTCTACACTGACGGTGCATCCAAGACAACTAGTGAGAATAACCTAGCATCTTGGGCTGTTGTTGCCGTCAACAGACCCGAGTTGAACTCCTCAGGAATCCTAGAAAACAGCTCGAATCAAAAGGCTGAGGTTGAGGCAGTGATACAAGCTTGCCTCATTGCGAGAGCTGAGAAGATGAAACGTATCACGATCGTAA
>Ga0209372_1000531_pt1 | contig 15376 bp, 6 predicted proteins | sample AgamicAtPe_FD_187170 | JGI IMG/M metagenome (GOLD analysis project Ga0209372, IMG submission 187170) | Agave microbial communities from Guanajuato, Mexico - At.P.e (SPAdes) (version 2) | ecosystem: Host-associated > Plants > Phyllosphere > Phylloplane/Leaf | place: Guanajuato, Mexico | collected... | reverse complement strand
ATTGAATAAGGGCGAACTTCAGATAAGTGAGAAGGAGAGGCAGACTCAATTGGAATCTGCGTCGAAGGATGTGGCAACAATCGTTTCAGAAAAATGCGTCAACTCAGAGACAAAAAGACCATTTCCTATCTCAATCATAGAGAAGAGTATGAAGCAGATACACTTCTCGGTTAATCCCGGGGAAAATACCAAACAACAGGCACTCAAAGAAATAAAAAGCTTGAAAGCATTTCCGATAGGGAGATGCCTGATGATGTCGAAAGTTATTGCGCATGAGAAGACTAAAGAGCTCGCATGCTAGGTAGAGGTGGGGTAGGCTGATGGTGAAAGAACACTCGAAATTGTCCAATCTACGAATTCAGGCTCACCTAAGGGCATCACACGAGCTTGTTTGGTCAGCACCGAGATCTCAAACTGCTATGGTTTTATTCATCACCCGTGTCTTCAAAAACTTGTTTCTCCTCATGATCCGATCTCTTCCTCCATCTTGAACTGTTCCTCTTGTGATGGTGCCTTTCCTGTAATTGGACGTCTGAATAGTAGAATGTGGGGCTCTGGCTCATGGATCATATAGTGTATCCAACCATGGGATTGCTGAATTCCAATGCCTCTCCATTCGTCTTCAGTCATAAGTTTGTCTTTGGGTATTATCTTGGCCATTTCGGGTGTGACTTGTACGTGACGGTATTCGTACTTGTCATCGTAATACTTGTCCGAATATAAGATATGTTTTGACGGCATTTTATCACAGGTTCCTCCTTCTCCCCCTCACTCTCTCTCTGCAATTTTCGTATGCAAATATAAAGGCTCTCAAGGAGCGAAACAGTAAACAGAGCAACGACGACAGCGAGCATTTCGGTTGACGAACAAATTTGACCGTTGCAAACGCGAGGGGCGACACCGTCACTCGCGTGTTCTACCGCAGTGCCGGGTTCGCGGAGACAAAGTGCTACGCGTGTATTAAAGCGCGCAATTTCGCTCTCCACTCAACAGTCTCTATGTCACATCGGTTGCCGGTTCCAATTTCTCGCCACTTGCCATTGTTGGCACCTAAAGTAACAATCTTTCAATCTCTTTCTCGCTCTCCTTAGTCCTCACTCGAACAATAGTATCATCTAAGGACTCCCCATTACACTTACCATCTATTTTAACGTTAAAAGATCAACCTATTCGCACTCAAAATGATGATCAACAACAAGCCAAAGGGAATCTGTCTCAACAAGAATGCGGCCAACATTCAGCCGACGCAGCTGGCAACAAGTGGGTTGGATATAAAGCGAAGGATCGAGGACATACCGAAGAATCTCGCCGCCTCGCTCAAGAGCATTGACGATGAAAACGACGATGGTGAGCTGAAGAAGGGTATGGTTTTTGATATGAAGAAGAATTTCATTGAGCTCAAGAAGAGAATCATCATTGATTTGCCAAACAAAGCTAACTCCGAGAATCAATATGCAGAGCAGCCACCACCACAGCTGACCCATGACAAGCAACAAGTGCAACAGCCCCAACAAGAGTCCGGCCTCAGCCGGATCCCGAGAATCAAGCTGCAACTTTTGGCCTCAGCGAACACTGCAGCCGCAGTTAGCAATAAGCTCGTAAAACCGTCCTCTGTGCCCCAAGAGCTGACCAAGGTAGAGTTGAAGGGCGAAATTGAAGATATTGACAAGTCGCCAGGGCGCGACGCTATCTTTCAGGTCTCTGATCTAGCCAAAGACATCTATCAGTACATGTACAATCTCGAAGAGCAACAATCCGTCAAGGAAGATTATTTAAGAGAGTCTAAAATTTTAACTCCAAGAGTCAGGCAGAGGCTTGTCAATTGGTGCATAGAAATCAACTCGCAACTTAAACTTTTAACAGAGACACTATACATCACCATAGCTCTAATGGATCGCTTCTTTGATGCCGTCCAAATTAAGCAACAAAGCCAAGTGGAGCTGGTGGCTGTTGGGGCCACTTTGATAGCGTCAAAATACGAAGAAATTTACCCGCCTGAAATCGCTGATCTACAACATTTGACTCATAGTAACTATTCCAGGCGTGAAATCATGCGCATGGAAATATGTATCCTCGAAAAGTTAGATTTTAAACTTGGTAAACCCATTCCTCTTAGCTTTTTACGAAGATTTTCCAAAGCTGCCAACTGCGATCTTAAGATGCATTCAATAGCGAAATATCTAATGGAATTGAGCTTAACGGAGTACGAATGTGCCCACTGGCGCCCATCGTTACTCGCGGCAGCCGCTTTATTCACGACTATTCACCTAGTTCGCAGGGACAATCCAAGCTCAGACTTTAAGAATAGAAAGACGCTTGTACGGCCAAGCCAGGATCGTTGGACTGGTACACTCGTTCACTACACGCACTACAATAGGCAGCAGCTCCTAGAGCCGGCAGGCATACTTTGCAAGATCCTCAAACGGGCCCAAAAGAATCCGCAATCTTATGCTTGTGTAAGAAAGAATCTACTCAACCTGTCCAAGTGGCCCGAGCTGAAGTCCACGAGAGTCGACGATTTAATCAAGTACGCTGATCAGATATAAATGTGACACAGCGGCACAATTACTGTCGTGACCAGCCGGCTTGCTTGTAAATAAACTTACCATGAAACCTCAGGCCAATTCTTCCCACAATTTTTCCCCTCGAGATGTTTTACAATGAATCAAATCGTAAGAACGGTTGTTATGCAACGGCAACAAGAAGTAGGCGGAACGAGTTTTGATGTTTGCGGGAATTTTATAGGAGCGCTTGGCCGACAAAGTCGAGCTGTGCGAGGGTTGCAGTTCAAGCAACCTCCACTGGCTAGCTCAGAGCCGCGTTTGGCTAGCCCAGAGGTACACTGGATTATGGTCAGAGAGTCGGCTGGCCATAAGCCCAAAGCTTGTTCGAGTTTCTTTTTCAATCGTTCGTTTGAAGAGCAAGTTGCTAACGAGATTTAGTCTAGAAAGAGTCCAAAGGGTTGGTCTTCTCTTCAACGTGCCACGCAATCAAGCGAGACAAATTCAAGATTTGAGCAGAATGAGCATCATTATGGGAGGCTACTCCTCACGAGCTCACACTCTGATTGACGCTACAACTTTTCAGCAAGCTGGTCCGTTATGTTTAGTCATTCTAATATCAATAATCAACCTAGTTACACTAATTTCTACCTCAGAGTTAAGCCCTAGAAGTCTCCCAGAGAGTGCGGCGAAAGTTGGGCAGCCAGCCAGGTTAGATTGTCAACTTGGAGAGCAAAGATACTTCAATTATGAGAGTGCGACCAGAGTTTGGGGATCCGCTAATCAGCAGGTGCATCTTCGTGCAAGCTTGCGCCTCAGATGCATGGAGCCGCCAAGCGACAATACGTTGAAGTATTTGGCAGAAATAATCGAGTTGGGTCCAAGTTTTGGCGACGAAAGAGCTGGTAAAGCGAAAAAGTCAAGACAAACTGCGGACAAACAATCTAGAAGATCTCTTGTGCCGGTAGACGCATCATTGACACCAACACAATCCAGTGCTAAACTAGCCCAATGGCCTCTGCAACAGGCGAAAGGTTCCTGGGATGCTGAGGTCCACGCGGAGCCAGTTTTCGAGGAAGTTGGCGAAGCGATCAGTTCAACAGCTGGCAGAGTGAAGCGATCGGTCTCAGGTTGGTTCAGTAAAACTTGGGGAGTTGTAAAGGATTTTTTTGTCAATATATTCGAGTCGAGTGAGAAGAGCACCGTTTCCCGTGAGCAAGCTTTCCGGGACAGTGGCATTGATATAGCAAACCAATGCAAAGCTGGCAAGGATAGGCCGCCCGGCAAGGGCTTGCCCATTGATGAGTCTATTTTTGAAGATTTGGAGCCAAAGTATTACATTGGCGCGAGTCTAGATGCCTCTGGAACAGCCTACGAGTTTGCCGACGATCAAAATAGTGGGCGCGCAAATGAACAGGATGAAGGCGAGGATCTATCGTTCTTTGACGATCCGAAACCCAAAGCAAGTAGGCTGAAACGAGCTGCAAATCAAGCGAGCAAAACGTCCCAGTTGGGCAAAGACTATGAACGCTTACTCAAGTTGCCGTATGTGTTTTTACAATCTCGATTGGGTAGAATCATTGAAGTTAGATTCAGTAACGAGGAGACTGACATATCGGTGAAAAACTTCAAACGTCACTTGTGCGATTTGTTTGCAACCAATTTAGATAAGAACAAAACTCAAACGAATGAAATAAGCCCAATCGGGCAGCACACAACCAGGTATCTGGTTGATTCAAGCACCAATTCAAGCGCAATCAAGCAATCGTTAATGTTAAACAATGCTGGCCCGAAGGACGACTCGCAACAGTTGGTCAGGGTGCTGGCAAGTCAGTCAGCAAGCTCGAGAGACCCAAGCTTTGCGAGCCCAAAAGGGCAGAGCTCGGAGGAGCAAGGCCGTGATCGTGGCAGCTCAGAGGCAGGTAGCCTAGGCGACAGTTTGTCCGTTTTGCGTAGCATCAATTCTACCAGCAACATTCAATTGAACTCACGGACAACAGTGCCCGATATTGATCGTATTCGGGTGCGAGTGAAGCAATTGCAACATATAAGCGAAGGTCGGCTAACAAACACTGCCGGCCAGCTTAGTATGTCGCTCATTCAGGTTAACGATAGGTCAGCTCGGGTTAAGAGAGAGGCCACAACAAACGCGGCCGACAATAATGACGACGACGATCGCAAAAATGGCCAACAGATTGACGATATTGCAGATCTGCTCCAGGTTTCCACTTCGTTCACGATGCAACTTGTAGCCCCGAAAGCAATTGCCAGCAACTTTCTCGACTCAGCCGATTCGGCTGGCTCTCATGGGCGAAGGCTGGAGAGGTCGTTGGCGCCAGAATTTAGGGTTGAGCCGGACGGTGGAGTTGCAGTGAATGGCAGAGTTTTGACTGAAAATTCCAAGAACTCTGACAATGGCAAGGACAAGAGGGCGAATGGTCAGCTTGCGAGCGGAGGTGGAAGTGGCGCAGTTGATAAAGGCGCACAACGACAGGTCGGCCTGAGTCAGACAAATCAAACAGGTAATGGAGTTGGAAACTCGACTCGCTCGAAACGTGAACCTCTTGTGACCCGGCCGAGCAATTCGTCGGAATTACAAAAGATGATTGAGGAATGGCGACAACTAGAATTAGAGCTCCAACTAACTCCAACAAGTTTGTTGCCTGAGACAAGCAGCCAGGATGGCCAACTGCAAAGGCTTGAGATTTTACGCGACCAAATTCAGATGCGAATAAACGAGGAGTTTTTGAGGAATAAGCTTAGGAGATCGGCCGAGTCGCGACAGGTGGCGACAGCAGCAGCTTCGGCCTCCCTAGAGCCGATTGCAGCGATAAGAGATGGCGCCTCCAAGCTGCGACCATCAGCGCGCTCAAACAATGATCTTGGCTTGAGTCTTACGCAGGTTATTCTCGGTAGCGGAATCACCTCCAAGCGAAAAGGTTCCATTTACAACACGATAGAGGAGGTTGTCGAGCTTGAGGCCGCTTTGGACGAGGACTCGCAAGTGGGTTCAGTGTCCAGCCTATTGCGCAACACTGCCCGCGTTGACAAGCTACGCGCCCACTGCAAGTCCGCCATTGCCAGTCCAGCCGAGATACAAGCCGAGTCCGCTCGATTGGAGCTCAGGTCTCCGTTCAATGTGAACGATGAGCAATCTGAGGGTCACACCTCAAACGAGGATAGACTTTCTAGGATAATTCAGAAATTGGCCACCAAGAACGAGCATCGTTTGGAACAATGCAGACAGGTGATGCAGTTGCTGTTGCGAGTTAATGATCGCCAAGCGGCTGAGCTCGTTCTTGAGCTGCTGGACGATTGCAACAAGCGCATGCTTTCCGGCTCAAAGCACGAGGAGCTCGGCTATGGGCCCATGAGCAAATACTATCGCAACCTGCGACAACAATTCACCGAGTTGCTTGCGAACATCAACAGGCCTAGCGAGCTGCTGCTCGACAAGCTCGTTAATAGGCTTGACCAGCTGATAAAGTTGCCCAATTCAGCCGACCAACAAGTGGCCAAACGGCGCCAAAACTCGCAAGAGCAAGAGTTTGTTTACGTCCCCAAATCAACTGAATCAGCACAGGATAATGGGCAATCGTCGTACAATAGGAGTGTGTTGAAGGAGGAAGACGATTACAACAATAATGATGGCGCTGGCTCTCTCGTGATGACAATAACCTCGCTAGCCTCGAGAGCCTCCATAGGGCGCAGCAAGCGGGTTGAGGTCGCAGAGAAGCTCCTATCGAGCCTCAAGGGCAGCTCTTGCTCGCTTTTCAATGCGCCAGACATCGACATCCTCGAGTCGATGGGCAACTTTCAAGAGCCTGTCGATGGGATCGTTGGAAAGGTTGTCCATTTGGCGAGACGCTGCAAACACCATGACCAGTATCTGGTTGCCTGCGTACATGGCTTGCAAGGTCAGCTAGGCCACGCTATCACTCAGAGATTCTTCATAGAGCAGCTCATGTCGACGAACGTATCCTGTACTGTCAAGAGCGAGATTGTCCTAACGCTAGTCAACTCAATACTTATTGACGATCTCAAATCCTTAGCAACGCGGCCCGCAAGCAACGATCTAATTGTTAGAGACCAAAGCGGAAATTGGCCATCGACTGGACTGAACCAAGTGGACGATGTTTTGCTGGAGTTAGTCGACGAGAAGAGCAAGCGATATGTTAAAGATAGAAGGTGTTTAGGCCAGTTGGTTGGTTATTACTTGAGCAAGAAGAGACAACTCGCCACTGACTCTACCTCAACTGGTCCAAAGCAGCATAGACAGAACGCTGGCCGGAGTGGCGATAAACGTCGAGTCGGGGGCCGCAACAAGCGAGCAGTTGTAAACAAGGACGGATTTTGGGACGAAGCTCAGTGCAAACGCTGGTCGATACCTGAGTACTCAATTGAGGGAAACTCTAGTCTCGGTTATGAAATGGCCGACGAAGTAGACGATAACTCAATCTTGGTTGCGCTTGCAAACAATCGGCCTTCGGGTGGAAAATCGTTGCGTCGCAGCCAAAAGTTGGTCGAGCGCGAAACTGATCCGGCCTCAAACTCGACTAGCCCGCCAATAATAAGACGACGCCACAAGTGCTCTGCAAGCAAAACTTATGGCCCAAAAAACGCAGAGGCCACCTTGAAGGCCGAGATTGTGAACGATCTGGTTGGTTTAAAGGACGAAAACAAGTTCCTCGCTAGATTCAGACTAGCAACCAACTTCTTAGGGAGCAAAATCGACGTTGGCAGAATGTATCTTTGGCACCAGAGGCAAACAACTCGTGCCTACGTTAGTATTCTCGGCAAGAGCCTTTGGGATACATCGCACAGTTGCCAGGAGAAGGCGCCTCATCATTTGCTCTACATGCCATTGTTTGACTTTAACCTTTGGGTGGTGAAGGTCTCGGTTGGCTTACGGTTGCACAGCGAGATGGGATTCCACTCGAATTGCGAGCAAAAAGAGGTGGAGGGAGGCAAGAGGTCCCTAACGAGCGATAGGCCAGCCACGAGCGAGGACGAGCTGGAATTATATCCAACAATGACACTTCGAGCCTCTGGCGAAGCGTCGGCTAAGTTCGTCGTTGCTCGGGCTGGAATGAGCCTCACCAGCCAATACGGATACCAGGGCAATATTCGCGTTAGCAAGCAACCAGAGTCCTGCATGTCCGTTTACAGCGCGCACCAACCGATGAACTTGACATTCAGCTCCTGGTTTCAGCTCTGGGACAACGATTGCCACTATTGGGGCTCTCGCAACAGGGCCGAGCCTCAGGCTACAAGATGGCGGCTGAGCGCGCGCAAACCGGCCGCTTGGATAGAGGACGAGTGCTTGAATGGGCCCAGATGGGCAACCAACAGCTCGAGCTTGCAGGATCCCTCACCTGGTACCATAAATCCGTAGGAGGAGTGAGTGAGTGAGAAAGAGGCGGGCGGCAGATGTGGCTAGCTGGCGAGAGGACCCCAGCAAGGCGATGGAGAGGTTGCGTTCGGTGCCGATCGCATGACAGTTTGAGTGACTAGTTTACCTCGCAAAGCGTGTACATTACATAAGAGTCTGTGGGTCGGGCCAAGCGAGAAAGGAATGGGTTGGCTTCGTTATCGTTGGCACCATAGTTGTTGTTAAGTGTTCAAGTCGGCAAGTTAACCTTGATACGGCAAAATGAATGAGTAGGTGGCCGAACGAGTCAATCAGCATGCGAGATTTGCGCCTCTTGAGCGTGGAAGGTCGAGCGAGCGTTAGGCTGGCTGGCTGGCCGGCCGGATAGCCAACCCATCGGTCTGCAAGCAAATGAGTCCCGCTAGCTGCTCGAGTCTGTCGGACGGACGGCCGATTTGCCTAACACCGATCGGCTTTGGCCGACGGCTGGCCACCGTCATCGGATAAGGATTAGCCTGACGACTTTCGCCTGGCTGCAGGGATTGGCGATTAAGTGTACACATTAATTATCAGCGAATGGGGAGAGCTTTTGCAGGTGAGAGGGTTGGCTGCCAGCTAGAGGAGACTTTAGCTTTGGACAAAAAGTCATTAGCTGGTCCATCTGTCGGTCCGTGCGTCCGTTTGTGCGTCGCCCATTCGAGAGAAGGTAATCTGCGAATATCGCGCCTTGAATGCCAATAGACGAGGAAAATTCTCATCTACTGCTTGCAACACTCCAGCTCGTGGCTGTTTTGTTGAAAGCAGCGCCAACTTGCCTGCTAACTGACTCGTTGTTACCTGTTGCTCACGAGTCAGCCCTGACCCAAGGAGGGGCAGGCGCACAACCAGTCGGCTAGCCAGCCAGCCAGCCGGCCGGCAAGTTCGCGCGCTCGTCTAGACTGAAAATAGGATCACTCGCGCAACTTTTATCTAGCTAACTGTTTAGCAGTTTCAGGTACCAAACGAACGGTTACATAAGCTCGAATTGGGGGAGGCGTTTTCCTGGCATTTGGGCGGGCAAATTGACCGGCGCCATTGCGTAAGATGCCCAGGAGAGATGAACCGATCTATTTTTAGAGCCCCAAGTTGGCCGCAGAAGTATAAGCGCCACCAGAGGCTGCTCCTACTCCAGTGATTGCAACTTATGGACACCCATTGATTGGCTCGTGCAAACCATGGCGGCCAGGTAAGGCGCTGGCCGGCTCATGGGCCAACCGTTCGTCGGGAGTATAAAAATGATTCGATTCCATGAGTTGGGTATCATTTGCTTTCAAGCTCGATCTAAGTAAAGACCAGAAATTAGCCACTCGTGCACCGCAAGATAGCTGAAGCTAAAAAGAAAACACTCAAAATGAACAAGCAGGTAAGTGGATGGACACGAGATGAGCCAGTGGGCTATCCCTTGAAAGGGGGCCCCAATTAAGCCACCGAGCAGCAACCAGTTACTCACAAACAACAAACAAATACCAAATTCCGTCCCGAACAGATCATCGTTCTCATCGCCCTGTTTGCCATGGTCGCCTGCGTTCTGGCGCAATACGACCACCACTATGAAAAGGAGGAGAAGAAATTCATCCAATTGCCGGCTCTAAAGCTGAAGCTTGGAATGGACAAGCTCACCTTCAAGCTACCAAACTTGATGTCCATCTTCCAAACTCACCAAGAGCACCACTACCCACAACACTACTAACTTATTGACCAAAACTTAACCTAGCTACTCGAGTGGTTAACGCACCTCAGCTATTCCGTATGCAAATTTCGCTTTGCACTTGGTCCACTTTTGGGCGCTTGATTAAATGAAATCAGCGCCGGAAACTCTGGCGAGACAAGCAACTCGGAAGGATGGCATTGTTGGTTGGCTGAATGGACGCGAGAAGCGTTGGACTGTTGTTTCTTAATTTTGCATTTGGACGCAAGACTAGATCGTCGACCTGATTGTGTTGCATTAATTTATTACGGGATCATGGATTCGTTTTCAATTCCAACGAGAGCGACACAAGCAATCGCTCAAGCTGCTCCAACTAATAAATAATAAAACAAAGCCCAACTGAAAGGCTAGAGACTCATCTAGACCGAGTTTTGCTTTGATATTGTATTTGTTCATTGTGCACCTGTTGCAACAGCGCCGCCCTCTTTCGTTTGTCGAGCAAACCTGACTTGAGCCAGGCTAACGTCGTTTGCAGTTGGCTCACCACCTGGTCAGTCGCATGCATTGCAGCACCCGACTATAAGTGTTGCATGGTTCAAGCGGCCAGATCAAGAAACACTGGCTAAGGCACTTGAAGATGAGGTTTCTCTAGCAGGAATAAGCAAACTTTCGTCCAACTTTGGCTGTGATACTGGCAAAGCAAACACGAACAAGTCCGCGATCGTCGATCCAACTTTATCTCGTTGTTTTTGATGCACTTGAAAACAGGGACAATGTTACGCAACAGATCTCGCCAAACAAGCTGTCTGCCGGCCAACTGGCCCGTTTGACGGCTCGCTCATGAGCCAATTATCTCGTCCCAGCATCTCAATCGGCTTGCAAGGCTCAGACTGCCATCGGCGAGGCGATACCAACGTCGACTACTGACGCTCGCTAGGGCTCAGCGTTTGCGAGGCAAAGGGGAGGGAGAGAGGAGCTAGCAAGCGGGCAAGCGGAGGAGAGAGGAGAGGGAGAGAAAAGGTACTGGTTTTGGGCATAGTAGGAAGCGGAAGTTGCACTTTATCATTGGGAAAATCTAGTTTTTAAGCGGCTACAAGGTTCACTCACACGAGGTAATGAGTGGGCCTACAACGATTATCAGGTGATCAAATCTCTGGAGGGGGGCTGAATTTAAGTCAAATCAACCAAGTGGCGGTCGGCATAAGCCACTGCGCTTCAACGTTGCAGAATTCTGGCGGCCGGGTTTTAGGTGGCTGGCAGATCAAAGCTAGCCACCAGGCTTCATAGTGAGTGTTGATTGCGAGCTCCTTATTGGCATTCACAGCGCTAGAGAAGCCCCATGTTAATCCTGCGGGATGAGAGGCCGCCAATTTTGGCCGGCCACCGATGGATTTGAATGCAAATGAGATATCGGGCTCATTGGCCAAGCGGTGGCAAGCAAACGCAGGCTATAGGAGGCGGGAAATGGCTAGAACTTGCCCGATTGGATACCTACTCTCAAATGGCGCAGAAATTACCCGCTTGTCCAATTTGATTGTATTCTGCTCGCTCGCATATCCAACTCGGCCGGCTGCGATCGGCCAGCTCAGGTAACCTAACCGCGCGCACTGAGGGAAGGGCCAAAATCATTAGTATTCTACCTTCGTTGACTCGCTCGCTCGCTCGCTTGACCGTCTGTTGGTTTTGTATCTTATCTGGTCTGGCAAAGGCAGCCATGTCGGTCAGCTTGGTTCTTGCGCGTGTTTGTTTTGGTTCCCGAGCTCGAGCGGCCGGTCAGGCGCCGATACCTGAGCGGTAAACTCGGAGCCAAGGAGATAGTGTCTGCTCAACTGGCTGCCCGCTCGCTGATTCTGTTGTCAGGCGGCCAGAAAACCCGTTTAGCCGGACGGGTGATGTTCGCATTTTGGAGCCGCGCTAAGTTCACCTGGCCCAACGGGAGCGGAAGTTTGAGTTTTGTTTAATTTAAAGGTAAAATCTAACCTGTTTCAGGAGTGGCCCTTGTGGAGGGCGAGTTGGAGGGCAAGAGGCAAGAGCTAGGCCATGTGACTCTCTAACATGGCGCCGCTCAGCTTGGCTCGCCACCATCATTGGCGGCCCAGTTTGGTGGGCTAAGCTGCTAGTCTGGCGTTAGGCGTCTAGGCCAGGTGAGCCGCTCGACTGGTCGAGTTCAGAAAGTGAACGTTAGCGTCGCCGTTGTCGCCACCAGTCAAGCCTGGCAAGCCAGCATCGCCATTCAATTCCAGTTCATGGTCTTTTTCCCGCAGGCTGGTCGGGCGGGACGCTGACACGAAAGGAAAGTGCGCTGCCGAGTGCAAGTCCACCTCCAACAAGCAAGCCAGCCAGCCAGCCAGCCAGCCTGCAAGCCAGCTAGCCAGCTAGCTAACCAGGAGAGCCTGCATTCACTCGATGAGAGGCTAATAGACGCGCGAGTTCATTGTGATTTATAAAAGAGGCTGAACCCTCTAGTGGCAGCGGAACAGCCTCTTTCCGCCCAACCGGGCGACTGAGTGTGTGATACAATGCACTAGCAGCCCGGCATTACTGAGCTGGCGGCTCGAACGCCTGAAAAAGGTGGATGGGCCTTTTGCAGCCAATCCACTGCCTCGTATTGTCTTTCCGCCTCGATTCCACCTGACCGCTAGCGGGCAAGCGGGCTGACTAGCTCGCCAGCCTTCAAGTTGGCGGGCGACACGCTAAGTTTCCCTCCTTCCGATCGGCAGTCGCCCATTTCCCGCTCTCAGTCTTGCGCTCCTGTGACGAAACTCTTGCTTTGGGCGAAGTGTAGTTAGTGTGGCCGAAATATTATCACCTACCCGGAGAGCGAAAGTTTGCCTGATTGTTGCTGTACATGAGCGCCCATTAGAGGATACAGCCAACGAGCGTCAACTCAGCTAGCAAATCTCGCGAGAAAGCCAGTCGGAAACCCAAAATTGGGCGCCATTGAAACACAACACCCGTAACTCTTGCCCCATCATAAGTTCAAGCTTGAGAATACAACAAGAGACGAGCTGAGATCTGCAAAAACCAGTGAGCCATTCGTCTAGTCGATAAATCATTCACACAAAGAATCGCCCATCGTCCCCAAAGCTTGATGGTTTGCTCCAGGTTGAGCGAAAAGGGCATCAGTATGGATTGAAGTAGCTGGCTAGAATTCTTACATCAGAGACAAGCGCAGAGAAACTCGAAGTAAGGGTCAAGATCACCAGATAAGGCTCCTTGAAGGTGAGTTCGAGGAAAATTGGACTCGGTGGTCGGCGGTCAGATGTTTGGTGGGTGGCTCCATCATTTTAGTCGGAAGCGGCCGGTATCTAGCTGCGAGTTAATGCAAGAGAGGATATTCCTACTCGCTGAAACGTCATAGAATTTGTCGAGATAACGAGAAAAAGCTTGTGCTGGCGATATGACGGAGATTTTCTTGCCTACCCAGCTCATCAGCTGGGTCACCTTAACCATATAGTGGTCATGTCGGTGGCTGACAGAGCCAAAGTCTCGTTGGCTATCTGCTATAGGGCGACCAACGACAAAGCGTACCTACCCTGCCTTCTCAGGTGGGTGCCATCTCCACCCTAGCCTCAGATTAATTTGATTGGGCAAAGAGAGCGATATTTTTGCCTTTTAGATGTGTTAGCAGGCTCGCTCACAGGGATTATGGGCAACAGGACAGCTCGATAAGCTGCGATTGGTGGTCTTTGATTTGGATTTGCGAGGGCTCCATTCAAATCGAGTCATAGGCGATTCAAGTGAGAGTAAACAAGCTAAACAGCTGATTTGTTTTCGAGCCCACCTGAGAGCTAAGCGATATTCTGGCCGTCACTTGGCCATGCCCAACGCGCACGCCTAACGAAGCCTGACAGACAAGAGCGCAACAAGTTTCCGTTGGTCTTGGATAAAACACCTAACAAACCCAAAGCCGCTCAGTGTTTCACAATTGAATGAACAAATACTCTCCCACAAGCCGGGCGCGTAAGCTCCCCACGCTTCCATTGTCGGCTTGTGCTGAGGATTGTTATGCAAGATGCAGGAGAGAAAACGAGCCTTATCATTTCTCCTGATAAACCTGATCAAGCCAGCCTGTTAAATCAAAACACTATCTTCACCCACCAAGATGCTCACAAACTGGCGACTTGTTGTCAAAGTCTCAAGTTGCAAGTGATCGCCCAGGATTGCTGGCTAGAGACTAGGGGAGATATGGACTGTATGGGGAGGGTCAGATGGTTAGAGGGTAAGATAGCAATCTATTAATTCGAGTTTCATGTGGGACAGATTGGTTTTAGCTTGTGCGAAAACAAACCGCAGACATGAGTTTAGGTGACGTATAGAGCAACTCCGAGCGAGAGCTTGTTCAGGTCGATAGGCATCCAGGATCTGATTTATTTGTTTAGCATCTTTTGAGAGCTGTACACAAAACAAGTTGCCTTCAGTCGACCAAATGGCCTACGATTTTAGTATTCGCAGTTGCGTATACAATAAGAGCAGCCACAAGTATTGCCAACAAGCTGAATTCAAGTAACCAACAACTGCCATAGTAACTGACCAGCTCCATAGGTAGAGTCTACGAGGTGCAAAGTGGACACTGGATTGAGGAAGTTGGCCCTCTTATGTACCTCACTCTCCTGCCTCTCTCACTAAGAAGAGTTGAGTTTAAGTTATATGCAATTGTTCAACGATAGAAGCTCGCAAGCCAACCAGCTAGTTGCCGGCTCGTTTGCTGGCGTCCAAAGAAAGTTGCCAAGTTTTTCGTGCTGCCCTCTTGGCCGTGCTGAAATTCGACAAGTAGTAAGAGGAAAACAAGCATATCAGAGAGAGATGAGGAGAACATGGACTTGTCAAAGAGAGAAAGTTTAGCTAAAGCGAAGGCTTGGGCACTGGCTATTCGATTAATTTTGTCATCATTTTAGGCTCACAGCAAGGTAAAATCATTTGTTTTCATTGTGTAGAGTCAGGAGGAATTTTGGCCACGACTGGCCAACTGTCAAGCTGCGCTACCTGCAAGCGATTGTAACACATTGGCCTGCAACCCGCTTGCCTCGCCTAGCCCGTTGTAGGGCCAACAAAACCTCAAGTCTCTCACTAACCGTCCTAAACGTATTCTGCATCACCGTTAACCTACTGCATCCGTTGCCACTCTAGAGCGTCAAGACTTGGGACGAACAAACAGAACGTTGCCAACGGATCCTTTGAAAAGTGGCCATTGAAACTGAAGGAAGCCACTGGGATTGAGAGATAGGGAGGATAGATAGCAGACGAGAAGAGCTGAAGGGAGAACAAGTTGACTTGGGCGAAATTTCCAGCAGCCACTCAATACAAGCGCCGCTGCCATTAGAGGGGCTGATACGGAAGGCAAGAGGCCTCGCTAACAAGTGGCGGCATTACCCCGGCTAGCTATTGAGCACTTTCAAAGAGAGAGAGAGAGAGAGAGAGAGAGAGAGAGAGAGAGAGAGAGAGAGAGAGAGAGAGAGAGAGAGAGAGAGAGAGAGAGAGAGAGAGAGAGAGAGAGAGAGAGAGAGAGAGAGAGAGAGAGAGAGAGAGAGAGAGAATCGAGTTGATTCTAGCTAGCTAGTGTAGCGCACTGGTTAAACACAACAAAGACAAGGGGAGAGTGAAAGTTTAGCCGGTCGAATGAGAAGGACTAGCTTTCTCTAATACTTATTGCATCCCTCTTGCTGCAAACATCCAGCCGTAAACCAGAGTTTTTTTCGCCTGCTACTTGTCAGAATTTCCAATACTTTTCAATATCAACTCGGGCTTTATAATTCCTACTGCCTCCCCCATTGCCACCACCCAACAGGTAGTCGACTTATGGCTTTCCTCTGCTTA